>ERZ869929.201-NODE-201-length-38844-cov-11.975276_pt1 | contig 38844 bp, 65 predicted proteins | sample MGYA00579312_ERZ869929 | MGnify/ENA primary metagenome ERZ869929 (study PRJEB32216, sample SAMN09231818) | wastewater metagenome | place: USA: Maryland | collected 2016-08-09 | study: EMG produced TPA metagenomics assembly of the PRJNA472060 data set (Reclaimed... | reverse complement strand
CTTCTCCGAGCCGAGGCCCGCGAAGACCCAGCCGAGCACCTGCGCCTCGGTGAGCTGGTCGTAGGGCGTGAACGGCGTTCCAGCCTGCCACGCCACGCCAATCGAGCCGGGGACGGCGGTCGTGAACGTGCCATCGCTCGCGGTGCAGCACCACGCGACGTTGAACACCACGTCGGTTTCGCCCTCTTTCTCGGGGTAAGCGGTCATTCCGGTGACCGACCAGGTGATCGTGATCATGTGAGCGTGACCTTGCGCCAGTTGGCGCCGTTGCGGATGTAGAACTGATCGTTCGTCGTGTCGTAGTACATGGGCACGCGACCGGCGATTGCGGTCGGCACGCCAGTCGGCGCACCTGCGGCGGCGGGGATGTAGAAGAAGCCGTCCGTCATGGTCGTCGTGCCGGATGCCGTTACGGCATTGCCCGCGACGTAAAGCTTTGAGCCGGATACAGGACTCGCCGTGCCGATGCCGAAGTTCCCCGCCGAGTCGAAACGGCCCCATTCGGTGAACGTCGCGCTGACGTCTTTTCCAAAGCGGATCGATCGCGAGTCACCGTTGACGGCCAAAGCGGCGTCAAGGTTGCCATCCATGCCAATCAGGAATCCGGCCGTATCGCTGTTCTGACGATTTGCCTGGATTGTGTAGATTGGCGTAGCGCCGGCGCTTGTGGTGTTACTGCGGACGCTTACTCGTGAGCCCGGACTCGCCGTGCCGATGCCGACGTTGCCGGTGGCGCGCTCGAACGTCACGACCTGCGACCACGTTGTCGAAGACGCCTTGCGTGAAAGCTGAAGATTGCCGTCCGTCGACCGATTGAAAAAGCCCCACCCAAATGTCGCGGTGACGGGGTTAATATTGTTCAGGGTGCCAAGTACGGGGAGCGTGTCATCGTTGCCGCCGTACAGGTGCAGATACGCGCTCGCGTCGTTGTTTGCCGCGTACATGCGCGTCGTGCCAGACGGCTGCACGAGAGCCGAATCCCCCAACGTGCTCGGCCCGGTCCAGCGGGGGATCGTCGAGGGCGAGGAAGTTCCACCGCCGCCAATCGCAGCGCCACCACCCGATCCGAAGATTCCTCGAAGCATTACCAGCCCTCCCCGCCCATGATGTGAAGCGATCCGGCGGTTCCGCCGACGACGACGTACGCGATCGAGTCGTGATCGTCAGGCTTCGAGATCGTCACCTGCGCGAAGGGGACCGGGTAGTCGGCCGTCGTCGCCGCGACGATGCCGTCCGATCGCTTAAACGTGCGGACGTAGCAGACGACCGTTCCGAGGTTCGTCAGGCAAATCGTCTTGTTGTTGAACCCGAGGATCGAGTTCGCCGAGACGTTCGTCGGGGCTACGGTGACGCCGCTCGTGTACGCAGGCGCGAAGGTTTGCAGGGCTGCCATGGTGTCTCCGTCAGATGGTGTACGTCGCGGTGAAGAGCGCCTTCGTGGCGCCCGGCGCGCCGGGGATGGTGGTGTTACCAGGGCCAAGCATCACCGTGACGTCGGTTCCGGGGACGAGGTCGGTAACGACGAGGGATGACGTCGTGTAGGTCGCGCTTCGTGGACCCGTCGCGAGGACGTTCGGTCCGCCCGCAGGAACAAGCGCAGCGGGGAGGCCGGTCCAGTAGGACGAGCCCGCGGTGAACGTGAGCTGTGACGCCGCAGCCGTCTCGACGAGGATCTCGACGGTGACCTGCCGCCCGACGCGCGTCCACCGGCCCGTGTACGTCACGGTGCCGACGACCGTGCCGAGCACGAGGACCGGCGTCCACGAGCCCTGCGCGTAGCTCGCCGAGCTCTGCACCGCCCACCAGGCGTTCGAGAGCTTGTCGAAGCGCAGCGCGAACGTGCCGCCCGCGTAGATGCCGCCGGGCGCGTTGTTCACCGCCGTGGCGCCGTTGAGCGACACCGTGAGCGCGCCCACCGTCTGCGACGAGTAGACGAGGAGCTCGAGCCCGTCGGGGATGCTCGCCGCAGCCGGGAGGACGATGGTGCCCGCCGCGAAGGCGGTCGTCGGCGTGAGAAGGAGCCACGTCGACTGCGTCGTGCTCGCCACGTTGACGACGAAGCCGTTCACGTTCGGCGAGGCGTACTGCGTGACGTAGTCCGGCGACGCGAAGTTCGCTTCGACGTAGTCGAGAACGGTCGACATCGACGCCTTGCGCGCGTCACCGTTGCCCGAAGAGTAGACGGCGATCTGGTCGGAACCCGAGAGGGTGTTGATCGCGGAGAGCTGATTGATCGTCGGCATGGTCTTACCCTCTTACTCGTAATCGATCGCTTCGTCTTGCCCAGCGAGAAGCGGGTCGACCGGAGGCGCGACGAACGGCGAGTAGAACTGATTCCACTGCTTGTTCCCCGCGCCGCTAGGGAGCGTCGACGGGTACTGCATCTGCGGCGACTTCGCCGTGCGGCCGTAGAGCGCATTCCACGCCGAGCGCGCGGTCGTCATTGTGCCCGGGAGCACCTGCTTCCCGTAGCTCGGCGCAATGCGGCACGCGAGGTTCGTGATGATCGCTTCGTTCGCCGCGTCAATGACGCCAGTCTCTTCGTCGAGGTCGCTCTGCTGCGGCGACGCGGGAATTGGGTAGCCGATGCGGATGCCGCGCGCGTTCCACTCGGCCATCATCGTGTCGAGACGACGAAGCGCGCTCGTGAGCTCGTTCGGCGTCAGGTTGAAGACGTAGTCGGCGAGGCCGATCTCCGTGAACGCCGCTTCGAGGAACTGACGCTTCGTCCAGCCCATCACGAGCTCCCTTCAGCCTCAAGGGCCTTCACGACCTCTTGCATGAGTCGACGATCGCCCCACCGCTTGTCGACCTTGATGCCGAGCCGAGCCGCTTCGGCCTCGAGCTCCTCGCGCGTCGGCGGCGCGTCGTTCACTACGTCGACCGACGGCTCCGAAGGAGCGGCGACGGGAGCTGCGCCGAAGGCCGCGTCGGCGGCTGCTTCGAGCGTCGGGTGCCAACCGTCGGGGCAGTAGCCCGCGGCGACTTGGCGGAAGTCGTATGTGATCCGCTCGCCGCTGGCGTGAACCGCTCCCTCCGAATGAGGGCCGGGGACGCGGAAGATGTACGCAAGGCTCACTTCATGCCCTTCTTCGCGGGGGGTGCCTTCCCGGGCTTGCCAGCCTTCTTCGCAGCGGTGCGCGCGGTCGAGAGAGCGACGGCGACGGCCTGCTTCTGCGGCATCCCGGCCTTCATCTCCTTCGAGATGTTCTTCGAGATCGACTTCTTGCTGTAACCCTTCGTGAGCGGCATGACGTCCTCCAGCGCTGTCACGGTAGCACGCAAACAAGGGAAGGGGCGACCGAAGCCGCCCCCTCCCTCGTCATTCGCATCAGGCGATGCGGTAGGTGACGAACGAGGTCGCCGAGACGCGGCGCGTACGGAAGCTCGCGCTCGTGTTCGCCGCCACGGTGCCGGAGCCGACGACGGTGTGCGTCGCGCCGCCGTCCTGCTGAAGCGTGAAGGCGTTGCCGCCGGTGTTGATGACCGACCACTGGATCGTGTCGTTCGCGTCCCAGTCCGACGCCGCGTTGAAGTTCGCCGCGGTGTCGAGCGTGGCGGTGACGGCGCCGCCGCCGGTCGCCGAGGTGACGAGACCCGTAAGCGCGAGCGCCGGGGTAAGGGTGCCCGTCGCGTTGAGGGTGCCCGGGGCAACCTGCACCGGCGAGAGGAGGCGGTCCTGCTTCACGACGGGGGCGACGCCCACTTCGTAGAGCACGGGGAGACCGCCGACGGCCTCGATCGTGATCGAGGCGCCGTTCGTGAACGTCGACGTCACGACCTGGCCGTTACGGACGGTCGTGAGCGCCGAAGGCATCGTCGGGTAGTTCGGGGCCCCCACGTTGCGCGTGATGGTCGCGAAGCCCTGCGAGTAGACGGCCACCGCTTCGCCCGCCGGGACGGTGATGGTGACGCTGCCAAAGGGAGAGAGGTAGTTCGACATGATTCGTTGCTCCGATGAGTCTTGGGGTCAGGGCTGCGAGAACATGAGCGCGCCGGTCATCTCCGGCTGCTTGTTCACGACGCCGAAGAGGAGGTCGACGCGGTAGAAGGTCTGGAGCGTCTTGATGTCGAACTGCTTCGTCATCACGAGCTGGAAGCCCTGCGAGGTGCTTTCCGCCATGACGCCCGCGCCCGCGTTGGTCGGGATGGCGAGACGACCCGGGAGGATCTCGAGCGCCGACTTGCACCAGAACGGGTTCACGAAGTTCGTCGCCGTGTTGAGGAACACGATGGAGACGCCAGCCGCGGGGCCGTTCGCCACGCAGTTCTGGTACTGAAGCTCCGCGTCCGAGCCACCGAGCGCCGAGATGATCGGCGGGCTGATGGTCATCGTCGTGCCGGAGTCGACCGAGACGACGCGGAAGGTCTTCGCCTGGCCGGTCGGCTGCTTCGTGATCATGTGCACGGCCTCGACGAGCGTGCCCGCGACCGCGGTGCCGATCTGGAAGGCGTCGCCCGCCTTGACGTTCGCCGTCGTGTTGACGGTGACCTGCTGGTAGCGGTTGTCAACGTTCGACATCTCGCCCGTCGCGGAGACGGTCGTCGCCTTCGGGACGTAGAACTGCGTCGCCGTGTTGATCGTGATGCCCGCGCCGCCGGTGGCCGCGGTGAGGCGGTTGACGTAGTCGGCCTTATAGGTGTTGAAGCCGCAGATCATGCCGACGTTCGCGCGACGGAGCGCCGAGTCGGAGATGTCGTTTCCGAAGGAACGCGCCTGGTTCGCCGCGCCGTTGGCGAGGTTGTTCGCCGCGCCGTTGTAGTCGCGGCTGCTGTAGAGGAGCTTGCGGTCTTCCATCGGGACGCCGAGCTCGTTGAAGGCCGCGTCGCACTGAGCGACGTCGTCGAAGCCCTGCGAGGCGGTGCCACGCTTGACGAACACGGTGCCGGTGAGGCACGCGACGTTCGTGATCGCGACGTTGATGTCCGACGCGAGGCGCTGCTTCGCGCCGTCGGTGAGGCGGCGCTCCTGAAGCGCGTCGCGGAGCTCGCGAGCGGTGAGCGTCCACGGCGAAGAGCGCTGGAAGCCGATCGTCGCGGGGACGGTGAGCTGCGTTGCGCTCTGGAAGCGCGTCGTCATGTCGGACCCGGCGAAGGTCTGCATGATGTACGGCTGCGGGCGCCAGATGACGTCGTTCGTGCGCTCCATCGTCACCTGATCGGTGACGTACTTGTCGACGAGGTTCGAGAGCACGAGGGCGTCGTCGAAGCCCTCGAGGAGCTGCTCGTAGGCGACGATCTCTTCCTTGGAAAATGCGTTGCTGGGCATGGTCTTGTCCTGGTTCGCGCGGCTAGCCGCGCAGGTTGTGAGTCTTCTTGAACTCGATGAGCTTGCTCATCGAAACGGAACCGTCGGCGACGCCTTGGCGAAGTTGCTCGAGCGTGCGCTTGACGTGGTCGCCACCCGGAGCGGCGCCGGAAATCGGCTGCTCGGGTGTCGGGGGTTTGCGGGGTGCGGTGCGCAATTGAGTCTCCAGCTTTGCGATCGCGAAGGCGAATCGGACGGGGTCCTTGATGGAGGCGAGCTCCTTCAGCTTGGCCGCGTCCTTTCCAATCGCGTAGGTGACGAGCGCGGGGTTTTCGGCCCCCGACACGATGATGCCCTGCTGCGTGACGTCGAGCGTCTGCGCGACGCTGTACTCGGCGTCCTCGTAGTCGCGCACGCGGAGGGAGGCCTTCGCCTTCGCGTAGGTATCGAGTCGAGACTTCCAGGCATTCTGCTGCTCTTCCTCGGCTTTCCGAAGCGATGCCGCGTGTTCGTCTGCGGCGCGCTTCTTCTCGAACCAAGTGGCAAGCGCTTCTTCGTATCGGTCGGCGTCGTAGTCGAGGTCTTCGAGCTTCGGCTTCGGCGGCAACACCGGCGGGCGATTCTCGACCGGCGCTTGCGTTGACCTGAGCTTGCTCTCGTATTCCCTGACCTTCCGCTCTTGTTCTCGGAGGAGCTTGCGCAGCTTGTTCACGAGCTTCGGATCGCGTTCGTCCTCGGCCGGTGGCGGCGGCGCCTGTTCCCCGATGGTGACGATGACTTCGTCCGCGACCTCGTCCTCGTCCGGCTCCTGCCCGGTAGGTTGCTCGGGCGGCGGTTCCGGTGGCGCCTCTTGCGCCGCTTGTGGGGCTTCGATCGTAGTCGGTTCGCTCGTCGTCTCCTCGCTCATGCTGTCGTGCTCACTCGGGCATCGGCTGCCCGGACGCCGGCGTCGGCGGTCGCGCGGAAGTGGCTCGCGCTATCGCTTCGGCCGTTTTGATAGCCTGACTCTGCGCGGAAATGTTGACGTTTGCAAGCGTCTCGACCGTCTTCGCGCGCGTCTCTTCGCTCTTCGCGACGGCGAGCGCCGTGTCGGCCTGCGCCTTCATCGCGCGGGCCTGCATCTCGGCGGCGGCGGATTGTAGGTAGAGCGCTTGCGGGTCGGGCTGCGCGTTCGCCTGCATTGCGGCGAGCTCCTGCGCCTCTTGCTCGGTCGGCTTCAGGACGCCAGCCTGCACGAGCTTCTTGCGGAAGAAGTCGCGGACGTCGCCCATGCCTTCGCCCTCGAGGTTCATCATGAGCTGCTGCTCGATGATGGACGCCGTCTGCGGGTCCTTCGTGATGGCGGCGAGCGCGAGGAGCTCGCGCCGCATCGCCTGACGCTTCGAATTCGTCGCGGGGCCGACCTCGGACGTCACGTCGAAACGGGCGCGGGAAAGGTCGTTCTCGAGCTCGAAGCCGTTCGCGCCCATGACCGGGCGCTGAAGTTCGATCGTCGACACTTCGCCTTGCTCGCCGATCGTCTTCATCTCGCGGCCCTCTTCGACGTAGACGTCGCGCGCCATCGCGAGCCAGATCTCGCCGCATCGCTTCATGCTCTTCGCGAAGTTCGAGACGTAGATGAAGCTCTGGTTGTCGACGCGCTGCGAGACCATGTCGACCGCGTCCGCCGACGTGTTCGAGACGAGCCGGTCGGCGCCCTCGGGGTTGCCGAGCACGTCGCGCATGTCGGTGTCCGAGAGCTGGATGAGCGCCGCCATCGCGGGCGCGACCTGCGGCGGCTTCGTGTAGCCGATGGGGCCGGCGGGCGCGACGGAGCCGTCGGCCTGCGTCACCGGGTTGAGGAGCAGGTAAGCGTTGTTCGTGAGGTTGTCGGTCGCCCAGAGCTGCTCGTAGCCGTCGATCTGCTCGGGGACGAGGATAGGCTTTTCGATCGGCGAGAGCGCGGCAATCTCGGCGAGTCGGCTGCGCTGCATGTTCGCGATGCGCTGCGCGTCTTTCGCGAGGCGGACGATGCCCATGCATCGCTCGATGTTGTCGACGAACCAGCGCTTGCCGTACACGGGCACGATCGGGATGACGCCGCCAGGGATGAAGCCCTGGTCCTCGAGCACCTGCGCGCCGGAGATGACGTACTTGCGCACGCGGCGACGCTTCGCGCGCTTCTGCCCGGCCTCGACCGCGCCGGTCGACGAGAGCATCCGCTCGAGGTTCTCGTCCTCGGCGAAGTCGGAAGCCGTGTAGCGCTGCGTCGACCCGTCGAGGAGGCGGAACGTCCGCACGAGCTCGCTCGTCTCCTCGACGCGGAAGTACTCGGCGACGTAGATAACGTCCGGCGTCGACCAGTCGAACTGCACGCGCGTCGTGGTCTTCGCGACGGGGACCGGCGACGCGTCCGGGTAACGCGCGCGGAACGCCTCCGGCGTCATCGACTTCACGACGAAGCAATAACGCGCGTCTGCCTTGTCGTAGCGCTTTGCGTCGAGGTCGAAGTAAACCGACGTATCCGCGTCGAAGATCGGCTCGATGCGAATGCGCTGACGGTCGTTCTCGTCGTCGTACTCATCCTCGTAAGCCGCGCGGAGACGCCACGCACCGAAGCCGCCTGCGACGGCCTCCTCAAAAGCGTTGTCGTAGGCCTCGTTCGCTACGCTGTCCTGCTCGTCGGCTCGGTAAAGGCCATCGCACGCGTCGGCAAGCGTCGAGTCCTTCGCCTTGTCCTTCGCGACGAAGTCGACGGTGATGCGGTTCTGGCGGTAGTCCGAAATCGTCCGCATCACGGCGAGGTGCACCTTGTTCACCTCGAGCCGCGGGCGGTTCTCAAACTGGCTGAAGAGCGGCCCCTCCCACTGCGCGCCGGCGATGGAGTAGAAGCGCCGGTCGTCCAGACACTGCTGACGCTCTGCCTGGAGAGCGTACTGCACGTCGCCAAACTGCTGCATCGCCTCTTCGAACACCTCGGACCAGCGCGTCTCTTTGCTCTTCGCCATGGGCGCACCCTATCAGCGTTTTGCGCCCCACGCATGGGCGACCTTCGCGGCCGCCGGATTTGCCTTGACGGGCTTCTGTGCAGCCGTGCGGCGCGCCGATTCGCAGGCGTAGCGCAGGGCGTCGATGACGTGGTTGTCGCGGTCTTCGAGCACCGGGAGGACGGCGCCCGTCAGCGAGTCAGCCTTGTAGCTGTAGAGCGTGAGCTCGTCGATGAGGTGCACGCAGCGCGGGTGGACGACGATGTCATGGCTACGCAGCCACTCGACGCCCTCCTCGAGCGACCGCGGCCCCTTCACCGCTGCCATGATCTTCGGGTAGCCGTTGCGCCTGAGATGGCTGATGGTCTCGGGCCGCGCCGAGTCGGCGACAATCGGCCAACGCTCGGAGCCGGGCACCGTCGCGAAGAGATCCGGGGTGTCGGCGATCTCGCACCCGATCATGTACGCTTCGTAATCGACGTAGAGCGTGCGCCCGACGATGTGGCAGCGCACGAGCACCGTCGGGTCGACGGCGAAGCCCCAGTCTGCGCCGTAGCGGTGCACGGCGTCGGCGGGCGCCTCGAACTCCTCGACGCGCCAGTTCTTGAAGACGCGCCGCTCGGAGTTGCGCAGGTACTCGCCTTCCCAGACGTGGCGGTACTTGTCGGGGTCTCGCTTGCGGTCGTACTCGAGCTCGGCGCGGAGGACGGAGGGGAACCAGGGGTTGTCCGTGTAGTTCACGCGGACGACCTTCGCGTCCGGCGGGATGCGGTCGGAGCGTAGGAGCGCGTCGATCGGGTCCGTCTCGGCGCGCGGGTTCCAGGTGAACCAGAGCTCGGAGCCCGGCTTACGGATCGTCGGGCGAAGCAGGTCGAGCGAACGCTGCGAGAGCGACTGGGCCTCCTCGACCCACGCGCAGTCGTAGCCCTCGAGCGACTTGATCGAGTCCGCCGTGTGGTTCTGCATCCCTTGGAAAATGATGCGCCCGGTGCCGTGCCTCGCCTTGATGACGGCCTCTTGAATCTCGAAGTACGCCGACGCGCCGAGCGCCTCGATCTTCGCTTCGATGAGGCGCTTCACCGATTGGTTCAAGCTCTTCTGCACTTCGCGCACGCACACCGTCGAGCGGTTCGCGTCGAGGATGTGCGCTTCGACGAGCGCCTCGGCGAAGGCGTGCGACTTACCCGAGCCGCGACCGCCATACGCGCCCTTGTAGCGCGCAGGCTTCAGGAGCGGCGCGAACCAGCGAGGCGTCTCAATCTTCAGCGTTGCCTTTGCCGCCATCGACAATGACCCTTTCGATGCGCGCGAAGAGCGGCGAGCCGTCAGGCCCCGAGTGCTCGAGCTTCTGCGTCTCGCTCCACCGGCCCTGCGTCTTCAGGAAGAAGATGGCCGAAGTCGTGTCACCGGCGAGGGCTTTCTGAATGAGCCCTTGCGCGACCTTGCCGATCGCTTTGGACTTTCCCCTTTTGTACGCACGGAGAACCTCGGGCTCGCGCTCGCAGATGACCGTGAACGTGTCGTGCGACATGCCGAAGTACGCCGCCATCTGCTCGGTCGAAAGCACGGCGGCGAGCGTCTCGACCTCAGCGCGCTGCGCGTCGGTAAGTTCCTTCGCGGGTCGTCCTGGTTTGCCGTTGGCCATCACGTCACCTCGTCGAAGAGCTTACCATCCGATTCGCGCGTCGCTTGCTTCCCGGTGAAGTCTTGCCAGCGCTTCACGATGACGTCGACGTAGCGCGGGTCAAGTTCCATCAGACGGGCAATGCGGCCCGTCTTCTCGCAGGCGATGAGCGTCGTTCCGCTACCTCCGAAAACATCCGCGACCGTTTCGCAACCGTCGCCCCACTGTTCAAAAAACCACGTCACAAGCTCAACCGGCTTTTGTGTCGGGTGAACGCGTGTTTTCGTGTCGTCTTTTGCCATGCCGTGATGGCCAGACCATAGGATGCGAGCGACCAGGCGCTTGTGCTTCTTCTTTGACCAGCAAAGCTCGAACGTGTTGCCGGAAACCTTGTCCATGTTTTCGTTTGTGCGCTTGTCCCACACTACCCATGAACCGTCTTTGCGCCCTGGAATCAACTCGCTGAAGTAATCGGCGCCCCAGATGAACACTTCGCCAGCATCGGGAAACGCGGCAAAGATCGTGCTGATTAACTCAGGCGCGAAATCGTCATGGTCACCGGCAACATCATCAAACCTTTTGCCGGTCTTGCGATGAGCCTTGTCGGCCGCAAACATGGCGTCGAAGTCCGTGTCGAGAAACATTCCATACGGCGGATCGGTGAACACCATGTCGGCCTTCTCGCCAGCCATCAACGCCCCAACCGCATCGACGCTGGTCGAGTCGCCGCACATGACGCGATGCTTGCCGCAGAGCCACACGTCGCCGAGCACGCTGCGCGGAACGGCTGGCGTCTCGGGCGTCTCGTCGGGGTCGGTCTTGCCTTCGGGGAGCACCTCGGGCGTCAGCGCGTTCGCTTCGTCCTCCGAAAAGCCGGTGAGTTCGAGGTCGAACCCAAGCTCGCCAAGCTCGCCGAGTTCAAGCGAGAGCATCTCGGCATCCCACCCGGCATTCAGCGCGAGCTTGTTGTCGGCGATGACGTAGGCGCGTCGCTTCGCATCGCTCCAACCGCGGGCGACGACGACGGGCACCTCCACCATGCCGAGTTGGCGCGCGGCGAGCACGCGACCGTGCCCCGCGATGATGCCGCCATCTTCGTCGACGAGCACCGGCGTCGTCCAGCCCCACTCGCGAATCGACGCCGCGAGCTGCGCCACCTGCTCGTCGGAGTGCGTGCGGGAGTTGCGCGCGTACGGCGTGAGCTTGTCGAGGGGCCAGCGCTCCACCTCATCCGCCGGGTTACTTTTCCCTACCTTTGATTCCGTCTTCTTCATGCTGCCTGCCTTCTGCGTCAAAGCGTACCACGTACTCGGCGACTCGCATCGTACGGCGGTACTGTTGGTACTCTTTCTAAAGAAAGAGTACCGTACGTACCCTGCCGAGATGTTTTGCCCCGGGTACGAAACTGCACTTCGTACCTTCCGTACCGTGAGTACTACACATAATTTTAGCGTGCATTTTTCCTGAGCATCATCGAATCTGCGTGAATTGACGGCACAGTACGCCACCCATTTTCATGTGCGATGATGTGTTCAGCGTCGAGAAGGTCGCGAACCATCTTCCCTGGCTCGGCTGACGGCTTCACTTGCTGCGACGCGTTAGACTCTGAAGCGCCCATGTTGGTGAGCCAGTACGACTTCAGCGCGCTCCGGCTGATGTACGGCTGGCCGTCCCTCGTCTCCGCGCCGGAGTCCCACCAGGCGTTCTCGAACGTCTTCCGGTGCTTCTCGATGCGGCTGTCTTTCTTGGTGGGCTTCGTCGTCGGCCCCGGGTCTTCCCCCGCCACGATGACGGCACTCGTCACCGGCTGCCCGTCCTCGTCAAGCCACCCCGTGATTTCGACCTGGTGAAGCTCGACGTGCATCGGCTTCGCCAGCTCGGCGTCCTTGCTCTTGCGCTGCACGATCTCGATGGGTCCCTCGCCCTTCGGCGGAACGACGCTGATCTCGATGTCGAGCGCACCGCGCCACGCCGAGCTACCTCGAGCCCGGTGCTGCGCCTCGTCGGACACGCCGGTGTGATGCACGAGCACGACGGAGCACGCGAACTCGGCCATGAGGCGCGCGCAGGCGTCGAGCATCCGCCGTGCGTCCTGGGAGCTGTTCTCGTCGCCGGAGAGGAACCGGTGCAGGGTGTCGACGATGATGACGCCGGGGCGCTCGGGGAGCTCGCGAATCGCGAGCGCGACGCGCTGGTATCCCTCCGGCGTGTCGAGGTCGCACCCGGCCTTCGAGAGCCACATGCGCAGCGACTTGACGCCGTGATGCTGCTTCCAGGCTGCGACGCGCCCCCGAAGCCCGTGGTGCCCCTCCCCGGCGAGGTAGACGACGGGGCCGGGGCGGACTTTGCATCCGTTCCAGTCTTCGAGCCCGGCCGCCATGCGGAGCGCCCAGTCGAGCACGGCGAAGGTCTTTCCGCCGCCGGAAGGCCCGTGCACCATGATGAGCGCGTCCGCTTGCCACCAGCCTTTGACGAGCCAGGAGATCGGAGCGGGCTTCGAGGCGAAGTCGTCGGCGGGGATGAGCCATGCTTGCGCCGTCTCCTGTTCGAAGAGCCCCTCGACGACGATGTCGGCCATCGCGGCATTCGCCGCCGTGTCGTGCGCGAAGTCGTATCGGCTGATGGACTCGGCGATCTGGCGCACCTCCGAGGCCGGGAGCGGCATCTCGCACCGCTGCTCATTGACGACGGCGAGCGCGGCGTGAATCTCGGGGGCCGTCATTCCGTGGTGACGCATCGCACCGGCCAGCGCCGCGAGCCCGTCGTTCCGGTTGCCGGTGATGAACGACGCCCCGGCGACGAGCGCCCGTTTCGTCTTCCCGCGCTGGAGCTCGCCGATGGCCGAGAGCCACTCGGGCGGAACGGAAGCAGGCGCCACCCCATCGAACGGGTCGCTCGACACCTCCCACCGGTAAGCGCGCCCCTCGATCGTCGACGGGAACGCGAGGAAATACCGCCCATCGGCGAGCAGGTCGACGCCGTCGACGAGCTTGCACGAGCGGATGGACGGGTCGTGCGCGGCGAGAAAGTGCTGCCCACCGCCCGCGGTGAGCTGAAGCGCACCGGCCTCGAGCTCGCCGTGCTTCGCCGTCCACTCGGCGAAGGAGTCGTCGCCACCGTTGCGCGGGTCGATGTCGAAGACGACGAGCCCCGAGCGGCTCCCCGCGGCGATGCCGATGTTGAGGTCGTCGCGTCCCTCGAACCAGCGCCGGATGGTCGCTTCGTCCGTCGTCGCGTCGTGCACGCCGTGCGCCGTCGCCGGGAGCTTCCCGTTCGGGACGATGGGCAGCACCGGCCAGCCCCACGAGGCGTAGGCGAGCGCGGCTTCGAGGCGCGTCACTTGCGGGCCTCGAGGTACGTCGACAGCGCGACGAGCGTGGAATGCTTCGGGTTCAGGTTCTTCCCGTCTCGAATGCGCGCGATCGAGTTCGCGTGAAGCCCCGTCGCCTTCGCGACAAGGTCGAGCCTCCGGTCGCCTAGCGCGCTTCGAATCTCTTGCAAGGTCAGCATGTTTCCTTCCCCTGTCGTTTTTTCATTCGGGAGTGTTGACAAGGTACACCGCCGCGTGTAGAACGTCAACATCCCGCAACCCGAATCACCGGACCGCTGGACCAAGGAACCGCATGGCAATCTCAATCAAACGCACGTCGTCCGCACACGCGAACGGGGTCAAGCTCCTCGTCTTCGGCGCCGCCGGAGCGGGGAAGACCACTCTCATCCGCACGCTTCCGAACCCCATCATCATCTCGGCGGAAGCCGGGCTCCTCTCGCTCGTCGGGGAAGACCTGCCCTACGTCGAGGTCGGCACGATGAAGGAGCTCCACGAGGCGTTCGCGTGGCTCACCGACTCGGACGAGGCGCGCGGCTTCGAGTCCGTCGCCATCGACTCGATCTCCGAGATCGCCGAAGTGGTCCTCAATCACGAGAAGAAAGTCGCCAAAGACCCCAGGCAGGCGTACGGCGCAATGCAGGAGCAGATGACGGACCTCATCCGCGCGTTCCGCGACCTGCCGCGGAACGTCTACATGAGCTCGAAGCTCGAGAAGAGCGCCGACGAGATGGGCAAGGTCTTTTACGCCCCGTCGATGCCCGGCAACAAGACCGGGCAGGCCCTCCCCTACTTCTTCGACGAGGTGCTCGCGCTCCGCGTCGAAAAGGACGCCGACGGCATCCCGCAGCGCGCCCTCATGTGCGCGCCCGACGGCCTCTGGACGGCGAAGGATCGCTCGGGTCGGCTCGACCCGTGGGAAGCGCCGGACCTTGGCGCGGTCATCCGCAAGATTGCCGGAGGTGCGTCGTGAGCATCCGCGACAGTGACAAGACGATGGGCGCGCATCAAGAACACGTCGACGAAGTTGTCGACAAGGTGCGCAAAGTGATCGTCAAAAGCGTTCGCTTTGGCAAACTCGCACCGAACGAGTTCATCCTCGATGCGCTCTTCATCGACCAAGCGCGCAAGGGCTACACCAAGATGACCCCGCAAATGCGGAGCGGTTTCGAAAAGGCGCAGCTCCGTGAAATTCGAGAGAAGCAGTCGCCTGGGCATCGATGCGCAATCGCCTTGGAGTTGGCGATTCTGTACGCGGCGATGGCAGAAGTTGGCGAAAGCCCAAAGGAGTACAGCAAATGACCCAAGAACTCGACACCCTCGCCGCGCAATGGGCAGACGCGAAGCAGGACGAAGCGATCGCCGTCGCCCGTCGCCGCACCATCGAAGACCGTCTCGTCGAGCTCCTCGAGATCCCCGAGACGAAGGAGGGAACCACCTCGTCGACGACCGAGCAGGGCTACCAGATCAAGGTCGTCGGCCGGATGAACCGCAAGATCGACACCGAGCGCCTCCAGGAGCTCGCCGCGGAACACGGCCTCTCGGAGCACCTCAGCAGCCTCTTCCGCTGGTCCGCCGACATCAACGCAGCGGCGTGGAAAGCCGCCACGCAGAGCATCACGGCGCCGCTCACCGGCGCCATCACCACGACGCCCGGGCGACCGAGCTTCACCATCACCAAGAAGGACACCAAGTAATGCAATTCGATTTCGACGCCTCCGAAGTTCCCGCCGCCGAACGCTCCTTCGAGCTCCTGCCCGCGGGTTGGTACTCGGCGACCATCACCGGCGCGAAAGCGCGCGCCACGAAGAACGGCACGGGGAGCTACCTCCGGGTGGAGTTCACCGTCGCCGACCCCGCGGGGCGCAAGGTCTGGTCGAACTACAACGTGCGCAACGCGAACTCGGAAGCCGAGACGATCGGCCGTCAGCAGCTCGCCGAGCTCCTCCGCGCCATCGGTAAGCCGCGCCTCGGCGACACCGACGAGCTCCTCGGCTCGGCGGTGAGCATCAAGGTCAAGGTGCGCGAAGCCGCGAACGGGTACGACGCGAGCAACGAGGTCGCCGGCTCGAAGTCGCTCGACGGCGCCGCACCGCCGGCCCCTGCCGCCGCGAAGCCCGCCGCACCGACCAAGGCCGCGCCGCCGTGGGCGAAGAAGTAGTTCACCCCTTGCGCGGGCACCGTCGTGCGCCCGCGTTCAAGGTTGGCGAGGTCGTCGGCGAGCGTGAAGTGACGCACGCCGGCGATCCCGCCGCTTACTCGGCCCGCCGCCGCGTTGCCGTCCGGTGCACGCGCTGCGGCTCGAAGTGGACGGTGCTCGAATGCTGGCTTCGCTGGCTCCGCGACGGGCGCGTGAGCTCGACGGGCTGCCTCTTCTGTCACGATGGGCTGCGAAAGGATGGAGCGGGATGAATGAGAAGAAGTGGACGGACGACGAGCGCGACGAAGCGTTCGACCGTGGGATGGAGACGATGCAGCGCGTCGCCCTCGAGCTCTACCGCCGCGGGCGGGAGCCGTTGCTGGAGGAGCTCGAGGCGGTGAAGCGCGAGCGCGACCAGGCCCGCGACAAATACGAGGCGCTGGCCGTCCTCGTCGACGGCTACCGGCGCGAGCGCGACGAAGCGCGCGCCGAGGCAAAGGAACTGCGCGAGGTTCTCACGCTCGCAGGCGAACGGCTCAAAGCGTGCAGCTACGAACTGACGGAGTTCTCGTATCAGGAAATGGCAAGCGTACTGTTTGACCTGCCGTGTAACACGGAGGAACCGACCGATGGCTAAGGCGTGGTGGAGAGATTCCGACTACGAGCTGTTTGACCGGCTCACCAAGGAGCGCGACGAAGCGCGCGCCGAGGTGGAGCGGCTAAAGCGGGAACGCGATGCTGCATGCATGGCGGCGGGCGAATACTCGCAAGACGAAGTGAACGCGATGACGACCGAAATGATCGCGCTCCGCAAGGAGTACGAGAAAAGTTCATACCGCCGCGGAGCGGAGGCTATGCGCGAGGCGTGTGCGAACGCAATGCACCCGATCATGCGCTCCATGATCTCGCGAACCGAGGCAGCGCAAACGATGCGCGCCCTGCCGATTCCGGGGGAGCCATGAGCGTCCCATCGGAAATGGACCATCGCGAGCACTGCGAGGACAACGGAGTCGGCTGCGCAAAGCATCCCCCGACGCTGCGCCTCGTTCTCTCGCCAGGCTGCGCACGCTGGATGGTGGACGAGGACTGCCCTGGGCTGCGCTGCGTATGGCCCGCGATGATTGAGCGGCACACGCACGACGACCCCGATCTACTGCACCCGGAGAACGCCTCGCAGCTCCAGCAGATGGGGCTGACATATGCGTGGCTCCTTGACACACGACTTCCGATGCGGAGCCGCCTCGCGATTCTGCGAAGGATTTTTAAGGCCGAGCGGCTGCGTGCGCGCGGCAAGATTGTAGCTGGAGAGAAGGTGGAGATATGAGCGAACAGGTCTACCTCGTGGAATGGCTCGGCGTGACCGCGTACATTCGCGCAGCCTCGAAAGACAAGGCGAAGATGCGCGCCATGCGATCCGCGCGCGATGCTGGTTATTGGCGCACGGGAGAATCGACACGCGGTCTGCGCTGCGTACTGGCCAGCTACGTTCCTGCGGACGTGGCCGTGATGGATGGGAGATGACGATGGGCTACTTCGACCGACTTCCAGTGATCGCGGACAACGACTGCGCCGGCAAAGCGACGACTGTGCGCATCGTCTTCAGCTCGGGGCACAGTGACGATCGCGACCGTCGTTCATTCTTGGTCACCGTGACGACCGACGGCGAAGAACAAGCGCGCTTCTGCCTACCCTACACCGCAGCACGCGAGCTGATTCGCGTGCTGCAAGCGGACATGCGGCGCGACATGCCGATCCCGGAGGAGCCATGACCCGCCCCGACCTCGACGCCATCCGGGCGAAGTGGAAGCAGCGCAACGTCGTGAGCGGTAACGACGTGCCGACGCTCCTCCGGCACATCGACACGCTCGAACACATGCTCGCCGAGGAGCGCGAGAACGTCGATACGTTGCGCGCTGCGGTCGAGCACGCCGAGCAACGCTTCGTCGACGAGTACGACGCGCGCAAGGCAGCAGAGCGCGAGATCGCCGAGCTTAAGGCGCGCATCACGACGCTGGAGGCCATGAAGCCATGAACAAGTCTGAGCAACTGAACGAGCGCATCATGGAAGCACTCAGGCAGAAGGCCAAACAAGATGCTGCCGCGATCGTCGAGGCGCTGTTCCCGAAGAGGAGGAAGCGATGACCATCACTGGAGACGCCATGTCGGCCGTCAGTTCGCTGGAGGAAGCGTGCTCGACGATATCAAGCCGTGTCGAGTACTTGGTCGACGAGATCGACGGCCTGCGCAAGGAGGTGGTTAAACTCGTAAAGGAGCGCGACGAGCTGTACCGCCGCATCAAAGAGCTGGAGGCCATGCGATGACACCGATGGTGGAGTTCGTGGACGCGATCATCGCGTACGAGGAAAGCTACGGCCGCAACGTGGAGAGCGTGCGGCTCGGCGTGGCGCTCTTTGCAGACCTGAAGCGGGAGACGACTCCTCGTTTGAGAGTGGTCCATACTGATGAGCGACCGGCGGACATGACGGTGCGCGGCGTGCGCGTGTGGTGCGATCCGACAATGCCCGAGGACGCCGGAGAGGCGATTACGGTGAAGTGATGGCCTGGAAGTACAAGCCCGTAAATGCATGGCAGAAACCAGGCGCCTCGCGCATCACGCGCGCGCACTGGTTCGAAGCCGATGCGCACTGGAGCCTCTGCGGGCGCGTGCCGCACGGTGAAGGCTGGATCGACGACGTGGGCGGCGTGCGGAACGATTGCCGCGCGTGTGAGAAGCGCATCATGAAGATGGAGAAGATGTGAAAATCCCAGAACCCCAGCACACCATCGCCGCCCTCATCGACGCGGCGCACGAAGCCAAGCGCGCTTCCCACTCCGAAGTCTTCCGCCCTCACATGGGCGCCTCGACCCTCGGCGAGAAGTGCGATCGCAAGCTCTGGCTCTCCTTCCGCTGGGCCGTGCGCGAGAACTTCCCGGGCCGCATCCTGCGCGTCTTCCGTCGCGGCCAGAACGAGGAGGCGACGGTCGTCGAAGACCTTCGCGCGATCGGCTGCAAGGTGCGCTCGACCGGATCCGAGCAGACGCGCGTCGACTTCGGCTCGCACGTCTCGGGCTCGATCGACGGCATCATCACTTCCGGCGTTCCCGACGCGCCGAAGAAGGCCCACGTTCTCGAGATCAAGACGCACTCGAAGAAGTCCTTCGAGACGCTCGAGAAGGAAGGCGTCGAGAAAGCGCACCCGAAGCACTTCGCGCAGGTGCAGGCGTACATGCTCGGGACGGGCATTGACCGAGCCCTCTACGTCGCCGTGTGCAAGGACGACGACCGCCTCCACGTCGAGCGCTTCAAGCTCGACAAAGAGCGCGCGGAGCGCCTCGTGGAGCGCGGGAAGCGCATCGCGACGCAGGACGAGATCCCGCCGCCGCTCAGCTCGGACCCGACGTGGTTCGAGTGCAAGTTCTGCTCGGCGCACGACTTCTGCCACGGCTCGAAGGTGACGCGCGAGGTCAACTGCCGAACGTGCGCGCACTCGACCGCCGAGGTCGACGGGACGTGGACGTGCGCGCGGCACGACGGGAACGTGATGCCGACGGACTGGATGCGCGAGGCGCACGAGTGCCACTCGCTGCACTTTCATCTCGTGCCATGGCCGTTCCTTCGCATGGAGTGCGGCGACCCCGTCTTCGACGTCGAGGGAACCGAGGTCGCCAACGGCCCGAGCGGCTTCGCCTCGACGGAGCTCATCGCAAACCCGAAGGCGTGCGTCGATCCGACGCTCGTGCAACTTCGCCGCAAGTTCGGCGCGAAGGTCGTCGGATGAAGCGCTTCTCCGTGTTCTTCTCTGCCGAAGACGGCGGATGGATCGCAACGTGCGAAGACCATCCGCATCTCTCGTGGTTCGCGCTCGACCCCGTTGCGGCGCTTCAGGGGCTCGTCTGCCTTGTCGGCGACGTGGAAGCGGGGAAGGCATGAAACTCCGCCCCTACCAGCAACGCGCGATCGACCAGCTCTACGACTGGTTTCGCGCGGGTAACACCGGGAACCCGTGCCTCGTCCTCCCGACAGGCGCGGGCAAGTCGCACATCGTCGCGGCGCTCTGCCACGACGCGCTCACGAACTGGCCCGAGACGCGCGTCCTCATGCTGACGCACGTCAAGGAGCTCATCGAACAGAATGCCGCGAAGCTGCGCGCGCACTGGCCCGGTGCCCCGATGGGCATCTACTCGGCGTCCGTCGGTCGCAAGGAGCTCGGCGAACCGATCACCTTCGCGGGCATCCAGTCGATCCGCAAGCGCGCCGCCGAGCTCGGGCACGTCGACCTCGTCATCATCGACGAGGCGCACCTCGTCTCGCACAAGGACGAGGGAGGGTATCGCGACCTGCTGCGCGAGCTCGCCGCAATCAATCCCGCGCTCCGCGTCGTCGGCCTCACCGCAACGCCGTACCGGCTCGGACACGGGCTCATCACCGACGGCGACGCGCTCTTCGACGACCTCATCGAACCCGTGTCGATCGAGGAGCTCGTGCAGCTCGGCTACCTCTCGCGCCTTCGCTCGAAGGTCACGGGCGCGCGTCTCGACACGACCGGAGTGCACACGCGCGGAGGCGAGTTCGTCGAGGCCGAGCTTCAGCGGGCGGTGAACACGAAAGACCAGAACGAGCGCGTCGTGCGCGAAGTCATCGGGCTCGCGGGCGACCGCCGCTCGTGGCTCTTCTTCTGCGCGGGCGTCGAGCACGCCGAAGCCGTGTGCGGCGTGTTGCGCGCCAAGGGCGTCGAGGCCGCTTGCGTCACCGGGGCCACGCCGAAGGGCGAGCGTGAGCGCATCATCGACCGGTTCCGCAAGGGCGAGCTGCGTGCGCTCACGAACGCGAACGTCCTCACGACCGGCTTCGACCACCCCGGCGTCGACCTCATCGCGATGCTGCGTCCGACCATGTCGCCAGGGCTCTACGTTCAGATGGCGGGCCGCGGGCTCCGCGTCGCCGAAGGCAAGGCGGACTGCCTCGTCCTCGACTTCGCGGGCGTCGTCGAGCGCCACGGACCCATCACCGCCGTCGAGCCTCCTGGAAGGCGCCGCGAAGGCAACGGCGAAGCGCCGGTGAAGGTCTGCGACCAGTGCGCCGAGCTCGTGCACCCGACGGTGCGTGTGTGCCCGTCGTGCGGCTTCGAGTTCCCGCCGCCGCCGGAGAAGAAGTTCGCGCTTCGCAATGACGACATCATGGGCGCCGAGGGCTCCGACCTCATCGTGACCGACTGGGAGTGGCGCCGCCACGTCAGCGCCTCAAGCGGCCTCGAGATGCTCCGCGTGCGCTACTACGGCGCGATCTCCGAGAAGCCCATCGACGAGTACATCACGGTCCTCCACCCCGGCTACGCTGGCGACAAGGCACGCCGGACGCTGGCGACCATCGCGCAGAGCGCGGGAACCTCGCCAGGGTGGGCGCTCGACGATAACCTCGACGCCGTGGCCGCTGCGATGAATGACGCGAAGCCGCCGCGCGTGGTGACGTTCGAGCGCGATGGGAAGTTCTTTCGAGTACGGAGGCGCGAATGGTGAGGCTGAAGACGATCCACGAGTGGCGCTCGGTCGTGAACGACCCGCCGAAATGCTGCGTGAACTGTGACAATTACGTCAGCCAATTTGGCGACTGGGAAGAAGGTGCAAAGTGCAGACTGTTCGAGCAAAGCCCGCCGCGCGAGTTCGCCGAAGCCGAAAACGAGTGCTCGGCGTGGCTTCAGCTGATCCCATTCTGAGGGTGCCCACCGAGCACGAAGAGCAACGCAACCTCGTGCGTTGGTTCCGGCAGACGTTCGGGCTTGTGACGCGCGGAGGCGTGCGCATCTTCGCGATCCCAAACGGGTCGCAAAGGTCGAGAACGACCGGCGTGAAGCTGAAGGCCGAAGGCGTCAGCGCCGGAGTGCCTGACCTTTTCGTGCCCGCGTGGACGCTCTGGATCGAGATGAAGCGCGCCGAGGGCGGGAGCGTCTCTGCCGAGCAACGCGACTGGCACGCCTACCTGCGGTCCATCGGGCACACGGTGCTCGTTTGCCGTGGGTTTTTCCACGCGCGCGAAGAAATCGAAGCCTTCGTTAAAAAGAGGTAGACGAGACCTCTTTTCTTTCGTAGAACATCACTCGTCGACGCAATCGCGACGACGCCGCCGAACGGGCGGGGAACTGAGAAAGGAAACGAAGATGAGCATCCTTACGTTTGCAATCGCCGACCAACTGGCGGACGACGCCTGCGGTCCCGAGTGGAGCTCGCAGCTTCGCCGCGACACGAAGCGCGGGCGCATCGCTCGTGCGGCTCGCAGCGCCGCCGCTTCCGCCCTCATTCGCCACCTGGGCGACGTTCCGCCGGGCGAGTGGCACTACGCCGCGCCGGGCTTCGAAGAGCGCCTGAAGGCCGCGCGTAGCGTCGCCGTCGAGGCGTTCGAGGCTGAGGTCGCCTACCTGAAGGAGCATGGGGCATGAAGACGATCGAAGATCTTGAGGCAGAGTTGGAAACGGTCAAGCGAGAGCGCGACGCCGCGCGGTCTAAGCTGCGCATGTGCGCAGACAGCCTTCAAGACCTGCTGAAGGAATACGCCAAAGTTTACGACGAGATGGAGCGCGCGCGAGCCTCTGAGCTTGCGCTGATGAGGAAACCATGAAGACGATCGAAGAGCTCGAAGCGGAGCTCGACGAGCACCGGGAAAAGCGGAGCATGTACGCCGCGGAGTGTGTGTCGCTTCGGGCGCGCTTGGTGGACGCGCAACGCGAGCGCGACGAAGCGCGCGAAACCATCGTGGCCCTCACGACCGCAATGGCCGAGAAGGACTTGGAGATCGCCACCCTCACCGCCGCGCTTGACGAGCGCGACCTGGAGGCCGAGCGCGGGCTGGAGCAGTACGACCGCCTCGTGCACCAGCTCGCCGACGCCACGAACGAAACGACGCGCGTGCGGCTCGAAGCCAAGCGCGAGGCGGACATGTTGCAAGACCGCTTGAGCGAATCGCGCTCCGAGGTGGACCGCCTCACCGACGAGCGCGACGAGCTGCTCGTGCGCGTGGCCGACGCAGGCGCGGAGCTTCGCGCGACGCGGGAGGCGTACCTGCTTGCGCTTGCTGACATAACCAAATTGCAGAAAATGATCGAAGTGATTTCCACATCGATGATCAGGAGTGTAACCAAACAGCGCGACGCCTACCGCCGGGGAGCGGAGGCCATGCGGAACATAGCCGCGAGTGAAGTTTATTTTTACGCCTCAATCGGGCGCGAAGCGCATGACCTTTGTGACCACGTACGCGCCCTACCGATTCCGGAGGAGTCATGAGCCGCGTCTTCCTCGTGGAGTGGCTCGACGTGCGGGCGTACATCCGTGCAGTGTCGAGAGACAAGGCAAAGATGCGCGCCATGCGCTCGGCCAGAGAGGCTGGCATGTGGCACCCCGGCCAGTCCCTTCGTGGCCTGCGCGTTGTCGAGGCCAGCTATGTTCCACCCGATGTTGCTGTCATGGACGGAGAACGATGATGATCAACCTCGACGAAATCGAGCGCCGCGCGAACGCGGCGACGCCGGGACCGTGGTACGGCAATCGGAATTGCGGAGTGTACTCGGTAAACGTGGGGCAAGTTGTTGGAACAGGCTGCTGCTGTTGTACCAAATCCCGCCTTACGGATGAAAACGCCGCCTTCATCTCCGCCGCCCGCACCGACGTTCCCGCGCTCATCGCCCGCGTGCGGGAGCTGGAGGCGGAGTGCGAGCGCACGCGCATCTTTGGCTCGCGTAAGTTCGCCGAGCTGCGCGCCGCCGACGTAGAGCAAATGCGCGGTTACGGACTGAGCTATGAGGGCGTGCGCAAGGTGCTCCGCGAGCACGACGACGGGGAGATCTCCTTCGGAAAGCTCATGGACCTGATTCGCGCCGCTGCGCGGGCGATGGCGGAGGACATGAAGAAATGAGCGGCTACTTCACCATGACACCGACCATCATCGACAACGACGCGCGCAACCACAACGACGCAGGATGCTCCGTCAGCATCACGTTCGAGGCTGGGCACACTGACGACCGTGACCGGCCGTGCTTCGACGTGCTCGTGCTCGTGGACGACGAGCGCATGGCGACGCTGAGGCTGCACTACGAGGCCGCTACGGAGCTTTGCAAGGCGCTGAAGGGCGCGATGAGGGGTGACCGATGACCCTCGAAGACCTCGGCCGCCGCGCGGTGGCCTGCAAGAATTGGCGGTGGATGCCTGGGATGGTCACAGCCTGCGCGCTGCGCGTTGTCGACGGTGGCGCGGACTACGCCATCGGACATCGCAGCGGAGCGACGCGCGACGGTGGCGGGTGGTACGATGGCGACGCTTCAGGACTATTCCCCGACCTCTCCGACCCCGCGACGCTCGGGTGCCTGCTCGCGCTCGTTCGCATCGCGTACGGCGACCCGTCGTTCGTCGTCCGGTGCGTCGCCGGGCTCTGGTACGAGGAGAGCAACAAGCGCGCTCTAGTGGCCCGCGGAAGCGACACCGAAGCCGAAGCCCTCGTCGCCGCACTGGAGGCCGCGCCATGACCCGCGAAGCGCTCGCGCGAGCCCTCATCGGCTCCGCACTCTTCGACCGCTTGGCCCGCAACGTTGGCATCGAGGGCGCGATCCGCGCCGCGTATCACCGGCTCCTCGCGGAGCAGCACCAGGAAAGGGCGCGATGGACATCGACGAATTGGACCTGAACAGCTTGCGCATCGAGTTCCGCAACTTGGAGCGCGCGCACCAGGAGACGCACAAGAAACTGGCGACGCTAGAAGCACGCGCCGTTGAGTTGGTCGACGAGGCCGACGAGCTGCGCGCGATGCTGGGCAACGCGACCAATCGACACGCCACGGGGTCATTCGAAATCGCCTGCATCACGCGCGCGTTCGTCGTCGCTCGCGACGAGAAAGAGGCTACCGATATGGCCAACGCCATGCTGCGCGGGGAGCCAATCCAGTCCGTTCAGCCTCCGCAGTCGATCCTGAGCGTGCAGGAACTTTCGTACAAGCTTCGCACCGAGGAACAGGCTTGCGCAGACGCCGAACGCCGCCGCGCCTCTCGCGAGCGCGCACGCTTGCGCAAAGAGCGGAAGGCAAAGCAGGCCGCCCAATGACCCGCGATCACATCACGATCCACCAGCTCCCCGGCAGCAAGACCGTCACGATCTACTGCGGCAAGTGCACCGGCGCGCTTCACCTCGCGCTCCCCGTTCCGCTCGACGAGATCGTCGCGGCATCACGACAATTCGCAGAAAGACACGCCAAATGCGCCGCACGCTAGACGAGTTCGCCGAGCTCGAGGTCGGCAAGAGGTACTACATGCTGACGTGCGTCAGCGTGCGCCCGACGGTCTTCCGCTGCGATTGCGGGACCGAAGTCCGCAAGCGCAGCCTCACGCACCTGAACAACGGAATGCGCTCTTGCGGTTGCCTCTCGCGCACGTCGCGCGAAACGCGCCTCGACGAGAAGCTCGCCGAACGCAAGCTCGAGCTCATCGACAGCACGCGCGGCGAGAAGACGCGCCACACGACGTGGCGCGTGCGCTGCCAGCGATGCGGCAACGTCTCGACCGTCTCCGACACCTACCTTCGGTTCGGTCGCATCGCGAAGAGGTGCAAGAGATGCCCGCTCTGAACCTCATCGAGCAACGCTTCGGCAAGCTCACGGCCTGCCATCGTGTTCCGGCCCCGAAGACGGACCGGAAGGGCAACGCATGGTGGGAGTGCGTGTGCGAGTGCGGCGAGCGCGTGACCGTGCGCGCCAGCCACCTGCGCAGCGGCGAGGTCCGCTCGTGCGGGTGCAAGCGCACCTTCGACCTGTGGGGCGAGCGCTTCGGGCGCCTCGTGGTGGTCGACCGCAGCGAGAAACAGATCGACGGGCTGCGCAAGTGGGTATGCGAGTGCGACTGCGGCACGCGCGGCGTGCTGCGCTACGGGTGGCAGCTTCGCTCGGGCGACACGACCTCGTGCGGCTGCGCGATGCTCGAGGCCCGCGCGCGATTCGGACAACGATCGAACGGCGGCGTCAGGGCCGCGAAGAAGGCATCACCATGACCGACCACGACACCATCGCCCGCATGGCGATTCGCCTCGGGAGGGGCTACCGCCAGGGGTGGGCGACGCGAATTCCGAAGACGCACGGCGTCACTTGGGATTGGACGACGGCGAGCGCGTACGCCGAGGGCCAGCGCAACGCGCCGACGTTCGATCGCTCGGCGGGGATCATCACCTACGCGAAAGGCTCGATGCGCTGGACGCTGAGCGTCGACGGAGACGTCGAGGTCGAGATCGACTCGCAGTGCGCCCTCGCGTGCTCCGTCGAAGCGACGCGCTTCGGAGGCGTACGAGCCGACGCGGTGGCGTGCATCGTCGCCCGCGTGCCCGACCTAGGCGGGCTCGGTTCGCACGACCTCTGGAAGCTCGACGTCGCGATCACTTCGCTCTGCTGCGGTCCCTGGAAGCCCATGCACCACATGCCGCCGCTGCGCGTGCTCGTCGAGGCCCTGCGCGCTCCCTCGACGCCCTGCGCGCTCGTCTACACGGCGCACGATGTCACCGCGCGCGCGCCGGATGACCTATCAAGGGCGCACCCGTTTCACGAAGCGCTCGGCGAATTCGGTCGCCGTGGCGGATTCGCGAAGTGGGAGAGGCTCATTATTCGAAAGGCTGGAGGCGTGTAAGATGGAACCCATGGGAAGCTTCGCTGAGTGGAAGTGCGGCGCGTGCGGCGCCCTGCGCAACGTGCCGACGCGGGAGGCCGAAGCGGTGAGGACGCGACGCCGCCGGGCGGTCGAGTGGCCCGCCGGATGGGCGTACCGGGCGATCGGGAACTTCGGGATGATCACCTGCGCGAAATGCGTGCAGAAAACTTTTCCAGACAACGCCGCCGAGCGATGATCGCGCCATGAAGGCCCGCTATACCCTCCGCCCGCAGACCCCGACGATGAAGCCTCCCGTCTACGCCATGCGCTTCGAGCTCCCCGAGCCGCGCCCGGGGATGATCCGCGCGTTCTTGCTCGACGTTCTCGCGGCAACGCTCGCCGTCACCGCGGGGCTCGCGCTCATGATCGACGGCTGAGCGTCAACGACGCGCACCGGTCGTCAACCGAAACAGAAACGCCAGGAGCCGCACCCACCAGGGCCGCGGCTCTTCGCGCGTCAGGCCCGTTCCGACCTGCGGGAGCGGGGCGACGGGCGGAACGACGACGACCGGCGCGGGCGCCTCGTCCTTCGGCCCTGGAGGCGCCACGGCGGGCGTTTCGGGCTCGGGCGGCGCAACGGTCGCCGCGACGCTCACAACCTCGTCAGCGGGGCGCGTAGGCGCAGGAACGGGCTCCGGTGGCATCTTGCCGTCGTACTCGCGCGCGAGGAGGCGCACGTTCCGGGCGTAGGTCGCCGCATCGCCGGTGTAGTAGCCCGCCGAGCGCAGGGCGATCGCGTAGTCGTCCGCGCGCCCCGCCATCGCGAGGTGCACCGCCGTCCGGTAGCGCTTGCCGAGCAAGAACGCGACGTGATGCGCCACGGCGTCGTCAAGCGTCTCGTACGCGCGGAAGCGGTTCACCGGGTGACGCCCCGAGAAGCGCAGGATAACCTTGCCCGTGTCATCGACGCCGATGCGCTCGACCTTCGCCCCTGGCGGGACCGTCGCGAGGTAGCGCGCGGCCTCGTCCTCGGAGACGTGCTCCGTCGTCGGGAAGTACTGCCAGCAGCCCTTCCAATTCGGCCCGCACTTGATGCCGCCGAAGTTGTAGTTCATCGTCGCCTCGAACCTGCCGGTCTCAAGCGCCATCTGCCCGAGCAGGATCATCGCCCCGGCGCGCGTCGTCTGCTCTTTGCCGAGCTGCGCTTCGAGTTGCAGCCGGAGGGCCATGTAGACTTCCACGGGAGACACGACCGTCCGCCTAGCAGGAAGCTCCCGAGCCGTCACGCCGCCCGCCGTCACCAGTCAGCTCTCGTCGATGGGTAGGATCGAGACGATCTCCCGAAGCGTGTCGTGGTCGACATCCTTCGCCAACGTCGCGACGACGACGAGCGCATCGCGAAGGCGCGGGTCCGCCTTGCACGCCGTGCGGAGGAGGTCGCGCGCGAAGGCGCGGTCGTCGTAGCGGTCCGCATCGAGCTCGGCAAACGGCGGCATCACCGTCTTCCCGTCGCGCTTCTCCGCGCGCATGTCGTCGGCGGCTTCGATGCGCTTCGCGAGGGCCTCGACGAGCACGCGGGCGAGCTCGAGCCAGTTCACTTCGTCACCTCGGCTTTGCAGGCGCCAACGGTGAGCCCGTCGCGCACCGACTCGTACGCCTTCTCGCAGACGCCCTCGAGCGCCTTGTCGCCGACCTCCTTGCACGCGCGTCCCATCGCCATCGCGTGACGCGCCGTGCGCTCGCATGGCGTGTGGCAACCGGCGACGAAGACGGCCGCGGCGAAGACGAGCGCCTTCACGGCTTCCCCGCGACGAGCTCGCCGAGCGCCTTGACCATCTTCACTGGGTCGAGGCCGACGGAGCGCACGAGGCGCGTGAAGGCTGCGAAGCGCGGGTACTTCTCGCACCGCTCGACCCACTCCTCTGGCGTGCGGGTGCGGAGGATGACGTTCAGCACCGCCGAGACGATGGGCCACGCGAGGGCGACGTGTTCGATGCTCATGGCTGCGGCCTCATCGACGCGACGGTCGCTTCGAGCCGGGCAAGCTTCTCGCTGTGGATCTGCACGATGCGCTCGAGCTTCTGCACGTCCTTGTTCAGGGTGTCCTCGATGCGCTTCATGTTCGACTCGACGCCGTCGAGGCGCGTTTCGATGCGCGTCATCGCGTTCGTCAGCTTCGACCACGCGAGGAAGAAACCCCCAACGGAGGTGGCGAGGTTGACGTAACCGACGAGCTCTTGCATGGCGGTCACCGTATCACGCGTTCCCGATGATGGTCCAAACGTTGCCGCCCGTGTGAATGATGAAGCGGCTGGTGATGCCGCCGCCGCCAACGACGTCGCCCCACGTTTGCACTGGGAACGTTCGCGCGTCGGTGATCTTGACGATCGTGCCGACGGGGGCAGAGGCCGGGCGCGTCGCGAACGTGTACGTCTGAACGCCAGGGCCGATGGTGATGCCGTCGGTGATGTTGGCAGGGTCGGTGAGCGAACCGACGAGATTCCCGCCGCGCGACCAGACCCGGTACTCCGACGAAAGGAGGCCGGCGCTGTCAAGCGCGCGAAGCTGAAGCACGCCGAGCTGCGTCGTACCCGCCGCGGGGAGGTTCGACACGGGGACGCGTCGCATCTTCATCGCGTTGGCAAGCGCGTCAAAGTTCACGAGGCCCTCGCCGCCACCGAAGCCGAGCGAGCTCGAACCCGTGAGCGTCGTGCGTGTGAAGGTTGACGCGCTTGCGTTCGTCTGCGTTCCGAGAATGACCGCGTTGTCGAAGAAGCGCGTCCGCACCGCCGACGCCGCGACGTTGTAGGCCGTCGCGCCCGTGCAGTCGATGACGGAGTTCGTCACCGCAACGTCCTCGCACGTCGCCGCGTAGACGCCGATCGTCGTCAGCGCGCCGTTTACGCCGACGAACGAGCACGAGTCCGCGACGACGCTCGAGGCGAGACCGGCGCCGCCGTCGACCGAGAGATGCCGCGTCGTCGCAGACCCCGCGGGGGACTCGAACGAGCAGCCGAAGAAGCGCACGTCGCGCGACTGCCCAACGTTGACGTTTGCGTTCGTGTTGCCGCGGAAGGCGCACCCGGTGAAGGTGAGGAAGCGCGGAGAGGCCGCACCGCCGGCGATGTCGATCTCGACGCCGTCCTGCGAGCTCTCGAACGTGCCACCGCGCACGTCGACGAAGTACGCCTCGCCGCCGATGCGGAGCGCGTTGCCCGTGTTCGAGCGCGACCAGCAATCGACGATCGCGATGTGCGCGCCGTTCTCGACGCGGATGCCGTCGGCGCCGTGCCCGTAGAGGCCCACGCGCTCGATCGTCGCCTGCGACGTGTACTCGAAGAAGATGCCGTTTCCCGTGCCGGGCTGCCCTTCGATGTTGAGGTCGGCGATGGTGATCGACGTGTTCTGCGTGATCGGGTTGCCGATGCTCTCGATCGCGTTGCCCGCGCTGACGCTGTAGATGATCGACGACTGGCGCCCCGCGCCGCGAAGCATCTTCGCCACGGTCACCGAGTTGATGGTGAGCGTCGACGAGATGAGGTAACCGCCCTGCGGGAAGTAGACCTCGCGCGCGCCCGAGTTGAGCGCCGCCTGAATCGGCGCCGTCACGTCGACGAGGGAGAGCCCCGCCTGAACGCCGGCGATTTGCGCGGGCGTCATGAAGTCGAAGACGGACGTGAAGTCGCGCAGGCGCCCTTCGACGGTGCGGAGCTGCGTGCCCGTCAGCGCGCGGTCGTACGTCACGTTCGCGATCGAGAGACCGCCCGTGATGACCGCCGCCGGGAAGCGGTCGACCGCGTTCGGGTACGCGATGACGAGCGCGCCGTTCGCGTCGAGCACCTTGATCGAGTAGTCGTTCGCGTCGACGTAGATCGGCGTCGGCGTAGCGCCGTTCGCGGCGAAACCGCCGTGCGTCTGAATCGGCTGCGACGCGGGGATCGTCAACGCCGCGTCGAAGTAGACGGGGATTTGGTTCGCCTGCGCGTCGAGGCCCGCCGTGCCGATGAAGACAAACCCGCCGTCGAGCGGCTGGCCGTCGCGGTCGTGGAACTGCGGAAAAGGCTCGTGGACGGAAAAGGCGCTCATTGGGTCGGTTCCTCGGTTCGCGTTGGGGCCTGCACCGCGTTGAAAAGCCAGCGCTCGCGAGCCGCATTATCACGGTCGAGCCCTGCAAGATTGGCGAACTTGCGGAACGCCTCGGAAGCTGAAACGCGGCGAATTGTGCCTTCGTCGATCTCCGCGTTTGAAGCCAGCTTTACGCCAAGGTCGCGGAACTCTTGACTCGAAAGAAACTCGCTGGCCGCCTTCACCTTGTTCGGTGCGACGCCTTCAAGTGCCTCTGCAAGAAGCGGCCTCGCAATCGAACCGCCAGGAGCCCTTGCGACAACCTTCTCCGCAATCGCTTGCAGGATGTTTTGAAGCACGTTCCCGGTCTTCAGCGCGGCCATGAGCTGATTTTGGTTCGCCTTGCCGGTCTGAAGAACGCCCTTCTGAGCTTCGGCGACGCGCTTGGAGACGACGTACATGTCCTGCATGAGCTGCGTTGCTTCGGGCCCAAGCGTCTTCGCGATTTCCGAAAACGCGCGCGGGCTCGTGCTGCGTGTAGCTTGATACCAGGTCGCGTACTTGAGCGGGTCGAACGCACCGCGCTCGGTGCCTCCCGTCGCGCGCGTGACCTGCGCGATCGACGTCGCGACGGCCTCCTTGCGAAGAGGTTCAGGCACGTCGTTCAGCGCGGCCATGAGCTTGTCGAAGCGTTCCGTCGAACCCTTTTCGATCCCCTTGGCGGCGTCCGACATGATGCCGTTGAGCTCCTTCGTGAGCGTGCGTCCGAAGACGTCTTGCATACGCTGCCCGAGTTGCTTCTGCTGCGCTGTGAGCAGATTCGCCGCTCGAAGCTGCTTGACCGTGTTCGCGTCGCCGATGCGCTCGACGTTCAAGAGCTGATCTTCGCGAAGAGCGTCTTCGAGGATGCCGAGCACGCGCTGATCAGGGGAGCCGAGCACGTTGCCCTTCTTCGCCGCGCGAGCAAGATTCCCGATTTCGGTCTTCACGCTTTTGAGGTCGCCGTAGGTCATGCCCTTGTCGATCTTTGCGGCGAGGGACTTCTCCCACTCCGTCATCGTCGTCGGGCGCTCCGTCATGGCGCGCTCGAGAGCGTTGCGCGTGTTGACGAGATCGGCTTCGGCAGACATCGGGACAACGGCGTCGACCTGCTTGTAGAGGCCACTCGCTTTCGTCATGAGCTCGCCGCGCAGGGCCTTCATCGACTGCTTGACGCGCGAGCCGACGTCGCTCGAGACGGCGCCATACTGATCGACGTTCGCGCCGATCTTGCCCATCGTCTCGTCGAACTTCGAGATGGCCGATCGCACCGACTCGTTCCACTTGGCGACCGCTTCGCCTGCGGCCTCGGAACGAATGAGGCCAGCGGCCGCGCGGACTTGGTAGTTATCCGCCGCGACGTCGACGGGGAGCTCGATGCCGAGTCGTTCCTGGGCCGCGAGCACCTCCGGGTTGATCTTGGCGATGCGGGCAAGCTCCTCGCGCGCAGGGCCAGGGCCAGAGGACGCCTCGCGAATGAGCGCGCCGAGCTTCTCCGGTTCCATGAATTCGGTCGGCTTCGGCGCCCCTGGTTCGGCGGCGGCAGGAGCAGCGGGAGCAGCGGGCGCTGGCTCTGCCGCCGGCGGCGCCTTCACCCTCGGGCCAGCGCCCATGCGTGCCTCGAGCTGCTCGGCTGGCGTGCCCTTCACCATCGCTCGGAATGCTTCGGCCTCTTCGGGCGCCACACCCATGTAGGCCGCAAGCTCGTCGGCTGCCGCGCCTTGCCGAATCGCCGTCGCAAGGCGAGCGCGCGTTGCAGGCTTCGCGAGTCGAGAGGCCACTTCGGGCGCCGCAGGTCCGATGCCCGCACGCGCGCCGGCTTCGGCGATGGCGCCTTCCGCGGTTCGCAGAAGAGCGCCGGGCGCGCGAGCCGCTGCCATGCCGCCAGCGCCGCCGATGATGGCAGCGACGAGCTGCCCGCCAGGGCCGACGCCAAGCTCCGCAGCCGATTGAGCGGCGAGACCAGAGCCAGCGCCCGCTGCGGCCTGCATGGCGGGCGCTTCGGCAAGCATCGCACCGGCAGCACGAGCTGCGGGCGCTGCTGCACCGGCAAGCGTTTGCCCAAGGCCAACGCCGGAAATGGCGCCGCCGATGCCAGCGGACGCAGAGCGCACGAGCCGCTCCGCAGCCGTCTTCGGCTCCGGCACGCCTGCCTTCGTCAAGAGCTCCTCGAACGCTTGGCTCGGCGTCGCGACGTTCGTTCCGAGCGTGGCGTTCATCGCGTTCACGAGCGGGTCGAAGACAAGCTGCGACGCGAGAACGGACCCTGCGCCGGCCGCAGCGCCAGGAAGCGCGCCAACGCCGCCGACGGGAGCGCCAAGCGCAGCGCCAGTCAACGCACCTGCTGCAAGCGGAGCGAGCCCGCGGCCAACGGCGCCAACGAGTCCAGCCGCCGTCGTCTCTTCGCGTGGCGTCTCCGACACGACCTCGCCAGCGCCCGCAGGGAGCCCCGTCGGCGTACCAGCGCGGGGCGTCACGAGCGTAGGCTCGACGCCAACCGGAGCGGCCTCGGCGCCGTACTTCGTGTACGACTCGCGCGCGCGTTCGAACTTGGTTCCCGCGCCAGATTGCGCCCGCGCCGCGTAAGCCGCCTGCGCTGCCGCGCCGATCTGCTCGGGCGTCGCGCCCGGTGGGCCTTCGAGCCGGAGCTTCGTGCCGTCGGGCGCGGTGACGTTGTAGACGGCCATCAGTCGCCCTCGGTCGTGTAGGTGAAGCCAGGGAAGCCAGGGATGGCAATCGGCCCGCCCTGCGTCGGTTGCGCGCCGCCCTGCGCCGTGCCTCCGTCGCCAATCTCGAGCACGCCGCCAGGAACTTCGCCCGGCTTGCGCTTCGCGCCAGCGGCGAGCACCTCGCGCATGGTCTTAAGCGTCTCGGTGAATCGCTCCGGCGACTGGTTGCGCGTCAGGTTGCCAGCGGCGGCGACGATCTTCTTGCCTTCCATTTCGGTGAGCTGACCGAGTCCGCGCATCTTCTGAGCTTGCTCGAGGAACATGCGCCCGCCGAGCTGATCGATGTCGGCAAGGATCGACATCTGCGACTCGGAAAGCGCCCACTCCGGGCGGAATGCGCCGGCCTTGAACTCGCCCTTCTTCGATGCACCGATGGCGCCGAAGATCTGGTCGATGTCGTTTTGACGCTTCGGGTCGAGGAGCTTGTCGATGACGGAGATTCCGTGCAGCGCGCCTTGCCGCGCGTCCTCCGGGTTGCCCATCGCCTTCTGGAGCTTGCCACGCGCAAGTTCGGCTTGCGCCCTGAACAGGTCCGCTCGTGCGGCGCGCGTCTCGTCTTCGGTCTGCGCCTGCGCAAGCGACCTGCGAGCCGATGCCCTGTGCGCCTCGGCGGCAGCCATCGAAGCCGCTGCAGCTGCGCCGCGTTGGCCGATCTCCGACTTGATGACCTTCTCTGCGTAACGCCCCTTCGTCTCGGCCTCTTCCGCCTTGCCCGCGGCCTCTCGAACCTTCGACGGCTGAAGCTCTTCTTCGCGGCGGGCGCCTTCGAGTTTGACCAATGTGTCTGCGTACTTGTCTTTCCCCATCGCGCCGGCGGTCGCGAGGTTGAGTGTCGACTTCGCCGCGGCGGGGTTCGTGGTGATGAGGTCGAGCATCCGGCTTGCGGCCTTTGCTTCGTCCGTCTTGCCCGAGTTCGTGAGCGCCTCGATCTGGTCGCGAAGCACGAGCTGCGCCGAGACGTTGTCGCCTGCGTTGACCGCAGCGGCGACCGGAAGGAGTGCATCTACGCGCGCCTGACGCTCTTGTTCGCCGAGGTTCGTGTACTGCGCTTCGAGCTGCTTCGCCGCCTCTGGGTAACGAATCATGAGCTCGTTTAGCCCCTTCGCCGTGAAGCCCTCGGCAGTCATCTTGGCGAGCTCTTTTTGAAAGTCTTGCGCGCGTTGCGCCTTCGCCTGAAGACCTGCCGTTTCGGCCTGCGTCTGCTGGCGTTGCGCCGCAAGAAGATCAGCGCGCTCGCCCATAAGGCCAAGCTGCATACCCTGTTGAATGCCACCCATCACCGCCTGCGACGGGTCGGGGACGTTGAGCATGTAGTTAAATGGCTGCGCCATGGTCTTACTTGCACCCGAAGTTCATCATCGCCGCCTGGTTGTAGACCGGCATTCCGCCGCCCCCGGCGCCACTGCCGCCTCCGGCGAGAGGCCCGCGCCCCATCGCCCCGAGCGTGCCAAGCGCGCCAAGCGCGCCGCCGATGCCGCCGAAGAGGTTTGCCATGCCTTGCCCTTGCGCCATCGCGGCGCCGGCTGCGGCCTGCCCTTGCGCGGTGAGCAGGTTCCCGACGTTCGCCGCCCCTTGCTGGCCCATGCCCGCAGCGCCCATCGCGCTCTGTTGACCCATGCCGGCGAGCCCGCCGAGCTGCGCCATCTGCTGTTGGATGAGCTGCGAAAGGAGCTGCGGTCGGAACTGCGCAAGCGCTGCTTGCGTGTTGCCGCCGCGGAGGCCGCCCGTCGCGCTTGCATTCTGCAAGATCGCCGACTCGCCCTGCTGAAGCATCGCCTGAAACTGCGGGCTCTGCTCGAGCTGCGCAATCGCCGCCTGCTGCGCCTCCGGCCCCGCGAGCCCGAGGAGCGCTTGCTGCTGCTCGAGCGCGCCCGTGCCCGCCTGCATGTACGGCGCGAGGAGACGCTCCGCTTCGGCCTGCTGGCGACGCTGCTCGGCGATGGCGGCTTCACTCGCCGCGCGCTGTGCGCCGGACGCTTCCTCGGCGGCGCTCTTCTGCGCCATGTAGGTTGCGACACTGCTGATGACGGCGCCACCGAAGATTGCAGTTGCTACCCACATGATGCCGCGAGCTCCATGGTTTGAGCGATACCAGATAGCAGCCGAGCGCGCACTTCCTCGTCGTGCGCCTGCCAAGTCTCGCTTTTTTCGATGAACGCTTCCTCGATCGCGTCCGGGTCCGTCAGGTCGGTCGGATAGAGGTTCTGAAGAAGGATGTCTTCGAGGACGAGGAAGACCTTTCGCCCCGGAGGCGCAATCCACACCATCGGCGCTTCGATGCGCCGCACGCCGTCTTCGGTCGCGAGGACCATCACGCCGCGGAGGAGGATGTTCGTGTGCGCGTTCTTGTGCCGATGCCCCACGACAAGCGTGCCCGCCGGGATGACGCCTTGGCGGATGTAGAGCCCGGGGCCGAAGATGTGCTCGACCGGACACTCGACCTGCTCATGCTGAAGCATCGCCCCTTCGAGCCGCTCGATCTTCGCGGCTTCGTCGTCGCGCACCGCCTCCGCAAGCGTGGTCATCCCTCCTCGAACTCCTTCTCTTCCCACGCCTGGCACGAGCGCAGGTCGTGGCACACAAAGGAGAACTTCGTGCAGAATCCACGGAAGCCCGCGCCGTCATCCCACTGGTTCCACGGGATGCGCTCCATCTTGAGCTGCGTTCCTGGCGTGTTGTCGTAGTACTCGCAGTTCGAGCACCGACGACGACGCGCTTCGGCCTCGTCGACCTGCATCGCCTTCGCGAGCGCGCGCCAGTACTCGGCGTTCGCGCCGCGCTCGTTCGACGGCTTCTCGGGGCCGAGCATCCAGTCCTGGATGACCATCAGCGTGTTCTTCTTGTTCTCGCTGGTCGACGGGAACGGCTTCTCGACGGGGATTCCGAGCATCATCATCGCATCTGTCCTCAGGTGAAGGTCACGCCGTTCGCGGAGCCGTAGAGCGCGCCTGGCGCGCTGGCGACCCATTCGATGAGCTGCCCGGGCATGAGGAGCGCGCCGATGACCTCGGGGCAGAGGTAGCACTCGCCGGGGAGGATCGTCTTGTCCTTGATGCGCTGCGACGAGCCGCTAGGCCCGAGCCACACCGAGAGCGTGACGTTGTTCGCGCTCTGGTTCGTGAACGCCATGTAGTCGATGCGCGTCTTGACGGCGGTCGACGTGTAGGCGGCGGCCTTCGTGTCAGGGACGAACGCGGGCGCGATGAGCTGAGTCGGGGTGACGGCCATGGTTCACGCCTCCTGCGTGACGGTGAGGATGAACGAAGGGATAGCAGGGTGGATCGCGTTTGCGGCGAACGTTTCGAGGTAGGTCTGCAAGCTGTCCGACGCCCAGATGACCGAGAAGTAGTCGTTCGGCGCGAGCTCGACCATCCAGTTCCACGCCGCGACGGTTTCGCCGTCGTTGCCCTTCACGCGGATGACTGACGCCGACTCGGGCACGTCGGAGCCGTTGACGGCGAGCCAGACCCAGAGCTCGGAGCCCGCGCCCTTGTTCGAGTCGACCTGCGCGGAAAACTCGATGTTGTAGACGCCCGCGTCAGCGACATAGAAGACGTCCTCCGACGAGTCACGCCAGACGCCGCGCTCGATGTCGATCGTGTCGCACTTCGCACGCTGGCCCGTGTTGACGGCGGCGGGGACTTGCCGCGTCATGTCGTGCCACGCGCCCACGGTGCGCCGCACGGGCACCTTCGGCGGGAGCGTAGCGCCCACCATCGCAAGGCCCTCAATCGCCACCAGGGCGCGTTCCGCCGCCTGCGCGACCGAGAGTGCGTTCGACGCCTCGATCGCCCCGTCTTGGGCCAATTGCGCGACGACACCGGCCAGCTTGTTGACCCCGGCGAGGGCCGCCCCGGCGTCGAAGCACACCGAGTCGAGCCCCTCGGTCTGGAGCTCGTCGACGGCGGTGAAGAGCAGTTCGAACTGGCGAATCTGCTCGTGCTCGTCGAGGAACTTCGCGAGCTGGTCACGGGTGAAGCCAAGGCGTCGGACTGCCATCACCAGGCCAACGGTTCGAAGGTTGCCTCGAGACGGGCGACGGGGATGTGCGCCCACGAGTCGCCCTGGAAGCGCTGCATGCGGAAGCGACGCATGAAGCCCTGACGGCGCCACGCGATGCGGTGCTGACGCTGCGCGTACGACCCGACGCGCACCGCGTGGTCGATGCTCCACGAGAGCCCGTCGAGGCTGTACGATGTCGAGATGACGGGGTCCGTTCCGAACGGCACGGAGCCCGGAAGCGCGATGAGCTCGAGCTCGTTGAACACCGCGCCGTTGCCCTCGTTGTAGACGATCGGCGTCGTGAGCTCCCAGCGTACGCGGTCGCCCCAGTGCGTCGAGACGTCCTGCGTCGTGCGACCGAAGGCCGCCGTCGCGGTGTCGGCGATCTGCCACCCGTCGTAGGCCCAGACGAACCATCGCGCGCGGTACGTCGCGAAGCCCTGGAGCGCGCTCGTGAGGATGAACCACACCGGGGCGCCGAGCGCCTTCGCCGCCGAGCCGTCGAAGACGAGCGTGCGGTCGGGGAGGTGGACGTAGAGGAACTCGTGCGCCCGGTCGTTGCGCGCCTCGAGCACCGCCGACGCGAGCTGCGCCTCGGTGTACGTCGCGAGGATCTCGTCGACCTCGCGCGTCGAGACCTTCTGCGCCGTCGCGTTGACTCCGATGTAGACGCCCGGCGCCTCGTTGCGCCCGCCGCCGAGGAACGCCATCGCCTCTTGGTAGATGCAGCAGGCGTGCGTGCCGACGCAGCCCTTCATGATCTGCGCGCCCTCGATGCGCTGGAACGGGAAGCCTACGCCGCCGACGTTGTCGAAGACCTCGATCGTGTAGCGGTTCAGGACGCCGACCTCGTTGCGCACCTTCAGCAGCGCGACGACGGGATCGGGGTCCGCTTCGCTCGAGGCGTACTTCAGCGGGTTGACGGCGAGCGGGTCGTTGAGCTCGGTGACGACGAGGAACTCGCCGTCCGTCGTGAAGAAGTACCCGTCGACCCAGACGACATCCACGACCGTCCCGAGGTCGGGGTCGACGTTCTGCACGAGCGTCGTGCCGTTCGAGTAGAAAAGGTTCCCGCACGACGCGATGCACATCTGGTCGAACGAGTAGTCGAACGTTACCGGCTTCCCGTCGTTGCCCACGTCGCCGATCTCCGACACCGTGCCGAGCGCGTCGATGCGGACGAGCTTCGAGCCCATCACGCGGTAGAGGGCGCCGTTCCAGTTGATGCCGCCGCGGCCGACGCCGGGGCCGGTCCCCGTCGAGACGAGGCCGTCGCCGGGGCGAAGGTACGCCTCGGAGATGCCCGTCGGCGTCGGCGTCGGAACCATGTTCACCGGGTAGGCGGTGCGGAAGTTCGGCGCCGTCGTCGTGTAGATGCCTGCGAGGAGGGGGATTGCGGCCATGTTATTTCCACTTCACGGAGTCGCTCCACCACGCGGCGCTCATCTTGCCCTTCGCGATGTTCTTCGCGTGACGCGCCTTGAAGCTCGCGCGCCGCTTCGCGTCGGCCTCCGATTCGCCCTTCTTCGGAGGAGAGCCCGAGACGCCCTGCTGCCCGAAGCGGATCAACTTCTCCTTGCCACCCTCGCACGCCTTCACGACGTGCGACTTCTTCGGGTGGCCCGGAGTCCGCTTCGGGACGTTGCACTTCATCTCGGACTTCTTCGCGGGCATGGCTACTCGTTCGAGGGTGCGGGGACGACGGGCGCCTCGCTCTTCGTCGGCTCGATGCCGAGCGCGTTGGCGATCACGGTTAGGCTCTGGTGAAGGGCCACGACCTGATGCATCTGGAGGCCACCTCGCTGCGTGGCGAAGTCGGCGACGTTGGCGACGTTCTGGAAAGCGGTCTTCGCGTCCATGCTCAGCCCTCTACCACGGGCGCGGGCTCGTCGGCCACGGGGGGCGCGTCGGGCGCGGGCTCAGGTTGCGGTTCCGGCGTAGGCTCCGGCGCGGGCGGTGGCGCCCACGGCAGCGGAGGCGAGACGACGGGCGGGTGCGCCTGCGCCTCGACGCCTTCGATGGCGTAGCCCTCGACGGTCGCCTTCTCCGAGCCGAGGCCCGCGAAGACCCAGCCGAGCACCTGCGCCTCGGTGAGC
>ERZ869929.199-NODE-199-length-38914-cov-6.109550_pt1 | contig 38914 bp, 61 predicted proteins | sample MGYA00579312_ERZ869929 | MGnify/ENA primary metagenome ERZ869929 (study PRJEB32216, sample SAMN09231818) | wastewater metagenome | place: USA: Maryland | collected 2016-08-09 | study: EMG produced TPA metagenomics assembly of the PRJNA472060 data set (Reclaimed... | reverse complement strand
GTCTTCTTTTCATAAACCGCAACTTTTCGCCCCCTCGCGCGTGCGCGGGCGCGCGATTATAAACGACACGAATAGGCATGAAAATTTCCGAGACAATTCAGGCGTTGGTCAGGATGGTAGAGGTTGGTAGAGGTTGGTGGAGTTGATGCTGAGGTCTGGTTAGATTGTCGCCAGATTGAGAGGGCGGTAAAACCGGTGTTAGATGGTGCTAACCCGATTGTTAAGCTGGAGTCCGACTGGCTACTAGTAGAGGTGAAAACATAATGAAAGTACGCAAGCTTTTTCCTCAGTACGAACTGCCCCGCGCCACCGGCCGCACTACTGCTATTTGTCTCATGACATTAGCGAGGGCTATCCACGCGCCTGGGCAGCCTGTTCCCATTCGGGACCATTGGCGTGGAGAAAATAGCGATTCCATGGCACTTGCTCAGTGCAAGCAGATGGCCGAAGTTTTGGGCTTGCAGCATATGCGGTTCGAACGCAAGCAGAATGAGTGCTTCGTGATATTCGACCTGTTCGAAGATAAGCGCACCACGGATATTGTTTGGGTTCATCCAAGTTCTTTGGATGAGCCGGATCGAGCATACATGCACGAAGGAACCTTCTCTCAGACAAAAAAAGAGGGAATGGTTGGGATGATCGATATCGAGACCTTCCTTCGGTGCAGAAATGATGACGCACTTTTCGAAAGTGTGAAGTTGAAACTTGCGGGTGGAGAAAATGGCGACAAGGGGACGTAAGTCCGCAGCATCCCAGAAGGTAGTTTCGATCGGCGGAGCCAGCGCACGGTTGGAACCGCCGGAACACTGCCGGCTGACTGAAGACCAGCGCCGGGTTTGGGATGAGATCGTAAACAGCCTGCCTGGCGATTATTTCCGCCCTGGCGATGGGCCGCTGCTTGCCGCCTATTGCATGGCAGCGGATCTCCACTGGCAGGCGTACCAGCTTGTGATGCAGCACGGCATCATGATCTGCAATGAGGATAACGGCCGGTTCTATTCGAACCCGGCGCAGCAGACCATGCTGATGCATGCGAGTTCTATGGCACAACTGGCCGGCAAGCTGCGCCTGTGCCCGTCCGCGCGCTACTCCACTAAGAGCGCCAGCACGAAGACTGACAACGCGGCACCGAGCAAGAAACCATGGGCGGCATAGACGAAAAGTATGTCTTTGTGACCCACAAAGAATGTCCTGTAGCCAGTGGGGATTGTTTTGTCGCCGGACAATGCATTGAGGATTGCCGTCTCAGAAAGCGGGATGACAGGATTCAAGAATTGGAAAAACGCGTCAAATATCTGGAGGGGGCTGTTTCTCGTCTAATGGCCGGCACAGCCAAGTTTTAAGGATGCCAGCACGTAAGCCACGCGAGCCAAAGAAAACCACGATCACAGCAGAGATCGAGGCGCATGCGCCATGGCTAGCGCTTGCGTACAGTAAGGCCCGGGCCGATCGTGCCGTTAGGTGGATTGAGGAACACTGCCGCGTACCAGAGGGTAGACTGATCGGTCGACCTGTCAAGCTGACGCTGAAACAGAAAAAGTGGGTACGCATGATCTACGGGAGCAAGACTCGGCGCTTCATCCTTTCAATGGCACGTAAGAACGCCAAGACTGCATTTACCGCTTTTCTGCTTCTGCTTCACTTGTGTGGGCCGGAGGCGCGGCCGAACTCCCAACTCTACTCGTCAGCCCAGTCCAAGGAACAGGCCGCACTGCTGTTCGCCCTTGCTGCCAAGGTCGTTCGGATGTCTCCCGATCTGGGTGGCGTGGTGAACATCAAGGACACCAATAAGGAAATGGTCTGCCCGGAACTGGGCGCCGTTTATTCCGCATTATCGGCCGACGCTAAAACGAAGTTCGGTATGTCGCCATGCTTCCTGGTGCATGACGAGCTTGGCCAGGTGCGCGGCCCCACTTTTGACCTATACGAATCGCTGGAGACGGCATGCGCTGCCCACGATAATCCGCTGTCGATCATCATCAGCACGCAGGCTGCCACCGATGCGGACCTGTTGTCACTGCTGATTGATGAGGCACTGGCGGAGGCGGACACCCTCAAAAAGACCAATCCAAAGGCGCAACCGCGGACGAAGGTGGTTCTATACACCGCGCCCATGGATATGGACCCATTCAGCGAAGAGGCCATTCGTGCGGCCAACCCGCACTTTGACGACTTCATGAATAAGGAGGAAGTGCTAGATCAGGCAGACCAAGCGCGGCGCATGCCGAGTCGGGAGAACAGTTATCGAAACCTGATCCTTAACCAGCGGGTGGAAGCCCAGACGCCTTTTATCTCCCGTGCGATCTGGCTTGAGAACGCGACCGAGCCGGATCCGATGGAAGGCATGGAAGTGTGGGGCGGTCTGGACTTGTCGTCAGTATCAGACCTGACGTCGCTTGTCCTGACAAGCGCCCCTGACAAGGAGGGTATTCATGATGTGAAACCCACATTCTGGTTGCCGCGAGAGGGGCTGGAGCGGAAGTCACAGCAGGACCGTGTTCCCTATGATGTGTGGGAAAAGCATGGATTCTTGCAAACCACGCCCGGGCGATCGATAGAATACGAATTCGTGGCGCAATACATGCGTGAAGTTTTCGACACATACATCATCCGAGGCATCGCCTTCGACAGATGGAACATGCGACACCTGAAGCCGTGGCTGGAGCGAGCTGGATTCAGCCCGGAAGAGTTGGAACTGTTCAAGCCGTTCGGGCAGGGCTTCGGGGATATGTCACCAGCGGTGCGGGAACTGGAATCGAAGCTATTGCAGAAGAAACTGCGCCACGGCGGCCATCCGGTTCTGACGATGTGCGCGGCAAATGCGATCACGGTCAGTGACCCGGCAGGCAACCGGAAATTCACGAAGCAGAAGGCGAGCGGACGGATTGACGGGATGGTAGCCCTGGCTATGTCGCTGGGCTGTATGCCGGATGTCACAGAGCCGCCGCCGGAATACCGCATGATCATCATTTGATCGACTACAATACATACGCCTGAAAGCATGGCGTGAAATGGTGCGGGTCTGACCTACCCGCCGGACTGGCTCCACGAAACGGAGCCGCTTCACACATGGCAACTGCGAGTGACTGAGCGGATAAAGGTTGACGCAGCTAGAGCCGGACACCTGATGGGATGCTGCGAATCCCGAAAATGGTCCGGCCCATGGGTTCTAATCCCATCCCAGTTGCCAGGTGTGAGGGAATGCGCAGGCTGATGCGCGCGGGCTGGCCGTCCACGATGGGCCTAAAACCAAGCTGACACCAAATTGGATGCCGGAGATCAGCGCCGGCCCCTCTAACCACAGGAGAGCACGTGAACTGGTTACAAAGGTTTCTGGATATCTTCCGGGGTCCGCAAGACGCGAAGTACGTGGACTTACCGCCCATGGTCAACCCATGGTTCCAGCCTGATACCACGGCGACGGTATTCTCAGGGCATATTGCGGCTGTGGATGTTAAGCCTGGTGACGTGTTCGTTCTGATGACGGTTGAATATCTTCCTGAGCCATCCCGTAAAGCCATCGAAGAGGCGTGGAATTCTGAAAACAACCCGTTGCGAGATCACAAGATGCTGGTTGTGCCGGACGGCATGAAGCTGGGTGTTGTACGTAAAAACTAGGGACAACCCTATTTAACAGAATGTGCATTATTGACACAGAGGCATAGAGAGACACATGCCATACCCTCCGCCACGGCCGGCGCCACGTCGAAACAATCAGGTGCCACCGCGCCGAAATGCTTCTATCCCCGGCCCTCCACCAGGGCCGCAGTGCCGAGTAGTGAGGGATGATTTTGGTTTTTTCGGTGTCATCTTCTACGCATTGTTGCTGGCTGTGGGAGGATTCTTCGCGATTCTGTTTTTCGCCATCCTCATGATGCGCTAGAATCACTGAAATTCAGGAGTCACGTCCATGCAAAACCGCGCCTTTGCCGTTCTCGAAATCAAGGCCGCCGACGATTCGAGCGGTAAGCGCCGGTTCTCCGGTATCGCTACCACCCCCACGGCAGACCGTTCGGGGGATATCGTGGAGCCTACCGGGGCCAAGTTCAAGCTCCCTATTCCTTTTCTCTGGCAGCACGATTCTGGAGATCCGATCGGCTGGATTGACAAAGCAACCGTCACGGCGAAAGGCATCGAGGTTGAGGGAGAAGTGGCCAGCATCGAGGATGAGGGCGAACTGAAGCAGCGCCTTACCAAAGCCTGGCAGATGTTGAAAAACAAACTCGTCAAGGGTTTGTCCATCGGCTTCAATTCCATCGAACACAGTTACATCGACGGCACCTACGGTATCCACTTTAAGGTATGGGAGTGGCTGGAGCTGTCGGCCGTGACGATCGCTGCCAATCAGGAGGCATCGATCACGGCAATCAAATCCGCAGATATGGCAAGCCAGGCCGCGTCAGGCCAGAAACGGGCACAGCCGTTCGTGCGAATCCCCGCCGGCGTTTCGGCAAATCCCGTCCGCAAGGGCGTTGTCTACATCAATCCGAAAGGCTGACAAATGAACATCCAAGAGCAAATCGCCCGCCTCAAGGCGCTGCGTGATCAGAAGGCCGCCGCACAACTGGCCATCCAGGAAAAGGTGGCGGGCGAAGGCCGCACCAAGGACGCTGCCGAGAAAGAGGAATTCTCGGGCCTGACTTCCGAAATCCAGATGATCGATGAAGAGCTTGCCGACCTGGAAGCTATGCAATCGATCCAGGCCACGAAGGCGGCCCAAGTTGCTGGCGACAATCCCATCTCCGCTGCGAAAGCCCGCGGTGCTCTGGCCACTGGCGGTGCGCCGGCTATCCACGTGGACAAGGAAGCGGACGAGAAATTCAAGGGGCAGCAGTTCACGCGTCTGGTGATTGCCAAGGCGCTTGCTCGCTTGGAAGACCGTTCGCCGATCGCCATCGCGCAAGAGCGCTGGGGCAAGAGCAACCCGAAGCTGGTTGAAGTGCTCAAGGCCGCGGTGCAGGGTGGTAGCACGGATACCTGGGGCGCCGAACTGGTGACCATCAACAACCGCTACAACGGCGATTTCATCGAGTATCTGTACTCGAAGACGGTCTACGATCAACTGCCGCTGCGTACCATCCCGGCCAATGTGCAGATCAAGGGCCAGGACGGTGCCGCCACGGCTTACTGGGTGGGCGAGTCGAAGGCGATCCCGGCGACCAAGGCCGACTACATGAATGTCAACATGACGCCGCTGAAGGTGGCGGCGCTGGCAGTCGTGTCGAATGAACTGCTGAAGTACTCGGACCCGTCGGCTGAAATGCTGGTGCGCGATGCGCTTGTGCAGGCTTCCTCGCAGCGCGTGGATCAGACGTTCATCAGCACGGCCGCGGCTGTGTCTGGCGTTTCGCCGGCCGGTATCTTGAACGGCGTTTCGCCCATCAGTTCGTCGGGGTCCGACATCGCCGGCCTGATCGAGGACATCAAAGCCCTGTACGCGCCATTCATCGCCGCGAACAACGCCTCTGGGCTGTCGTTCGTGACCACCGAATCGCTGGGCAAGGCCATCAGCCTCATGCAAACGCCGTTGGGTGCCTTCCAGTTCCCTGGCATCGGTGCCAACGGTGGCGCGCTGCTGGGCGACCCGGTTGTGACGGGCGGAAACGTGCCGGCCGGCGCATTGGTGCTGCTGAAGCCGAGCGACATCTATCGCATCGGTGACACCGGCATCGAAGTGTCGATCTCGCGTGAAGCCTACATCGAGCAGGACACTGTCCCGACCGGTGCGACCGATACGCCGACCGCCGCCAGCGCCAACGGTACTTCGATGTTCCAGGAAGAATCCACCGCAATCAAGGTGGTTCGCCCGATCAACTTCGCCAAGCGCCGCGCGTCGGCCGTGCAGTGGATCAACAACGCCGACTACGGCGCTGTGACTTCGTAATCCTGGGCACTGCCTAGGTTGAAACCGCCTGACCTTTCGGGGTCGGGCGTTTTTGCATAGGATGTGTTCATAAAGGAACAATCATGCCTGCACTCATTGCAACCCGCCGTTTCATCTACGGAACGCGCCGCCTGAGCGCAGATGACTCATTCGAAGCGAACAACACCGACGCGCGTATCCTGGTGGCCATCGGAAAAGCCAGGTACGCTACGCGCGCCATCATCACCCCGCCGCACAACCCGGCACGGGATGAGGTGGTAGAAACGCCGCAGAATCCGCAAGAGGCGCCGAAGCCTGTAGAATCCACGCAGGCCACGCAACCCACAGAGAAGCCGCGCCGCGGCCGGCCGCCCAAGTCCAAGGTGAAAGACTGATGCGAATGCTCGCCAAGTTCCGCAGCAAGGCAGCCAATTGGCTGGACCCGTTACGGGGTTCGAATGGCCTGTCTCCGCCGATGTCTGCGAGCATGGGAGGTTGGGAGGTCGTTTTTTCCACGTCGCAACCGCCGACTTATTTCCAGCACGACATCAAGTCGTCACCTGAAACCATTCTTGCCTATCCGCCGGTCTATGCGTGCGTGACGTTGATTTCGAACGACATCGGCAAGATGCGTTACAAGCTGATGCAGCAGAACGAAGATTCCATCTGGAATGAGGTGCAGAGTCCTGCATTCTCGCCAGTCCTGCGCAAGCCGAACCGCTATCAGAATCATGTGCAGTTCAAGCAAGGCTGGATCACGTCCAAGCTGATCAACGGAAATACCTACGCACTGAAGCAGCGCGACCCGCGAGGCGTGGTGACGGCGCTGTATCTGCTGGATTCATATCCGGGCGTGGTGACGCCGCTGGTGGCGCCGGATGGGTCTGTCTTCTATCAATTGACCCCGGACAATCTGACGGGTCTGGAAGATGTACAGGTAGTGGTGCCGGCCAGCGAGATCATCCACGATCGGATGAACTGCTTTTTCCACCCATTGGTGGGGATTGGCCCGATGGCCGCGGCGGCGCTGTCTGCCGAGCAAGGGCAAAGTATTCAGACCGATTCCAATCGGTTTTTCCGGCAGGGCGCGAAGCCTTCCGGAATTCTGGTAGCGCCTGGCGCGATCACGCAGCAGACGGCAGACGCGCTGCGCGAATACTGGAATAAGAACTTCACGGGCGACAACGCTGGCCGCGTCGCCGTGGTGGGTGACGGACTGAAGTACGAACCAATCCGGTTCACCAGTTCCGATTCTCAGACGGTCGAGCAGATCAAGCTGACATCTGATTTTGTGGCCATGGCATTTCATATGCCAATGTTCAAACTGGGTGGGACGCTGCCGGCCGGCCTGAAAGTCAGTGATCAGAACCTGGTGTATTACAGTGACTGCCTGCAATCCCTCATTGAGGAAATGGAAGTCTGCCTTGATGAGGGACTGGCCCTTCCCAATGGCATGCGCACGGAACTGGATACGGATGCGCTCCTGCGCATGGACCCCGCCAGCATGGCCACGGTTTTGGTGGAACTGAGCAAGGGCGCCCTGATGAAGCCCAACGAAGCACGCCAGCGCCTGAACCTTCCGCCGGTGAAGGGCGGAGACACCGTCTACATGCAGCAGCAGAACTATTCGCTGGCGGCATTGGATGAGCGGGACAAGACCAATCCACTTGCCGCGCCTCCGACGCCCACGCCTGCGCCAGTTCCAGCCGACCCGGCCGCCAACGATGAAGACCCACAAGTCGATACCGAGCAGGCGCGCGCGCTGCTGGCTCATATCGCCAAGGGCCTGGAATTCGATACTGACTAAAAACACATGGACATCAAATCCCTAGGCGATCAGATCGTCAGTACCGTGAAAGAGTTCGTGGCGCGTCGCCTAGAGGATGTCACCAAGCGACTGGATGAGGTTGTCGCGCGGCTGGATGCGCTGCCTGTTCCGAAGGATGGGCAGCCAGGCAAGGATGCTGATATGGATGTGCTGATGGCTCACATTAAGGAGAGTGTTGAGAAGCACATTCTCGCGGTAAGGGACGGACTCATGGCTAAGGAACAGGAATTCCAGTCTCTAATTGCGAAGGCTGATTTGGATGCCAAGGAGCGAGATAAAGAGATACATGAACAACTTTCGAAACTTGAATCGCCGAAGAACGGCGACCCTGGCAGGGATGCGCTTGACTTAGATGTGATGTTGGCAATTAACGAGGGGCGAAGCTATTGCCGCGGGACATATGCTACACACAAAGGCGGGTTGTGGAAGACGATCCGTACAACCGAAGGAATGGATGGCTGGGAATGCATCGTTGATGGACTGGATGCCGTTGAAATCGAAATGAGCGGCGATCGAGAGGTCACGATCAAAACTAAGCTTTCTTCAGGTCGTCAGGTTTCTAAATCTTTTGAGATGCCCGTGATTTTGGACCGAGGCGTTTTCAAATCAGGTAGGGCATATAAGACCGGTGATGGGGTGTCCTGGGGTGGGTCGTTCTGGATTGCACAGCGTGACACAAGTGAAAAGCCTGACATCGATGACAGTGGCTGGCGACTTGCAGTGAAGAAGGGACAGAACGGTAAAGAGGTTGTGCCAATTCCCCCGACATATGGGCCTCTAAAGATTGACAAGGGGGTTGCATGATTCAGTTCGTGACCCTGGACGAGGCGAAGCGGCAGTTGTATGTGCTGGAATCCGAAGCATATGATGATGCACTTATCACCGCATTCATCTCTGCTGCTAGCAGTGCGGTGAGAAACTACATACAAGGTAGCCAGCCTTGGCAACCTGTGCTTGATTCAAACATGCTTCCTGAGTTGGACAGTAACGGAGATCCCACATACGAATTAGATAGCAGTGGTGACAAGATTGTCAGGTCTGAAGTTAAGCAGGCGACACTGCTACTTGTTGGGATGTTCTACCGGAATCGCGAGGGGGAGGCAGGAATTATCAATCCGCAGTGGGAACGTGGGTATCTTCCTGCTTCTGTGACAGCGCTTCTTTACCCATTGAGAACACCTACTCTTCGATAAGAACTATGCCAGGCATCGCAGCAGGAGACTTACGCTTCCGCATCAAGATCCAGCGCAAAATGGTTGAGATGGATTCCAACGGCGCGCAGGTTGAAATATGGCAGGACATTCCAGGCTTGCAGTCGGTCCCGGCGGAAAATGCTCCGCTATCCACGCGGGAGTTTTTGTCCGCTGCTGCTGTTCAGTCTGAGATTCGTGGCCGTATTCGTATCCGCTACCGCACTGGGCTGGATGCGACAATGCGTGCGATCTGCCAAGGCATGGTGTATCAGTTTGCTGGCACGCCATTTCAGGATGCAGAGACTGGCCGTCAGTGGTTGACTATCCCTGTTCAGCAGGGGGTGGTGCTGACATGAGGGTTGCAGCTTGCATTGCCAGTGGGCCTAGCCTTACCGCCTCGGACTGCGAAAAGGTGGCGGAAGATGCAGAGTGGATCATTGCGTGTAATGAGTCGTATAGGCTGGCAACAATGGCGCATGCCATTTATGCCGGTGACTATACTTGGTGGGATAGGCATTACAAGGAAGTGCCGGCACACTTGGAGAAGTGGACATGCTCCGCCACGGCGGCAGGCCGGTTCCATCTCAACTTTCATCAGGGTAAGCGGCCAGGAAAGATGTATAACAGCGGCCAACGTGCGATCGAGCTAGCCATATCGAAAGGCTTCGACCGAATCATTTTGCTTGGCTATGATTGCAGTGTTTCACGTGGAACACACTGGCATGGTGATCACCGGCACAGCAAGAATCCTGATATGGATGCATGTGCTAGGTGGCAGGAACAGTTCGCCGCGATTGAGACCGGCGGCGTGGAAATTCTGAACTGTAGTAGGGAGAGCGAATTGAAAGCCTTTCCGCGCATGGCACTGGAGGCCGCAATTGTACTTTGACGGCATGTACGGCTTAGGCGACAACATCTACCAGCGCGCGGTGGTACGTGCGCTGCCGGGTATTAATTACCTTAGGACGCCATGGCCGCAACTGTATGCCGATCTGCCGAATATCCGCTGTGTGCGGCCGGCAACTCGCTTGCGCACACAAGCCAAGAATGCCGCTCGCGCGTGGAATTGGGCCACGCCGCCGGCATCGCTTGCGCCGCGGAAAGCAGATTACGTGCGTCATCCTGGCACTATGCTGGAAGGACTTTGCGCAGCCTACGGTGTATCGCTGCCGGCGGTGACTTTTGACCTGCCGGTTTGCGGCGCCCCATGCATCCCTGGTGAGTACATTGTTGGTGCTCCGCGTAAATACGTCGTGATTCGGCCTGCAACAGTCAGAGCTGAATGGCGTGCCGACGCGCGCAACCCGGATACGCAGGCTCTGTACGCTGCCGCACTGGCGGCGCGCCGCGCAGGATATATGGTGGTGTCGGTAGCAGATCTACAGGAAGGGCATGAATGGCTGGATGGCGAACCGCCGCCGGCACAATTCGTGTGGCACAAAGGCGAATTGTCTGTAGAGATGTTGCTTGGCCTGGTGGCCGGCGCGTCTGCGGTGATTGGTGGTGTGGGCTGGATGGTCCCGGCCGCGATCGCGTACAAGCGCCCTATGCTGTTGCTTCATGGTGGCTGGGGTGCTGCGAATGGTCCGCATCGAATCTTTGACAGCCGCATGGACATCAGCCGAATCCATCAGGTATTTCCGGACAACTATTGCCAGTGTCGGGATGCACGCCATGCCTGTGACAAACACATTTCAAACCTGGATGAAATCCTTGCAAAATTCTTTGCTGGAATCGCTCACGAACAACCGTCTGATGTGGTTGCCTGAGATCGGTATCGGGTACTATCCCGTTCCGAAGGATCAACATCCTTACGATGGATCGTACTGGGACAAGTACCGCGGCTATGACCGCACGCCGATGGGCGATCGGTTGACGACCGCACGATTGGCGCTTGTCCGCAAGTACATCAAGGAACCGCAGCGCATTATCATCGATGTGGGTATTGGCGGTGGCCGGTTTGTCGAGGAAATGGACTGCTACGGGTGGGACATCAACCCCGATGCGGTAGAGTGGCTGGCGAGGCACCATGCTTTGATGGACCCGTGGCAAACGCCGGTAGCGGCCATGACGTTCTGGGATAGCCTAGAGCATATTCACGAACCATCTGGATTGCTCGCAAACGCCAAGGAATGGGTGTTTGTTTCATGCCCGGTATTCGAGACGCCGCGCGACATCCAGCGCAGCAAGCATTACCGGAAGGATGAGCACTGCTGGTACTTCACAAAACAGGGTTTGTCTGGTTTCATGGAAATGCATGGCTTCGGCTTGGTCGAGATCAATTCCATGGAGGAAGAGGCAGGCCGGGAAGACATTGGAACTTTCGTATTCAAACGGATCGCGTAAATGGCAGTGGATACACAGAACCTTCACGGGGTAGATGATTTTCTGCGGAAGCTGAAAAGCCTGCCGCCGGAGATCGTTTCGAAGCGTGGGGGGCCTGTGAAGTCTGCATTGCGCAAGGGTGGTGTAGTGATTCAGAAGGCCGCCCAACAGCAGATCAATACCATCACAGCCAAACCAGATGAGGATGGATACGTTAGTACCGGCACTCTAGCAAAGGCTGTGGTGGTGCGGCGCGACCCTCGCCCGCAGCGCAGCGGCGCCAATGAGAGGTATCGGGTTTTGGTAGCGCGTCGGAAGTATCCGGACGGCACGAAGACGATTGCCACTGGGCGATATCTGGAACTGGGTACGGAGAAGCGAGCGCCTACGCCTTGGTTGACGCCGGCGTATTTCTCCGCGCGCCAAGAAGCACTGAATACGGTTGTCTCCGAACTGGAGAAATCAATCAATCGCATCATCAAGAAGCTAAGTCTATAATGCTGCCCAAGGTTTACAAGGCTCTGACTGAATCACCGGCCGTGTTCGCACTGATCGGGAATCGTGTCTACCGTCACGGCATGGCACCGCAGCAAGCGGCGGATGCGTATGTGACATGGGGCGCGCCGGCAGGAGATACTCAGATCGTTTTGGAACGTGTCACGGACGCCGATACGTTCCGGGTGAACGTGGATTGCTGGTCGATCAAGGATGACGATAAAACGCCGGGGATTCCTGGAGTTGAAACCTTGGCGAATGCGGTACGGGCGGCATTGGAACAGCATGCGGTTTTGGTGGCGTATCTTGCGGATGAGCGCGACGCAGATACCCAGAAGTACAGGATGTCATTCGCGTTTGACTGGATCATCGGACGCGATCAATAGGAGAAATCGACATGGCCGAAAACGTCATCCTTTCGCAGGGTACAGAGCTTTTTTACCACAGCATGGATACCAGCGCCGGCGCACCTGTGAAGGTGGTGTGCCCGACTTCCATCGACGGTCTGGGCGGCGCTGCCGATCAGATCGACACGACCTGTCTGGACAACACAGGCGATCGGACCTATGCCCCTGGCCTTGGCAATCCTGGCCAGGTCACGATTCCTTTCAATGTCCACAAGAACGAGATCAGCCACGAACAACTGTTCGCGCTGAAGGCGTCGCGTGCGGTGGTGTCCTGGGGTATCTATTCTTCGGACGGCACCGGCATTCCTACCGTGGACAGTGCAGGCGTTCTTCAGCCGGTGGCGGGTCGCGCGTCGATTCGTTTCGAAGGCTATGTGTCGGATGTGGCGATCAGCATCCAGGGCAACGACATCTGGAAGGGCACGATCACCATTCAGCGCTCTGGTTCGGTGCTTCCTGACTTCATGCTCTGATGATTAGCGAATCCTTTTTCGTAAGCCCGTCCGTCAACAAGCGGACGGTGAAGCTGGGGGATGGCACCGAGCACGAATTGCATTTTCGTAAGGTGTCGTCTTATGAGCATTCGCGTTTCATCGCGCACGCAGGTTCGAAGGTTGCAGATGAGCGAGCAGATGCGCCAAACATCCTGGTTGCGGCCAGTCTGTGTGGTGCGGATGGTAAGCCGATCCTGACGGTGGAGAAGGCGCGAGAATTGAAGGGCGAAGTGCTCGATCAGATGTTCACGCACGCGCTTGAAGTGAACCGCCGGGAGAAGCCTGAGGGAAACGCATAGCGGCGCGTTCGGAAAAATGGATGTGGCATGTGCTGGCTCTGGCACTAGGGGGCCGCACAATTGCAGAGTGGCGCGCCGCTATCACAGACGAAGAGTTTGACGACTGGTGCGAGTATTACAGGCGGTGGCCGTTCGATGATTTCCACCGATACCACCGGCCGGCGGCCATCCAGGCGCAAGTGGCTGGCGGTCTGAAGAATGCGGATGATGTGCTTGCATGGCTTCAGCCGGACGATACTCCGCAGCGGCGCCCACGCAACGCCGCCGATGAAACGATTTGGCGCTTGGCAGGCTGGAAAGGATAAGACATGGCAGTCGGTTCAATTACCGTCGATCTGTTGGCAAAGACAGGGAGCTTCGAGACGGACTTGAACCGTGCTGCCAAGCTATCCGAGCAGCGCTCCAAGGAAATCGCCAAGAATTTCTCGGACATTGGCACGGCGGTAGGTCTGGGGGTGGCTGGAGCCGTCACGGCTCTTGCAGCAGTTGGCACGCAAGCCGTAGACCAACTCGCCACGCTGGATGATCTGACGCAAAAGACCGGGGCGTCTGTCGAGCGGCTATCCCAGATCCAGCAAACCGCTACCGCATTCGGACAGGACTTTGGAGAGATCGATAGCGCCATCTCTCGCCTTGCAAAAGGCATGGCAACTGTTGATTCGGAAACAAACAAGACACAGAAGGCGCTTGCTGCCTTGGGCCTGTCAGCACGCGATGCTGGCGGTGCGTTGAAAGACCCCGCAGAGCTTCTGGTTCAGGTCGCAAAGTCTCTCCAGCAGTACGAGGATGGTGCAGCCAAGGCGGCATTGGTAACGGACTTGTTTGGTAAGTCTGGTGCAAACCTTCTGCCATTCTTGAATGACCTTTCCGAGAACGTAGACGACTTTACCGGCGCGAGCAAAGAAGCCGCGGCGGAGGCGGCTGCATTCCAGGATCGTTTGAACCGCATGAAGGCAGAGTTTCAGGCTCTGTCGCAGACCATCATCGCAGACATTCTTCCGACTCTGAATAAGTTTCTGGATACGATCAGGACGATTCAGAAGACTTCAATTACCGGTTGGCTCTTCAGCAGTGCTGACGAAACTGACAATCCAGGAGCACGCCTCAAGGAAATCAACACACAACTTGAGTCGATCGCAAAGCAGCGCGACGAGTTGTCAGGCGACTCTCTTGGTAAGAAGCTAAACGAAGCAATCTTCGGTGACATTGCTGACCTGAACCGTCAGGAAAAAATGCTGCAGAACCAGAAGGCTTACCTTCAAGGTGTGCAGCAAGCGCAAGCACTGGCCAACAAATCGGCGCCTGACCAAGTAGAGCGTGGTGCTGCCGGCGCAAGCGCTAGGTCAGTTCTGGATTACACAACTGGCAACGCACCGAAAGAGCCGGCGGCTAAGAAAACTCAGTATGACCGTGACCTACAGGCCGCGCAGAAACTGATTGAAAGCCTGAAGACACAGGCAGCTACGTTTGGCGAGTCGGAAGCCGCGGCACTGAAATACAAACTAACCCTTCAGGGTTTGCCGCAGACGATCATTGATACCGCCGTTGGCCTGCAACAGCAGGTTACGGACATGACGGACGCGAAGAAATTTACGGACGATCTGGAGCAGGAGTACGACCGTCAGGTACAGGCGCGTCAGGACGCTGCAATGCAAATTGCACAGTCGTTGGAGACGCAGGAACAGATAGAAAACGATTCCTATAACCGACGCATTGAGGCACTTCGTGCATACGGAGCCGACAGCGCTGCTGCTCAGGCTGAGGCAAATCAACTGATCGAGGCGGAGAACGATCGTCACGCAGTAGCACTTGCGACCATCCAGCAGAGCCAACTTGATCAAAAGAATTCATTCTTCACAGCACAGCAGTCTTCAGATGCCCAATTGTTGGGGCAAGCTGCTGGCGTTGCAGATCAGTTGTATACAATCCTTGAGCAGTCTGGACAACAAAATAGCATTCTTGGTCAGGCATTGTTCGCTGGAATGAAGGCTCTCCAGGTCGCACAGGTGATCGTTCAAACTGAGGTTGCAGCGGCAATGGTACAGGCTGGCCTCACTGCAGCCGCTGCCCAGAGTGCTGCGCTTGCTGGTCCGGCTGGTCCTGCAGTTCTCGCCGCCGGCATCGCTTCCGCTACGGCACAGGCTACTCTCACACGTGCGATTGGCTACGCCAGCGCTGGTTTGATAGCTGGCATGGCGGTAGCCGGACAACGTGCAAATGGCGGACCTGTTGAGGCTGGAAAGCAATACATCGTTGGTGAGCGTGGGCGTGAGGCATTCATTCCTAACACCAGTGGAACAATCGTTCCTAATCATGTGTTGGAAGGGCGGGCGAATGGTAAGGAAAACATTACGATCGTCAACAATACCCGTGGCCGTATTGATGACGTTCAGGTTATGCGGATGAGTGATACAGAACGTGCTTTGATCATCAACGAAGCTGTAGGTGCAGTGGCGGCAGATATGGACAATCCGAACAGCAGGACGAGCCGCAGCTTGCGGCGTAATACCAATACGCAAAGGTCGAGGTAAGAGATGGAAATTCCGCGCATTCCTTCCGGCATGTGTGTATCGGTTTCGCCATATTCTTTTGGCAGCCCGGCCGGATTGATGCGCACTGATCTGGAGGGCGGTGTTGGGAGGTATGGGCTGAGTTACGACCGTGGAACGCAGACATTCAACGTCACGTTGATGCTGACCCTTGAGCGGTTCACGATATGGAACGCCTTCTTCCTGCGCAAGATTTCCCGGGGCGCTATCACATTTTTGATGGAGATCGACAGTGGCATGGGTCCAGAAGACCACCGCTGCAACATCCTGCCGGGGACTTATACCGCCACGTTGACGAGCGGAACCATGTACGCGGTTGCCTTCCAAGTCGAAGCAGAGGCTTACAGCACGTGGAATATGACAGATGCGGAGATCGATGCGCTACTGGAACTGAATGAGATTACAGATGGGTTTCCAAGGCGTCTGCTTGACCGGTTGGCGCAGTTTGCAAACGTCGACACCAACGTCTTGAACTTCTGAACTATGGCGATCGATATCGAAACCAGACTGCGGATATTCTTCGCGTCAGCCCCACAGAACAAGAGAGTGATCCCTGTAATTCAGATACAGCACTCTGAAATATTGGTGCCAGTGATCATCTGGAAAGAGGCATTGCCTGGGCAGATCGTATTGGAGAATGGCCAGTCAGTGGCGGTGGAGAGTGCTAACTTTACAGAGCAACTGGCCGGCACTCCGGCGCACTTGGATCAGGAGTTCACATTCACCATTTCGACTGTGGGGATCGAACAGAGGTTTCGTGACATCTTGGACGCTATTCCGATTGATACTGAGGAAAAGATATCACTGACATATCGAGAATATCTGTCGGATGATTTGACTATTCCGCAAGCGGTTGCAAGACTTCAGGTAGAAGGTTTGTCATACCAAGAAGGTGCAGCCACAATATCTGCCGTCAGTCCAAGACTAAACATTACTCGGACAGGGGAGCTATATGCCCCTCGTGATGTGCCAATGCTGCGGGGATTCCTGTGAACATAGCCTATTACCTTGAAAAGCAATACGATCCCGTACAGCCTTGCTGGGAACTGGTGTCCGATGTACTGGAATCAGAAGTTGGGAAAGTTGAGGTTGGCTATCGCACTCTGAATCGATCGGTGAGGGAGATGGCCAAGACTTTCAGGCTTGCAATCCACAAGTCACCTCATGGATATGAACAGGTGGAGAACCCGGAAGACTTCACGATTGTTCTGATGGGACGCACAAAATTGCTAGGTGTTCATCACTGTGGGATCTGGTACGCTGGAAAAGTGCTTCATGCTATGCCTAACCTTACTGCACACGAAGACCTTTCTGTAGTGATGTCTCGCTATGACTTGGTGGAGTTCTGGGCGAAGAAATGACAGTCATCCACCTTTACGACCATCCGTTTGAATCCAGGGCGCCGACGATATTTATCGTAGAGTCGGTAGCAGAATGGCTCATCTCGCACTATGGCGACACGCCGGATAGATCAGTTCGCATTTTTCGTGGTGAACCAAGCGAGGAAACTGAGATCACCGCAGACGCGCCATCGATTATTGCTAGTGACGCGGACTACTACACAGTTCTGGAAACGCCAGGATTCGGTTATGAGTTGGTGATCTTTGCGATTGCCGTAGTTTTGGCCGTGGCTGCGGTGGTACTCATGCCTAAGCCTTCGATGCCGGTAAACGTGAACCGGACGCAGGCTAGCCCGAACAACTCTCTCTCAGACCGCTCTAACAAGCTCCGCATGCTAGAGCGCGTCGAGGATATCTATGGGCACGTGAGGGCTATCCCCAGTCTAATGATGCCCACGTACTATAAGTATCAAGATAACCAGCAGTTTGAGGTTGGCTACTACTGCATCAGCAGGGGCTACGTCCAGGCCACTGATATTCGTGATGCTGAAACACTGCTAGGCGACGTGGAAGGTGCGTCAGGATCTGTGTACTATCCGTTCACATCGCCAAACAGTGGCGATGCACCGATCATTCAGATCGGACCGCCTATCCCGGATGGGATCGTGCAGGCGAGAAGGGCTGAGGAAATCGACGGCATTACATTGAAGGCGCCGAATCAGGTAAACATTCCGCCATCGCGAAGCTATGATCTCGTTCCGGATGGCGGTGGAAACCGTATTGGCCAGCATTCTCTTGACCCAAATTTCAACGCGGTGGTTGAGCCTGGCGATCAGATATCTATTGCGACGACACCACCCACGGCAAATATCAGTGGCAGCACATCCACAACTGCACCGAATACTTACAATCTCACCGGCATCGAAGGTGTGGCCGTTGTCGGATGGTCAGTAACAGTAAGCGGATTCGCAAATCCAGCTAACAATGGCACGCGCACTGTACTTTCAGTAGGAACAGGAAGTATTACGGTGGTTGGAGGTGTGAACTTGGTAAGCGAAGGGCCAGTTACCGGGAACTATACCTTCACTGGCCCGAACTATTCTGGTGTGTATGACGTGGCAGCGGTGGGTGATGGTCTGATTGTCACTGATCAGAACAACTGGACTGTTCCACTGATGAACCAGACTGCATCCATCAGTGTTGTGGGAGGGTCGGAGTGGACAAACTGGGTGACGCTCCCTGATGTTGGACGAAATCAGGTATGGTCCAACATCGTGGCTAGCCAAGGTATGTACAAGGACTCTGGAGGCGGGCGATCAGCTACGACTGTATATTTTGAAATGCAGATAGAGCGTTTAGACCTAGCACTAAACCCCACTGGCCAGGTTGAAACAATTGGTGGTTCTTTGACCGGAGCGACAACCGATGAAGTGGCTGACACTATAGAGAGGGTAACAGCATGGGTGGGTCCCGCAAGAGTTAGGATGCGCCGTTCTTCTGACTATGATTATGCATTTGATGGCTCAATCATTGATGAAATAAAGTGGAGAGACCTTTACTCAGTAACTCCTGTGGACAGGTTGCACTTTGGCAATAAGACCACCATTCACACGGTTACAAAAGCAACAGAGCGTGCTACTGCACTTCGCAGTCGTCAGTTGAACTGTATGGCATACCGGATGCTTCCGACATATAACGGTGTTAGTTACTCTGGGGCATTCGATGCTAACGGTCGCTTGGTGTCTGGTGATATCTATCCTACTAGTCAAATAGCAGACATCATTGCAGCAGTCGCTGTTGATCCTAAGATTGGTCAGCGTGACTTGTCTGTTGAAATTGACATGCCTCAAATCTACTCGATCAATCAACAGGTGAATGCGATGCATCCGGAGGCGGGGCAATTCAACTACACCTTTGATAGTGACTCGATCTCTTTCGAAGAGACTGTGGTGATGATCGCCAACGCAGCGTTCTGCATTGCTTACCGTCAGAACGGGAAAATTCGGCTGTCATTCGACCGGGCACAAGAAAGCAGTACGGCACTTTTTACGCATCGCAACAAGCAGCCAAAGTCTGACACGATCACAAGGAAGTTTGCATCGGACTCGGAATTTGACGGGGTGGAGTTTGTTTACGTCGATCCTGTAACCGAGAACAGCGAAACAATTACCCTCCCATTAGACGGAAGTTACACCAAACTCAAGAAATTCGAAATTCCCGGAATCCGCTCGTTTGCTCAGGCATGGCTTCGCGCAAACCGTGAGTTCTATAAGATCCGAGGCCAGCGCCTCACTATCGAAAGTAGCCTTACTGGAGAGGCGCGGGCGCTGCTTCCTAACCAGCGTATCGATATCGTGGACAACACTCGCCAGGATGCAATGGATGGTGAGGTAGTAGGCCAGAACGGTATGGAGTTGACGCTATCCCGGCGTGTCACGTTCCAATCATCTGTTCCGCACAGTGTTGTCCTAGTGCGCAGAGATGGTACGACGCAAAGTATTCGTGTGACGCCTGGTCAGGATGCGTGGCGGGTTGTGATGCAGTCTCTTCCGTCTGAACCTATCGTGACCGACTATGGCCAGGATGGCGTTCGCACAATTTTTAGCTTTGCGGCCGATAGTTCACGTGGCGCAATGGCTTGGATGGTTCAGGAAATCGATCAGTCCGACCCGCAGTATGCGAAGATACGGGCGATTAACTATTCTCCCACTTACTATCAGATGGATACGCAGCCGATTCCTCCGCGGGATTCGATCATCAACTAAGGAAAAAAGAATGACAGCCATCACCGTAGAGGATCTCGACAACGCCAAGTTGGATGTTGACCACATAGCAGAGATTGCAACTTCGACTGAGCAGACGGCGACAGACCGTATGGGCCACGTCAAGTTGACGATTGCTGGCGCGATCGAAACCATGCTGGCGCTGAATCCGCGCGGTGCATGGGTAACGGCAACGGCCTACAACATCAAAGACCTGGTAACGGATGGGACGCTGACGTATGTAGTGACGAAGAACCATACGTCGACATCTATTGCGGCAGACCTGGCCGCTGGAAATCTGGCCCTATACCAAGGCATGACGGTCCAGACGATCGATACGTTTGTAGCAGGTGTTGACTTCACTGTGGGCGGAACCCCTGTAACGCTTCAGTTGTCTCACTCGCCAGGCGCATCTACAAACAATCTGGACGTGCATTTTGATGGGTTTTACCAAGGGCCAGAAAACTGGAGTATTACTGGGGCCCAACGCGACCAGCTTTATTTGCCTGATGGCGTACCTGATGGTATTGAGAAAGTTTATGCCCGTATTGGCATTACACAATCAGGGTTCATTCCACCAGCACAATCTGTCACTGACGACACGGTTGCACTAGGGGCTGGAATCAATGCATCAAAGCTTGCTTACATCCCAGGCTATGCTGGTTCTGTGGCCAGTCGCACGGTAGATAGCAAACTTCGTCAGATCATCGATGTTGTTGACTTTGGTGCTCATTCTATAGATGAGCCTGGATATTCTAACTTTGATAGTACTTCGGCATTCAGTGCTGCCATCGCTTACGCAAATTCTTTGAATCCTGGATCTGTTGATGCTCCCAACGTTGTTGGCGTAACGATCAAGATTCCAGATGGCCGCTATAAGATCTCCGGAGCTGTCCAAACTATCCTGAAAGGTAGCATTGCGATCCGCGGCGAGAGTCGCAATGGCGTGAAGCTACTACTCAGTTACAACGGCCCAACTTTCACGTGGAACACCGCTGGTAGTTCAGATCTTGTTGTCAGTGGAGAATTCTCAAATTGCGCGATTGAGTATCTTACTACTCCTGGTCCAAATGCTCTTATTTGGTATATGGAGAATACGTACCGAGTCCATTTTGAGAACATCGACCTAATTAATGTTGGCCGCGTTGCTCAGATGGGAAGTGTTACCCGTGCGGCCGGAGCAATCTACTTTTCCAACATTGTTGGCTATGTGGCCAACATTGGTAAGTCTGCGTTTGTATGTGGTACTGGAGCCGGTCTTTTCTTCGACTCATGCCGCATCTTTGTTCCAGTTGCCACGCCAACGGCAGATCGAACAAGCAGTATGAATACGATGTTCGGAACTAATTTCCTGACAATCAATAGTGCGTCATGGGATACAGTTCAGTTCAATAACTGCTTTATCGAGCGCTTCTACTACGCCATATACTTGTCTGCAAGTGCGGGCATCATCATCAACAATATCTACGTATCCAATACGTACTTTGATTACATTGCAAACCGTGTTTTGTTTGCTGAAAGCAATGGTGTTACAGGTGGTGTATTTGGAGTGAAGTTTACGGGATGCTGGATTGCCTGTTGGGATGACACCGCTGTCTATATTAAAGGGCCAGGCGCTATTAGGGTATTTGAGTTCGCAAACTGCAATATCGTTTCAGCCGGGGCATATGGTTATCTTGTGGATGGAGCCACACGTGTACAGATCATCGGCGGAATTGTTGCAGGTACTAACCGTCTTTCTGCACTTGGTAATCTATCGGCGGTAGCGCTAAACGCCGGCAGTTCCTTTACGATGATTGGTGTAACTGCTGGGTATGACAATACACTTGATGGTTTCCCATGGCAGGCTGCATACGGGTTTGCTGTTTCAGCAAATCTTGATTCTTATAATATCGAAGGGTGCGACCTTTCTGGCGCTGTTTCTCCAATGTCACTAGGTGCTAATACTTCAGGTAGCCACAATCGCATTATTAAAAATAATAGAGGAACGGGGTATCTAACTGTGGCAAGTGTAACACCTAGCGTATCAAGTGGCGTTGCTTGGGTAAACACACTTCCATACGCTATTCGTTTTAACGTATTTGGTGGTACTGTTAGTGGTATTGCTTTCAATGCAAACGGAATCAACGGCGCAACCTCCGGGCAGTTCGTTATGAATCCTGGGGATTCTATTACTGTAACGTACTCCGTATCCCCAACATTCTCTTATTCAGGGATTAACTGATATGAAAAGACTGACTTTTGCATTACTTTGTGCGGCATTTTCAGTATCAATTTCTGCTGCCACACTATCGCCTATTCAATTGCTTAACCCGGCTGGTTCAACGTCAGGTCAGGCTATCGTTTCCACAGGTCCAACTACCGCGCCTGCATGGGGTTCTGTTGTCGCGTCTAGTCTTGCCCCATCCTCCCCGAACACCGCTATTGCGAATACCAGTGGTTCTAGCGCATCTCCTGTGGCGGTAGCTCTCCCTAGTTGCAGCACAGCCAACAGCGGATTGAAATACACAAGTGGTACAGGCTTTTCATGTGGCACAACGTTTGCGCTTACATCGGGGAACCTGTCACAGTTCGCGGCCACGACTTCTGCGCAACTGTCAGGCGTGCTATCCGACGAGACTGGTACAGGTGTTGCGGTATTCGGCACATCGCCAACCATCACCACGCCCAACATCGTCGCCACCGCCACTAACAACAATGCCGCGGCTGGCAGCGTTGGAGACTTTAGCGGGAGCACTGGATCTGGTGTGGCGCTGACCTCGGCAACGCCAACGAACGGGCATAGCATTTCGCTTGGCGCTGGAGACTGGGATGTTCGCGGCTCATGCCACTTCAAACCAGGGGCCGGCACCGTGGTAACGACTGTCAGCGCTGGGCTTAGTACAACGTCCGCTGTCGCGCCCGCTATCCCTCTCTATGCGCAGTTGTCCAACCTCGGCACGAATGGCATCGCCGCCATGGCAATGCCAATGCAGCGGTTTACTCTGTCTGGTACAACCACCATCTATGCCGTTGTTAACTCAATCTTCACAACTAGCACGTTGACAGCGACGTGTAGGATTGAGGCACGCCGCCCACGATAAGGGAATTATGTATGTTGACGCTGAAACAGATAAACGATCGGATTTTGACGCCAGCGCTCCAGTTACTTCCGGATCGCATGGATTCACCGAGGGCGCGTATTCAGTTATTGGCGATTCATCTTCAGGAAGATCCCTTGCAAGAAAGAATCCAGCGCGGTAACGGTCCGGCACGTGGGCTGTTTCAGTTTGAGAGAGGTGGCGGCGTGCGTGGAGTTTTGTCCCACGAAAGTACAAACGATTACGCGGTAACGGTTTGCACCGCCCGCGGCGTTTCTCCTGAGGATAAAGCAGTATGGCAAAGCCTTGAGACTGACGACATTCTAGCTGGGTGTTTCGCACGTCTCTTGCTTTGGACTGATCCTAAGGCGATGGCGCAGAATGCCAATCAGGGATGGGGCTTGTATGCCCGCGTATGGAGGCCAGGAAAGCCGCACCCGGAAAAGTGGGATGATAACTATGCACGTGCAGAACATACCATCATGGGATAATCGGCCATTCGGGGGAGGGGCCAGAGTGGACGAGATCAAAGAACTTTTGAATGGAGGACCATTTGCCGTACTCGGTGGTATAGCTACCATGGTAGCGGGCGGCTTGATGGTATTTCGAAAGTACTTTAGGCAGGATCAAGTACAGGGTGCAGCTACTGATGCTCAGATTGACATCATTGCGCAACTTCGCATGTCGTTGAAGGATGAGCGGGACCGTGCAGACATGGAGCGAAAGCGGGCGGATGATGCATTCCAGGCGCGCAACGATGCATTGGCGGCCGTGGCGCGTCTTGAGGCTCAGGTTTCTGTTTTGCAATCCAAGGTAGATGCACTGACTGAGGCACTGAAAGCAAAATGACGACGCTGCGTAATTGGTTGTCAGAGCGACGCGCGATGATGGTCAAGTTCGCGCACGCCGTCGAGGGTCTGATAACGATCGCCTTGATTGCGATGGGTGCTGGCGCGTCTGGCTACTTCTTTGCGCAGTACCAGATGCGTGCGTTTGTCCTAGAGGAACGCGCGGACCACGTGGCAGAGATCGAGCGATTGCAACGCACGTACGCCGAGACCCTGGCATATCTGACAACCAAGGCAAGTGCGACGGCTGACGCCGCGGAGTCGGCTGCCAATGAATCTGCAAAGGCTGCAACGGATAGCGCCAAGGCAGCCAAGCGTGCTGTAGCCCCATCCCAGACGGCGCCTACTTCGATATCTGAAGCACAGCGAACCGATATCAACCGAAAGATTGAGGCCATCAACCGCAAGGTACGGGAGAAGGAATGAGGACGCTTCTGTTGTGTGGATTGCTTGCCGGATGTGCCGTGCAGCCTGCCGCAGTGGAGAAGCCCATTCCGGTGGTCAAGGAAAGGGATTGCCCGATTCTCCCTAAGGTGCCACGCGGTGCAGACCGGAATACATTGCTCGCCATCATCGAATTGCAGGCTGGGCTATATCGTCGTTGCGCTGGGGCGAGCGATGATTGATCCGCGCGTATGGCTTGTGGTGGGGGCTGCCTTTGTGCTGTGCATGACCGGATCGTATTTCGCCGGCCGGCATGAAGGGAAGAAGGTTGAGCGAGCCGCACAAGCGGTGGCGATGAGCAAGGCGCTTGAGCAGCAGAGAGCGGAGTTTCAGGAGAAGTTAGATGAGCAAGCAAAGGTTGCAGAGCAGGCGCGCATCGATCAGGAAGCCGCCAATGCTGACCGCGATGCTGCTTCTGTGGCTCGTGACGGGTTGCAGCGCAGTCTCAGTGCCGCCGTCGAGCGTGCACGCAAGTGTGCCGCCGTTGCCGGCGCAGGCCAGACAGCCTACGATGCCGCAGGAGTGCTCGGGCGGGTGCTCCAGGAATCTATCGATCGCAATCGAGCGCTGGCAGCATACGCTGACTCCGCCAGAATCGCCGGCACAGCCTGCCAGCAATCTTACGACACGTTGAGGAAAGAGCCATGACCGTAAAACTTGCCACTGCCGTGCGCAATGCCATGATGGATGCGATCACCGCCCAAGCTGGCGCCAGTGCAAAACTTCGGTTCTACACCGGGACGCGACCAGCCAATCCACAAACGGCCGTTTCCTCTCAAGTGCTTCTTGCAGAACTCACGTGTAACGCCACGTTTGCGCCTGCTGCAAGTGGTGGCGTCCTCACTATGAATGCGATCACAGCAGACTCCGCGGCGGACGCGACCGGCACTGCCGCCTGGGCGCGTCTGTTCAAATCGGACGGCACTACGGTCATCGGTGACTTTGATGTCGGCACCTCAGGCAGTGACATCAACATGAACAGCACATCGATCACGTCCGGGTCGCAAGTCGCAATCTCGTCCTTCACGATCACTGATGGCAATGCGTAAGGGGTGCCGTGCCGGTTATCGAACTGACAAGCGGCACATCCCTTGCCAAGCCATCAGACTGGACCGACTCAGGCAGTCTGATTGAGGTTTGGGGCGCTGGAGGCGGCGGTGGCGGTGCCACGTCATTCTTTAATGCAGGCGGCGGCGGTGGAGGTGGTGCGTACTCCGCCATTTCAAATTTCGTCTGGTCCGGAAGTGGGTCACAAACCTATCAGATAGGAACGGCCGGCACTGCCGGTGCTGCCACTCCTACCAATGGTGGGGCCGGCGGTGACACGTGGTTTTCCACCAGTGGAACCGTCATGGCAAAGGGCGGTGCCGGTGGAATTTCCGGGCTAGGAACTTCCTTGGGTGGTGCTGGCGGTGCTTCTGCGTCTGGCGTAGGCACCACAAAGAACTCTGGCGGCGCGGGCGGCAGCGGTGCCACGTCATTCTTTAATGCAGGCGGCGGCGGCGGTGCGGCAGGCCCGAATGGCAACGGCGTTGCTGGCGCGAACCCAACGAACTTCACCAATGGCGGAGCGGGTGGCGCCGGCAATAATTCGTCCGGTGGTGCTGGTGGTGCAGGGAACACCGGCAATGGTGGAACAGGGACTGCGCACACAAATGGCGGCGGCGGTGGCGGTGGGGCTGGCAACGGCAATCCCGCGAATGGTGGGGCCGGTGGAGCACCAGGCGGCGGCGGTGGTGGTGGGTCATCGAACAACGGAAGTGCGAACAACACCGGTGGTACTGGTGCTGCCGGGAAGATCCGCATTACCTACACCTCCGCACCATCAGGGAATACAGGCACGGCGGCGGTTACGCTGGCGCCCGCCACATCTTCGGCGGCGGGGCAGCAGGTTTACACCGGCACGTCTGCCAGGACACTGAGCGCAGCAACGGCAAGCTCGGCAGGACAGCAGCAATTCATCGGGGCATCTGCCCGCACCCTGGCAGCAGCCACAGCGGCGGCCGTGGCCATTCAGGCATTTACGGGTGTAGGAGCGCCATCGACGCAAGCGGCAACCGCCAATGCGGCCGGAGCACAAACCACACAAGGGGCAGGCAGCGCGACGACTGGTGCCGCCAGTGCATCGGCAGTCGGTGTGCAGTCTCAAGTGGCTAGTGGTGCAGCCAGCCTTACCGCGGCAGTGGCATCAGGATCTGGCAGTCAAACGCAAATCGGCTCAGGCGAAGTGATAACGGGCGCCGCAACGGCTCAGGCAACTGGTGTACAGGGTGCAGGCGCAATTGGGGCAGTCGTGCTTGGTGCGGCCACGGTGCAAGCATCTGGCCTGCAAACGCAGGCTGGGCAAGGCGCAACGACCACAGCAGGATGCACGGCGGACGCCACTGGCATTCAAGGCACTGGCTCATATGGTGCATCTTTCCTGGCGGCGGCTATCGCTGACGCATCGGCATACATCACGCAATCTGGTGAAGGATCAGCACAGACCGCACCGGCAAGCGCAGTTGCAACGGGAACCATCGTCATGCCAGGGGCGCCGCATACTGGCGTTGGCACCGTACTGACGAACCCAGCGGTATCGAATGCCTCAGGGACGATAGGCCCCGCATACAAATCGGTGAGGATATACATCCCAGACGAAAGCCGCACCGCTATGATTGGATGGGAGAGCCGCACCTGGACGGTTAGGCAAAGTGGAGGGAGTGGCATGCTGGAAAAAGACCCATACGACATCTACGAATTCACGATCGACTGGAGTCCATGGCTACAGGATGGAGTGACGATCAGCAGTGCAGAAATCCAGCCTGTGAACAGTCTCCAGGTGAACCCGGAAAATGACCAGGAGACCACCAATACGGCAACAGAGGTGAAATTCTGGCTTGGCGGTGGTGCGCCGAACGTGATGTATTACGTGCCGTGCTCGATCGAGACAAGCGACGGCGGACGCGTGCAGCGATCGTTCCCATTGTGGGTTCGTCAGAAGTGACTATCGACCCATTCATGTACGATCGACACACAAAATCCGAATGTGCCGGCAAAGCAAAGTGCGACTAAAAGTGAGTCGATAAATATCGCACCAATACATCCAACGGCACCGCTGAATAACGTACTGAATTTCACCAGGCCAAATCCGGATGATGTTTTCGATAGTCTTCGGTCTGCGAATAGCGCAGATAGTGATGGAAGTTATCGAAGCAATCGGATACATCAAGGTAGTGCTGATATCGACGCTGCGCCTTCGTCATCGGACGTACTTGGCCCATTTCGCTGTAGACAACCTCCCATGTAGGATGGCATCGCCGGATGTCCCCCGGCTTGTCAGCATCAAAATTCACACCGATATGGTGCCCCTTGTCTGCCACGATAATTCCTGGCTTGCCATCCACTACCACGCGGCGGCCATAGCAGGCCGGTACATTGTAATGCTCACGCACATAATCAAAATCCATCGTCATCCCCAAAAAAGAGCCGGCGCGAAGCCGGCCAAAGTCCGCCCCCTGAGTCCTTCGGCTTACAAAAACATCTGCGCAATCCAAGCGATAAGCCAAACAACAAGCCATCCAATAACGGAGCCGATGACTCCCTGCCATCCGTCGCCCTTCTTGTCGGGATGCGGGACGATCATGCTCACCACGCAAGTGATCCCGATCGCCATTGCAACTCCAATATCTGGAGCGCCAAGAGGGACCATGAACCAAGCCCAGATGCTGACAAGAATCGCAGCCCGGATGACGATCACGACTGGGATAAGTGCCAAACCGCCAAGGATTGCAAGCGTAGCAACCATAGAAAATCTCCAAAGTTATACCAACGGGTACTTCGCGAGTAGAGCAAGGGCTAGCACGCAGACTGCAAGCGCACAAGTAAGAGCATCATCCATTCTTAGACCCCCACGTAGAACAGCCAAGCAACCATCAATCCCCACGCGACCATGGCCACGTAGTCCCACGGGTCATTACCGTCAAAATCATCCATTCTGTGGCCCCAGCACTTCCGACCGCAGGCGTTGCACGGTCGTTTCAAGTTGAAAAACCCGGCAGTCAGCCGCGTCAAGATGCGCCTGTGCGCGTATCAACTCCAACTCCGTTTCCAAGAGAAGTTTTCGACGCACTTCCATCGGGTTTGGAGTGAAGAGGTTGCAGAGCCAGCGCATCACGCATGCTCCTGGTCTTCTGCCTCATCATCCGGCATCCCCATATGTTTGTCATAAGCCTTTCCCATGGCCGGGATAGCCCAGCCGAACATGATGAAGAGGAAGACTACTGCGCCTATGCCCATCCAGACTGCTGTTGCCATGATGTTTCTCCCGTCGAAATGTGTTGTTGATGTGTGCCCGCCGTAGCGGGCGGGTTGTTTCAGTTGGGCGTAATCAGCAGAAATGCAGAGCCGGGTTCCTTGCTCTCCGGGTCGTTGAACCGGGCTTCCAGCGTGTCGGCGTGCGCGTCGATGGCCTTGAACAGTTCAGGCAAGTCCTTGTCGCGCCATCCCTTCGCTGTCTCGCAGTCGGCCACTTCCTGCATATATGTGTCCAGCGTGGCAAGGATGGCGTTGCGCAGCCCGTCCTTGAACGTCTCGATGCTGATTCGCTTGTAGCCGTCGTCCATTTCAGTCTCCAGTAGCGGGCGGGTTGTGGGTTAGGTGCGGTCTTCGCGCTGTGCACAACGCAACGCGCGGCCAAAGTCTTGAAAGCGCTTGATACGCACCGGAAACTTGCCTTTGGGCTGGATTCTGTAGACCCCAATCCACCCGACAGTGCTATGTGCCAGCAGGATGTGACCGGCCTTTTCGCCCAACTGCCCAAACTCCAAGTCAATGCAACCCGCCGCAAGCGCAGCCTGTTGCTGTTCGGGTTGGAGTCCCCAAAGGCTTTGTGTCTTCGTGTAGATGGCCATTTCGTTTCCCCTTGCGTGTTGCGTTGTTCGATGGCTGGAGTGTAGATGCGTCGATGCGCGATGTCAATGACAATTCGTCATTGAGTTTTTTATGGGTTTGCTCTAACATTCAACTAGCAACTAGGGAGGTAAGAATGGAAGAGAAAGAAGCGCAGATTCTGGCTGATCGGGCAATCATCGAAAGCCATGGTGGCGCGATGAATGTGGCGCGAATGATCGCGGGGCCAGAGGCTGAGGATAGTGACGTGATGAAAGCGTGGTATCGCGTCAGTCAGTGGAAGTACCGAGGAATCCCAGCGATGGTGAAGCTGGCATATCCGGTGCTTCAAAAGCCTGCCAAGACGAAGTGATGCGCAGGACGCCAATGAAGCGGGGCACCAAGCCCATGGCCAGAGGCATACCCCTGAGGGCTAAGAAGCAATGGAAGCCACGCTATAAGCCACAGAGCAAGCGGCCAAACCGTGAGTTCGCGGTGATGTGCCATGGCGAGGAATGCTACCTAAAAGTTCCTGGCGTCACGTGCGAAGGTGCAGTTGTTCCGGCTCATTCGAATCAAAGCATCCATGGTAAAGCGATGGGTATGAAGGCGGATGACTGGTACACAGTGCCAGGCTGCCGAGCCTGCCACCACGAACTGGATCAGGGGAAGAGCCTGAGCAAGGAAGGTCGCCGCCACATCTGGAACGTGGCATTCGAACGATGGCTGCCCGTGAGGGCGAACAAGATGGGGGAGTGAAATGGATTTCTTTGGGATCGGCAATGCCATGCGTGGCATGGTGGAGATGTATTTTCGTGGCGCCCGCCAAACTGGCCGCACGACTGCACTGGTAGAGCATGTGCAGGAGGGGGACGCCGTAATTTTCAAGTGCAGGGATCACGCAGATCAGTTCAAGCGCGATATGCGAGAGCGTTTTGGCAAGGAAGTTAAGGTCACATGCATGGTATGGCGTGATGGGGCGCTGCCAGAGGCGCTCCACGGCTTACGGCCGCGGCGCCTCTACTTTGACCATTCTGTTGTGGAGCATTTCTACCGAGAGGCGATTGCCAACGTCGACTTCGAGATTACAGGCATGCAGAAAGCTTGGTCTACGGAGCCAGACTCCAAGCAGTCAAAGCGCGCGCGTCTTGAGGAATCAAGATTCATCTTTTGAGGTGCGCTATGAAGCCATCCAAGGGAGATTGGGGAAAGAAGAAGTACCAGAAGTCGGTACTAACCTACGCGGAGATGATCTGCCGCTCAAAGCGTAGGTACAGAAGCAGGGGGCAGGCAGAGAAAGGCGCCTGGCACTCGATCAGGCAGGGGAGAGTGGCAAAGCTGTGTGTCTACCCGTGCAAGGAATGTGGCGGATGGCACCTCACACACAAGGAAGGGCGGGACTCTCTTCCGATCCGGCCGAAAACGTAGGGTTAAATGCTATGCAAATTATTTACAGAAAGGTCGAACAGGACCGCTGCTGTAACTGCGGAGGGTATGGACACAGGGCAAGTCATTGCCCGCTTGGGAAGGGGATGAGGTAATGAGCTATGTCCTGATCTGGCTATCGATCGGCGCACCTGTGAACCTTGGGGACTACGCCACGCAGCAAGCATGCATGTCGGCACGCGCGGAGGTAGCGGCAATGGCATCGCCAGGGACAACGGTAGTGGCGAACATGTCATTCCCGGCGGTAGTGAACATGCCGAAGCCAGACACCAGCCCAGAGGCAATGGCGAAGGCCATGATATGCGTGCCAAAGGGTTGAAAGTGTTCTAATATATGTTGGTCCCTTGGTCGGGATGTATTAAACTCCCAGTAAGGCTTCACATGCGTGGTGGCGGGTACTGGCCCGTTCGACCAACTTCCTTTCGGGGATGACCGCGCAGGTGAAGCCTTTTTCTTTTGGAGGGCGCAAATGCTCCCATCAGTTCAGGTGGTTCAAACCATGAGCAGCCGCGAGATCGCTGCGTTGGTCGGCTCACGTCATACAGATGTCTGTAAATCCATTGATAGGCTCATGGCGTCTGGCGATATCGGGGGGTATGCGGCGACGCCGTACACCCTTCCGCAGAATGGCCAGACCTATTCCGAGTACCTCATCAACCAGCGCGACAGTTACGTCATCGTTGCGCAGTTGTCCCCTTCCTTTACTGCAAAGCTGGTCGACCGGTGGCGTGAGCTTGAGGCAGCGCATGCGCCAAAGGTTCCGACGACGCTATCTGGTGCGCTGCGCCTGGCCGCAGAGCAGGCGGAAGAGATCGAGCGTCAGACTCAATTTATCGAGCAACAACGCCCCGCGGTGGAGTTCGTCGGTAAGTACGTCAAGGCGGATGGAAACAAGGGCTTCCGGGAGGTCTGCAAGCTCCTGAAAGCGAACGAACCACGCTTCAAACAATTCCTGATTGACGAAAAGATCATGTACAAGCTGGGCGGCCACCTCACGCCGATGGCCCAGCACATGGACGCCGGCCGCTTCGAGGTGAAGACGGGTGTGAGTGGCGGAGGCCATGCATTCAACCAGGCGAAGTTCACCCCAAAGGGAGTGGAGTGGATCGCTGGCGAGTGGGCGAAATTCAACGTAAGGCAGCCAGGATGAGCTTCCAAGCCATGACATGGGCCACAGAGCAGAAGCTACCCGTAATGCAGAAGATGGTGCTTCTGATGCTGGCCAATCGCACAAACCATGAGACGGGGTTGTGCATTCCGAAGATCAAGACGCTTGCCGAGGAATGCGGGATGTCTGAAACCGCCTGCAAGAATGCTATTAAGGCACTTGAGGCTTCGGGATGCATTGAAATCAAGCAGAGGTTTCAGGATGGGATGCAACGGCCGAACCAATACCACCTGTTGATGCACGCTAGGCGCGAGACGCCTACCGCTAGGCGCGAGACGACCCAGGGCCAGGCGGGAGACGCCTGGGGGGTGGGTCGCCAAACGCCTACAGAACCAGGAAGTATTAACCAGGAAGTTAACCAGTCTATGTCCGGCAAGCCGGACGCTGTGGATAACTCTCTGGACGAAGGAATCCTAGACTGCCTGAACTACCAGGCCGGGAGGAACTTCAAGCCTACAGCTGCAACGATGAAGCTGATCCGTGCGCGCAGAAAGGACGGATACACCATCCCTGACATCTGTGAGGTCATAGATCGGAAGTGCAAAGAGTGGAAAGGGACGAAGATGGAGAAATATCTGCGCCCTGAAACGCTTTTCAACGCAACAAAATTTGCAGGGTACGCGGGTCAGCGAGGCATGGAATGCCAACTGCCCACGGTCGACGAAGAGAAAGATTGCGTACGGTGGTGGGAATCTAGTTCAGCGATCAGCCAGAAGGGTGCCCAGCTAGGGGTGAAGACCAAGGACGGAGAGGAATTCTGGAAGTACAAATGCCGGGTGGCGAAGGCAAGCAAACAACGGGAAGCCATGGACGCCATCCTTGCAGACATGATCAGGACCGGGAACACGGCCTATGAGGAAACGGCGCGGTACTTCGGGGTGGCAACTAACGTGGAGAGCACATGATGCAGAAGAAAATCGAGGTGCAAGGGATGGATGGTCCGTTGCTGGATCTGTGGGTAGCGCGCGCGGAGGGTCGTGAGTTGTCGCGATACTACCCAGAACCTGACCCTGTAAATGGTAGGTACTGGCTTCAGCTTGGGATTTCTGCCAGCGTTGAAATCTGCCCACGTTACTCTGCCGATTGGAGAGTCGGAGGACCAATCATCGAGCGTGAATTTATCGAGCTAACACATGATCGTGGATGGCGTGAAGACCGCACTTTCGGTCGTGTTTGGCAGGCGAATTGTTCCGGTGGATGGTGGGATGGGGATACGCCGCTGATCGCAGCCATGCGCGCCTTCGTCGCCAGCAACTTTGGCCCAGAGGTCAGCCATGAGCCATGACACTGACCAGCTATACGTTGACCGGTTCTACGCCCAGCACGGCAAATGCTGCGCAGGATGCGATTTCTGGTCCTGGCATAACCCAGTGGTAGGGGACTGCACGAAAAGCGCGCCTGTGCCCGGATGGCAACGAATGACCCTATTGGGGATGAAGCCCAGCCATCCGCAGGACGCTGGCCACATCATGACTTCACGGGAAAATGTCTGCGGTGAGTTCATGGATACATTCGACTGGGAATCACTTGGCCCGTACTACCTGAAGTCAATCGGCATGACAGTAAAGCGGGAGTGGCAGAAGTGAAGATCACATTCACCATTCTCGGAGAGGCGGCTAGCAAGGCCAATAGCCGCCGCCACGTCACAACCAACGGTAAGAGCCGCAGCATCAAGAGCGATAAAGCATTGGGGTTTGAGCGAGATGCACTGCGGCAGATCCCGCCAGCGGCCCGCGTGAGGCTTGAGGGGCCGGTGTGTGTGACGCTGCACATGTACTACGCCAGCGAGCGGCCTGACCTGGATGAAAGCCTTGTATTGGATGTGCTGCAGGACAGATGGAAGGATGTCTACACAGCGCCAGGTGTGAAGAGCCGTCAGTTGATCCAAGCTGGTGTATACCGGAACGATCGACAGGCGCGCGAGAAGCACATCTACCATCACGTAGATAGATCAAACCCAAGGGTAGAGGTTGAGGTCTGCCCAATAAATATAGACAAACGTCATTGACAAGAATGCGGGTTTGGACGATACTAATCACATACCAAACCCACTGAGCAAACCAACATGACAACCGATAACCAAGGCTTGCCGCAGGACCAGCGAGACAGCGAGGTCCAGAAAATACTGGCCTCATACACAGACGGTAACGGTTCTAGAAGCCGCGCAGATCTTGATCAGTCCATCAAGATCTGCGATGAGAAGTGCGCGCAAGTACCGGGGTTCGTGGAGCTTGGCGAGCATCACTACGGTGGTCATATGCGCATGTTCGCGCGTCTCTTGGATGCACTCGCCCGCCCCGCCCCGGAAGCGTTGCCCTCCGCAATCTCATGGAGTGGCTTCAATCTCCACGGAAACGAAGCAAGCGTAAGGGAAGCGCGTCGCCTGATCGATCGATCAGACCGGCTCGAACAGTTGGAAAAGGAAATCTCTGCCCGGAACGCCGCCCCGGAAGCGTTGGCGCGTGAAGATCACAGAGATGGCGATAGGGAGGAAATTAACTCAGTGCACAAGGCGCGAGGAGGTGGCTTCGTGCAGTTTGAAGTTCGCATAGACGGAAAAATGGTTGCCAGAGCAACCGGACCAAGATCTTATGCGCTTCATAAAGGTACCGATTTGTTCTATCAACACCTTGAATTTGATTACGCGGAATTCGAAGTCGAGTTAGTGGAGCTTTTGCCGATTCTCCATAAGCGCGTGCGAAATACGGTATCCGCCCCGGAAACGTTGGGCGCTGCGAAGGGGGAGTTGAGCGATGCGGAGATCATGGCTCTGTTGCCCGGCCACTACTACATGGATCCACCAGACGGTGGCAGTGTCACGCTACTGGAGCAACTACAGCGCATGGCGAAGGATGCGGAGCGATATCGGTTCATCCGTTCCACGACGAAAGCTGTGCGCGCAGACGATGGCGAAGGACGCGTTGAGGTGACGCCGGAGAAGTTCGACGCCATGACGGACATTTCGATTGAAGTCCACAAAGACGCCGAAGCGCAAGCAGCGTTCTATAGCGCCATTCGCGCTCGATCAACCGGAGACGCAGCATGACCACCCCCAACACCACCGCACGCCAAGCGGGGCTGACGGACCGAGAAAGAATGGCTGTCGAACTTACAAAGGCGATTGATGATACCGACGTTGGACAACCGAATCGGTATGTATCAGTTGAATTGCTGCGTCGCGCTCGCGCAGTCATTCTCGACGGGGATTACAGCATCCTCGCCGCCCATTCTGCGGATGCCCGCAATGGGGACGACGATCTGAGCGACGGCGCAATCCGCGAAATCGTAAATCAGTTGCGAGACATTGCCATCAATTTCCACGATACGCAGCAGTTGCGCGCTCGCATTGCCAGCGTAGTGGTGCCGCGTTTGAAATCTGCCCGCAATGGAGAGGGGGTGGCGCTGATGGATGATGTGCGCGAATGCCTGCAAGATGTCGTGTCGCATCACAATTCACTTCGCATGGCGTGCCAAACGCGTTGGGTGGAATTTATGAAGGATGGCGACAATGATTCGGCGGATTACTGGACGCATGAAATGGGTGTACTGGATAGGATGAAGGGTCAGGCAGACCGTGCCCTACTCGCCGCGCCCGCCGCACCAGCGCCGAAATGCGCGACGTGCAACGACAACGGCATGATTGGTGGACCGAGCTATTACGCGCCGGACGAAGGCGGCGAGCCGTGCCCGGACTGCGCAGCCCCGGCACCCGCTGCGCAGGCGGATGAGCGCGAGCTAGACCTGTACGACGAGATCGAGTGTGATCTGCCCGCTTTGTTTGGCCGCGCATCCGTCGAAGGCCATGAAGCTGGACAGGCATTGGCCGCGCAGTTGCAAGCGAAGATGCGCAAGGCTCGTCAGCGGCCCGCTCTTTCGGAAGAAGTCGAGGCCGTGATTGCCTGTCTTGGCGACGACGCGGCGACGCTGCGTGATGCCGGAGAGCATGAAGAAGTTGCCATGAATATGGATGACGCAGCGCGCTTGCTCGAAGCCGCCTACAGCCCCACCCCGGCAGACGCGGCGAGCGAGGCGGACCCGAAACCCGGAGAGATTTGGCACGTGATTCTGAAGGGTGCGAGTTCTGTTTTCACGGCAAAGGTCAATGATGTTACGGCAGCCACCGTACTGTTGCAGAAACCGGATGACTACTACGAAACGCGCTATGTGCGCTCCGACGTTCGCTTTGTCGAATGTGCGGACCAGCGCGAGCGGCAACAGGGGGCGGGCACCGAACCGGAGAGCGGTCATGACAGTGAGTGAACTGATTGAAGAATTGCGCAAGCATCCTGGCCACCATACGGTGATGCTCGAAACCATTGAGCCGAACTTTGAAACTGGCGGCGGCGACGAGGTTTGGTCATATATTGGCAGCGTCGATGGTCAATCGAACGTCGGTGACATCGGTCCCATCGTGAAGATTTCGGCAGAGGTGTGGAATGGCTGATAAGAAATTGCCTTCGGGCCGTATGCTTTCCCAATGGCAGAACTGCGATCCGTCAAGCATGGAAGCCATGTCTAAGTCCGCGATCCGTTATGCCCTGGGTGATGCAAAGACGGACATCCTGGCGCTTGCCGATCGCGTTGCCGAACTGGAGCGCGCCAGCCAGCCTGGCAGCGGGGATGTCGTGGACTGTGAATGGTTTGACGGTTCGAACGTATGGGGAAGCAGCGGAGAAGATTGGTTGGAGTTTCTGCGCTTCTATCAATATGCGCCATCGCCAATGATTGAATGTCTACGCAGACAAATCGACGCAGCCCGCGCTTCGCTGGACGGGCGGAGGGAGGGGAATCATGACTGACCAGGAATTACTGAAGATGGCTGCCAAGGCGGCAGGCGCAAAGAGTATCAACTGTCCACGCTTCACGTCGCATAGGTGGATCATTGAGAAGGCGCCCCGCTATTGGGTTGGGTGGAACCCTCTGGAAGATGATGGCGACGCGCTGCGGCTTGCGGTGAAACTGGGGATGGAGGTGTACATAGACACCCACCCTGAAGGATGCGAATGCACTGAGGTCAAGACGTTCGCGCCGCATCCAGACTGGATCATCATCAATCATGACGGCGATCCATTGGCCGCAACCCGCCGCGCCATCGTCCGCGCAGCCGCAGCCATCGGAGAGAAAACGTGAACGAGGAATTTGAGAAGTGGTTCCGAGCAGAGGTAATCGCTGAACGCATGTACCCGGCCGATGAGGAAGGGGCTCGCGCAGCATGGCAAGAATCGCGCAAGCAGGCGGTCGAGGAATGCGCTGCGCTGTGCGACAACTTCGAGGCAACGATCCTGAAGCCGGCGCACCAATACTCCGGGGAGGACGTGGACTGTTACCACGAGACTGCGCAACGCTGCGCAGAAGCCATCCGCGCGATGCAGAAAGACTGATGCAAGCAGCAATAGAGCGTGTCGTTCGGACGACCCAAGAACAGTGGAGTGTGGAGATGGATGGAGCAAAGCAGTACCAGCGCGCGCCGTGGACAGAGGAAGAGAATTCCAGACTGCGTGACCTTTGGGCCTCGGACCTGAAAATGGAGGTTCTGGCAGAACGTTTCCCTGGCCGAAAGCAGTACACCGTCTATGAGCATGCCCGTAGGGTGCTTTTGCTTCCTGCGCGACACATCAAACAGCCGGTCGACCTGATGTACAACTGGCAGAAGGTGTTGAAGGTTCTGGAGAAGGGGCCGGCCACGGTCAAGGCGATATCAATCATCACCGGGATTCGTCAGAGCACTATCACTGGACTTTTGAATAGCCGCCGCGGCAAGACCGTCTATATTTCGAGCTATGATCGGCAGAAGACTCGCCAGTTTCCGGTTCGCGTGTGGTCGCTTGGGGTTGGCCAAGAGCCACGCAAGCCGGCCGCGCTAACGGCATACGAACGGAAGAAGAAGTACAACGCCAGGCTTGCGAAGGAAGAGCCTGAACGCCTGGAGATGTGGGCCAACAAGATCCGTGTTCGGAAGGCGGCCAAGGCAGGGAAACTGGCGAAGCCTGACGAGGCGGCAGCATGGATGATGAAATGACAGCGAACAAAGACATTCTGCAGGCGCTGGTGAATGACCTGGGGTGTCAGGCAGATGCCCCGACCATCACCGAGTTGCTTGCCATGCTGATCCAGGAACAGCGCCGCACGAATGACGTGGTGCAGAACTTGGCCGAGTCGATCGCGCAACTGGCCCACTCGATGATCGAACCGATGGAGGAAGAAACCGTGTTGAGAGATCCTCATGCAGGACTTTGAATGTCCCCACGCACAGACTAAGGCCATTGAGGATGGTCTTTGGGAATGCGTATCGTGTGGGCTGGCTGTGTTGGCTACCGAACGTCGCGAGTGTGGAGAGTGCAGGAATATCCGACGGGACGCAGTTGGATGGTCTGAGCGCCATTCCTGCACAAAGCTGGGTCAGTCTGTTAAACCACGTCAACTGATCACCTACCGTATCTGTGAGGGAACATGCTTCGAGACACGATCACCGTAATAGGTGAGCAGGTTGCAAGGCTGGTCAAGCCTAGGATGCGAGAAGTAAAGGCTTTTGACTGTGGATGGCCATATCCATATTGGCGATGTGAAGGGCTTGGGTTTACTGCGGTGGGACAGACGCAGGAAGAGGCTTATTCTTCATGGCTTAAGGGATGTAAGTTCATCCATGACTGATCGTCAGGCAAGGCGTGCGCTCAACACCGGCAGCGCAGCATGGCGTAAGCTAAGGGCGCAGGTACTGCGAGAGCAGCCACTGTGTCCCATCTGCCAGAAAGCAGGGAAGATCGAAGCGGCCGTGGACGTTGACCACAAGGACAACGACAGCCACAACAACGCACGATATAACCTGGTTGGTTTGTGTAAGCGCCATCACTCGGAGAAGACAGCAACCGAGATGGCAGGGAAGAAGTGGACACCTAAGGGGACAGGAACAGATGGATGGCCTATCGATTACTAACCTGATACAAAAGGTTGAGAAGAGGGAAGGCATCACATATGCGCAAGCCATGGATGTGTTCGCCAATTACTGCGAACGTAATCAGGCAGCGCCTACCATTGCTGTGAAGATGGGTATCCCATACAAGACTGTATGTGACGTTTTGGATGGGCGGCTATGGACCGGTGCGAGACAGTATTGGGTTGACAGGGTGATGCCATGACAGCGATATGGGGATGCCATAACTGTGACTGCATAAACGATTGTGGTGATGACCCTGACCTTAGGTCCATGCTGGCATTTCGTGTCGTGCAGGCTGTGTGTGTGAGGAACCAATAGATGACGATCATTAACGTTCAAGACATCAACGGACGCTGCCACATGGTAAATACGGATGCCATCGCCCGCGTGACGGAGGCAGGTGCATCAAGCCAATGGCATGGCGTGAAGACCATCATCAAGTTCATTGATGGATCAGTGATTGAGGCACGATCAACAATGAATGAGATTAGTTCTCAGTTGAGTGAGTTTCAGCGCTGAAAGTATGGAGGGGGGGGGAGGTGAAGAATTTTGGGGCGCGATACCTAAGCA
>ERZ869929.198-NODE-198-length-39045-cov-39.801847_pt1 | contig 39045 bp, 63 predicted proteins | sample MGYA00579312_ERZ869929 | MGnify/ENA primary metagenome ERZ869929 (study PRJEB32216, sample SAMN09231818) | wastewater metagenome | place: USA: Maryland | collected 2016-08-09 | study: EMG produced TPA metagenomics assembly of the PRJNA472060 data set (Reclaimed... | reverse complement strand
ACAATTGTTATTAACGATGAAAGATATATGACTGTTGATGTGGCAAGAGATGGAACTGACTCAACTGTTATAACAATATGGAAAGATTTAGAAATAGATAAAATTATTAAGAAGACTAAGCAAGACACAGCAAGAACTACACAAGATGTTAAAGATTTGGCAGCAGCTAATAAAATACCTTACTCGCATATTGCTGTTGATGTTATTGGTGTTGGTGGCGGAGTTGCCGACGGACTACCTGGGTGTGTTGCTTTCAATTCTAACTCTTCTGCTTTTCTTATCAGAACTCAGATTAGAGACAAAAAGAAAAGAGTAACAAATTCAGTTTTGCCTTCTATTCAAGTAATATATGCAAACCTTAAAACTCAATGCGCTTTTAAATTAGCTGAATTGATTAATGAACACAAGATAAGTTTAGTAGAAGTTGGAGAGCATAGAGATGAGATTATTGCCGACCTAACAGCTACACTTCAAGAGAGAGATATGGACATTGAAGGTAAAAAGAAGATGGTAACTAAAGAAGACATTAAAGCAGAACTTGGAAGAAGTCCAGATGTTGGAGATACAATGTTGATGAGAATGTGGTGGATATTAAAAGAAGACGCTGAGAACAAGGACCCAATCAAAGAAGCTAAAGTCCAAAGTGTACAGCAAAACAACTTCAGAAAGAACGAAATGAGACAAGTATTCAATTCATCAAAGTAGTCCATTTCCAAAGTCGTGGTATAATATAAAAAATAATTATAATTAAATGGTGGAAGAAAATTTATGAGTGAAATTAGAGGAGCAAAGTTTACAAATTTAGCAGCTAGTGCTTTAATCAAAACAGGTCCAGGTAAAGTATTCGGTTTTGTGGTTAATTCTCACACATCAGGAGCCTTGAAGTTGTGGAATGCTTTAACAGCAACAAACCCAACAATGATTAATACATTTACATTTCCATCAGGTTCAGGAGTGTATAAATTCCCAGAACCTATTGAATTCACAACTGGATTGTACGCAACAATAACAAATACAGCTGATATAACAATTCTATATAAATAATGTCAACAACAATCGGAAACATAATTAGAAAAGCAGAGAATGACTATGTGTCAGGGAATACTACTATTGGAAAATATGTAGAGTTTTCTCAATATGAAAACATAGAGAAGATTGACGCTTACTTAAATTCTAAACATATTTCTGGGGACACTGATTCTATGGGTAGAGAAAAACCTTTCTTTAACATAGTTACTGGAGCTGTAAACATTTGGTATAGAGCAACAGATATTGATAGAAAGAATATAAGAATCAAGGCAACTAAATCAAAAGATTATGTCTTTGCTTTCTTAGCTTCAATACATTTACAAGAATGGATGAAGAAATCTGCTTATGGTGCATTCTTAAATGATTGGGGAAGAGCTTTAGCAAGATATGGTTCAGTTCCTGTTAAACACGTTGAGAAAGGTGGCAAGCTTCATGTTGAAGTTACTCCTTGGAATAGATTAATCTCAGATACTGTTGATTTTGAAAACAATCACAAAATAGAAAGACTATTCTTTACTCCAGCACAACTAAAAAGTAACAAGGCTTATGATAAAGATATGGTGGAAGGTTTACTATCTGCTTTAGAAACTAGAAAGACTAAAGATGGACAAACTAAAGATAACAAAGCGGACTATGTAGAAGTATTTGAGATTCACGGAGTTATGCCTCACTATTTGTTATTAGATGATTATCAAGAAGACGAGTATGATGACACTAATACAAACTATGTACAACAAATGCACGTAGTTTCTTATGTGAGAAATGATGATAATGACGATTGGGATGACTTTTGTTTATTGAAAGGTAAAGAAGCTAAAGACCCTTATATGTTAACTCATCTTATTAAAGAAGATGGAAGAGCACAATCTATCGGAGCAGTAGAACATTTATTTGAAGCTCAATGGATGTCAAACCACACAGCAAAAGCTATTAAGGACCAATTAGATTTAGCGTCTAAACTAATCTTTCAAACAGCTGATGGAAACTTTGTTGGTATGAATGCACTTTCTAATATTGAAACAGGTGATATATTAATTCACGAAGACAATCAACCTCTTACACAAATCAATAATGGTTCTCATGATATTACAGCTTTACAATCTTTCGGAAATCAATGGCAAGTATTAGCAAAAGAAATAACATCAACTCCTGATTCTATTTCTGGTGCAACAATGCCTTCAGGAACAGCTTACAGACAAGTTGCAATATTAAATCAAGAGTCTCACTCACTGTTTGAATTGATGACAGAAAATAAAGGTTTAGCTATTGAAGCAATGTTTAGAACTTATGTGATTCCATATCTTAAAAAACAAATGGACACATCAGAAGAAATTACAGCAACTCTAGAATCTCATGACATAACTAAACTAGATTCAATGTACATCAGTGCAGAAATAGTTAGAAGAATGAATAAGAAAATTAAGGAGGCTATGTTTAAAGACAATGGTAAAGGAGGAGAAGTTGCAGAGCCAATGGATTTAGAAAAAGAAAGAGCAGCACTTCAAGCAGAATTTGCAGAACAAGGAAATCAAAGATTTATTAAACCATCAGAGATTGAGTCTAAAACTTGGAAAGAGATATTCAAAGATTTAGAATGGGAAGTCGAAGTTGAAGTAACAAATGAACAATCAGACAAGGAAGCTGTTATGACAACATTAACTACAGTGCTACAAACGATAGCAGGTAACCCAGGAGTTTTATCAGACCCAAATATGAAGATGTTATTTAATAAGATATTAGAAGCAACAGGAGAAATCAGTGCGATAGAACTTTCAGCTCAGCCAGCTCCTCAACCAATGCAACCAAATAATGGTGAAACTTCCAAAGTCGGTGGAGGTCAGATTAATAATAAGCAATAATAATTATGCAATTATCAATAGAAGATTTAAAAAATTATCAAAAGCAAAATCCAGTTAAATTTGAACAAAAGTTTGCTGATTTAGATTTAGATAATATTCCAGAAGGTTTTAATTCTATGACTTACAGAAAAGAAGTTGTAAAAGGTACTCAAGAGAAATACCTTAAAGACTTAGTCAAAGCAAAAGAACTTAAGGAAAAGAGAGCAGAAGTAGTTGAACAAGTTATAATCAGAGATGATTCTAATATAGGAGTTCAAGATAGTAATGTCGAAGGTGGTGAAACATTAGAAAATAATAAAGAAGAATAATATATGACAGAATTAAAACCTAAAACAGGTATGGCTAGTGGACAACAAATGAGATTCACTGACCAGGAGTTAGCAACACTTAAAGGAGCATTTAAAGACAATGACCCTTTACTTAAATTATTAAGAAAAGTATTTCTTCCTGAGTTGGACCCAAATGCTCCACTAGGACAAATGATTGATATTTGGATGGCGACATCAACAAAAGATAGAACTCCAGAACAAATAGCAATTGAGTTAACAGCTAGAAACATGTTGATTCAACACGTTGATGGAATGTTAATGCAAATGAAAACTTTAGCTAATTTAGAGAACTTAACAAAAGAAGAAGTTGTAGCAAAAGTGAAAGCAGATAGCGCAAAATAGTCCGATTTTCAAAAGCGTGATATAATATTAATTAATTGAGTGATTGACTCTTAAACAATCAAAAAACCCGAGTCTGTTCTAAGACTCTTAAAAACTATGAACACAAATAACAATGAGAATGGTAACTCTGAAATACCAGAAGTAGAGGATTTAGTTATTGAAGAAGGTGATGATGTTGAAACCATCAAAGAAAAAGTTGAAGAACACAATGCAAAAGTAAAAGAGTTCAAAACTAAGAAAGATGAAGCCAACGCACAACTTTATGCAAGAACTAAGAAAGCAGAAGGATTTGAATTTGTTGACGGTAAATGGGTAAAACCAGAAGCTGACAAGCCAAAGAATAAACCTAATGATACTAAAACCTCTGAAGGTAATCTCACAGCAGAAGATGTTTATACATTAATTCAAGCTAACGTGCCAAAAGAAGATATATCAGAAGTGCAGGAATATGCTGCTCTAAAGAAAATATCAATCTCTGAAGCACTTAATGCTCCAATAGTAAAAACAATCTTAGCTGATAAAGCTGAAGCTCGTAAAGTTGCAGAAGGTACAAATACCGGTGCAGCTAAAAGAGGAAACGGCAAACCTTCCAACGACACACTTATCCAAAATGCAAGCAAAGGTGTATTGCCTGAGACTGATGAGGAAATTGCTCGTTTGAACAATTTGAGATGGGGCGCTAAGTAATCTCGAAAATTATTTAGAGTTAATCGGTGGAATTTATGATGATTAACTTTAATATTAATGAATACAATTTCAACTAAAACGTATAGAGATAAATACAGACTCTCTACACTCGACCAACTTTTAAGAAAAGCTTTAGTCGCTGAAAAAATCTGTATGGTAGACAGAAGTGGTGCGAAAACAATTCAATCACCTTATGGTTCACAACCAGCAACAACTGTTCAAGCAATTGCAGGTACTTACTCAACAGCAGCATATACAACAACTGATGACACGCTTACAGTTACTGATGAGTTTATAGTAGCAGAACACATTTATGATTGGGAAGTAGCTTTAACAAAATTTGATATCTTTGCTAACAGAGTAGATGAAATGTCTTTCTCAGTTGCAGCAGCTATTGACAAATATGTTTTAAACGCTATTCTTGAAGACGCTAACGGAGCATATACAACTCCAGCTGGTGGATTCACAACAGAAGCAAACATTGCTGAAATAATGGCTGAATTACTTGCAAAAGTAGCAGGTTATGCAGAAATGTACAAAGGTACATATCTAGTTATCGAAAACACAGATATTCCAGGATTTATTAAAGCAGGTGCAGCTTCAGGATTCAACTTCTCTGACTCAGTTTTGAAAAACGGTTTCATGGACGTTTACATGGGTGTTGAAATCTATGTAGTTAGAACAGGAACTTTCGAAGACGACGCAGCAACTACAGATTCAGGTTCAAGAACTTGGACTAACTTAGGACACAGAATGTTCGGAGTTAAAAATACTTGTACTTATGCAGCTCCTCAAGGAATCAAAATTGAGGAAAAAGGTGTAGCAGGTAAAACAGGTAAAGAAGTAGTAGTTTATGGTTACATCGGTGCTAAAGTTTGGTACACAAAAAGAGACCTTACTATCGACATAACACTAGGCTAGACCTAAACCCCTTATGTGGGGTTTCTGGGAATTTAAGAATGGTCTTTCCACCGATTACCATAGCACCAGATTCTCGTAAACCCTTCATAAGGAATTATAAACTTAAACAAATTTACTTATGAACAATAAAGCAAACGGTTTAAATCCAACGTATTATGCAATGATGTTTAAGTCATTAGACTTAACTCCAGCAGCGACAGCCTCAAGTGTGAATACAATTCCACCTGGTGTTAGAACTGTTAGATTAGGAGCAAACGTTAATGATGTAAATGACTTCACAGTCCTTCCTTCATTATCAAAAGTTCCTAATGGTCACAAAATAACTATCATAGCAGGAGCAGCGAATTCAGAACTTAGAACTCCAGCAACATCAGGGGAAGAAATAAACTCTGAAGATTGTGATGGTACTAAAGAAGCATTACTTACAGCAGGAAACATCTATACAGTAACTAAAATTGATAATACAATTGGTTGGATGTTAGAAGGTAGAACAGCGATAGGAGCTTATCAAACAGCTATTATCCCAGACTAAAGAAATTAAATGACTAAATTTTCAAACACAACAGATAGAGATGGATTAGTTGAACTTATAGAAAGAGATACAAATACTCAATCTACAACTTCATCATCATATCCATTAAAAGTTAAGACTAATGATGTGAACGAAGCACTTAGTCATTTTTTCTTACTTGCTATAAAAGCAGGAGGACGTTTTCAAGTAGATGATACTAATCAAGTTGATTTACCAGTGATAACTACTGATTTAGTAGCTTCACAAGATAATTACACTTTCTTAGTTGATTCCTCAACACCAGCAAATCAAATACTTGACGTTAGAAAAGTTAGAATTAAAGATTCGAGTGGAAATTGGAAAACACTTACACAAGTTGATAGGGAAACGTTTGATATTAACTCATATATAAGTGAAAGTTTGCCTGAATATTTTGATTTAACTGGAAACAGCATAATCTTATATCCAACACCAAACTACAACTCAACAAACGGATTAGAATTCTATATTTCAAGAACTCCATCTTACTTTGTATCAACAGATACAACTAAAGAGCCTGGAATACCAAAGTTATTTCACGCTTATCTCCATTTCAGACCTTCTTACATATACGCTATGATAAAAGGACTTCCACAAGTTAAGTGGTTACAGGTCGAAGTAGATAAAATGGAAAAAGCAATTACTGAGTATTACTCAAGAAGAAATAGAACTGAAAGACCTGGTTTTAAAGTAAAACAAGAAAGTACAAGGTAAATTAGTATTAAAAATAATCGGTGAAAATAATATGGCAACATTTGTAAAAATAAATAGTTTTGTAGAATTTTTAGCAGAAAAAAGAATAAACTTAGGCTCTGACCAACTTGTTATAGCTTTGACAAACACAGCTCACACAGCAGGGTGGGATGAACTTGCAGACTTGACTCAAGTGTCTTATACTAATCTGTCTACAAGAAATATAACAACAACTTCATCTGCACAAACTTCTGGAACATATAAGCTAGTCTTAGCTGACTTAGTTTTAACTTCTTCTGGTGGTACAACTGGCCCATTTAGATATGTATATATCTATGATGATACAGCAACTAACGATGATTTGATTTGTTACTTCGATTATGGTTCTTCAATTACACTAGCCGATGGTGATACATTTACTATTGACTTTGACCCATCAAACGGAGTTCTTCAAATCGCTTAATGGTTTACTCTCCGCATTTCTTAGGAAGTGCTGAGGAATAAATAATTAATTATGAGTATTTTACATTTTACAGGATTTGAACAAGGAAACGTACGCTCAAGTGAAGGTAGTGACGACTATCAACCACCTGCAGGGTCAGTTTCAATACAAACCACCGTAAAAAAAAACGGGTCTTATTCAGCGGAGTTTGATAAGGTTAGTGCGGGTACACCTTATTTAGCCTTTCCGTTTAATTTCACAAGTGAAGGAAAAGTAGACGTAAACACAAACAACAAAGGAACTATTTATTTTACTGGGTACTTTAGGTACTCAACAAAACCGTCTAGTGGTGACGAAATAATTTTAACAATGCAAGGAAGTAACCCTGTAGCAGAATTAAGATTAAAAAGTGACGGTGCTTTAGTTTTATATGATACGAACTATTTAGCATCTCCTGTTTTACTGGCAACAAGTGGAACAACACTATCAGCCGATACTTGGTATAGAATAGGTCTTAAAATTGTAGCGGGAACAAGTGGTAGCTATGAACTTAAAATAGACGGTTCTAGCCAATTTTCAGCTAGTAGAACTTGGCTAAATATTGACAACTTAGGGAAAATACAAGTTGGGTGCGGAATAGATAGAAACACACAATCATTTAAATTTTACTGGGACGATTTAGTAGCTAGTGATACTCAATACATAGATGTAGACTATGCAATTAAAGTTATAAAGCCAATAGCAGACGGAAGTACTCAAACTTGGAACGGTGGAACTGGTGCAAGTAATTATACCCAAATAGACGAAATACCTATAGACGACGCAGATTATATAATGTCACCTTCAAGCGGTAACCCAAACACCGCATTATTTGAATACGAAAGTAGAGCAACCGCAGGTATTGATAATGGTGATATTTTTGCAATTAAACAAGTTATAATTTGTAGAGAAAATTCTAGCTCGGGTACAACTCAAACATATATGAGATTAATATCAGGAGGGACTACAGTAGATACAACTCAAAATAACTTTACGACAAGTACACAGGGTTTAATAGAAGTATATGAAACAGACCCAAATACTTCGGCAGCTTGGACTGGTAGCGCTTTAGATAGTATTGAAGCAGGAGTAAGAGAAAATAACGGTAAGCAAACTCGTTGTATTAGTAGTTTAATTTATGTTTTATATGAAGTACAAACTTCAGTAAATTATCCAATCACAGCTTCTCAAGGTTCAATAGTATTAACAGGACAATCAAATATATTAAGAGTAGGTAAAAAAATAATAAGTGCTTTAGGAAGTTTTGTATTATCTGGTCAAAGTAATTTATTAAAACGTGGTATAAAAATGTTAGCTAGTTTTACAACATTTACTTTATCTGGACAATCTGTAATAGTTAAAAGTGCAAGAAAAATATTAGGTGCTTTTGGTTCATTTTCTTTAACAGGATTTGCTTCAGGTTTAAGAATAGGAAAAGGATTGCTTGCTATAATGGGAACATTTACTTTAACAGGTCAAAATGCAACTACAACTTCTACAAGAAAAATAATATCAGCTTTAGGTTCGTTCACATTATCTGGACAAACAGTTTTACTTAAAATAGGTAAAACAATTCAAGCTATCTATGGAAGTTTTGTACTAACAGGACAATCAATAAACATAATAGTTAATAAATTACTATCAGCTGTTTATGGAGTATTTACTTTAACTGGTTATTCAGCTGTATTATCTAAAGGGAAATTAATGATAGCTTTAGTAGGTTCTTACATACTCACAGGTCAATCAATTTTATTAAAAGTTGGTTATAAAATGTTAGCAACTTATACAACTTTTGTGCTTAGTGGACAAACAGTAATATTGAAATTAGGTAAAGGGCTTATTGCTTCTTATGGTAGTTTTACTTTAACAGGTCAATCAATATTATTTCATATTGCAATATCAATACAAGCAGTTTATGGACAATTTGTACTAACAGGTCAAACAGTTAGATTCGCAATAAATGGATTATATATAAGATGGACAACAGCTGTTAAGAACACAGCCGCAACGTTTACAACAAAAATTAAAAATAGTGCAAGTTGGATTAATAGAAATAAAAATTTATAATATGACAAAAGTAATAATAAATAGATGGGACGGTGGGCACGCAGAAGATATAAGAACACATAATACAAATGAGTCGGAAGAATCATATCAATTTGATATTCTTGATACACCTCACGTACTTCAACCAGTTAGAGAGACCGTAGCTGATACAGTTGGTACAAATGATATGGATTATTATAAAATATTGTCCACTGTTTATGTTGGAGCAATAGGATATATTGGATTAGGAAGAGTTAGTACATCAGATGGTAATCCAAAAATTATGAGAAAGACAGATATTAATTCTGTTTGGAATGCTTCTTATGCTGAAGATACCTCTGGTGTGCCATTAGCTGATACTTTAGTTTCTTATTATGATAAAGCATTTTGGTTAAGAACAGATGCTGGTGGAACAGTTTTATCATCTTACGCAATTGATGTTATAACAACCGAAGGAACAATAACAGATTCTTATGCTGGTGCTGAACCATCAATAAGACCATTTGTTCACCCTGAAGATAATATTTTATACGGTGTTGTTGGAAATACAATATTTAAATATGTTGGAGGAACAGATACGTTCTCAGAACATGATTCTATTTTACCAGCTGATGTAACTTATACATCTATAACTGATTATGGTTCTTACTTGGCTATTTCAGGATATAAAGATAATAAATCTATAGTATATTTATGGGGAAGAGATACTACTTTGAATACTTTGCAAGGTGTAATTGATTTTGGAACTGGTAGATTAAAGATAATTGAAAATATGGGTAATACTTTAGTTGGTATTATGTCTCCAAATGCTTCTTCTACAGTTAAATCTCCAAAAATATTTATAAAACAATGGGCTGGTGGAGCTGTTGATACTATAAAAGTTATTCCAACAAGCTCATATACCAATATACCAAATACTAGAACTAAATCAAAAGGTGTATTATACTTCTCGGATTCAAATGAGTATATTTATGCTTTAGGTTTAAATAAAAATAACCAATGGGCATTAAGTAAATATTGTGATGTAGGAATATCAAATAGTAATATAACAAGTATAGTAGCCTATGATGATATTTTACAAATTACAGGTAGTGCTACACCCAACTATGCGAGAATAATAAATCCAAATGGAACTTTCACCGAAACAGCAGTATATAAAACAAGCATCAACCCAAATATGTATATTGAGGATAGATATGAGGATAAACAATTAGATGGTGTTTATATTGCATATACAGGAGCTAGTTCAGGAAACTTAGTAGTTAAATATAGTGTAGATGGAAGTGCAATGACTACAATTATATCAGAATCAAATGAAACAGGTGAAAAAATTAAATTCACAAGTGCAGAAAATGATGGAAAACCATTTATAAATGGAAGAGAATTTCAATTTCAAATTGAATCAACTGGTGGCGCAAAAATAAAAGAATTAGGCTATTATTATACAAAAATTAAACACTCTAACTAATGAATCCACAAGAAAAACAACAACTACAAAATTTACAAAATGAAGTTAATACTTTAAAACAAAAAGTCTCTAGGCTTGAAGACTTGTTTTATCGTATTAATCAAATAGATAAGTTTGAGTTAAATAAACCGTTAGTAATAAAAAAATTCAAAATTCCTGTTGACCAATTAGATGCAATTACTAGTCCAACCGGAGGAGGAACAGTTGATACTCAAGCGAGAGCAGCTGTAGATTCATTAATAGATAGATTACAAGAAATAGGTTTGATAAGTTAAATTTAAAACCGTGATATAATATAATAAAATGGCAAACGCAATAACAGTAGAAGATTTAAACAGTGCAAATGCACTAAAAACAGTAGCACCAAAGAAAGATTCAATAGTAGATATTGGAAATGGTATAATAAATAATGCTATAACTGATGTAAATGAAACAACATCATCTTTGAACAAACTACAAAATGACCAAGTAACAAGAGTTGAAAAACTTGGTTCTTTAAACTTGGATTTAAATAGTAAAGCAGCTTATGAAGCTGAGCAAAGAAAATTATTTGGACTTGATGCTGAAAAATCAAACTATGATAAATACAATCAAGAATTAAATGATATTAATGCAACAGTTAAAGGTTTAGCAAATGAAGCTAAGGCTATACCAATGAAAGTTCAAGAAGATTTTAAAAATACTGGAGCAACTGATGCTGGTGTTAGTCCTATTCAAGCTGGAAAATTAAGAGAAAATGCTATAAAAGCACTTACAGCTTCATCTTTAGCTGATGTTATTACAGCAAATATAAATAACTCTGTTATAAGATACAATTCCGCGCTTGAAAAAGTTAATCAAGCTGTTGATTTAAAATACGAACCAATTGAAACAGAAATTGCTTCACTTAAAGAACAACTACAAATAAATCAAGAATATATAATTAATCCAAAAGAAAAGAAACTAGCTGAAAAACAAAATCTAATATTAAATGAAAGAGCTAGAAAAATTGCTGAACAAAAAGAAAATGAAAAATCAGTTAATGAATTATTTGTTCAAGCTGCAAAAAACGGTGCATCTCAAAGTGTATTAAATAAAATAAAGAATTCAAAAAATGTAATGGAAGCTGCAGGTGCTGCTGGTAGTTTCTTAACATCCCCACTTGAAAAGTTACAAATGAGAAAACTTGAAATGGATATAAAAGAATCTAAAGCTAAATTAGAAGCTGTTTCATCAGCAAGTGCTAAAGAAGTTAAAATAGACGCAACAAAATCACTTAAAAATTTGATAACAGAATTAAAAACATCTTCAGGTAAAAAAGGTGCTGTTGGTTTTAGTTTTCAAAAACTTATTCCAGGTTTCTTAAAAGGTGGTAGTGATAAATTTATTGCTGGTACAGAAGCTGCAAACTATGCTGCAACTTTTAATACATTAAAAGATACACTTGCTTTAAACAATATAGATAAATTAAAAGGAGCAATGTCAGACAAAGATATAGAATTCTTAAGAAACACAGCAACTAAATTGTCTTTATCACAATCTGAAAAAGCTTTTGAAACTGAACTAGAAAAAATTGATACAAGAATGAATGAAATATTAAAAAAGAACGGAGTCGACCCATTAACACTTAATACTTACTCAGGACTTGACAATGACGCTTTACTAAATATGGCTTCAACAAATTCACTTAGTAATACACAATTTTTTGGAAAATAATTATGAATAACAATATATTAAAAGCTATAGATATAGCAAAACAAAATCCAGATTCTCCATACGCAACAGAGCTTAGAAAAAGAATTGAAACAGGTTTATTAGATAATGAACTTAATAGCGCTGGTATTGCTGAAAAATTTGGAAGACCAACAATAGAAAAAAAACCTAACCTTGTTGAAAGAGTTAAAACTAATATACAAGAAAAAGGACAACAAGTTCAAGAACAAATTTCTGGAACCGGCGAATATGCAAATAAAAATGCTATCGAAAGAGGAGTAGGAGCTGCTGCAACAACAGCATCTGGTATTTCATCTACTTTTTATGAAATCTTGCCTGAAGGTATTAGAAATACTTTGGACAAAGTTAGTGGTGGTATTGGAAAAGGTGTTGACTATTTATCTGATAAAATATCTAATAGCAAATTCTTACAAGAAGCTGTAGCAAGTGGTGATACTAAACAATTAGAAAGCGCACTCCAAATAGTAAGTGATTTAGGATTAATTTCTGGAGAAGTTTTAGGAGCAGACCAAGCCGCAAAAGTTGCAACTAAGGCAACAAAAACTGTTAAAGAAGTTGCACCAGTAATAAAAGAAAAAATTACAACAAAACTTGAAACAAATAAAGCTAACAGATTAAAAGGTGATGTAGAAAAATTAGATAAGTTAGTTGGACAAGTTATTCAAGGAAAACCAGAAGATATAGCTATAGCAAAAAGAGCACTGAAAGAAATTGATGTAACAGATGTTGAGAAGTATGATGATTTAAAAACAGTGTTAAGTGAAAAAATTGACAATACAGCAAACGCTCTTGACGCTAAACTTGAAACTAATACAAAAACAACAAAACTAAAAGATTTAGGCGTAACAATAGAAGGTGGTAGAGCTAAGTTTAATTATGTTAAAGAATCTTTAAATCAATTATCTGATTATTATGCAAAAACTAATAATTTCACAGCTAAATTAGAAATTGATGAACTAGCAAAAAAAGCAAATAAAACAGGTTTAACTGTTAAAGAAATAAATGACTTAGCAAGAAAACATGGAAGAGACTTAAATGGATTTAATGCAAATGGTGAACTTGCGAGTGGATTAAATAAACAAGCAGCAGAAAATACAAGAAAAGGATTAAAGAAAACAGCTAGAACTATATTTGGAGACAAAGCGTACGAAGCAGCTGATGCCCAACTTACAGATTTGATAAATACAAAAAGCTTAGTTGATGATATGTCTACAAAAGTAAATACACTACAACAAAAAGTTACAGAAAGAGGATTTGGTGAAAAAGTTGGTAGATTAGTTTTCCAAGTTGCAGATAAATTTACCGGTGGTGGATTAAAAGGATTTGTTCAATCATTTATTCCAAGAAGTGCAGGTTTAAAAACAATGAATGCTCTTGATTTAGAAAAAGCATTAAGAGGAAACTTAAAACAAATTGATAATATAATAAAAGCTGGTACTGAAGCTGAAGCAGAAAAAGCTTTAACTAAATTATTAAAACCAAAAACAGTAAATACAGTTAACGTTGCAAATCCAATTGATGGAACATTAGTTAACGTTGGTTTAAATATAGGTGATACAGTTGATGCCCTATCTCAAGAAAAAATTATTAACGAATTAGCAAAAAGAGGTGTTAAAGTTATTGAAAGCACTATAAAAAAATCAGACACAGAAAATACTTTAATAGCAAAACTTTCAAGACCACTAACAAAAGATGAATTATTTGATTTATCTGTTGACTTAGAGCAAGATGCTATTCCACAATTATCAAAAGGTTCAGGAATATTAACAGGTCCAAAAGCAGCTAATTGGGGTGATTTTAATCCTGAATACTTCTTAGGTATAGACGGTCAACCAATACAAAAAGCTATTGAAATACCAACTAAAAAAACACCAGTAAAACCTAAAATTAATAAAAAGGATTCTCAAATAAAGAAAACTAAAGAAAAGATAAATCCTAATTCTGAAGAATTTAAAGATAATAGTTATGAAACAATAACAAAGTCTATCCAAAAAGCCAAAGCATCTGGTCAATCTTTTAATGAGTGGGTGAAAGGACAGGAAATTCCAAAAAGGGACAGTGTAAGATTATATCGTGGAATGACAAAAAAATTTGACAAGAACTTTGATTTATCAAAAACAGATGCTCCAACTGGTTATAGCACTTGGACAGACAACAAAAAATTAGCTGAACAATATGCTGGAAAAGATGGTTTTGTATATGAAATAGATTTACCTAAAAATAAACAAGGCAACGAATTGTTTGATGAAATAGGTGATAGGGTATTATTTTTAGATAATGAAAAAAAAGCAGGGCTTAATAATATATCTGGCAAGGAATATCTAATTTATAATAAACACGATTTATATAATCCAAATCTAATCAGAGAATCAAAAACTCGCTCCCAACTAAAAGCGGAGTGGGATAAAGTAAAAGCTAAAAAATAATAAAATAAAATGGAAAAAAATAACACATTTAACATAATAAAAGAATATTGGTTTATAATAATGTTTGTTGGTATGGTAATTGTTTCATGGGCAACATTTTCTAATCGATTAGATATAGTTGAAAAAAGAATTGAAGTAATTGAAAAAGATGTTGATGCCCTAAAACAAATATATACTGACATTGCAGTTATTAAGGAAAAAATTACTAACATAGAAAAAATATTGAAATAATGAATTACACATTAGGAGCATTAAAAAACACAAAAGATGAAAGAGACTTGATGCTTGTTTCAGTTCAAGCTCCTGTTTTAATTCCAGAAAAATATGAAACAGATATTTCTTGGATTCCAGTATTAGACCAGAAGCTACTTGGTTCCTGTGTTGGCCACGCCCACGCATTAATTCATATTTACAACGAATATAAAGAAAACAAAGAAATAATTAAATCATCTCCAAGATTCTTATATGCTTTATCAAAAAAATTTGATAACAATAAAGCAGAAGGAACTTATCCTAGAGTTACAGCAAAAATCATGAAAGATTATGGTTGTGCAACAGAAGATTATATAATTTGTGATGATTCACTATCACATGAAGATTATATTAAAATTTCTGAAACAGAAAACAATGCAAATAAATATAAAATAAAATCTTTTGCGTTTGTTAATAATGATTTAGAATCATTAAAACAAGCTATATATAAAAACGGTTTAGTTGCAATAACTATATCTATTGGAAATTTTGATAACCCAATAAAATATGGAAATATAGGGTTACATAGAGTTATAGCTTACGGATATGACAAAGATGTTATAAAATTTAGAAATAGTTGGGGAGAAAGTTGGGGAGAAAAAGGAAATGGTTGGTTTAAATGGTCGGAACAAAAATTACAAGATTTAATGGTTTTTATTGACTTGCCTAAAGAAGTTATAGAACAAAATAAAGGAATGTATAAATATTTTTCAAAAAAAGAAGTAGAAACATTTAAGTTAGACAAAAAATTATGGGAATTGCTTGATAAAATGAGAGAGTTGGCTGGTGTGCCATTTATTTTAACTTCAGGATTAAGAACAGAAGAAGTTAATAAAAAAGTTGGTGGAAAATCTAATTCCGCGCATTTACGAGGCTTAGCTGTAGATTTAAAATGTAGTGATAATTTTAATAGAGCAAAAATGTTAAGTGCTATATTGAAGTTTAAAGATGAAATTTTTGTTGAAATTACAGATAAGCATATCCATATAGATATAGACAACAAAATTCACCAACTTGGGCAAGTTATGTTAGAATTATCAAATGAATAGTTATTAACAGTTAATTTGTTTAGTTTTGGGTTATAATTATAAGTATAGGAATGATATTAATGATTCCTTAAATTAATAGTAAAATAAAATATGTTAAAATCAATACTAGTTAGATTTTTAAAAGGTGCGGTAGCTGGTGCTATTGCACAAATGGGATTAGTGAGTATAAATTCTCCTCAAATTTGGGCGGATTTTATTCCTCTTCTTAATTCTCTTGGAGTAGCTGCTACATTTGGAGCTATAACGGGAATTCTTTTAGCTGGACAAAAATTCTATAGCTGGAAAGAATAAAAGGATAAAGATTTTTCAAGTTTATCTTAAAACTTGGCACAATGAAAAAAATAATAATAGTGTTGGTGATTGTGATAGTAATATTACAAAATCCAACCCAGTTAGTAGCACTTGACAAACCACAAAAAGTTGAAATAACGAACAAAGTGGAATTTGTTGAGTCGTTGGTGGAAATTTATGCTGCAAAGTATAATGTTAGTAAATCATCTTTACTTAAAACTATTAAGAACGAAAATAATACTTTCGATTTTGATAGACAAAGTGATTTGAAATATAAAAAAGGTAATCGTTGGGGATTTAAAGAAGGTGAAAGAGAAAAAAGTTATGGTATAGCACAGATACATTTACCAGACCACCCGGACGTTACTTATGAAGAAGCAACAGACCCTGAATTTTCTGTAAACTTTATGGCAAGTAACTTTGCTAAGGGTAACGAAAATTGGTGGTCAGGCTACGAGAAGTAATTATACAAAAAAACCGCTTTAAAACAGCGGTTTTCTCGTTTTTAGGTAAATATATACCTTTTTAATTTAAACTCCATATAAAGCAAATCAAGTTTTTGAAAGTCTTATTTTAAAGGACGGTTTAGAAATTTTTCGGACTAAATATCGAAACCTTGGAGTATAAGTCAGTTAATATCTCATTTCTTTCACTTTTGTCAAATTCATCTTTTGAAACTACTTTTTTGAATACTTTTAATACTTCACCTTTTGTAGTTTTACAACTTTGAATTGCCTTAGACAAGGTTATAATTGAACCTATTTTTTCATTTTCAAATTCTCTAAATTTAGCTATTAATGTTGTTTTCATTTTATTCTACTATTTTATTAACAGCTCTTTTAAAAGCATCTAACTGTGGCAATAATTCGTAATACTTATGAATCATTTCAGTATTTTCTTTTGCAAGATTTTCTCTAATGATTCTTGAGTAAAGTTCACTTAAAGATGTATATTTATTATCAACATCTTTTTTTTCTATTTCTTCTATAATTTTTTTTAATCTATCTATACCAATATAAGAAAATAATTCTCTGTGTGAAGCTTGAACTGATAGATGTTGTATTCTACCCATCTTTTCTTCAAATATTTCATTTAAAACCTCTTTTATTAAATTTTTTAAATATTTTTTCATGTTATAATTGTTTATATTTTTCTAATAATTCTAAATAATAATCATAAGCTTTTACCGAAACATTTCTCAAAGATTCTAACTCATTCATTCTCTTTTTACCAATTTCAGATAATTTTCTTTTATAAAAGTCAGCACCCATACCTCCACCCCAAATATTACATCTTGCACATTGCCACTCCAATATATCTAATTCATATTTCAATACAGCTCCAATACTTGCTTTTGCCCACATATGCCCAAGTTGTTTATTACTACCAAATAAATTCTTTGCTCCACAAGTATAGCAATCAACACTTTCTTTATTTTTTATACGCCTACACTCTTCCCATATTTTTTTCTGTATTAAACTTATTGGTTGTTTAGATACTTTTTTTAACTTCGTTCTTTTCATTATTTCAACATTTTGTTACCACTTGAATACGCTTTACAATTTTTACATCTATATTTTTGAACCTTACTTGTATTAGTAAACCTAAAACCATCTTTTACAACATCAAAAGAACCACAATTTGGACAGTGGTGAGTCGTGCCTAAATATAAATTAAGATTTGGATGATTTTCTACATATGGAAGTATTAATTTATATGCTTCTTCAAGTGTTATTACATCTCCATTATTATACTCTGCCATTTTTTTAATAGCATTTTTGTCACCTAGTTCACATTTTCTCCAAAGTTCTTCACCACCGGTCGATAGCTTATGTGTTAAACCATGCTTTTCAGCTATATCTTTAAGTGAGTTACTATCCTCATTTAAATATTTTTTGTATAATAACTTTGTGTCAATTTTTTTAACTGTATTTGGTGGAGGTAATCTATAATGAACAAATCTTCCATATATTGCTTTTAAATCAAAAGCGTTTCCATTGTGTGCTATAACTATATCAGCATTATTAATTAAATCCCAAATAAACTCAACTAACGCTTTATCTGAATATTTATCTTTTTTGTATAACTTAAAATCAGTTATATTTTTATGATATACTTTCTTTTTGTTTAAATACTTCCAAGATATAGACCATAGATAGCCATATCTTTCATACCAAATAGCATTTTGCTCCCACTTTCTCCAAGTTCTAACTAGGTTTGGCATTGTCTCTATATCAAATAATAATATTTCTGGTTCTTTAGTTAACATTATATTTTTCTTTTTGTATTCTGGTATATTTTATTTTACCACGTTTTTTAGCTAATAAAAATTTCTTTATTGGAAAATTTTCTGATTCAAATATTTTTTCTATAGCTAAATAAACCTCAGCTAAATAAAACATATCATCTGTTTTAGAAAAATTATCTATTGCTTTTTCTAATTTATTTTTGTTATTTAATTCTCTAAACTTTTTACTTATCATTAAATTCCGGTTGAACCGTGTGCATTATTTCCCCTTTCTGTTTCTTCAAATTCGTCGACTTCTTCTAAATCTTCCATTAATACAGGAACTACCACAAGTTGACAAATTCTATCTCCTCTGTTGATAACATAATCATCAACATCATCATTTTTTAAAGTAACATGAATATTTCCAGTATATCCGTGGTCAACAATATTTCCAAGTGTAGAAACACCTTTTCTACCTTGACTTGAACGTTCTGTAATAATACCAACATAACCTTTTGGAATTTCAAAACCAACACCTAAATTAATACGTCCTGAAATTTTTCCCGGTTGAACAACATAATCTATAGGTGAATAAATATCATAACCTGCATCTGTTTCATGGCCTTTTGTTGGAATTCTATTTTGTATCGATTTATCTAATTTAATTTTCATATCTTTGTTTTAAGTTATCTTGATTAAAAATGTGGAGCAAACCATAATTATCCATTTCGACTACTAACCTAATTTTATCTGTTGTTGTTCTAAACACAGATACAACTGTTCCCGGAAAACTATAACCACTAACTTTTTCTACTTTATCACCAACACTAAATTTAATTTCTTCCATATTATTTTTTATGTGATGTGTGCCACTCATACATCATTAAATTTGTAATTGTTGCAGCTAAGTGGTCTTCTCCGTCTTGTAAATTTGTTAAGACTTTTACAAAATGTCTATAAGCTGCTTCTATAAAAATATGTTCTTGTTCTTTTGTGTTTGCTTTTCTCCAATTATCAACACCATACTTTTTTGAACCATTTGTAAATTGTATTGCCACTCTTTCTAATAATTCAGGTGGTATTAAATCAAATCTTACTTTAGAATCCAAATCATCTTTTTTTAAACCCCCACTTAATTCTTTAATTTTATTTTTTGATTTCACTACAAATTTACTCATAATGGTATTATATCATTTTAATTATAAAAACAACTGTTAACAACTTTGTAGCACTAGTGGGACTCGAACCCACAAAACCTTGTTTCTAAAACAAGAACGCCTTGTCAGGGATAAAAGAATCGAACTTTTGTCTTAGGTTTAGAAAACCTATGCTCTATCCATTGAGCTAACCCCCGGTGAACAATTTGGGAACCGCCCCCAAGTCTCCAGCTTGAAAAGCTAGCGTCCTATCTAATTAGACGAATTGTCCTTTGTAGTAGATAATAGAATCGAACTATTTACTTGGAGATATAAGCTCCGTGTTTTACCATTAAACTAATCTACTAACTGGTGCCTTATTGTTGTAACGCTCAACATTATTTGGTGTTTCAAACCAACGCATTACTTTTATGCTAATAAGGCATTGAAGCCTGTATAGGATTTGCACCTATGATACGAACTTTGCAGGAACGCGCCTTACTACTTGGCCAACAAGCTATGGAGCCGAATCTCAGAATCGAACTGAGGTTTGGAGATTACAAATCAACTGTTCTAACCAACTAAACTAATTCGGCATTGTTGCGGATGTGAGACTCGAACTCACACATCAAGCTTATGAGACTTAACCTTCTACCCAGAACCCCGCAATTTAATTTTCAAAAAACTTTGTGACTCCTGAACGACTTGCACGTTCTAAATCCGATTAAAAGTCGGGTGCTTTACTAGTTAAGCTATAGAAGCAATCTCGTGTTCAACTTCAAAATGACAATTTGCGCATAATAATATACATTTCTCCGCTTCATCTAATAACCTTTCAAGACTGTAACTTTGATATTTTTCTGCAATTCCAAAGCTCTTTTCTTTTGGTTTAATGTGATGAAACTGTAAAGCTCCTAAATATTTCTTATATCCACATCTTGAACATTGACCTCCAAATAATTCAACAAGTTTTTTCTTCTTGTTTTTTATTCTTTTTACAACAGATTCTGAGGCACATTTATTACATCTGAAACCACCCTCTTTTCTTTTAGTGTGGAGTGTTATATTATGTTTTTTACAATTTCTTTCCATATAATTTTGTGGGAAGCTAGAGAATCGAACTCTACTCATCTCTTTCACAAAGAGGTGTGTTATCCACTACACCAGAATCCCCATATTTTTTCTTACCACATAATTCACACGCCATAATACTGAAACCCTTACTCCAACCACTTGGTTCATAAACTTTTATAATTTTAAATTTATGTTGACCTTTTGTAAATTTACAATCTTTTCTTTTCTTTAAAGAACCAACTGGTCTATCTTTAACTTGTTTTGTAAAATATATTACAGCTCCCTTATGAGATGCTTTTGTATATCCTAATATTCTTTGTATTCTTTTATCTTTGTGTTTGCTCATTAAATTATTATTACACTTATTTCTAAGCGACCGTGGAAAATTACTCCATTCAAATTAACTACTTCGTTGCTTTTTTACAACTTTTCATTTGCGGGATTAAGGAGAATCGGACTCCTGATGTTGCATAGACAGTGCAAAGTTTTACCACTAAACTATAACCCCAGTGCTCACCCCGATGGATTCGAACCATCATAGTTTCCGTTAACAGCGGAACGCATTTCCTGTTATGCTAAAGGTGAATATGCTTGGGGTCAAAGATTCGAACTTCAATTAATTGGCTCAAAACCAATTGTCCTACCATTTAGACGAACCCCAAATTTTAAAGAACTTAGTCAAGATATGTGGAGTCGAACCACAGCCTTACGAATCCAAATCGCAAATGCTACCGTAACACCTTATCCTGATTCTACAGTGAGTTTTTTAGACACACTGTATGGAATTTAATCATTCACCAAGACCTCTCAAGGTGAACTTGTGCGCTATTAGAGACTTGCACTCTACTCTGAAACTTGGAAGGTTCCCGTGTCGCTATCTACACATACAACGCATTGCACACTGATTTAGAATCGAACTAAACAAGATAAGTTTTGGAGACCTATCAGTGCCCAGCACCCAGTGTATTGTGGAAGATTAGGGAATCGAACCCTAGATTTCTACGTGCAAGGTAGATATGTTACCACTAGCATTAATCCCCCGCATTCGATGGCTATAGACAAGTAACCCACGCCATCAAACACAACAACATAATTACGAACTTACGCTCGTTATTATATTATACCACATATTTAAACAAATCAACTGTTAGTAAAATTTGTAATGCAATTCTATCTTTTTATATTTCTTCCTTTTGTAAATAACTAAATAAGCACCTAACCAAAATTTATCAATTAAAATTATATATTTCATATTATTATTTATTATGTTTAATTGCCCAAAATAACCACGCATTAAAATTTTCATTTCTTTTATCTTTATCTCTAGCTATCGAATTTAAAAAATACAAATCTTTAGTTTTCATAAAGCCTAACCAATAAGAACAAAAAGATTTTTCGCTAATTAATGGATAAGCTATTTTTTTATACTCTTGCACTTTTTCTTTAGAGTGTTTAAATCTATTTTGTTTTAACCATTTTATGTAATTAGCCCACATGTTTTTTTTATAACTTTTTGCATAGTGACCATATAATTCAAAAAACTGTTCATTTCTTTCAGACCTAAATTTTTTTCCAGCGTATTCTTGCTCTTTTTTTTCTAAAGCTTCTTTTAAACTTAAAAACGGGTTTTCCATATATATAATATAGCTTTTTAAAATGTAAACTAACTGTTAATAAGTTATTAACAGCTATTATATTTTTAATTATGTTATAATAAAAACCTAATGAGATGAGTTGGCGAATCCATAAGCTCCTCGTTGGTTGCCTATTAAATTATGGAGTTGGGTGAAGCTGCGTTGTGTGTCTAAATCCAAACTGTTATGAACTTTACATTGAATTGATTTTGAGTTCATAAATTACGGGTCGTTAAGCAAATGCTGAAGACTTAGAGAAAATCAAGAAATACACCGAGAAAAAACGGAATTCTGTATTTTAAATTTAATAGCTGTATACTGGCTATTGGGCTCTCTGCGCTTGTGTCCAATTAAATTTAAAAATTATGTTAAAAATAAGAATTTGTAAAATAGAAAATTGTAATAAAAAATGTGCAAAAAAAGGAACAAGAAATGGAATTGCTTACTTTAGAACAACTTGCATATTACATAGAAATAGCTCAATTTTAGGAAATCAAAATTCATTTGTTAAAGAATTTATTCAAAAACAAAATTTAGATAATTCTAAATGTGAAATTTGTGGTTGGAATGAAGCTCCATGTGATAGACACAAAATAATTCCAAGTTTAGGTTATACTAAAGAAAATGTTAAAATATTGTGTCCAAATTGTCACAGAAAAGTAACACTAAAATATATGATTATAAATTAACTAATATAAAAATGAATAAAAAAGATAAATCAAAATCAATAGTTTCAATTAATCAAGAAATTTTACAAAAAGCAAATCACATTTTTGAAGAATTTAATAATTTTACAGAAGGTTATAGAGTTCTTTTCTTAATACAAAGACACAAAGAAGGTGGCGAAACAAACAATTCAAAATTAATAAAAATAATTTCAAGAAACAAAGTTGAATATTATGATGCATTAGTTAAACTTTTAACAGAGCAACAAGAAATGCATAAAAAGAATTTACCAACAAGAATTTATGCAGCAGTAAACGAAAGAGATTTTAGTAAAGCAATAAGACAATTTAAATATGAACAACTTGAAGCTGATTATTATGACCAAGTTCAAAAAGAGAATTTTTACTTAAATATAAAAAATAGGTTTATAGGTTGTTTAATGCAACCAACTCAAAAGAAAACTTCTTACTTTTTATTTGATATAGATAATCATGAAGATATTAAAGATACAACAGCTGAAATTCTTAGTATTATTCCAAATGAACATATAATAAAATTATACGCAACAAAAAATGGTTGGCATTTAATTACAGAACCATTTAATTACACAAAATTAACTTTACCAAAAAATTGTGAATTAAAAAAAGATGCGCTACTTTTATTAGCATATTAGTTACTAACAGTTAAAAATTGTTTTATTAACGTATAATATAATTAAGATTCTAACAGCAAAAAATATAAAAATTTTGGCTTATCAAAACAATTAAATGAATCTTGTTGAAAATATTATTATAATTAATTAGACCCTAACAGCAATTCAAAAAAAATCAAATTGGTATTTTGAATCAAAAACGGGTCTTGCAAAAAAATATGAAACATTTTAAAAAAATAGTTTTCGCAAAAAAAGTAAATAATGTTAGTAAAAGTACATTTTTAGAAGCATTAGATAAAGAGAATTCTTTAACTGAAACTAAGAATGGAGCTAAAACTTATAACAAGTCTGGTTCAGCTTTGCTTGATTTTTTTGGTCAAGCTGGTGCAATGAGAAACAATAAAGATGAAGCAGTAAAATTATTTGCTAAAGCTTTTGGAGAAGATAAATTGTCAGCTATAAGAATTTTGTTTTATTTAAGAGATGTTCGTGGTGGTCAAGGTGAAAGAGATTTATTCAGAAATTGTTTAGAATGGATTGGAGTACACGATGAAAATGTTTTTAATAAAATAATTGGTTATGTTGCTGAGTATGGACGTTGGGACGATTTATTCTTTGATAATGATAAATGTTTTGAATTAATTGATGAACAATTAGCAGTAGATAATACATCTACTAATCCATCTTTGTTAGCAAAATGGTTACCAACTATTAATGCTTCAAGTAGCAACACAAGGATTAAAGCAAAGTTTTTAGCTAATAAGTTAAGTTTATCAGAAAAAGAATACAGAATTTTAGTTAGAAATATAAGAAAAAAGATTAAAACAGTTGAAGAAAAAATGTCAGCAAAAAAATGGTCTGATATTGATTATTCAACAGTGCCAAGTCAAGCAAGTAGAATATATAAAAATGCATTTAAGAAACACGATGAAGAAAGATATTCACAATTTATTGAAAAAGCAGAAAAAGGTGAAGTAAAAATTAATGCATCAACTTTATATCCTTATCAAATTTATAAATCAGTTCAAAATGATTATTCTAAAACATTAGAAGCATTATGGAATCAATTGCCTGATTATACACAAGGAAAAAATGCTTTAGTGGTTGCTGATGTTTCTGGTTCTATGATGGGTGACCCGATGGCAGTTTCTGTTTCATTAGCGTTGTATTTTGCAGAAAGAAATAAGGGTAAATTTGCAAACCACTTTATAACATTTTCACAAAATCCACAACTTCAAAAAATTCAAGGTGACACATTATTACAAAAAATGAATAATCTTGAAAGAGCACAATGGGATATGAATACAGATTTGATGGCAGTATTTGATTTAGTATTAAATACAGCTGTAAAAAATAATGTTAGTCAAGATGAACTACCTGAAACATTATATATTATTTCTGATATGGAATTTGATAGTGCTTGCAGAAGTAGAGTAAGTTTTGATGTTATAAAAGATAAATATGCTCAAGTTGGTTATAAAATGCCAAATTTAGTTTTTTGGAATGTAAATGCAAGTGGAAGTAATTTACCAGTTAGACACAACGAGCAAGGTGTTGCATTAGTTTCAGGATTTTCACCAAATATTTTTAAAATGGTTGTTGAAAATAAAACACCCGAAGAAGTTATGTTTAGTGTTATAAACAGTGAAAGATATTCAAAGATAGTTATTTAATTATAAAGACCTATACAGCAACAAAAAATGGACTTTTAATCCAGTGGTCGTTGGTTCGAGCCCAACCAGAGCCTCCGGGTTCTGTAGCTCAGTTGGTAGAGCACTTAAATCAGGTCTTGTTATATAATTAAATTAAAGATTGGAACAGCAAACCAATATTAATCTCACGATTAAAGATTAAATTATTGATTGTCGGCTCATACCGACTCCATATCCAAAGGAGATGAAGAAAGCTCCCTTAGTGGTTCAAAGCCAACTCACAATCTTGATATGTGTAAAACAAACGAAAGAAAAGAAATAATAATAAAAACAGATTTACTTAATTTCGTAAGAAACAATTTTGTTTTTGAAGGTAGGGAAGATTTAATTGAAGATAAAGTTTTAACAATAGTTGATTCTTTATTTAAAATCTTCCTTAAGTTTAACAACAAAAATGACTCAGAAACCGGTGGTGCAAAAATTTCAGTAAAGTAATTTACAATATTAATTTTTGTGTTATAAAGTTATTAACACGTACTTTGCAACTTTAATGTGTATAATATAATTATGAAAGCACAAAGTTATATTAAAAATGGTTTCTTGTATATTGGTTTTGTTGGTGGTGTAAAAGATTTTATAAGTTATTTATCAAGTGTGAAAAATTACGATGATGGTCAAGGTCGTTTACATGATATTTTAGACGAAGAACTTCATGATTAAAAAAGGTAAACATTTAACAGGAGTAGTATACACACCAATAGATTTTAGAAAATTAAATCAATGTATACAATGCGGCCACGCATTAAACATAAAATATGGTAAAAAATGTAAGGCTTGCAAATTAATTAATTTATCACAATGTAAAACATGTGGAATATTATTAAGAGAAGGTTTGTATGAAAGGTATACCTATGATAACAGAAAAATTCATAGAGAAAATCCAAATGGTTTTAAAGCAAGTAGAGAATTAATCAGAGAGTTTAAGTATATTGAAGGTCCATTATATAAAAAACATGATAATGAGACTTGTGAAGATTGTTTTAATTTAGAATCAAGAATTAAAAATGTTTGTTGGTTTTGTGACGTTAAGTTTAAGAATAACAAAAAAAATTATAAGATTAATGGTAATATTTGTCCAAGTTGTATATTTGGATTAGAAAAAAATTATGAACAGAATATTAAAAACAATTGATTTGAAAGGTAAGGCTTATGCTACTGTTCCAACAAGAATAAAAGAGTTTCGCGAAGTGTGTCCAAATGGTTTAATTTCTACTGATTATAAGTTTATTGAGAATGATACTAAGGTTGCTTTTAGAACAAGAATCTTAAAAGATAAATCAGATGAAACATCAGGTGAAGGAACTGGAACATCGTTCGGTCCACTAAAAGATGCTAAGGGTAATGAAATACCTAAAGCATTTGAAAAGTTAGAAACAATTTCGATAGGAAGAGCATTAGCAATTTTAGGGTTTATGGCTTCTGGTGAAGTTGCATCTTTTGAAGAAATGGAAGATTTCATGAATGATAAAGAAACAAAGCGACAGTTTAAAATTCAAGAAATTAAAGAGGAAGTTGATGGTATAGATAACATAGATAAATTGAGAGAGTTTTTTAAAGAAAATCGTGGTTATGGTATTGAAGTCGAAAATTATATAATGGATAAAGTTAAACAATTAAAAAATGGATAATTTATATTTAGTTTTGCATGAATATAGTAGTACTGAACCGGTTATATATGTGGTAAAAGAAAAACTTTTACCTGAATTTACTAAAGAGGTAAATTATAGAAAAACTACAGTATTTTTATATGATATAGAAAAATTAAAAAATTCACTACAAGAAGTCGAAGTAGTTACACAAATAAAACCAATAATAAAAAATAATGAAAATACATAATTTTGAGCAAGGAACACCTGAATGGTTTAAAGTAAGAGAACTTAAATTAACAGCATCACACGCAACAGCTATAGCTAATTGTGGAAAAGGTTTAGATACTTATGTTGTAAAATTAATTTCTGAATATTATTCGTCAGCTGAAAAAACAAATATAGAAACAAAAGATACTGAAAGAGGTAATGAGTATGAACCTGTTGCTAGAAGTGTTTATGAATTTGAAAACAATGTAACAGTTGAACAAGTTGGATTTATAGAACATAATGAATTTGTTGGTTGTAGCCCAGATGGATTAGTTGGTGAAGATGGTGGTTTAGAAATTAAATGTGTAAACGATGAAAATTATGTTTACTATTTATTAGATGGTGAAAAAGAAATTAAGAGTGATTATATATGGCAAATACAAATGAATTTGCTTATAACAGGTAGAAAATGGTGGGATTTAGTTATATATAATCCAAACTTCAAAAATTCAATGTTAACCTTTAGAATTTTTCCGGTCGAAGAAAAATTTGAAAAGTTAAGAGAAGGATTTAAGTTAGGAGTCGAAAAAATTAAAATTATTAAAGATAAAATTGAAAAAAATACAAATGTTAAATAAAGATTTAGATTTAAGTGTTGGTAAAAAGATTTATGTTAGACCATTTAATGCTGGTGCAACTGTTATCCAAGTATTTCCACTTGAAAATAGAGTGCGCGTTAAATTAGATGATGGCCCAATTGTGTTAGGTCCGATAGATGATTGTGAAGAATTTATAGAACCAAAATATACTGTTGGTGACAAATTTATTTGTTCAGCAGGTGATTATGTAACAGAAGTTGTTAAATTATCATTAAATAAAAAAAGAAAAGAATTTACTTATCTTTGTTTTGATAATGATGGTTTTGCAAGAGCAGAACATGAATCACGTTTGAATTCTTATTTACCGGTTAAATTAAAAGGTAAAAAAGTTATTGCAAAAGCAAAAGCTGAAAAATTATTAGGTAATAATGTAATTATAGTTTAAAATGATAAATTTTTTAAAAGATTTGTTTGGGTTTAGTTTGCGTAGTAAGGTTATGAAAGTTATTGATGATAAAATAAGTTCATATCAAAAATTGTGTGACAAAGAGATTGATGACTTAAATACAGAAATTTACAATAAAAAGACTGAACTGATTGATACCTTTAGTGAGAATTTAGAAAAATTAAGTTATGAAAGAAAAGATAGAAAAATTGAAATTGAAAATAAATTTATTAATAACATATTAAACAAAATAATATAATGGTAAAAGTAATTAAATATAATATCTCTAAAGCAGGTAGAGTATATCAAGATAAAAACGGTGTAGAAAGAAAGGTTTGGGATAATGTTGGTACACTAACTGAATTTTTAAAAGATGATGGTTCTATTTCAAGAGTTATAGAAATTCCAGCAATTGGATTAACAGCAAATGCTTATGCTATTGAACAAAAACCTAGTCAACCTAATAAGCAACCAAGTGCTAAGTCAAATGAGGTTCATGTTTCATCTGAAGGTATAGAATATCCGTCAGAAGATATAGACCCAGAAGATATACCTTTCTAAATTTATGGCAAATAAAAAACTACAAAAATGGAATGCTCATATTGCTTTAGCTTATTGTAAATCTTGTAAAAATGATTTAATAAGTAATAGAGGAGGTATGTTTGTAGCTTGTCCTTGTGGTAAATCTTTTATAGACCAAGAAAGATTTGGTGGTCTATATGTTAGAATAGGTGGTGAAGCAGAATTAATAGAACAGCTTTGTCCACCTAATTGTAAAATTAAAGAACATAAAAAAAATGACAAAAATAATATTGCCAGCGATATTGAGTCCAATATCAAGAAGAAAAGATAAAAGTGTAAAGTTGTCTTTAGACACAAGAGAACTAACTTCAGAAGAAGTATTAACACTTATGTCTTTAGAAGGTGCTGAAATGTGGCTTTGTTTAGCTCCAAATCAAGAACAAATTGAAATACCTAAAGAGAATGCTATTGTTGAAGAAAAGTCACCTAGTGAAAGATTGAGAAATGTTTTGTATGTTTGGTATACACAAGAAACAAAAAATGGAAAATATGTTGGATTGTTTGAGAATTTTAAGAAAGAAAAAATGGAAAAAATAATAGAGACCGTTAAATCAAAATTAAATGAATGATACATTAAAAAATAAGGTATATAGAATTCTTAAACATTATCCAAAAGCTAGAAATAGTGATTTAGTTTTAACAGCAATTTTTTGGCAAGTATACTTTCCATCACGAATGCAAAGAGATGAAAATGGAAAAAAGTATATTTATCTAAGTGATTTTCTTGTGTTAACAAAACAAAGTGATATAGGTAGAGTTAGACAAATAATACAAAATGTTGATGGTGAATTTCTTCCAGATTCACAAGAAGTTAGAAAACAAAGAAAGATAAATGAAGAGCAATGGAAGGCTTACATTATAAAAAATAATTTGAATGAAATTTAAAATGAAATTAGGAATTGCAGAAATAATAACTTTAGTATTTGTTATATTAAAGTTAAGTAATGTTATTACGTGGAATTGGTGGTGGGTATTTTCGCCAATAATCATAGCAGTGTGTATTATAATTATTGTTAATTTAATCGTTAGTTCAATTGAATAATATGAAAATAAAAAATTTGTTAGTTAGTGTGTTTATTTTAGCAACTGTATTTGCATTTAATACTGAAGTAGTTGATGCAAAAGGAGGAGGTGGTGGTGGAAGAGGTGGAGGTGGTGCTAGAAGTTCGTCAGTGCGTTCTTCAACACCTAGAGCTTCAGCAACTCCAAAAATTTCTACTCCAAAAACCCCAAAAGCTCCAAGTATTTCGAAAACTCCATCTAAATCTACAGTAAAAGTTACAGCTCCTGTTGCTAAAAAAGTTGGTGGAAAAACATTTAGTAAAAAAGGTTCAGTTGTTGATGCAACATATCAACCTAAGTTTAACGGAGGTTATACTCCTCCAATTGGCTCAACTGTTTATTATAGACAATCAAGTGCTTTAGATTGGCTTCCATTTTATTTGATTTTAAATAGTCAAAATGCACACAGAGAAGCTATTGTTACAGAACCATCAAAAGATGGTCAACCAGCAGTTGAAAAAGTTGTTAAAGAAGAAGGTCTTGACACAATGTATATAGTTAATTGGGTGATGTCAATTCTTGTTATTATCGGATTTATATGGTTAGTTGTATATATTATTAATAAAAAAACAAATAAAAATTATTATGCGTAATTTATCTAAAAGTGCATTTAATGTTTTAGTTACTTTAATTGTATTAGCAGTATTAAGTTTATGGTTAGTTGGAAATTATAATTCACTTGTCTCAAGTCAAGTTGCTGTTGCAAAGTCTTGGGCGTCCGTAGAAGTTCAATATCAAAAAAGATTTGATTTAACAGACAATTTAGTTCAAACAGTTAAAGCAGGTCAAAAGCAAGAATTAGAAGTTTTTACAGCAATAGCAAATGCAAGAAAACAGTATAATTCTAGTTCATCATTAAATGATAAAACAGCAGCAGCAAACTCAATAGAAACTAATTTAGCTCTTATACCTAAATTACAAGAAGCTTATCCTGAATTAAAATCAAATAGTCTTGTTCAATCTTTATTGGTTGATTTGAAAACAACAGAAGATTCAGTTGCAAAAGCAAGAGATACATTTAATACAACCGCTGCAAATTACAATACAAATGTAAGAAGATTTCCTAAAAATATATTTGCTAATATGTTTGGGTTTGAAAAGGTTGAATTATTTGCTGGTGTAAAAGAAGCAGCTAAGGCTGTAAAGGTTAACTTCTAAATATATGAAAAATAGAATTATTAAAGCTACTGATACGTTTATAGAATTAATATCATATTATTTAATTATAATATTATCGTCTGGTTTATTGTTCTCTTTTTTTGAGCATAAAAAAATTGCTGATTCTCTGTGGTGGGCGTTTGTTACAGCTATGACCGTTGGTTATGGAGATTTCTATCCCATAACTGATGGTGGTAGAGCTGTTGCTATACTTTTGATGCATGTTGTGCCGTTAGTTATTGTGCCGTTAGTAGTTGTAAAATTAATGAATAACTTGATTGAAGATAAAAATAGTTTTACACATCAAGAGCAAGAAGAAATTAAAAGTAAATTAGAAGAAATTAATAAAAATTTAAATGAGATTAGAACCGGTCAAAAATAGAAATTATTGTGCTATAGTTGTAAGTTTGCCAAGTGTAAGATACTCACTTAATGGACTTGATAATTTAGAAGGTGTTAGTATTCTTGGTTACAATGTTATTGTAAGTAAGGGTTCAAATGGGTTAGGAATTTTATTTACAGCTGAAACTGAATTATCTGATGAATACTGTTTTGAAAATAACCTATATAGAGAAGACAGTAGGACCGGAAACCTAAATAAAGATAAATCAAGTAAGGGTTACTTAGAAAAAAATAGAAGAATTAAGGCTATTAAATTTAAGGGTAACATATCTAATGCTTTATTCATGCCACTTAATAGTCTAAGTTATACAGGTATAGATATTGATTTATTAAAAGAAGGTGATGAATTTGATGTTTTAAATGGTTATGAAATTTGCAGAAAATATGAAATTGCTGTAAAAGAAAATCAAAATAAAAAAGTTGTTGATAGGGGTTTTGTGCGAGCAGACAAGAAATTTATGCCAGAACATATTGATACAGATAACTTCTTTAAAAATTGGGAAAAAATTAGTCCAGAAAGAACAGTTATTGTAACACAAAAATTGCATGGAACTTCAATAAGAATTGCAAATACTCTTGTTAATAGAAAATTATCTATTGTTGAAAGACTTGCTAAATTCTTTGGTGCTAAAATTCAAGAAATGGAATATACTTATTTGTATGGTAGTAGAAAAGTTATTAAAGATGCAAATAATCCAAATCAAAACCATTATTATGATACTGATATTTGGACAAATGAAGGTAGGAAGTTAGATGGAATTTTACCTGAAAATTATATTGTGTATGGTGAATTAGTAGGTTGGACACCCGATGGAAAACCTTTACAAAAAGGTTATACATATGGATTGCCTCAAGGAAAATGTGAACTTTATATTTACAGAATTACAAATATAAACCCACGTGGAATAATGACTGATTTGAGTTGGGAGCAAATAAAAGAATTCTGTTCAAATAATGGTTTAAAACATGTGCCTGAACTTATTAAACTTCCAATGTATTCTTTAACAATGAATGATTTTAAAGGAATAAAAGAATTTCTAGATGTAAGATATTTTGATAAATTACATGGAGGTTATAGAAATTCAATATGGCTTGGAGAAAATGATTTAGTTGATGAAGGTGTTTGTGTTAGAGCTGAAGGGTTGATACCAAAAATATTAAAAGCTAAGTCTCCTTTGTTTTTAGAACATGAAACAAAAGTTTTAGATACAGGAGAAGAAGATTTAGAGTCTTCACAAAATCATGAGTAAATTATTAATGTTAAAAGGGTTGCCAGCTTCTGGAAAATCTACATATGCAAATGACTTAATAAATAAGGGTTGGAAAAGGGTAAATAAAGATGACCTTAGAGCTATGATAGATGGAGGTGTTTGGAGTAGAAAAAATGAAGATATGATTAATGCTATCATGAATCAAATGGTAATGTATTTCTTAGATAAAAAACTTAATGTTGTTGTTGATAATACAAATTTCGGTTATGAAGAACATTTTAGGGTTATGGCAAATTTAAAAAATGCAGACTTTGAAATTAAGTTCTTTGATGTGCCTGTTATGGAATGTGTTGAAAGAGATTCAAAACGTGGTAGTAAATCAGTTGGTGCTAAAGTTATTTTTGGTATGTATAATAAATACTTAAAACCACAACCACCTGAATGGAATGAAAATAAACAAAACTGTTACATTTTTGATATAGATGGAACTTTAGCAAAAATGAATGGACGTTCTCCTTATGATTATACAAAAGTTGACACAGATATTCCTAATCACAATATAACAATGATAGCTAGATTATTATCACAGTCTATGCTTCCAATAATTATAGTTTCAGGTAGAGAAAGTTCTTGTAAAGATGATACAATAAATTGGTTAAATAAGAACTCTATTCCGTTTAATGCGCTTATTATGCGCAAAACAGGTGATAATAGAAATGATGCTATAATTAAAAAAGAAATATACAAAGAATTTATTGAACCTAATTATAATGTGTTAGCTGTGTTTGATGATAGAAATCGTGTGGTTGATATGTGGAGAAGTTTAGGGCTAACATGCTTGCAAGTAGATTATGGAAATTTCTAAAAAATACTATGGTATAAAAATGAATGATTTATTTTGGAAATGTTTAGCAAGAGATGTTTCTAAGTTATCAACAGATAAAAGAAGGTCTATAGGTGTTATAATAACTAAAGACGATGAGTTGTTAAGCTATGGATATAATATAGCCACAACAAAATGGAAATGGTTTATAAATTGGCACAAGAAAAATTGCCTAAGAAAAATATTCAAAGTTCCTAAAAATGGTTGGTATTGGTTTTGTCCAGGTTGCGCATTAAGTAAAAATCATGCAGAAATGGTTGCAATAAGAAATATAGGTAATCAAAGTACTGATGGTTATCTTAAAATGTATATGTATGGGCATCGCTATTGTTGTGATAATTGTTTAAAAAATTTAGAAAAAATTAATGTAAAAGAAATTATAATCTATGAATAAATTTGATGAAATATACAAATCAATAATAAAAGATATAATGGAAAATGGTATTGAAGAATTAAACGTTAGGACTAATCTGAAAACAAAGTCTTTACCTGGAGTTAATTTTTCAATAGATATAGAGAAAGATGGATTTCCTGTATTAACATTAAGAAAGCAACCACTTAAATCTCCAATAGCAGAACAAATTTGGTTTTTGCAAGGTGAACGAGATACAGAATTCTTAAGAAAGTATACAAAAATTTGGGATAAATTTTTAGAAGATAATGGAACACTTGACACAGCTTATGGGTATAGATGGAGAAAATACTTTGGTAGAGACCAGTTATATGAAGCTGTAAAATTATTAAAATCAGAACCAAGTTCAAGGCAAGCAGTTGTAGTGACTTGGGACCCAGCTTCCGATGGTTTAAATGATGAGTATACTAAAAAGAATGTTCCATGTCCATTTACATTTACTTTAAATATTATTGGTGGAAGATTACATCTCCATAATATTGTTAGGTCAAATGATATGATTCTAGGTTGTCCGTTTGATGTATTTGGATTTGCTTTATTGCAATGTATTTTAGCGGATTATTTAGGAGTTAAACCCGGAATATATACCCACTCAATATCTAATGCGCATATTTATGAAAATCATTATAGTGCTGCAAAAGAATTAATTAAAAGAGAATGTTATCACGGAAAAATTGATTTAAGATTGCCAGAGAATACATTATACAGAGCATTATTGAAAGATGAAAATATTGTTGATGAAATATATGCGGATATAAATTTGCAATATTATCCACAAGATGCAATTAAGAATTTAGAAATAGCAATTTAGTATTTCAGTAGGTGATTTAATTTATTTTGAATCACTTATCTGTAATATTACAGGGTGTTCTTTAAATAGTTTAAAAATGATAGACTTAAATTTAGTTTCTAAAGAAATTTTAGCAAACAAATTAAAAAACAAATTTCCAACTAATGATTTAGGCCATGAAATATTGTTGCTTAAAAAAGAAGTTGAAGAGGTTGAAGAATCAGTAGATGATTTGGATAACTTAAAAAAAGAATTAGCTGATGTTGTAATTTTTTGTATTTCAATTGCTCGTATTATTGGAGAAGATTTAGAAAAAGAAATCTTAAACAAAGTTGAGTATAACAAAACAAGACAATATAAGCCAGAAACTTATCGAATAGGAGCCTCTGAATAGGGGCTTTTTTTTATCTCATCAAAAACGGACCTTATTTTGCAAGCATTAAATGACAAAAAAAGTTACTAACATATTTTATTAAAAAACTATTTACTTATAAAATAGATTTGATATTATTAATATATAGCCAAGAGAAACATTATAAGACACTCGCTGGTTAAAATAAAATGGAAAAGTTAACAAATATAAGTGTTGATTTAAAAGATAAAAGTATTTCGTTAAGAGATTTAACAGACCAGTGGAATCTTCCATCAGGTTTTAATAAGAAGGTCCAAGGTTTTAAAAAAGTAGCTGAATATATTGAAAAAAATAGAAGTGAATTAGAAAGTATGGGTATGTATAATGTTATTAAAAAGTTAGATGAGATTAAAGATTTAAGATTTCATACTTACTGCGCAATGGACTAATTATTAATTAACTAAATTAAAAAATATTATGAATAGAATATTAGTTGTAAAAGAAATAGAAACAAGTAACGTTATAGGTTATGTTAGGCATATAGATGAGTTTAGACTTTGGTTAATGAGAACAAATAGAGATAGAATTAAAAATAATGATGTAGTTTATAGTGCTGAAGAGTTTGAATTATTAGAAACTGTTTTATTAAATTAAATAAATTATATGAAAGAAATAACATTTAAAAGATGTAAAAATCCAATGTGTCAAGATATTATGTGGTCAGATAAGATATATTACAATAATGCTTTTTGTTCAGATGAATGTAAATCAGATGTTGTAATTTATAATGATAAACATAATAAGGTATTAGATAAGAAAAAAGCGTTAAAGGTTTGTAGTAAAGATGAAGTTCTTGGTCTAGAATTTCCAGGTAAAAATTTAAAAGTAACATTAGTATTATAAATATATGGCAACAACAAAAGGATTATATAGAAATACAAAATTTTATAAAGAAATGACTTCATATATGGCTTGTGCTTTTGCGGAAGGATTTTGTGAAGGTGAGGGAGCTACAATAGACGAACAGTTAACAGCTTGGCAATGGCTACACGATACAAGGAAAGCATATAGCTTGCAAGGTTTTTATGGTCGAACTGTGCAACAATTAATAGAGCAAGGTGCAATTGCAAAATAAATTAAATATATGGTAAATTATTCAATGCAAAAAGGTAGAAAGTTAAATGATTTAAAAAAGTTAGTAACAAGAATTTTAATTATTATAGCTTTGATTATTGGAATTGTATATTTCTTAAAATGGTCTGATAAGCAAACTGATGCTTTGATGGCAATAGATTATTGTTGGGATTTGAATGGTCAACATTATGTAGCACCTAATGAGAATTGTGCAATAAGATTAGGTGATAATAGATAGTTACTAACAGTTAATAAATTTAGTTTTGTGATATAATATAAATAGTTAGCAGTTTAAAAATTATATTTACTTAGAAACTAGCGTAACCTTTAAAAACCTCTTTTTCGACAGGGGTTTTTTTAGTATTCATTTTTCAAAGCATGATATAATATATAAATGTTCAAGCCTCAAGATGAGTTTCCGTTAATGGAAGAATATAAGAAAAAATTTGATATAACAAAAGACACAATATTTGCGTTATATCCATATATATATACAAATAATCCGTTGACGCCAGATATTTTAGTTCATGAGTTAGTGCACTTTAAACAGCAAGAAAAAGTAGGTGTAGTAGAATGGGTTTATGACTTTTTAGAAAATCCAAAATTAAGATTAGAATATGAATTAGAAGCTTATAGAGAGCAATTAAAATCTATAAAAGATAGAAACCACAGAAATAGAGTAAGAGTAGAGTCTGCAAGAAACTTATCAAGTTCTTTGTATGGCAATATAATTGGTTATTCTGATGCGTTTGATTTATTAAAAGTTAAGTAAAATATAATATGAATGTAATAAAAGTTTGTCCAAAAGATAGTAAAGAGTGTGATAGAAGTTGTGGTTTTGGTGTTCATTTTAATGTTACACGTGCAACAAAGCCAGTAGAACCGCCTATAGTAAAAAATGTTTGTCCAAAAGCCTGGGAAGATTGTGACCATAATTGCGGTTTTGATGTTCATCAATCTAAAGACTCTACAAATAACAATGATAATATATGCTTAAGTTGCGAAGGATAAAGAGTAAGGCTACTAAAAAGAAAGCCGAAAAGATAATAAAATTAAAAGAGTTGGTAGATAAAAAGAAATAAATGCTAAGAGAATACTGTATAAAGAAATATATAAAAGCAAATTCAATTAAGGAAGCTATTAAATTAGAATCTGGTAAGCAAGTTGATGAGGTTGTTATTATAAAAGAGTTTGAAGATATAGAGATTAGTAAGTTAAATAAAAGAATAGGATATAAATAATGGATAAAGATTTAGAAACAATTGCAGATAATTTAACTCTTAAACAAGAGCAATTTTGTCGTTATTATACTCAAAGAAGTGAATTGTTTGGGAATGGAACGTTGGCATTTGCTAAGGCTTATGGTTATGATTTAGATAATGCAGATAGAGAAAGAGCAGTAGATGAAAAAGGTCTTGATATTCCTGGAACTTCTGAATATGATAGAATGAATCTTGTTTGCCGTTCTTCCGCTTCAAGATTGCTAACTAATGATATCATTATTAAAAGAACTACACAATTGCTTAATGAGCAAATGAATGATGAAGTAATAGATGCAAGGCTTACAGAGATTATTGTTAAAGGGGAGGATAAAGATTCTATTGCTGCTATTAAAGAATACAACAAACTAAAACAAAGAATAACAGAAAAATCTGAGATTAAACACTCTGGAACTATATCTGGATTTAACTTTATTAGAAACAATGAATTAAACGATGAATCAAATAACTCCGACAATAAGACCGACTAAAAAACAACAAGAAGCTTGGGACGCTTTATCTTTTGATAATAAAGAAATAAAGATTCTAGGATTCGGAGGTGGAGCAGGAGGTGGGAAAACATGGTTAGCTTGTGAATGGCTTTTAACTAATTGTTATATGTTACCTAATTCAAGATGGTTTATAGGTAGACAAGAATTAACGAGACTTAAAAAATCAACTTATGTTACTTTTAAAAAGGTTTGCAGATACCATAAGATTCCTGATTCAGATTGGAGATTAGATTCATTAAACTCAAGTATTATATTTAATAATGGTTCTGTGATAGATTTAATAGATGTGGCTTTTAAACCTTCAGACCCTGATTATGAAAGATTCGGTTCATTAGAATATTCTGGTGGATTTGGAGAAGAAGCTGGAGAGTGGGATTTTAATGCTTTTGATATTTTAAAGTCTCGTATAGGAAGACACAACTATTTTGATAGTAAAGAAAATTCAATGTGTGAAAAACCTATTGATTATACTATTCAAAAATATCCTCATATAAAAGAATTGCCTCCTAAATTCTTATTAACGTTTAATCCTTCAAAAGGTTGGTTGTATAGAGTATTTTATAAACCATGGAAAGATGGAACACTAGAGAAAGGGTATTATTTTATTAGAACATTATACACAGATAATCCATATTCCGCTCAAATGTATGGTGAACAACTTGAAGGTATAAAGAATAAAGTAAACAAAGCAAGACTTAAAGATGGAGATTGGGAATATACAGATGATATAAATGCAATGACAACGTTGGAACATATGCAAGATATGTTTTCTAACACAATTGTTATTAACGATGAAAGATATATGACTGTTGATGTGGCAAGAGATGGAAACGATAGCACAGTTATATCTATTTGGGACGATTTGCAGTTGATAAAGATTATAAAGAAACAAAAACAAGATACAGCAAGAACAGCACAAGATGTTAAAGATTTGGCTTCACAATATAAAATACCTTATTCGCATATTGCAGTTGATGTTATTGGAGTTGGTGGTGGTGTTGCAGACCAACTATATGGTTGTGTGCCTTTTAATTCTAATAGTGCAGCATTTCTTACTAAAACACAAATAAGAGATAAGAAAAATAGAATAGAAGACGCTGGGTTTATTCCTTCTGTTCAAACTATTTATGCAAACCTTAAAACTCAATGCGCTTTTAAATTAGCTGAAATAATAAATGAGCATAAGATTTCATTATCAGATGTTAATG
>ERZ869929.195-NODE-195-length-39380-cov-8.414495_pt1 | contig 39380 bp, 64 predicted proteins | sample MGYA00579312_ERZ869929 | MGnify/ENA primary metagenome ERZ869929 (study PRJEB32216, sample SAMN09231818) | wastewater metagenome | place: USA: Maryland | collected 2016-08-09 | study: EMG produced TPA metagenomics assembly of the PRJNA472060 data set (Reclaimed... | reverse complement strand
CTGAAAGTTGGCGGGTCGCTGAAAGTTGGCGGGTCGCTGAAAGTTGGCGGGTCGCTGGAAGTTGGCGGGTCGCTGGAAGTTGGCGGGTCGCTGGAAGTTGGCGGGTCGCTGGAAGTCGGCATGTGGCTGAAAGTCGGCATGTGGCTGAAAGTCGGCGGGTCGCTGGAAGTCGGTGAATATATTAACGACAAGTACGAGATTCTTGATTTAAGTAAGATCAAGACATCACGTATAAGGTTTGCATCTTCATACGAAGTTGAAAGAATTTTTTGGTTTATGATTTTGGAGCCATTAGATGGCATAGGGGAATTACGAGCAGTTATAGAGAACACAAATAATTGTTGGGCGGATATTCTGGTTGAGGCACAAAAGGTGAAGGATATACTCTTATCCTCTAATCTTCCAGCAGTTATTAATCAGGCTATAACTGTCATGCTTGATGACTAAATTGGGGTTAGTGGTTGTATGGCTTATGACGAGGGGGTGATTTGATGGTTCGTGAAATATGTTATGAAAGCCAAAAAGGTATGGAGATAGATCGGTCTGTCACATTAGAGCGTTATCGTGATACTGCTGAACAATTATACAGAGAACGTGCGGGGGCGTTCTACAAGGCACTGGAGGCTAAGGGGATCAATACATCTGTTGAGAACTGTGAGTCTATCAGGATGTTTGATGCGTATTTTACTACTGAATTCTCTTGACATTTGCATAACAAATCCTTATAATATGCGCAACTACCTAACCAATCTAAAACAAGGTGTCGCTGGAGTAGCCAGAACCCCCAAAGTCGAGGCTGATGATGACTCCAGTGACCCTCTTACATCATCAAGAGGCGATCTAATGGCTAATCCACAAAAAGAAAATGGTTTCACACCGATAGCGAATGAATTACTAGAAGCATTGGCTGGCACAGTCCTTACTGCTTATGAGTATAAAGCACTCCTTCTGATTTTACGGAATACCTACGGTTATAAACGAAAAGAATGGACAATCAAAAAATGGAAAGAATTTGAAAAAATTGGTATAGGAACTTCTCATATCAAAAGAACTATAACTATGCTTTGTGGCAGAGGAATCATCTCGGTTTCTGGTAAGACAATCGGATTCAATAAAGATTATGAGGAATGGAAAGATATTGACAAAAACGACTATTTTATAAACAAAAAAGTTACCTCACGAGGTAATAAAAAAGTTACCTCATCAGGTAAGTCAAAGTTACCTCACGAGGTAATTGAAGTTACCTCATCAGGTAATTCGGCCCCTTCTAAACCTAGACCACGACTAGCGTTGCCAGACCCTAAAGAAAACTTAAAGAAAGATCTAAAGAAAGTACTTAAAGAAAATGCTCCGAATAACGTACTAAATTTAGTACATAACAGCTCCGAAAGTTCCGTTGGTACGGAGTTAAATTCTGTTTTAGTAAAACCAAAGCCGAAGCAAAGAAAAGACATACACGGTTTCCCAAGTTATGATGAGTTCTTTACATGGCTGGAAGGACAGCCACGTGAAAAGCGTCATATATTCCAAAAGACAATGGTTGCATCCGAGATAAAACTTTACGAGGAATGGAGGTCAAATAATGGAAACAACTGAACTACAAGAGCAAACAAGGGTCGTTATGAAGGCGTATCATACGAAATATCCCAATAGCACGCACTTTCTATCATACCCCGATGTCAAATATCTGGTTGAACGGTGTAATAATGACGCAGTGTTCATTGAGAAGGCGATCATGGCATTATCAGATAAGACAAGCAAGGGTGAAGTGCCTCGCTTTGAATGGGTATCAACAGCGGTTATGAATGCGTTTAAGGAGAAGCTATCACCAAAGATACCGTTGACATATCAGGAACTGCTTGATAAATGCGAGTTTACTGCACACCAGCAGATTATGCTAAACGAGTGGAAGCTCCCGGAAGGTTTGACGCTGGCTGGCTTTGATGATCCGAATATGAAAGTTGCATTTGATTCTCTACTTGAAACCGAGCAGATAGGTGATGATGAGCATAGGTTGGGGCTGTTAGGCATTGCAGTTATGGAAGGTAAAGCGGATATGGAAGGTAAACTGCATTTCGATAAGGGCGCTGTTGGAGCAGATGTTGAAGTGCCATTCTGAAAGGCATGTATGATTGAAATTCTATGTGTTGATGGCATTACAAGAGAGTTTTCTGAAACTAGAAATATCGGTTTCTATTGTAGAAACTGCAAGAAGTACCACATTTATAAACCAGAGGAACATACTTGCGAATTGACATATAAAACCCTTGCTACAAAAGGAATGGATCAATGGGGGCGTATCTGGAATTTCACAGGACATGAGGAAAAAGGGCATTGCTTTTGGTGTGGCAAGATAATAAACAGTAGACGGTATTGTGATAAAAGTTGCCAAAAACATTATTTCCAACATTTCTTTTGGTTAGATGCCCGTGATTGGTGTCTGGAGCGTTATGATCATATTTGTCAGGGATGTGGTTCAAAGGGCGATCTTGACGTTCACCATATCATTCCTGTAAAAGAATCGGGTTATGGATGGAATATCCTCAATAGACCAGAGAACTTGATTCCGTTGTGTAAAAAGTGTCATGGTGAAACTAGGATGAAACCTGTTCTAGTTGAGAGTGATCTTGCCCATAGGCAGTTAGATTTATTTTGAGAGGGTTGGGAAATGCGAATAAATAATATTTGGTGAAAGGAGAATGAAGTTGAAGAAGATTAACAAACCAAATTCCGCACAATGCGAAGGATGTCCTGATTGGGACGACGTAAATGGATGCTGGGCGAATGTTGAGGATGTTGATTGTTGTGAGTATATTAACGAGGAGGGAAATTATGATGGGTTTGATGAGGATGAAGATTAATTGGCAAAGGCCTTTAGTTAAATATCTTGGACGTGATAAAGACATTACTAACGGCTGTTGCATGTCTGGTTCTGGTGGCGAGAAACCGCAGAATAATTGCAAGCCGGGCAATCAAGCGGTGCATAAGTGCGAAAGTGGGTCGGGTATATAATGGAATGGATTTTTGAATACTTGGGAATTGAATGGTCAAAAGAGGTAGAGGTATGAGTGATGAATCTATTGTTCAAAAACGTGGAAAGTCTCATTGTTCGACATGGAAGTGTAGTAATTGTCAAAAGGAAAGTAATTGCGATAAGGCTTATAAAATGCTGATATGGACATTTTTAACCAGTGATTGTCAATATGGATGTTCCAAATATATAAATAGATGGGATTCGTCAGACTTTGGGTCTCCATCCCCGATAGATTTGGAGAAATAAAATATGAGAATTATGGCGAAAAATTATCAGAAATTTTTTCGCAAATGCTCTTATGGTTACAAGAACAAGGATATTTGAAGGGATGAAAAATAATTATCTTGAATCTCGTTATGATTTTCAGCTTCCACAGCTATATCACAATATTAAATATGCGCTCAAATTGCTTAATAATACACAAGATATAAAAATGCTTATGAATTATCTTGAACATACCATTCATAATAAACACCACCCAGTTAAAAGATGGAGCGATCTTGCGTGGTTTAGGCGATATTTAGACGCGCTGAGGGGGATGCTACTTGAGGAACGGAAGTCTACAATTCAAAACACAATCAGATTGTGATAAGTTCTTCAAGCAGGCGAAGAAGGTGTCTAAATCAACGCAAGGTAAACGGAAACCAAAAGAAGCTACTGATGACTGCGTTGATAAATTGAGTGCTAAAATTAAACGTCTGGAGAAGGCTAACGAGGGGCTTATGAAGCGCATCATAGAATTGGAGAAGAAATGAGTGAAAATGGTCAAATGCAGGCTTGTTCCTTTATCGGTATTTGCATATTTTTGTTACTTATCTTCTTGTCAGGAATCGGTGTTTATGGCGTTGGATACACAATCGGTCATTGGTACGGGTACATTATTGGATTTCTTTATATAGTGTGTAATTGGTCTATACTAATTATACCATCAATATATATAGAGAGATGGGTAAAGAAAAATGATTTTGGGAGTGGCGCTACTGGCAATTATATTGTCAGCATGGTATTGATTTTATTGTTGGTTAATATGGTAATATTTTCTTATGTTATCAATCTTAATTAAAATCGTCATAAACCAAATGGATTATGGAATTGGAGAGGAAATGAGAAATTATGTCGGCGAAGTCTTATCATTCGTAATTCAGAACAGAATGGTGCCATTCAAGGTAATAAAACAGAGTTTGGGTTATTTGACAATACAATCACTTGATCTTGAATATGAAATGGAGATATTGAGTGATACTTGGAATAAACAATCCAGAATAATAAAGTCGTGCAATAAATTAGATGAATTTGACGAATCCGCTCTTGAGGAATCAAGGGCTTGCAGGGATTGAGGTGCATTATGCTTGCATGGTGGCTTCTTCTCATAGCGTTTATTGTAGCTGGAATTATAGGTATTTTCCTTATGGCTATCCTTGCATTATCGAGATAAAAAAATTACTTGACTTTTATCTTTACCTGTGTTACTGTAATCTTGTCAGACATTAATAACCTCTCGTGTGGGAATAGAACCCAAGTTCGTAAGCGTTCATTTTCTTTCTCCTTTCTGGCGTTTGGTAAAACGTAAATTACTCGCATTTTGGCAGTTTTGGGCGGGCGGATAAACTGCCACTAATATTGACATAAATAGCCGTTGGGCAGTGGTTGGCAGACCACTTGGCAAAACTGCCATTAATTTGACATAAATATCCCGAAGCCGTTACCTGAATAATCAGGTTTGGGATTGTGCCGTGATTGTGCTAAAAGAACAGAAGATCGGATGTAAACGGCTAATATATAACAAATACAAACATATAAAACGAAATAGGAGGCGGAGTTGCACAGTGAAGCCTCCACTTATAAATTATGAATAAATTGAAATCCGCTGAATTAATGTTTGTGCGAAAACGATTTGATGAGATTAAACCACATCCAAAGAATCCCCGGGTCCATGACGACAGGCAAATAGGGAAACTTCGACATTCTATCAGGACGCATGGCTTTTCTAAGGGTTCTATCGTTGTGCAGAAGTCAACAGGATACTGCCTCGCTGGGCATGGTATCATCGAGGCTTTGAAGCTTGAAGGCTACAACGGCGCTGACGTGGTAGAGGTTGACCTTCCAGATGATAAGGCATTAGCGTTTTTGATTGCTGATAACCACATAGCAGATCAAAGCACATGGGACGACTCATCACTCCAACAGCTTATCAGTGAGTTATCCGAGCAGAACGTGCCCAGCCTTGACTTTGGCTTTGATGGTAAAGACTTAGAGGACTTGGCGTCACGGATACTTGCTAATAGCGGTGGTTATCAAGCAGAGCCACAGGATGACGAGATTCCAGAAGTAATTGAGCCGATTACGCAGACTGGCGACTTGTGGACGGTTGGCAAGCATAGGGTGCTTTGTGGTGACTCTACGGTTAAAGAGAATGTTGAGGTATTGCTTGATGGGAATAAGGTTGACTTAATCTTTACGGATCCACCTTATGGGATTGAGCAAGATAAGGGATTTAGCGGGGCAGGTGGTTTTGATGGAAAAGGCAAGCCAATTCCAAGACGGCAATATAAGGACGAATGGGATAATGCAAGACCAACTAAAGAATTATTTGATTATATGATAAGTCTTGCAAAAACCATATTAATTTTTGGTGGTAATTTCTTTGCTGACTTATTGCCACAAGGTACGCATTGGATTGTTTGGGATAAACTAAATACAATGCCAACGTTTGGTGATTGTGAATTAGTCTGGACGAATATAGATAGAAAATCAGTTAAAAAGATTACATGCGAATATAACGGATTAATAGGCAAGGAAAAAGAGAGATTCCATCCTACGCAAAAACCTATTGAATTGCTTGCAAATATATTGAATGAGTATTCAGAACCAGACAACATCATCCTCGACTTATTTCTCGGCAGTGGAAGCACGTTAATCGCTTGCCAAAAGCTGAATCGTGTTTGCTATGGGATGGAGATTGACGCACATTATTGTGACGTAATCGTAAAGCGATATATAGACTTCGTGGGTGACGATTCTAGCGTGTCTTGTCTGAGAGATGGGCAAGTTAAGGGGTATAAGGAACTGACCGTTATTTAACGGATTTTGCGGATATGGATAGAGATGAAAAAGGCAGATTTGTTAAGGGTAATAAAGAGGGTAAAGGCAGGATTAAAGGCTCTTTCTCTATCAATGACGAACTGCGCAGACTGCTATCTACAAAGGATGCTAAGACCAAACGCAAGTATGTTGAGGTATTAGCTAGTAAGATATTCACTGAAGCGCTCAAAGGCAATGACAGGCTTTTAGTAGAGATGTGGCAACAGATGGAAGGCAGACCCAAGCAACAGGTTGACGTTGATGCTAATATAAGGCAACGTGGTGAGATGATAGTTATAGACGCATCGGGAAAGCAGTTAGAAGATGACGAAAGCCCATTAGATGAGGATAACAGCAAATCCTAAATTTGTACCATTATTCGCAGACAAGCACCGTTACTTACCCATCCTTGGTGGGCGTGGGAGTGGCAAAAGCTGGTTTGTGGCACAGAAGCTATTAAGGCGCTGTGATAGGTTTCCGCATAGATTTTTAGCCTTACGCAAAACGAACAAGTCAGCTCGGCGTTCTGTATTTCAGTTATTTGATGATTTTAATCGCAAGCTGAATCTTAACGTTGAGAAGAACAAGACAGACCTGACATTTGAGTATAAAGATACTGGAGCGCAGATATATTGTAGTGGATTGGATGAACCGAGTAAGATAAAGTCTATCGAAGGGATCACTGGTATCTGGTGGGAAGAAGCCATTGAATTTGAGTTACAGGACTTTCTTGAACTTGATCCCATATTGCGTGGGAATCATGGGTGTTATTTACAGCATATATTTACATTCAATCCGACTGATCCCTATCATTGGCTAAGGGATTTATTTTATAGCGAGGATAACGCATATCACAGACAAGCTAATCCTATCGAGTCAACTATTGATGATAATATCTATGCTACAAAGCAGGATATTCAGACGCTTGAAAATATCAAGGAACAGGATGATCAGTTATATCAAGTAGCTCGTTACGGGAAATGGATGATATTAAGTAATCTTATTTATTCCAACTGGGACATAGTTGATGAGTTTCCTATTCTGGATGAATTCTTTTACGGCATGGATTTTAACTTTGCTGAACCTTTTGCGATTAGCGAACATGGCAAACGAGAAAATGAAATATTTTGTCGGGAGTTATGTTATGATAAAATTGAAGACCCTAACGAAATGGTAGAATTAGCGAAACAAGTGATCCCTAACCGTAATGCTTTGATATATGCAGATAGCGCAAGACCTGAAATGATTAAACTAATGGAAAAATGGTTCTATAACATCAAGGGGGCTGTAAAGGGTCCGGGGTCGGTTCTTAGCGGCATTAATGTTGTAAAACAATATAAACTACACATTTTAAGATCAAGCGTAAACTTTTTACGTGAAATACGCTCTTATAAAAGACGACAAATAAATGGCAGAGTTATTGACGAGCCAGTTGGTATTAATAATCACCTGATGGATGATATGAGATACGCTATTGTAGGTTACGTTGACACATCAGGAAATCCGACATTGGTGATATTATGAGATTTAGAAATCTGTTCAAAAAAAAATCACTACCCGCAGAAAAAAGAGAAGATGGTTTTGCGCTAGCCGTTCATCAGCTTATTAATCTCGCCTTTCCTAACGTTGATCAAGCCGATAGACGAGCACTCATCAAAGCAGGAACTGGGTTTGCCTATGCTATAAGCAACCGAATCGCTAATGATTGTGCTATGATACCCATTAGATTAATGTCTAAATCAAGGTCAACAGGATTAAAAACCATCCCGATAGATACCAGAACAAAGGATTTTCTCTTTTCAAATCGTTGTGGCATTACCTTGAAATCCGCCGATGCCATTCAGGAAGTAGAAAACCACCCGGCATTGAAACTTCTTGAAAATATGAATGAGTATGACGATGGTATAGATGTTTTCGCTAATACACACCTGCATTTATTGCAAGCAGGGACAACCTTTTGGTTAGCAGATAGAGGGGATAAGCAGTTACTTGATCCGCAGTATATACATCTTTTACAACCTGAAAAAATGGAGATATTAGTTGAGAGCGGCAAGGAAGCCAAGTTCAGAAACATTACAGGTTACAAATATGACAACAATCCCTTATCAATAAATGAAGTTATCCGTTTCAAGTATTCCAATGCAGGTGATTGGCTCTGGGGTAAATCACCACTCTCTGCCGCTATCGAGTTCTACAACACGTCAGGCAACCTCGCATCCCTTCTCAAAGAGCTTTCCAAGAACAAAAACGGCATGGACTTGTATCTCACGAATAGACCGTCGAATACCGAAACTCAACCCCAAATATTACAAGGCGACCCTTTGAAATCAATCAAAAAGCAGTTTGCCGATTATAGACTTGGAAATATCAAAGTAGACGAGATCATGTATCTCGGCAATATGGAGTTAACTGCTATCCCCAACATGAATAAAGATTTGCCTTTTATTGAAAACCTCAAGGGATTATTCAAATTCATGTGCTGGACATTTGGCATACCAGATTCAATTATGTCGCAAGAATCATCTAACCGTGCAGTGCAAAAAGAAAGTATCAAAGATTATTATGCAAGTTGTATACAGCCAAAGATAATCAGGCTCCAGTCAAGGCTCAATAGTTATCTGTTACCAATGTTCAAGGATGCTAAGGAATCGGGATTGTTTTATCTCTTTGAAGATTGCGTGCCTATTGATTTTGATTCATTGATCAAGGAAGTGCAGGGTGGAGTAAGGACACCAAATGAATACAGGGAATTGCGTAAACTTGAATCTATGGAGGGCGGGGAGTTTTTGTATATGCCATCAACTATGACGCCAATCGGTCAGGACATGGCGGAGGCAGGAAAGTTGTTTGCTACGGCGGTCAAGAAGGAATTGGAGAGGAAATAAAGTGGGATGTGTTATGGATAGATTGTTATGCCGTATTTTCGGACATAAATATATTAACGTGGCTGGCAATTATGGCAAAATTAAATATTTGGGATGTATAAGATGCCGCAGGCTGTATGATTATGAGGAGAAGCTAAAATCTCATGTAACAATAGGCGTGGCTTGTTGGAAAGATAGGAAACATCCAGTTCAGAGTGGCAAGATTAAATCTTTGAAGCCATGGCCGCCCAGATTGAAGCCAGGACTTCACGGCGGTTTGATGGTGTTACATACAAATACAAGCGCTAAGAATCCGTTTCTGAAAGAAAATCAGGATAAATCAGTAAATGACACAAAATAACTTTCTCAATCCTATACTGATCCGTTCCATAGCAGATTATTACCTCAAATCAAAACGTGAGGATAAATGGAATCTGTTTGTAGCTACATCTGAGAAGCCACAGCGGGCTTATAGAGTTAAGATGAGGGAAGTCTTTAGCAATCAGCTAGATGACATTATAGGAAGCCTTAATCGTAAGTCTGTAAAGGCGGATCAAAGCATTGGCTATATCAATGAAGATCAACTTGCAGACTGGAATCAATACAGAATCATTTACAACCAGTTCGGTCAACTGGAGTTACCGGGCATTATGACAGCGTGGGCATCATTGGAGCTTGAAGCATTAGAGTTGGGCATATCCTTTGATGTTACTGATCCCAACGTGCTGACGGCTATTACAAACAGGTCAAATCTTTTCAGTGACAGTGTTGTAAATGAGACCAGAGATCGCCTTCACAAAGTCGTAAGTGATAGTATACAAGCTGGGGATGGTATACCACAGCTAGAAAAAAAGATACGTTTGCTATATGATAATATGAGCAAGTTTAGAGCGTATAGGATAGCACGGTCTGAGGCGATATGGGGTCAGAATGAGGGAGCGGAACTGTCATATATTCAGAGTGGCGTCATAGAGGCTAAGCAGTGGTTATGCGCACATGATGAACGGCTGTGTCCCTGGTGTGCAGAGATGGGCAGACGTGATCCGATACCTGTGGGAACAAATTACTTTAATAAAGGCGATACATGGGTATTACCTAAGCCTGAGAAAGGGCTTAAAAGTATTGAGATCACAACTGATCATGGTAAGTTTATCTTTGCGGTGTATACAAAGTATCAGAAAGCTGATACAATACGGTATACATTCTCGTACGAAGACATCAGGCATCCACCGTTACACCCTTTTGTCGTTGCACCCTCATTCCTATTGTGTTTGAGGGTGCGAAGATGTATGGCTGGTTCGGTGAATGGTTGAGGATAGCATAAGGGGGAATTATGGTTATTGAGGAAATCGAACTACAGATTGCTTATTGGTTAGAATGGAAAGATTTACGTTATAATTGGCATAATGATCTATGTTTAAGTAGAGAAGAAGCCATTAGAAAAGCCGAAGAGATTATACAATACACAAATCCGAGACCAGAGGAAATGCCATCAATCAAAATTGAAAGTAGGAAGATTATCAAGTTTAAGAAACAATGATAAAATAAGGGGGAGAAATCATGCTTACATTAGATTCGACTAAAGAGGAAATAGATAAGGCGTCTGCTGTTGAAGTCTTAGAATTAGCAAGGAATTTGCTAAAGGAAGGAAAGCAAGTTCCTATTGAAGTTATAGTTATGGCATTGGTCAAAATGGAAAATCAGATACTTGAGATACAATCGAGATTATTCAGACCAAAGAAACTATTCAAAACAAATGAAAATGGAATGGCACATTTTGAGAGTGAAGTAATAGGATTATTAACAGAAGATTTTGTTGACTTCAAGCAGGAGGATACCGATGCAGATAAAAAACAGTTTCGATAAAGAGACAAGGCGTAAAATTCTTATTAGTCTGTATCTCAGTTTGTTATCTGCAGGTGGGGCGTTTACCAGTGCATTGATAGCGGGGAACAGTCTTAAAGCTTCTGGTATTATCGCATTATCAACTGGCGGTGCGTTCTTAGTGCAGGCAATGAGAAAGTATATAGAAGGTACTGAGCAACCTTTGACGTTGAAACCAGAGAGCAGATAATTGAAATAAGGGGGAGTATCATGATTTCGAGGTTTTCACCATCAGAGGAGCTAATAGAAGACTTGTTAAAGAAGAAGGGGGGAGTTAAGGTGAAGATAAGGGTTAATGAATATATTGGTGATTCTGTTGGCAAAACTGACAACGAGGGTTATCACAGCCAAATAGAGATTATATTTGATAAAGTTCCGACAGCGCAAAGATGGATTGATTTCATCAAATATATCGAAGCCTACGATCCAGATAAAGAGATAGAGATGGGTACTGTGATGACAAATAACGAGTTTATAGATAACCTGATCGTATGGTTGGATGAAGAGAAAAAAACTAATTTTGATATTGCAGATGATCATAGAGGACCTGGAGGTCTTGGATCTCATAATGCGGATTGGAGAGAAGCAAAGGCAATGGCATTTATTGAAGTCAAGGAGCATATCGAAGCTATGATTGGAATCTGTGATAAGCCAAAAGAAGCACAAGGGAATCTTTATACTAGGTTGAAGGCGATGGGGATCAATGTCATTGAAGAGAATGAAAGTAAATTGAATCTTGAGGGATCCACAACATCTCTTACTGATTCTACTTTTGGAATGAGAAATGGACATAAAGAAGCCAATCTATTTACATTCACAAAAGACGGAATATTATCAATTTCAAACGAACTTACAGGGGCTATCAAGGAAGCATTGAAAGAACACATTCTTTGTGATGGTTGTCATAAACCTATTATTAAAAACATAACAAATGATTGGATTCATGAAGATACAAAAGAATTTTGCAATTTGACGAATCTGTATGGAATAGGATATGGTTTGGGGCTTGTATTTATGAATAAAGATGGTGAATTATCTATCTCAGACGAGTTTGCGGAGGCTATCGCAAAAGCTTTAGAGGACAGACCTTGCAAGCCTATTATCACTATCCAGAAAAGAAGTTACAGATGTTGGCGGAAAAGATTATCAAAAATATTTAGGACAACTGGTTATTGCATTAGAATAAAGGGCTAATTTCTCATTACAATTTATAAAGGACGCTGGCTAATAAGCATGAAATACGCTTAGCCAGCGTCCTTTTTTTATGCTTGTTAGCCAGCACTCAAAGCAGGTGGTATCATGGCACTGAAATTATCGGATGATTTATTGCAGACAGACATATACCTCAATACGCTTGATGATTTTGAATCACAAGCAAAACAAAATGGATTTAATGATGATGATCAGTCATTTCCTGCATGGCTTAATCGTGAAATCTGGGATCATGATGACGAATTATTAGAAGCTAAGGGTTGGGATATGTCAGTATGGGATTTAAATCCTATGCTAATGTGGGCGCATAATTATGACGCAAAACCGCTTGGGGTTGGTCAATGGGCAGTGCGTAAACTTAAAGAAGAACCCCCGGGGTTGTTGTGGAGACCATCATTTACAAAAGTTACTGATGAGGGTATTGAAGTTTATAAGTTATACAAAGCTAGAGTATTACGTGCTTTCTCGGCGGGATTCAAACCGAAGGAGATAGACAGGGAATCTGATAAAGCTGGTCGGTGGATTTATAAAAAGATGTTGTTACTAGAAGGCTCAGCAGTGCCTATTCCTGCTAATTTCTTATCTCTTACCCTTGCCTTGCAAAATGATTTTATCAAATCAAAAATGCTTAAAAATTCTTTTGAAGATGTATTATCAAGAACAGACTCAAGGTTATTTCAAACTGACATTAGTGACAGGGAAATAGAATATATTGAAAAATCTTTAGGGAAATTAAAGATAAGGCGCAAATCAATTTCTCAAACGTGGCTAGAGGAAATAGATCATCAAAAGCCATATCCTAACGAGCACGCTTGTAGATTGGCAAGCCCGGAAGGTGCGGACAGATGTTTTAGAAATCATGTCAATGATCCTGATAGCAAAAAGCCTTTTGACCAGATAATTTGCTATTACGATGGTAAGTCTAAAGTGCAGGCTTTGCGATATAAAAAGGACGTATGGACAGCATCAGAAGCTAAAGCGCATTGTCAGAAGCATGATCCGATAAGTTTTGAGCCAGCATCGAGTTCGGCTGGTTTTGAGGATATTGAAATAAGGATTCTATCACTCGAAAATGAAATAACAAAATTAAAAGCAAATAAGCATCCAGAAATAACCGAAGCCGATCTCTATGATATAGAGGTCGGTGACGATGACGATATTGATCTCGAATCTATCGGGATCGAAGTAGACGTATCAGGGGACGATGGAGATACCAGCGGTCTCGTTCCGCCGAGTGACGGAAGAAATGACGTGGAGGTATCAGTCGAAACCGGAGATGACGCAGAGTTAATAGAAGTAGAAATTTAACTTATGAGGTGATAATAATGGCAAAACTTAACGAACTCAAAGCAGATGAACTCACAAGCGGATTAACAGCCGAACAGAAAAAGGCTATATTTGCAGACTTCATAAAGACCAATAAAGAGGACGCCGACAAGATTATTGGGTCTGATGCGCCAAGTGAATTGAAAAAGGAATTGACGGAATTTATCGAACAACGCAACGAGGGAATAGAGCAACAGATAAAAGAGATTGGCGAATCCGTCCAGACCATAAAAGGTATGGTATCTGAACGGAGAGGACTGGCTGATGATTCCTCTAAACCGTCTTTTTCACTTGGTGAATACATGCAGGTGTTGGCTAAACAAGAAATAGCCAAACATGAACCCGGAATCAGGCTCACAGACGAACAAATAAATAAGTTTTCCGAAGCCAAAAAGAAAGCCGCAACATCCGGTAGTCAAGAAGGTGATTTCTCGTCTGGTGGATCATTCTTAACACCTGATTATTCAAGTGAGCTAATCAAAAGCGGGTATGAGTCGTCAGGGATTATCAATATGTGCCGAACCATGACTACCACAGGGAATTCAATGAAGTTTAGAGCCATTGACGATTATGACAAATCGAGTGGATACGTCTCTGGCGCTGTAATCATGTATTGGGTAAATGAGTTGGCAACTGCAACGGCAAGCAAGCCTACAACAAGCGTGTACACAATCGAACTCTGTAAGCTTATGGGTCTTTCGTATTCAAGCATAGAATTGATTGAAGATTCCCCTATCAGCATAGAGACACAGTTAAAGGCTGATTTCGCCGATGCTTTCTCTTTGGCAATGGATGACGTAATATTAAATGGTATGGGTGGTTCGCAACCAGAGGGCATACTGAACGCACCTTGTCTTGTATCTCAGGCGATAGAGAGCGGTCAGGATACGACAGAACCAGTTAAATCGCAAAATATAATGAATATGTGGGCGCACATGAGATCGTCCAGCCAAAGGCGTGCAGTTTGGGTTATTAATCCTGATTTGCTTCCCTATCTACCACAAATGAATATTGTTGTAGGTTTGGCTGGTCAACCTGTATTTTTGCCTATGAATTCACTTGCAAACCAGCCATATATGACACTATATGGCAGACCGATTATCATAAATGAGTGCGCACAAGCAAAGAATACGAAGGGTGACATTTTCCTTGCCGATTTCAATAACTACGTCATACTAACTAAGTCGGACGGCGGATTACGGTATGAAACGAGTATTCACGTAGAGTTTATCTACGATAATATGACGGTTAAGTTTGTATATCGCATCGGTGGAAGACCCATCTGGAAAACATACCAAACAGCAAGGCGCGGGGCGATGACAATGAGCCCGTTTGTGTCGCTTGATACAAGATCATAAGCTAGTTTGAAAACTACGCATAAATAGGAGACTTAATCGTGGGATTACTTACAGAACTATATGACATGGATTTTAAGTGCATAACTTACGATACAGCCGTCAATGACGAGACGACTACTTACGCAACCACGGTGGCAGTAGACATGAAAGACGCTCTAAGGGTTGTATTCTGCCTGAATGCTTTAGCTATGGCGGGCGGGGCTATCGTATGGACAGTAGAGGAATCCGCTGATACTACTGATGGCAATTTCTCGGGTACTGCCTTGACAGCATACACCGTTACGCATACTCAAGCATCTTCCGAAGCTGATACATGGAAAACGATTGAAGTACCTGCAAGAGCAATGACGGCAACGAAACGTTATTTGAGAGTCAAGGGAACGGCTTCGGGTTCTGCAAATATCGCAGTCACCGGGCTTGCCATCAGAGAAATGGTTTTTGCTAACGTCTAGGGGTGCATTATGAGGAATCATAAAAAGAAAAAAGAGTCAAAAAATGATTCCTCTAAATCTCTTTATGCTCCTCCAAAAGACAAGATGATCAGGTCGTCAAAGAATAAGGCGGTGAAAAAATGAAAGTTAAAATCATCAAGGAAGAAGGCACGTTAAAAGTCGGAAATATAATTGAAGTTACCCCAATGAACGCAAAAGACTTGATAGACGATGGGGTTGCTGAGGTATATGAAGACAAAGAGACGAAACCGAGAAAACCTAAATAACTATGGCTACTAGGGTTAAAAGCTACAAGGGGGAGGTAATAGGAGAATTACAATGGCTACTCAGACTTATACAGGAATAACAGATTCTTCCGGGAATGCGAATATATATCGCAAAACGTCATCAGTTGAAACAGCACTGATACTTGGAAAAACAGGGTATGGTGTTGACTTCAAGGCATGGGGCTTGACTGCTACGACTGATTATATGCAATGGGATAGCTCGGCAAGCCAGTTACAGTTAACGGCGGCGCTCCCGGCATATAGCTCGATGTTGTTATATGCTTATGGCACGCCAACGTCAGTCACAGCAGGATCACGAACTGGAACGGTAAATATCACTACACGGCGCGATATAGCATGGACGTCTGGTTGGGATGGTAATGCGGACATCGGGTTAAAAGTACTTTCGTATAACTATTCAGTATCAGGCGCTTATGGGCGTATTGAAGGATTTGAAGTTCTGGCTCGCAACAGAACAGGATCATGTTATAGTGTACATGGTGGGTACGTTACTGCTGAAAACTATAACGGCGCTGGCAATATCGCCGACATGGTGGGTCTTGAAGTTCATTCAAAACAGAATAGCGTTGCAACCGGTAACGTTAAGGCAATGAGGATAATGGATGAATCAGGGAGTTCAACAGGGACGCATTACGGCATAGAATTAACGACTGGTGATGGTGCGTTCATGAAACTTTATGGTATCCATATAAACTCCGCAGCGGTATCTGGTTCTGGATGGACAAATGCTATTAGTTTTAATGATGCCATTACCAATGTATTTGATTTTGAGAATTCAGATGGTACTAATGGGGCGACATTAAAAGCTGGTACTTATTCAGGTAGCGGTAACTCGATTAAGATTCAAGTTGATTGTGCAGGAACGACATATTACTTGATCGCACACGCAACCGTCAGTTAAAGAGGTGGTCTATATGGCTATAACTCTTGAAACAGATACAATAGTAGCAAAAACTACCAAAAAGGGTTATGAATTAATAGAATTACCAGCAGGTCAATGGATACATTATCGCTATGGAACACCTGAAGCACCTGTTGATATTTTGCTTGCACAAGTACCGGCAGGAAAGAAGTGGAAACTGACTGCCAATGTTTATATTGAGGAAACGGATGCTTAACCTTAACAAAGGGGGAGATCATGAAACTTTCAATTCTTGAACGGTTAGTATTGGGTAATATTCTGCCACAGAAAGGTAATTATACAACTATGATAGCAGTCAAGGAGATTCGAGATAAGATTGCTATTACGCTAGAGGAGATCAAAAAGTACGAAATAGTATCAGACGAACAACAAACTAGATGGTCAAAAGAGGGGGAGCATTACGAGATAGACGTTGAGTTTGGGAAAACTCTATCCGTAATAATCAAAGAGGCTTTACAGGAGAAGAATAAAACTAACGAATTGGCCCAAGAGATGATCTCATTATATGAGAAATTCGTTACCACACCAGAACCTATACCAACAGAAGCGTAAGACTCCCCCATACGCTTCCAGTGCCATGCCTTTAGACGTGTACAGTCAGGGCATGGCATTTGATGAGGATAAAATGAGCATAGTATCAAGTGCAAACATATTAGCATATACAGGCGAGTCAACCTACTCCACATCACTCCAGATGGTTCATGAAGGCGTTGAGCAGATGATCGTTAATCTAACGGATAAAACGTTTGCGTCAACTACGTACACAAGCGAACTCTATGACGGCAAGGGTGAAGCACGTTTAAGATTAAAACATCTGCCTATTACAGCGGTATCAAGGGTCTGCACAGATATAGAAGAAGTTATACAGATAAAAAATACACTCACAGACGCTACGACAGCGATGGTTACAGTTGACGCTACTAATGTAACCCTTACGGTTGACGGCGGCGCCGGGAACTCCACAAATGCCTTAGCGATAGGAACGTATACGACATTATCAAGTTTAGTAACGGCAATCAATGCTTTATCAAGTGCTTACGGCTGGACGGCAAGCATTTATAATACGATTTATAACGATAAGAAAACTAACAAACTAATAGCGCAACAAATTGATTGCACATCATTTTTAACTGCTGAATCATATCAATATTTACTTATGGGTGAGCCGGTTGATGGCAGAATCAAAATCATAGATAACATTTACATAGAAACAGAATCATACTTTCCTCGTGGAAGCCAGAATATAGCGGTCAGTTATACAGGCGGAGCAGCGAAAGCTGATATTACAATGTTGATTGGTATATTGATCAAGGCTATGTGGATGAATCATCAGAATAGTACTGAAGGATTAAAAAGCTACACCGATGGCGATATATCAGTAATTTATGAAGCGATACAGAATACTCCGATGTTCAAAGATATAATCGGGAAAAATACTTTGACAGAAATATAAAGGAGGGGGAAGGGATTATGTTTTTAGTAAATGGATTTGTGCCATTGGATAGAAGGTTTAAGTTATTAAATATACCATCTGAATTAATATTGTTTCTATTCAAATCAGATGATTATATTTTCAAAATAAATTCTAAACTTCCATCTGATACGAAGATAGTAAATGCAAGATTCGATGATGTGCGAATGCGGTTTGTATTAATTTTGTATAGTGAATCATTTGATGATATTGCAGAAAATGCCTTAATTCCCGAAGTTTCACCAACTGATATATTATTCAGGACAATAGAAATTGAGCAAACTAAAGAAGAAGTGCAAGAATAAATGGAAGCATAAAGCAAAGCAGGAACGGAAGACTGAAAGGGGGACGTTATCCGCGAAGATGAAGGATGGGACATCATAAGCGGGATGCTATCGAGGAATATCCAAAGACACCTGTAATTGAGGTGGTGTTCAAGAGCTGCGATCTCGAATTAGCGGGATCACTGGTTACATCAAGTGTGCTTTACTCAGAAAGCTGATAGTAGTTTTTTATATGTCTTCATCCCGAAAGGAATAGAACATGATACAACTTAAAGAAATTAGTGTTATAAAACACGCCCCTGGATGGTATGAGAGAACTATCCAGTTGACCAATGACGATCCGCCTTTTGAAGCCATTTTGCCAACTATAGCTCATTACGTTGGTAAAGAAAAGGACATGGAAGCCAATATTGACAAAGAAGTCAAAGAAATACTAGAAAAGCATATCGAAGCAGAAAAGAAACCAGATATAACAGTGTCTCTAGCAACCTGCGAAAAGAAAGCTAATGATTTGGCTTCTGTCCTGAAGGCGGTGGGATAAATGGCAATATCAAAAACACAAGGTGCGTTTTCAGCTTGGTCGGCGGTTGCTATGGGTGCGGTTGGTGAAGGTGCGGAGATAGACGTATCACTACACCGTTCCACGAGAATACATTTGCAGGGTTTTCTGGACACAGGCGCGGCGACTGCACACACAGGGACACAGTTTATCATTCAGGGTAGTTCGGCACTTGCAGGTGATGAAAACTGGGCAGATATTATCTGGTGGTCAGAACTTGTCGGGACGTGTAATCCTGAACCATCTACATTAAACCCTGCGGTAATTGGCACAACTGTTTTTACTGTCGCTTCAACTACTGGTTACGTTGTAGCAGACGTAGCAATGCCCTGGATAGCCTTGCAAGATGCAAGTCCGAACTTGGCTACTTCTGAATTATTATTACTTAAGTCAATTGTAACAAACACAAGTTTGACGGTGCTTGATGGTTCAACAAGGCAACATGCGAATACTGCAATTTTTGGCAATATAGCATTTTCAAAGATGTCTGCCCCACTTGACACCAGAGACCTGACAAGATTAAGAGTGATTGCAAATAATGATTTTGATAGCAATGGAGCTATCGTCAACTTTCGTTATTGCTGGACAGCCAATCTTAAATAAGGAATAAATATGCCAAAGGGAATACCAATATCAGAAGAACGCTTTGTCGTGAATGTCATCATAAAACAGATACTTATGCTGGGAATTCAAGAATAAAAAAATAAGGTGAATTATGCCACTAGAACCTTTAGCAGTACCCTTTGGATATAAATTAAAACCACAATACCGTCAAGGTCTCGTAGGTCATTGGAAGATGAATGTCAATGGTGGTAACATACTCCCCGATCTCTCTGGTAACAATAATCATGGCACGTTGACGAATTTTGGCTGGACTACAACTTCTGGATGGGGCGGGCAGTGCTGTATTTTTGATGGGATAAATGATTGTATATTTCAGGTAAGCAATGATACATTAAATTTAGGAAATATTTTTACTATTTCTGCGTGGATTTTTCCAAAACTATTAAATTCAACACAGGTGATATGGGGAAAGATTAATACTGTTGGTGATGGATGTAAATTTGAGATTTCTGCTTCAAATAATACCATCGAAATATACTCTACGAGTATAAATGGCGTAAAAGTTGCTAATAGTAATATTTTAATATTAAATTTATGGCAACATGTCGCTGTTTCGGCAGATGGGACTTATTTTAACTTTTACCATAATGGAAAATCTGTTGGTTCTTCTGCGTATTCTTCTTTTTCTTTCGTGAATACACAGCCAGCCTCAATAGGTTCCAGAAATGATCAGACTGGTCAATATTTTAATGGTCTCATAGACGATGTTCGGACGTATAAGCAGCGTGCATTGAGTGCGGATGAAATTGCACATAGTTGTTTTCAACAAGAGGATGAATGGAATTTTGGGGAGGATGAAGCATTGGATAATCCAGTGCCTATAATAGCATATCAAGAAAGGTTAAGGCGGTCATCATGAGATTACTCAAAACAAATACAGCGATTAGAATAAATGTGGGTCCATTCGTTGATTATGAGGATGGCACGCCTGAAACAGCCTTGACTGTCACTAATACAACTTGTGAGATGTATATTACACCTAACGATGGCAGTGCAGTTACAAGGACAACCATTACTCTAACGGCTTCGGGTGGAGATAACGATCTGATCCATATAGCAAGTGATGTAGGCGGTTATTATGATCAGGAACTAACAGCGGCGCAGACAAACTTTCTGGGTCGAATGAGATTATGTTACACTGATTCTGATGTCCACATGAGCCTTTGGGAAGACTTCCTTGTGGTATCTGCTAACGTTTTTAATTCTCTTATTACAGACACGGACTATCTTGACGTAGCAACGGTGGAACAGGCAAATATAGACTTCGGGGCTTTACAAAAGACCTCACTCAACGCCGCCACACCTGCAAGTGTAACGACAGTAACAGGGAACGTCAATGGTTCGGTTGCTTCGGTTACAAATGCTGTCACGATTACATCCAATGCAGATATAACATCAATACTTGCAGATACAAACGAACTTCAAGGACTTATATCATCTTCTAAGCTACCTGCGCAAGTTAAGGGCATGGATACTGACGTGATAACGGCTTCGGCGTTAAAAACTGATGCAGTAACCAAGATAACAGACGCCATTAAGAACATAACTATTGACGACACTATAACCTTACTAAAAGCATTAAAATTAAGGCTTGCTAAGGACATTGGGGCGGTTGTTGTTGATGGGAACACCATCAAATATTATGATCAATCAGGCGATTTACTATTAACCGATCCTATTACGCTATCAGGGTCAACGAGGGTTGTAGTATGAATCTCGGTGATATAATGTCAGTTTTATCAGAAGGATTATATAACGGTTTCCAAGCAACATCATCGGGGTCGCTTTTACCCGGATTCAAAGTTACAGTTACGCTTCAAGAACTGACTGTCACATCAGGAACAACGGGCGGTCAGGTGCGCACTTATACAACCGTGCAGGATATGAGCGGGTCGTTCCGTGAACTTAACGGAAAAGAGATTGACCTTTACGAGAAACAATCAGTCAAGGCTGACTATCGCTTTTTAGTGTCGGGTGGAGTGTTTACTTCATCAACGAATAAGGCTAAATTGGTAGAAAAGAATCGTATTCAGTATTTAGGTGTGAATTATAACATTACTTTTGTGGAAAACAGGACAGAGGGGATGTTACCACATTACAAAATTTTACTCCAAAAGGTGATATAAATGCCAGTCGAGAGCAAATGGCATGGTCAATCATTCAAGCATTTGTGTCATGGGAATGCCAAAGATACACTTATAAGGCTTGCCGCTACGGTGGAGAAGCTTGCCAAGCAAAATATACAAATAAGTATATACAACCGTCCACAGCTGGGTTTATACAAGCGCACTGGCGCTGCAATGTCAAGTATTCATTGGATGTATTATGATAAAGATGTTTACGCACTTATCGGTAGTGATACTAAATCATTGAATGATGCAAGGATAGCGGCGGGTGCGACAGGATCAAAGATCTTTTATTTCAAGTACTTAGAGGACGGCTTCCATACGAGGAAAGGTGAATTTATCGAAGGACATCACATGCTTAAAAGGGCTTTAGATACGATAAAAAGGGGTTTACGATGATCGCACAAGTAGCACAGGGTATTATGGCAAAGTTTACAGGCTCCGCATTGTCAACGCTGGTTGGCGGGCGGATATGGCGTGACTCTGCAAAACAGAATGAGACTATGCCTTATATCGTGTTCACGTGTATAAGTAATAACCCCTCGGGTACTTTTGCTAAGGTCGGTGAATTACATCACGTGGCTTTTTATATCCTGACGGATGACGTAGATCCTTCGACTGAAACAACCGGACTTGATGCTTTAGAATCTGCATTAAGGACGCTATATGATGAAGCAGTGCTGACAATTACTGGATGGGTAAGTGCAGAAATGCTAATTGGTCAAAGTAGACCTTTTTATTCTGAAGATGATAATGTTATCGGTGTAATAATAGATTATGAAGTGCATATTGAGAAAACATAATGAAAATTATCTTATATCATGAAAATCATTTTGAAGATTGGGATTATCGCAATATTGATATTGGTATTGGCGGGTCTGAAACGCATCAAATAGAAATGTCATGGAGACTTGCCCAACGTGGATATGACGTTATAAGCTACGCGCCGATCCCTGATGATTGCCAAAGACTACATAAAGGCGTTGAGTGGCGTCATATTTCAGATGCGGACTGGTCTGAGGATGGCCTATGGGTTATTTATCGCAAACCTGAAATAGTTGATAATCTGCAAGGACAGAAGGCATGGCTATTATGTCAGGACGTGGATTATCCAACATTGAATCAGGAAAGAGCAGAGAAGTTCAATAAAATCATAGCATTGACTATCGCACATGCAGAGATGCTTATAACATTAAAGCCTTATCTAGCGGAAAGGATTTTCATATCCTCTAATGGCATACGAATGGATGTTATCAGGGAAGTAGAAAAAGAAACCATTGATCGCAATCCAAAGCGGGCAATGTTCGCTTCTTCTCCGGACCGTGGTTTACTTGAAACTATGCAGACATTTCAGAAAGCTAGACGGTATGATCTTGATCTAGAACTGCATACATTCTATGGATTTAACAATATAAATAAAGTAGTTGAAGATGAAAAGCGAAGGAATCATCCGGCAGCGATAAAAACACGGGAATATAGAGATAAAGTACTAATAGAATCAAAGAAGCCAAATGTATTTTATCGTGGACGGGTGTCACAGACGGAACTTTATAAAGAATGGCTGAAGACTGGAATCTGGTTATATCAGACGAATTTCTTTGAGACGAGTTGTATCACCTGCATGGAAGCGCAGGCTTTGGGCGCTATACCTATTACAAGACCCCATGGTGCGTTAAGAAATAATGTTAGATATGGGATATTCATTCAGGGCGATGCTTATAATGAACTAAATAAAGCAAGGTATATGACAGAATTGATAAATGTTGCGAATTCCACGGAATATCAGGATTCCATCAGAGAAACAATGATGTATGATACCAGAATCAGATTTAACTGGGAGCGCATGGTTGATCAGTGGGATTCTGTTCTCAATGATTGGGATAAACTTATCGGCACTCAATATAATTTTCAATTCAAATATGCAGAAGGTAAGGTGTTAAATATTGGATGTCATGATGACTCAACAGGATTCCATGATAAACTCGGTGCTGTGAATCTTGATAGATGGTCAAAGTGCCCTTATACCGGGTTGGACATAAAAGCTGATGTAGTGGCGGATGCCAGAAAACCTCTGCCATTTCGGGATAAATTCGATAATATTATTATAGGTGATATGCTAGAGCATTTAACTGAGATTGATTCAATCAAGGTGCTTACAAATGCCAAGAAGGTATTGAATGATAAAGGAAAAATTATTATAACTGTTCCTGATGATCAAAGAACATCGGCAGAATCCATAACTGAAGGATATAATTTTCATAAGCCGATGTCAAGAAATGCAGTAGAAAAACTTATAAGACAAGCAAATATGAAAATTGAACTTTACCAACCGATAGACTATACATTCGCAGAAGGACATGGAATAATATGCCAGTAACAACAGTAAACACAATCGGCACAGTAGGGATCATGTCGGGTATTCATAGCTTACCAACTCCATTTGTTAAATCATTCGTAGATATGATCAATTACAATGCGGAATATCTACTTAAAGAAAATGAGCAAATATTTTATAACTTTGCAAACGTGAGCTATCATTCGATGGCGAGGAATAGGCTTGCTAGGGATATACGTGGACAATGGGTTCTGATGCTCGATACAGATCAGACTTTTCCGCCTGATACATTAGTCAGGCTTCTTTGGTTGGCAGATAAGTACAGCATTGATGTTTTATCAGGATTATATCACCAGAAAATCGAACCTTATAACCCGGTAATTTATTTACTCAATTCTGAAAATAGATTTGAACATATAATTGCATGGGATAAAAATAAAGAAATAATCCCTATTGACTCGGCGGGCGGGGGTTGCCTCTTCATAAGAAATCATATATTAGCCAGGATGTTCGATATGGGAATGCTTCCTTTTGCAGAAATAGAAGGAAACTCGGAAGATCACAGTTTTTTTAGGAAGTTAAAATCAATAGGTTTTCAAGCTTATTGTGCTACTGATGCAAGGGTTAATCATCTGATATGGTCAGAGGTTAATTATGAAATGATGGAGGTGGCTAGAAATGGCTAAGACGACAGGTCTAAATGGTAGTTTGAGTTTCAAGGGTAATGAAAGTGTCGGTGCTTATAACATGAGCATTCCGCAAACGATTGAAAAGGTGGATAGTACAGTTTACGGTGCTGCTTACAGAACGCATTTAACGACTTTGAAAAGTGCGACCGCATCAGCAGACACCAAACTGGATACCGAAGATATTGCCAATTTCGTACTTGGTGACGAAGGGCTTTTGATCATGATGTATTCAGAAGGTAGTGTAACAGCGGGCATGTTCGGTACAGCCTCACTTGACGGCAAAACACCTACTACTCCTGTGGATGGTATGGTAACAGAAGCTATGACGTGGACATTCCAGGGTACATTCTTGCCGACTACGGTATAGGTGGTGTAGTATGAAAATACAAGGAGGACTTGGTGGTATCTTTGTTTATGCTACTTATACAGCATCTACGATTGCTTTTGTTGAGGGGGGTGCAAATGCTGATACTATTACAGATTCCGCTAATGGCTTCTTGACAGCGGGGTTTGTGGTAGGAATGACTATCACAATCACAGACACTGCAAGTAATAATAAAAGCGTAACGATTGCGGCGCTATCGGCCGGGGTAATAACGCTATTATCTACCGATGATCTGACCGATGAAGGCGAAGGAAGTGCAACATTGGCAACTCCCACTTATGGTTATCAGGTCTTGGGATTCAAGCAGTGGAGTGGCAGTAATGGCTTAGAGAAAGTGGATAGCACTTGCTTTGAGAATTATCCATATAGGACGCATAAGACAACGATAGCGGATTGGTCTGCGACATTTGATGGGTTCTGGCTATCAACTGAGAGGGATTCATGGCTTGGCAGGAAACTACATTTGAGATTATTCCAGAGATTCGCATTATCCCCAAGTGCAACCAATCCTGCGGTATATTGGTCAGGAGATGCAACAATAATGGATATACCTATTGATGCCGCTATTGATACACTGGTAAATGAATCAATTACAGTTGCTGGCAATGGCGTTTTAACGCCGACATTGAAAACAACATCATGGTAAGTATTAAATATCATAAAGTGGGAGTTATGGAAATTGCAAAAGGGAAATTAACAATTTCTTATGATGATATAGTGCCTTTTGATAAGGATATTTTACAGAAAAATGTAGATAACGCTTTTTGTGAACTTCAAAATGCACTAACTTCTTATATTAGATCGCTCATAAATAATATACCATCAGGGAACGAAATTAATGTAAATATAAAATTAAAGGCGATTCCCGGGGATGTAGTTGAAGTTGAATTAAAGGCAGAGGAAAATACCGTTAATTTTCTTTTACTTGATGAAAATGGAAAACCTTATATAGCAAGGAAAGAAAAGGGGGAGACTGATGACTGATAATTTAGAACAGGTTGCAGGCGTTAACAGTGAATTTGAGGGTAAGATCATTAAGCCGATACTAATGGAAGATTGGGCTTCGATGTTTGCCAAACTCCGTAGTCTATTGATAACAGATGCATACAAGATTGATGATCCAGAGACACGACAGCTTGAACTCCAAGCGGTGCGCGCCATGCCTATTACTCAGATAGACATAAGGCGGTCAATGGGACGTAAAGAGATATTTGATCTATTCTTCTGCTCAGCATTGAAGCTGAATAAATGGACAGTAGATCAAATGAATGAATGGATCAATGGGCTTGAATTTGATGACGAAAAGGGCATCAATAAGCCGCAAGATTTGTTTACGTTTATTATCAACTTATCCATTCCACAACCGAAAGCGGGTGCAGAGGTTGGCGCCCCTTTAGCTGGGACAGAATCTACGCCCTCATAGCACATCACTACCACAAAGACGCTAACAAAATGACGTGGATTCAGGTACAAAACTACATTGATCAGATACCCTGGGCTGTGCCAATGGAGCGTATAAGATATTATCTCAGAGATATAAAACATTGGCTTTATGGTGCGTTTAACAAAGACTATCATCCACAACCTGAGCTGGAAGAAAATGAGACAATGGCAGATCGCAAAAAGGCGGAGTTTGCAGAACTCCAGAGGCAAGCAATACTTCATGGCATCTCGCCACCAAAGGGGTAAATAATGGGCGGAATTCTCGGTGAAGCAAAAGTCAAAATATCAATGGATGATCTTGATAAGCTAGATCGGCATATAGACTCATCAGGGCGTAAGTTTGTCGGTCAGACGGATAAAATGTCTGCGGGATTAAAAGCCATGGGCGGGCTTTTCGCTACTATTGGCGTAGCCAAATTCGGCACTGATATATTCAATGCTTCCGTCAATATGGATAAACTTCACCGTATGCTTGTCAATGTAGAAGGATCGCAACAGGCCGCTAACAAACGATTTGAGCAATTCCGTGTTCTTGCCAAAGAGCCTGTGCTTGATCCTTTTAACTTGTCACGATTCTATACTGGCTTACGTGCTATGAATGTAGAAGGTGAACTTTCTATTCGCTTTATGAAGGGTCTGGCTAACGTCATGGCAGGTGCTGGTGCAGGGAATGAGGACTTTTCACGCAGTATGCAGCAAGTCGTTCAAATGATGGGCAAGGGAAAGCTCGAAGGACAAGACTTACGAGTTATCCTTGAGTCATTTCCACAATTCGCTAAATACGTCAAGGATGCACTTGGAAGTATAAATACAGAAGAACTCGCTAAGAGTGGGATCACGGCAACCGAAGTAATGCAAAAGTTGACGGTTGAATTTGAAAAGCAACCAAAGTTTGCAGGTTCAGCACAGGAGGCGGTTGACAACTTCAAGCAATCATTAACATTATTTGAAAGCTCAGTCGGCTTGCAAGTCTTACCTACACTTAGCAAATTCCTTACCAAACTAACTGACATGGTAGATAAATTCCAGACTCTTGACGGATCCATGAAAACCCTTATCGGCACGTCAGTAGTCGGTGGTATCGGGCTTCTCGGTGTAGCGGCGGCTGTTACTGCTGTGGTCAATGCACTTGATGCGCTGGGCATGTCGGCGGGATTGAAGGCATTGACAAGCGGGGCATTGGCTGGCGGTACCAAGGCGGGTCTTGGCACTACTGCGGGTGGTATTGCAATCGGCGGTGGTGCTTTGGCGGCGACAATGGCAACAGCAGGCGCTGCGATTGCTACTGCATGGATGGTGGATAAAGTATACATAGCGGCGACCCGTGTCGACTTGGTGGGTCCGGCGTCAACTGCGGGTGCGAAGGCAGAAGTAGCGGGATCACGTGCTGCATTGCTAAAAGAATTAGGTTTATATGGTGAAACCCAACAATTCTCTACTGGAATGAACGCTGGCGATCTGGTTAAAATGTCTAATTTATTCACCAATGCTGGTTTGGATATGTCACGATATGCCAAACCAGATTTAAGGTTGACATTTGCAGACGTGATAAGCTCGCTCAAAACATCCTTCGGACAACCGAAATATGTAACACAGCCAATGAATCTAAAAGGGCTTGGTGATATTTCAGGAATGTCTCCCGAGTCACAAAAACTACTTGAGGCACTTCAAGAAAGTAGCTATAACTTTCCAGTAGAATCTTATGCAAGCACCAAAGCGGGTAAGTATAAGTTCGGGCCACGTATAACAACCAATGAACTTGCTAAGGGTGGCGCTTTGGGTTTCCAACCTGAGGGTGGCGGATTTAAAAGCACTCCGTTTACTGTTGATATGAAGGCAATACAAGCAAGGGCAGATTTAGCCGAAGCAAACGCAAAATTAGATAAACAGATAGAACAGATGATTCCTACCTTTACGCAATTAGATGATAAAGAACAGGCACACATAGATAAATTACAACAGCAAATTTCTTTATTTAATGAGAACGGTATTGCGATAGATGATCTCAATAAAGCGTTGGAATTCACAAAAAACCTAAAACTGGATGAGCAAACAAGGGCATGGAATAAGGAACTTACAGGACAACTATTAAATATTTATGATACGACAACAGCATGGGATGAGTTTATAAACGAAGGTAAAAGCAGTATTACGGATATAGGCATTGCCTGGGGGGAAATGGCTAATAATGTGATTGGGTCTATTGAGACAATGACACAGGGTGCTGGTCAATTAATGTCAAACGTAGAAAGTCTTATTAACCGTATATGGGGAATTGATCTAAGTGAATATGAATATGTTGATCCTGAAAAAGAGGCTGAACGTAAGAAACGGTTAAAAGAAAATGAAATGAAGCCTAAATATGGCTGGTGGGAAACGGCTAAGAACATATACGGAGGGGTAACTGACCTATTGGGAATTGGTGAGGGCGCAGGGAAAATTATAAGTAGTTTTCAAACAGGTGGTTGGGCGATGACGCCACAGATCGCAAGTATAGCAGAACGTGAACCTGAGTTGATTATACCTAAAAGCAAACTTTCTACTAGCGGACTAGGTGGCACAACAATAGTCAATATCTCATTCCCCAACGTTGACGTCAATCATCTTGACAAAGGGCGGTTCAAGCATCTGGTTGAGACAAGTATTAACGAACTTGCCGCTGACGGTGTAATATCGAGGGTGTAGTATGGCTGATAAAATGTCACTTTTTGAATCCCATGATGACGTAACGGTTACGTTCACACCGTTGAGTAATGACACCTTTATACCTATGCAGGGGCGCAAGCGTATCACTCACAAGGCACTCGATGGCACAAACTATACTTATGAACTCCATGATAAAGGACGTACAGAGATCAGCATTAATGCCTTGTCAAAGGCTGATTATGATACGCTTTACGATTGGTGGAATGATGCTGATAGCCTTACCTACATACCTGATACAGACGTTTCAAACGAGACGTACATTGTCAAGATAACCAATGAGACTAACCCATTCAGAATGATGCCGAATACCACGTGGGAATCTAAATACGAAGGCACTATGATATTGGAGGAAGTTTGATGACAAAATATGAACAAAAGTTATTTATAGAAACAACATTAGAAAACATTAAGCGCAATGTGTTAGAAAAATTAGAAGATGATCCATTTTCTGATTTAGATCATATTAACTTGCGAAAATTAATACATCTTGAAGCAAGTCAGTATGATTATACATCAAATGAAAAATCAGTTATAGTTACTCATAAAGTAATATTAAAAGAAGTAACAGATCCATCATGGAAGCGTTTACAGGAATATAGAAAATATCACTCAATGATTGGAGATTATAATGAAACACCTCGTCATTAGAATAGTAAAATATATTATTAATTGGTTAAAAAGTTGGTTTATTTTTGATACAGATATAGAAAATGAATGGCCCGAATATCCTTCATGTACAAAATATTTATAACAGGTGGATAAATGGCAAGCATGTCACTGCTTCGTGCATACATCCAAGCGAACACAATATCATTCCACGAGAACGCACCATTGAATGATACCTTACAAGACTCCGCAGAGGGTTTTGTAGCGGCGGGCTTCGTGGATGGCGACAGCATCACTATTACAGGGTCAACGAGTAACAACGGAACATTCACTATTGAGGATATGGGTTTAGAAACATATCCTCTTTTGATATACGTCAACGAAGGCGAGATACAACTTAATTCTGATGCCGTGCTTGTAGAAGAATTAGAAGGTGATATAGTAACCATCCAGGGAACGCCCTGGACATTCTCGCCGATGGCAAGCGGGTTCGATGTGCCAGAGGAACGTGATAGGGTTCTCTTAGAGTCATTAGACGGCACAAAATCACTTGATGAAGTCAGTGTCAAGATGCGCTGGGAACTTCCAGTCAATGCTGTGAGTTCTGCAAATTTCGCAAAAATAAGCCAATGGTGGCGTTATGGGTCAACCTTGCGTTTCAATCCAGATACAGACCATGCAACCGTGTATAATGTGCGATTAGTCAATGATACATGCCCTTTGTCAATGATGCCAAACATGGCATGGAATACCTATTATCAAGGCGTACTTATAATTGAGGAGATATAATGGCATCAGCAGAGATGATAGCGAAACTAAAAGAGACCTTCTGTCAACCTCGTATACGCTTCTTGTATGACGGTGTTGACTACTCTAGCTACGTCATTAATATATCTGATATACGAAGAGACTGGAATCTATCACCATGCACGGTTACTATTCAACTAAATAATAGGTCAGGTATATGGAATTCATTTTTGACTGACCCAGCCGCATTAACGAAAAAGGTGCAGATACAATTCTATCTCAATGATTTTGACGAGGCGATTGATCTTTATACTGGATATGTTGAGAGTGCAAGTTACAATTACAAGCGCAAAGTAATGACGATCACCGCGAGAGACCGTATAAGCAGATTGCTAGAGAATCAGATCATTAGCGTTTATGCTGATCAAGTTTGGCCCGTAACATATAATTATTTTACTCTTGATGGCGTAACAAGAATAGAACCGCATGTGGTCTCTGATACGGTATGGCATATTCTAACTGATTATGGCAAATTACACTCAGTTGCAACATCTGCAAATACCGATATAGATTATACGTCTTGGCTAACATGGGCGGAATACGTTGACGATGGCGGGTATAGTTTATATGACATCGGGGTAATCTGTCATGGCGAATCAGTAAGTAGTAGAATGTTAAAAATCTTACAACTTACCGAAAGCATAGCGTGGCAGGCTGGCGATGGTAAGATCAATTTTAAGGCGTCTACACAGACAGAAGCGGGTCAGACATATACTAAGGCATATCTTATCGGTGAGCCGTCTTATAATGTATCATTGGATGGTCGGTGCAATGCTATCTATGCCAAGTGGGGTTATAATCTAGCCGCTGACTTCTGGCAATCTGGATCATCCTCTATGACTTCGCATTCTCATATCGTAGGGCCAACGGAACAACAGTATATCTATCAGACCGAATATGAAGAAGATCGTTCAGTATTCCATAACTCTACAACCTCAGCACAGAAATACATAGACGAGAAGTTTCTGCGGACAGCACCACCGATCCGCACTTGGGAGGTACAGACTAACTTATTGGGTTTCATTGAAGATGTAGGCAATGAGATCATCCTTAGCGGTTTTTATGTTGCGGATCCGTATGATTCGATTGAAGTGCATTTGACAAGCGTATCATTTGATGTTATGAACTTTGTGCCTACATTGAGTGGTTATTACATCTGGGGAGCGGGTGAGCTTTAATGAATTATTCAAAACAAGATAATCCTGATGTGTTAAGACATATCAAAGATGATAGCATACACCCAAGAGTGACAACCGGCGTTAATATGCTTCCAACCGCTACGCAGTACCAAACCCTTGCCAAAGGCGCTTCACTATGGGAATCTACGTCTATTTTAGAAACAAGGGCGGATGGTTCTTACATTAAGGCTTCATCAGGCGACACTTTATTAAAACTCCGTGATATAAATGACGCTTATTCAGCTTATCATTACAAATATGATACGGATAATGCTTATGTGATTAAGAATGAGGCAGACGTTGACTTTTCTGATATTGTTTTATATTGTAGGTTCAATACTGATTTAAGCGATTTATCTCAGTATGCACATGCCAGATCATCAGAGGACGCAACGATCAGCAATAGCATTTATAAATTCGGTGGCGGTTCGGCATTGTTTGTAAATGCTGGAGGAATACCATCAGATCATATTAGATATACGCAACAGACAAATGAGTTTAGATTAGGCACATTGGATTTTGGTATTTCAATGTGGTTGAAACCAGTAAGTGTGAAGAACGGAGATAATTTCATACTGATAAACGGATGGGCTTCTACTGGATTGGGATATATGTATGGTATAAAAATATACGGTCCCAATACGTTATATTTCTATTCAAATTCAGGAACGTATCACTGCACATGGACACCATCATTGACTGACTGGACTCACGTTGAGTTTGACCGCAATGGCCTAGATGCCTATATCTTTATCAATGGCGTTAGTCAAGTAGTTACTATTGATACACCTCTTGGCGACATTGTCGCCAGTGGCGATATAGATATTGGTGCGGGACAGCTTGATCTTGTTGGATATTCGTATTACGGTTTTAATGGGTATATAGAAGAGGTATACTTTAAAATAGAGGATTATTTACACATAGAAGATTTTACGCCGCAAGTAGCAGAATTTGCGAATCCCACAACTGGGACAGATAATGAGATTATCAGGACAGAAGTATCAGCAGAATCGTCATATTCGCAAGACATATACATCGGATCGCCAGGGATGCGTATAATATTTCTTGGTGATGTCATTGGATATGAGGGTGGTGCGATTTCGCTTAGGCATACTGATCTCAATAATCTTGGATGGGCAGATTGTGGGCATACTACACCAATTCCATTGGCTTACGGTGGCACGGAAAAGGCATTGACTGCAAGCAATGGAGGGATAGTTTATACTGATGCTGACAGCATGGAGATATTATCTGGAACTGCAACTGCACAAAAGTTATTGATGTCACAATCTAATGTCGCTCCGATATGGTCAACGCCGACATACCCAAACTCAGCTACCCTGAACAGAATTTTGCGTGGTGATGGCACAAATGTTGTATTATCTACGTTCACTATTCCAGACACGTTCTTAATTAACACTATCCCTTATGCAAGCGCCGCAAATGAAATATCATTCGGAACGACACTACCTACACATACTGTTACAACGCAACTTACAACATTAAAGATTGAGGGTGGAGTTGCTTCGGGGGGCAATTTAACATTATCCACTACAAGTCATGGAACAAAAGGTAAAATATATTTCGGAACTGCAAGTGTTTATGATCAGGTTAATGATAGGTTAGGTATAGGTGCAACTTCACCTGACAACACTGCAAATTTCGTTAAGAATGAAAACGCACTTACGTCAGTAGTTATAGGAAATACAAATACAGGAACGTCTGCTAGATCGTCGATTACACTTACTCAAGATATAGGAACGTACACAATTCAGACGTTCTTTGGGTTACATAATACAGCATTTAATGCTGGTTTAGGATATGAGTTACTCACAGGTAGTCGTAGTATACTTGTAGGAATTGGCACTACTCAGGGAATGTCTATTCTAACCAGTAATAACACCCCTATTGTCATAGGTGTAAATGGCTATGCAACTGCGAATGAAATAGCTAGATTCACTACTACTGGATTGACGATGTATTTAGCACTAAAGACATTATATCGTGATACTGCTATACATATAGCAAGTCTTGATGATGGACACTTGGATTTGACGGCTGATATAAGTATTGATATAAATGGGTTAATGCTAACACAGGATGTCCAACCAATTACAGACGACACATATTATCTTGGGAAGAATGATGATGATAGTCCATTAGCATGGAAGGGTGTAATTCTTAAAGATACAAACAATGGGAAGTATTATAGAATAGAGGTTATAAATGGTGTGATAACACCTACTGACTTAACAGATTAAAGGATATTCATGAGTGATAACGAGATCAGAATGATAACTAACTCTATTGATGAAATGCGGAAAAGTTTTGATAGATTCAAAGACGTATTCAATACGCATTGTCTTGACGTCAATGAGAAAATGTCAAGTCTGAGTAATAGAGTAACAATTCTTGAAATCGAAAAACCACGGATTGAGAAAGCGAAGCAATATAAATTTGAATGGCTGACTAAATTCGTATTACCCTTCATCTCGCCTTTTATCTCGGCAGGACTAGCGATAATAGGGGCATTTTTGGTGTTCAAGCTAACAAAGGGGTGAGGTATGTCGCAGTGGACAGAACAAGGCGCTTGTTGGTATTGTAGTTATCAGTACGCTACAAAGACGTATAATAATTGGATTGATGGGAATGGTAACTATTGCTATTATAATACTTGTAGATGTAGTCTGATAATGGGATGCGGTGCTTTTGGTTACGTCAAGAATGAGTACTGCCCGATGTGTCATGCTCTCTATCCTACCGTTGCGGTGAGTTATAAGCTTACCCGGTGGGGTTATATGACATTGACAAAGCAGTGTTCACAGTGTTCATATTATTATCACGTGGAAGGCTGGACATGAGATACATTCCTGAGCTTCAAGAAATGGAAAAAGAGATCAAAACTCTATCAGTAACCTTTACTACTTTTATAAACGTGATACATCTCCAGACTGCCCTATATGAAAAGCGCATCACTGCACTTGAAAAAGCCAACCGTAGAAAAAAAATCGTAAATATTTTAACTTTAATCTCGGATTATTCCTACCTTGTTTTTCTCACACTCCTGACCGTACTTTTCTTCAAATTTATCCTACATTTTTAAAGCTAATAGGCATAAGGGTTCGTCAGAAAACTGACGGAGTTTCTGCGCCTAGTGACGAATTTTCAATGCCATTGGTGAATTTTTGTCATTAAAATAAATTAATAATTTTCTTGACATTTAATTTTATTTGCTGTATAATATAGGCATAGAGAAAAAAAGTTACGAGGCTTAGATAGAAAAAGAAGGAGATAAGGAAATGTTAAAAAAGATTAGTTACAGTCCGATTGTGGGTCTGGAAGCCTACAACGGTAACTTTAAACAGGTAAATTACACGGCGCAAAAGCATGATAATATGTTTAATCCTATATATGCCACAGTGGAGGAGATCTTATTGATAGCGAATGTGGCATACTTCGCTAAAAAGATCGGTATGGAGTTTACATCAGTGACATTGCTCATGACGGTGACAAATGAGTACAGGGTTGAGATCCGCTAGCGTTTCAATTCTACAATAGTTCGATTAAAAGCTTCCAGATAGCAGTTAAGGAAATACAAATTGAATTGAGGAGGTCATAGAATGAGAAAGGCTATACAGGAAAAGGTCAGGGAAAATGTGCAAGTATTTAATCCGACTTTCCGTGATGAATACGGATTGGCTTTAAGGATTGGCAAAAAGCGTTTCGGTTCTGAATGTAAACATGAAGTTATAAAGAATGGTTATTGCCAGAATTGTCTAAGAAAGGTGGTGACTAAATGAAAAAGATTCGTTCATATTACCTTACTGAGCAAGCAATCAAAAAGGTAGAGAATAAGGCACTCCAGTTGACCCTTACGAGTCATGGAAAGTCGGCTGTGATAGAACGTATGATTGACTTTGCGTGTGACAACGCAGAGGATTTTGATGATTACTTTGTATTTGATCCGAAGGAGAAAGTAAAATAACATGGGTTTATTAAAGGCTTTACAAATGGATAAAGATCGTCCTCTCTATCAAGTGATGGGCTTCAAGGAAAGCAATGACGTGACGGTCAAGGTGGCAATGATGATTCTCAGTGTCAAGAAGTTAGCTAAACGACATCAAGGGCTTGCTTTGATGAACATAGGCAAGATAATACGCAGGGAGCGGCTTATAGTGATGTGTTGTGTCTGTCATAGGCATCGGGTTAATGGGCATTGGTACGGCGGTAAGATACCGACTGGTATGCAGTCACACACATTCTGTCCACCGTGCTTTGAGACATGGAAAAAGGAGAATTTAGGGGAGTGATCCCCAAGCAGGCTGGCAGGTGCTGATCGCAATGCTTGTATGACGAAGCCTGTTGACGCAAGCAAACATAGGAGTAAAGTGTCTTTATTGGTTGTGCTTTGAATTCCGGGCGGAGCGCTGGAGAGACGCTCCGCTCTATTACGAAGGAGAAAGAAATGGATTTAAAAGATGCTATCAAAGAATTAGAGGGAAGACAAAAAGATTTGCCAAGTTCATGTAGGTTATTGCAAAAAGAGTTAGTCGAATTAGCGGTTGAATTAATGAAAGCAGACGCCTTGCAGAAAATTTCAGGTGCATTGCATGGAATAAACATGACTTTTAATGGCAAACTCTTTACAAGAAATAGTTTTACCGGGGTGGATTATATTTCAGTTAAACTAGAGAAATGAAAAGGAGTAAAATGACACAAGTGCAGATTGATCACGGCGTAGAGATACTTGATCTATTAGATAAAGTAAAAGTAGAGTTGATACTGCTTCAAGCAAGCGGAGATTATATTGATCTTACATCTGCTAAGAATAAACTGAATTCTTTAACGGCGGAAATTGAGGACATGCTGTTCCCTACAGAACCCGATCCTATTATTCCTGATTTTGAAATTGAGCGGATTAAAGGAAACGCACCGAAGTATCCAGAAAGATCGCCGAGTAATGTTGAGGCATATAGACTAACATATAAAGACGGATCCTCCGTCAGGTTTATAAAGGAGCAAGAATAATGCAACAAAAGACAACGGAATATAAAGATACGGAATTACTTGATGATATTATGGAAAGTACGATCAAGTTCATAGATGAAAATAAAAATCCAGTGACGTACAAAGCGAGAGATATTTTCAAGGCATATTGCCCATCAAAAGCCACGCCAGCGCAACTTCTTGAGTTCAAAATGAAAGTGGAGGCACTCGGTCTTGATCCATGTCGCGGGGAAGTCTGGATGTCCATATTCGATGAATACGAAGGAACCGGGAATAATCGTAAAAAAATCGGTGAAAAAGTTGTAATTCTGACAAATTACATGGTATACGTCAAGCGCGCGTGGGGGTCGGGGAAAATGGATACTTTTAAGATTGAAATTGAAAAACCATCAAAAGATCCGCAAACATGGCGGGCTAAATTCATCGGAAAGCGCAAGGAGATGACAGAATCATTTGAGACTCCGCCAATCCCTGTTAGCGAATTGATTAAGCCGCGCGGTGTTTGGAATATTAGTCCCACAGTAATGACAATTGTTCGTATGACCTCACTCGGCCTACGATGGATGATGGCAGACGTATTGGGTGGTATGCCATATACGGTTGAAGAGATGCAAGGCGGGCTTGCCGAATCACAGAAATCGGAATATAAGATTGAAGATACTGTTGACGAAAAGACACAAGTTGAGATCGAAATAGAATTAGCTGAAAAAGAGCGGGTCAAAAATGAGTTTCTTGAAAAACTTAGAGTTGCGGCTGGAATGCAAGATTCTGTTGAAAAACTCAATTCATTCTATTTGGAACAGAAAAAAGAATATGAGCAATCGTCATTGAGGGCAGATATCCTAAAGATATTTGCCGATAGGAAAAAGGCATTGACACTTCTGGTTGAACCAGAACCGGAAGGCAAAAGCCGTGCCGAGATCGTTAATAAACTGATAGCGATCACAAATGAGAACCGTGCTGATGTGAATAGCTATGTCAGTGATGAAATGCTTGCAAGCGACATGGTGGTGACTGAAATGCTTGCTGGCAATGCTGACGCTATAACGCAATTCAAGAGAGATTTGCACGAGTACTTACAGTCTGTGAATACTGAGGAAGCCGAATACGAACAGCAACCTGAGTGATCTATATCCCTAGCGGCGGGGTTATAGCCGCAGGAGATGATATGAAGATTCTTTGGTTTGATACGGAAACGACAGGGCTTGATCCTAACAGGCACGGAATGATTCAGATTGCCATGCTGATGGATATTGACGGCGAAGTGGTTGATGAGACTCAAATCAATTATAAACCACATCAATCTGATTTGATAGATTTTGGTGAAAATAAAATTCCAAAAGTTTGGCGTGAATGCGATCTTGGTGACAACGCCGTCCTCCCAGCAACAGGGATAACAATTCAATCTCTTTGGGGATATAAGCATCCAGATACAGTCAGCATTAATGCCTTTCTACAAAAGCACATCTCTAAGTTCGATAAAGCAGATAAAGCTTATATTGGCGGATATAACGTTCCTTTTGATATTGCTTTTTTGAGCAAATTCTATGAGAAATGTAAAGATAATTATCTCGGCTCTTATATCAACTGGAAACAGATTGATGTGCGAAGTATTTTATATTTATTGGATTACAAAGGCACGGTTAAGCTCGATAATTACAAACTCTCAACTATTTGCGAATATTATGGAATTGAGCTTGAAGCGCATAACCCGATGAGCGATATAAAGGCTACGAGAGATATATTTTATAAATTGATTGGGGGCGAGATATGAGTAATATATGGTTCAGCGAATTAATCGAAAGCTACACAGGCAAGATTCCATATTTACTGTTAAAAAATATGACGATGCTATCTCAACCATAGCACTTGAAAATAATCTGAATATATACCATGCCGCATATATCTTCTTCAATGGTCGTGAACATCCTATTGATGATTTGTCAGTCAAGAAGCAAGAGCGTGTATGCAAGCGGTGCGGTGTTGATGGTTGGGATGTAATGTGGTCTGCGGTGGCTAGGGAATGGCTATGCAAACGGTGTAATGACGTATGGGTAAAGGAGAGGTGTTGAGAATGTCTAAAATAGTCTATACGGTCAAAAAATACTGCCATATAATAGCGGATGATAATTTCAATCATACATCATACCAAAGGCGTAAAATGCTTTGTGGTAAACTGGTAAATGTGAGAATCCATCCATGTCAAAATATTTCAAGTCTAGGACAGCCTTTATGCCCTATGTGTGAAAGAAAGCAATCTAATGAGTAAAATGCGTCCAGGGTGGCTAAATACGTCTCACGAGGATAGTGTCAGGTTTGTCGTGGGTTTCATCGTGTGTATGTTGCTATTACTCTATGGCTTACTAAAAGGGTGCTGATATGATTGAACCAACTAATAAATATTGCAATAATTGTGTATCTGCTACATATCCATTTTATGCACAAAAACATCCAAAAAAAAGATGGTGACAAAATGAGAATTCAATGTTTAGATAACAATCGTGATGATGGCATCAGGGACTTAATCGGCTTGATTGTGTGTATATTGAGTTGGCTGGCTAATTACTGGAGGGTAAAATGAAACGCATAGTTGGAGATTTAATTACTGATGATAATGTTATATTTGATGAAGATATAGTGGTGATAGGTAGTCTACGAGCAAAATCAATCAAAACGAAATGCGATCTGAAAGTTGGCGGGTCGCTGAAAGTTGGCGGGTCGCTGAAAGTTGGCGGGTCGC
>ERZ869929.193-NODE-193-length-39497-cov-6.524694_pt1 | contig 39497 bp, 45 predicted proteins | sample MGYA00579312_ERZ869929 | MGnify/ENA primary metagenome ERZ869929 (study PRJEB32216, sample SAMN09231818) | wastewater metagenome | place: USA: Maryland | collected 2016-08-09 | study: EMG produced TPA metagenomics assembly of the PRJNA472060 data set (Reclaimed... | reverse complement strand
CCGTTTATTTCGCGTAACTTATTAAATTCCTTTCTGAAACTTACACTTAGCGCTCTGTATTCTTCGCTTTTTCTGATGTCATCCGAAATTAATCCCATTTCGCCTTTTGGGTATGCGTTTAGTTTGTCAGAAAGTTCGTTTACAATAGCGTTTTGCTTTGCCTGTATTTCTTTGTACTCTGTGTAGTTTTTCATTTTTACGGCTTTACATGGTGAATGATAAAAAAGCAGCTATCACACTCCGCGTCTGTGCTGTTCGTGCTTTCAATGCACTCTAAATAGCGTTGGCGTTGTGTTTTTGCTTCGTGTTGGTCGTGGATATTTGCGTAGATAGTTGCCATTAGTGCGAATGTCGCACAGGCAAGCAGAATCATTGCGCTGTTTGTTGCGTTTTTCATGTTGTTACTTTTTATTTTAGATATATTCTATTTTTATAAATCCAAGTGTTCCGCAAAAAACACTTTTGCCAATTTGCACTTTTTGACCAAAATATTTTTTTGCTTCTTTTACGGATGTAAATTTTTTATCAATTTCTATGTTAATTCCTCCGCTAATCATTGTTGCCTTTATTTTTTCCATGTTGTTATGTTTGTTGGTTAAAAAATCAAGTCCGTTTGAGGTTGTGCCGCTATAATTTCGATTAAAGCGTGGTTTGCGTTCTTTTGCTCCGATTGCCAATGATATACCTCGTCTATGTGCTTTGCGTTGTCGCGCATCGTTTGACAGTGTTTTATGTAAACTTTTAAAGCGTTTTTAATTGTGTCTTGCATGGTTATGTATTTAAAGTGAGTTGTAAAAACGGTTTTTAAATTCATCTGATACGGGCGAAATATCAACCGTTTCTTCGTTTTTTGGCTTAACCTCCCAGCACGAAAAGAATGTTTTGCCTGCTTGCTGTATTCCGCTAAATGGCGTTTTTACATAGGCGGTTGGCTTTCTGTATAATATGCGCTTGCCCTCAAAAGTACGCACCCCAAAAGAGGTCATTTTATCGCCAAAAAAACGCATTGTTGAACGGCTAAAAAAATAGCCTTCATTGTGGTGCTTAATGTCGCTAACTGACATTTTTAAAACTGTTTGGTTGTTGATAATCATAAAAATTGTGTTTGATTGTTTAAAAATAGCTTTCGCGCCTGCACTTGCGGCATACGGCTGAACCGGACGCGAAAAAGATGGTTATTGATGTGCCTTGAAAAATAAATAGTCAGAATATCCCAAATGTTCAGCAATTGCGCGAACTGCTCTTTCGATTGCGCTATCGCCTACGCCCGAAATAGATTCAGAAAGAACAAAGCCAGCATTATTAATAGCCTCTTGTGCCGCTGCGCTTGGTCTGTGGTAACCATAGCCACCAGCCCAACCTGTACCGCTTGTGCTTATGCCGCTATTGCTGCTGTCATGTACCCACAAACAAGCGTAGTTTCTATTGCCCGTACCGTACAATCGCAATTCAACAACAGCATTGGCGCTGCCTTGATAATGCCTTGATGGGATTAAAATATTGTAGCTTTCAAAATAGTTCTTACCTTCTTTTCTGTGTGAAGAAGTGAATTTTGTTTTTGCGTCTTTGTTGAATGTTGCTTTCATAAAATTGTTTTTGTTGTTAATGATGATGCAAATGTATTGAATATTTATTCACATATACAAGAGTAGCACAAAAAAAGTTTCATTCAATCAGCAAAAAATCATTTTAGAACGCTTGGAATGTAGATATATCAAGCGTTTTAGCAGAATGTTAAAAAATGTAAATTATTCTAGTTCATCGAAAATACTTCCAAAATCTATCGAATCAGTAGGTACATTTTCCGCATCTTTTGCGCTCTGTTCTTTCTTCCTGCGCTTGCTGTTTGTGTCGCGTATTGTGTGCGCACATTCTTTTAATGCGCGTTCTATTATATTGAAGTAATATGGATGCACTACAAATGTTTTAGCCTTTCGACCTCTATTGCCTGTTTGCTTTTCACCGTCTGCTAAAATCAAATCATATTTTAGCATGTTATCAATTGTAGTCTTTTTTATGTGTGGGCAAATCATATACAATTGCCTTGCATACACCTGCTGCCCTGTTACCTGTAAATAATATGCAGCCATCAGAAATTCGCGCAAATTGAACGGAATACCCCTTAAAACAAACATTACAATATATTGCACTCTAAAATAACTGGATAAGTCAAACGTTAAGAAGTCAATAACAGTTTTTGTCCTTATCGCTACTTCAATGAAGTGCTTTCGCTTGTCTTTCCTTATTTCCTTCGATAGCGCATTGTTGCCATATGGCATAAATCTAAATTTACTTTACAAGATAACTAATTATGTTTTTAGGGTAGTCTAAACTTTTATTTAGGGTGGATATAAATGAGGGTTAACCCCTCCATTACCACCACAAAACTATAAAAAAATCCCAATCCCCAAAAATTTGGTACGGTAAAAAAGTTTAATATGATAGATGCAGCGTTGATTACAGCGTGAAAAATCAAAAATCGGGCACCGATAATAGAATATAGTATAGTGCTATTATATATAATCGGTCTCCATTTTTCAAAATTTGGCGCTGAAACGTAGTGTGGACGTGTCATATTATAAAAAGTTGATGTACCAAAATTTTGGAGAAAGGTGAAATTTCGTTAAATTCGCACTATGCAAAAAATTGAGAGTGAAGATATAGGAGTGAATCCGTTTACAGAATCGTTAAGGATTAAAGCGGTTCAGGTTGTTGTAATTGGCAAGCAGACAGGCGACACTTTAGCGGACTATCTGATTGAGGAAGTAGAAAGTTGCAAAGTGTTTCGCGCGGCAAATGCTCACGAACTTGTAGCGGAACTATCTGACCGCGCTCAAAGACTGCTTTTCTACATTATATATAGTGTTAAAGCGAATGAAGATTATATATGGGTAAACCGCAGCTATTACAAACGACTTAACCGGATTAAATCGGACACAACAATTGCCAACGCTATCAATGAACTAATACTGAACGGATATATAGCCAAATCAGTAGTTAAGGATATATATTTCATTAATCCGCGCTTAATATTCAATGGCAACAGGCTTAAAGCGCTTACAGATAATGTGGAAGTAGTCCGCACACATAAGATGGTGAAATAGAATCTGCTTAGGTTTATCTACACTCAAACGCTTTTGCCTGTGCTGCTTCGCTTTCGGTTTGGTTTGTGTGCGTTCGGTTTTGGTTTGGCGCGTCTGTTTTGGTTTGGGTTAATGGATTGTTTAGGGCGGACGATACGGGGGGAGTGCGAAATTTGACTTGGCTGTGATTATGCGGAGGGGGGTGATGTGTGATTAGACCCACAATTTCAACCATATAAGTATAAAATTAAACGCCCACATAGTGTTCGATTTATCAGACCCGTAACTTTAAGTACATATCACTTAAATTAAACGACCCGTAAAGCCAACGAAATAGAAGCTAATTTAACCAAATCAATATTCAGCGAATTTCCGCTAATTAGACAAGCCTATGTGTTATTTAGACAAATTATAAACAAGGTTGTATTATACAAACCAATCTACAACAAGGTACAATATTATACCTGCGACCATACCCCATTGAAAGCTATGAAAATTAAATCGCTTGCTATCAGAATAGATTTTAAGGATAAAATCAACGGAGTAGTTTAAGTCTACATAGCCTAGCTTGTACGCTCTTAAAAGCGGCTCTAATTTGTCTTTGTCTTTCATTGAGCTATTTGTCGTATGTAATTTTTTCAAAAGCTCTTTCAACTTTAGCGTATTGTTTTTCTACAAACCTTAAAGCGTCAAAAGAATAGACTTCTCTGTAATATGTTGGCAGTGGTGGAGGGTAGCTTGTTAAATGCGAGTTGTCTTGAACGCAGTAAATGTATAGCCTTTGGTTTTCTTGGTCTATTTCTACATTTTGTATTGTTGCTTGGTTCATAAGTTTTTATTTACCGCAAAGATACTTAAATGAAGTTGTGTAATTTTTTGATTAACATACATTAAGATACTGATGGTGATGGAGTTGTTATGTTTGCGGTATGATAATTCTATCAATGGCAATTTGTTGCGTTGCGTTATGGGTTTGTGGCGAGTTTACGCATGACTGCGAATTTGATTACGACAAGTGCGATTATACTAAAAAGCACAAAAGCCTAACAATTGGGTTTTACAAGTGCAAGCATGAGAGATGCAAGCGTGTAGATTGTGCTGTTATTGGAGATGATAACTGCAAGGAGTTTGATTTTATTGCTCCTCGTATTGCAGAATGGATTAAAAACAAAGAAAAGAAGTAACATGATATACATTGAAGAAAGGCATTTAGAGGAAATCAAGAGTAAGTTAAACATTGACGTTGATTTTACGGAGTATGAGAAGAAGTTAGACGGATTGTTTTTGGATGTGTATGAGATTGGTAAGAAGGCAATGTTGTGTGAGATTTTGAGGGATGCCAAAGTGATTAAGACCAATGATGCTTTTGTTGAGGCGACAAGGAATTGTGATATATTTGAGTGGTGGTTAAATGGTTCTGCCTATATATCGGAATCGGAGCAAAAGATGCGAGATGATTTTAGAATGGATATTAAGTTTGATAAGTAAGAAAAAACAATAAACATGAAGGAAAGCATCGAACAACTAGCTAAAGAAGTAGCTGAACAAAGTGAGTACATTGGTATTGTAGGAATACATACTGGTTTTGTGCTTGGTTATAGCAAATGCCTTGAAGCAAACCGATTTACGGCAAGCGATGTTATTCACTTCAAAGATTGGTGTATGAATATACCGTTAGGTTCTGAATTGGCAGGTAAGACAACAAATGAATTATTTGAGATATGGGTAAAGCAGAGATAAAATGAATAACTACAACAGATATTACACGCAAATTTTGGACGAAGTAGATTTAGACGAAAAGTATCAAGTGAATTGATTACAGATGCTCGTCAAGCAGTCTTAGTATATCAAGCCACGTTTGTTTTGTTTTGAAGTACACGTCCATTTCGGATGCACCTGCCTTTTCCCGTAGGAAGTACAAAGTTATACCAAATAAGTTTGTGTCGTCTTTAAAAGAATAATAGCCTAAAAAGTCTATTTGATTGAAGGACAGCATTACATAGCCATCCACATAGACTTTAACGCGTCCATTGTAGATTTTCAGTTCGTATTTATGGTTGCTCATATCGAAAACAGTTCTTTACGTTCGTTAATAGCTGCGGTTTGTTCAAGCGATGCAAGGTTAGCGCGCTGTACGACCTCATTGACAGACTTTATATAATCGTTGCAAGCCTTAATACCTCCGTACTTGTATGCCTCTTTCAGCTTTCGGAAGTGGTTGCATGGCACCTCTGTTTCGATTTGATAGGACAGTTCGGGCTGAATGGTCTGACCGTTGATAACCGAGTTGCCCGTTTCGATTAATTGCTGACCTGTTACGGTGATGATTTTCTTCTCGAATGTGATTTCAAGTTTCGATGCTACTTCGCGCAGTTGCTTTAGGATTGATTTTTTCATTCTAATAATGCCTGTTTAGTTCCTTTTCTTTTAGTTCGATTTGCTCCTTAATCCAAGCGGTAACGGTCGGTTTCTTTTGATGCTTTACAAGACTTTCTTTTAGTGATTGAATAGAGTTGAGCAGTTGTTGCTTATCGGGCTTGTACGGGAGTTGTTTTGTTTTAGCCATGCCACAAAAGTAACAATAACAGCTATTAGATTGTATTGATTAACATTTGTTTGCGATTTAATTGTGTGATAGTGGTATCTTTGTGGTCTAAAATATAAGTATGGCAGAAGCTAGAGTTTATCCGAAAGGTGTGGCATTTTTCCCACCAAAAGCAGGAGCGCCAACATGGGTGTTGGGTTCGGTAATTATTACACCAAGAGAATTGTTTGATTGGATTAAGGCTAATCCCGATGTGTTGGCTGACAGCGAAAAGTACGGCAAGCAATTACGATTGCAAGTTACTGACAAAGGTGTAAGTGTTGACACATGGAAGCCGACCACAACTGGTGCGAAGGACTTTCAAAAGAAACCGCAAGAGCAAAAGGTAAAAGAAGTGGTGGACGATTCGCTTCCCTTTTAAAATATTCGGGCAGCAAGGGTAAGGAACATCATGGCAGCATGAAGTTAATGATTAGCAATAAGGCAGCGCATCTGCCCAAAGAGTTGTGGTGCGTTGTTGGAGTAGCCTCCTTGCATAATATTCATAAGGCTATTGCTTTTCGGACTGCGCGGCAACTGCGAGAAGTTGTATTTGAAAGGGTGGCGGAATATGGCGTTTAAATAAGGAGGAGTAGGTACCGAGCCGCAAGCCATGCGGGAGCTTCGCTTGTTCGAGTCAAGCCCCTTTCACTAATTTTTTTATGGCAAACCACTTAAAAGGTGCAAGAAAAATGCAAGGTTGGTCGTTGCGTGAAGCAGCGGCAAAAATTGGAATTTCGCACGAGCAATTAAGGAAGTATGAGGATGGCATAGATAAGTTCGATTCTAAGATGCTTAATAGGATTGCAAAGGCTTACAATATAACCGTTGATTCCATTGTTGCCGAAAGGATTGAAATTAAGTTAGGAAAAATTAAATATCACAATATGCCTGATTGGGCTTAAAACAAACAAAATGAATTTGAAAAATCCAATTGACCTTTTTATATTTCATCACACAGATGAAACAGATACTATGCAAAGAGTAGGGATTGATTACCCTATGGACAATGCAGAGTTAAGAAAAATCACATTTTACACCATAAACGCGGTTAGTCAATTTTTTGATGATGGTAATGAATATGCTTCAATACATACAAACGGAAGCCAGTATATCTGCCCAATGACTAAAGACAAATTGAATGAGTTAATTAAAAAGCACTTATGACCGAAACAGAAATACTATCAGCAGCCATACTCAAATTCGGTGTGCGCAATCAGCAAGATATGGTGATTGAAGAATGTGCGGAGTTGATACAGGCTATCAACAAATACCGCAGAAACGCAAATGGAGAGGGTTTGTCTGCATTGTGTGAAGAAATAGCCGATGTGGAGATTATGCTTGCACAACTGCGCCTAATGCTTAATGCTGATGTGCTGATTGAAGGTATCAAACAGATTAAAATAAACAGACTTGCAAAAAAGTTAGATTAAAATTTTGCATATTCCGAAAAGTCCTTATTTTTGCGATGCAAGTGTAGAGGACTTGTAAGAAAGATTTTGGTGGGTTTACTTCCATTTTTCCTGCCGATAAACAAAGTCCTTGCAGCCTCTACCTGCGAGGATTTTTGTTTTTATGACCAAACCAAATACATCTTGACGTTTAACTTCGCAGCTATCAAGCCAATATAGCTTTTAAGGGGCATAATTGCAGAACTACGCTGCGAGATGTTGTTTTCAAATCTTTTAAATAATATGCAGGGCTGTAAAGACACCTTCCCGATATTAGCCAAAGCCGAGCGAGAAACTCATTCGAGAAATAATTGGTAGGATAAAATAGTCTAACTCTCTTAGGGGGAAGGGGGTTAGACACCTTTATCTTACCTACCTCACTCAAAATCTATTCTCAAAATAATTAGTGAACAAACAACCTCGATAAAAAATGAATAGCAAGCAAAAACAAGCATATAGATATGCAGTTAGAAAAGTAAGACAATTTGTTGGTTTAAAAGAGTTGACAGTAAATCGAAAAGAGCATCAAATTATCAAGGCTTTCTTAGATTATCACAACATTGAATTTAATGGTTACAAAAAAGAAATAAAACTTTTTTTAGTTAATCTATACATTGAAAAACACCCTTGTTTAGACTTTGCTTACAAGAAAAGAAAAAAAACCGCCAAAACCAAAACCTACAAAAATTTTTACGATACACCCGAATGGCAACGATTAAGGAAAATGGTATTAAAGTGCTATGGATTGAAGTGTATGAAATGTGCGGCTAAAAACACAGAATTGCACGTTGACCACATAAGACCAATATCTAAGCATCCACACTTAAAATTGTGTTTTGGCAATTTACAAGTATTGTGCAAGCGCTGCAATAAAGAAAAGTCAAACGTAAACGAAAACGATTACAGACCATTTGTTAAAGAAAATTTCCTGTATAATTTACAAAAATAGCTCCTACTCAAAAAAAAGTTTGTGTTTCTAAAAATTTGTTATTTTTGCTTTCAAATAATTAGAAATGGCAAACAACCTATCTGCAAGTTTTCAACCATATTGGCTGACATATCAAATCAACGGCAGAGATAATAATTTCACAAGCATTGGCGACCTGCAAGCAAATAAGATTTTGTGCGCGTTTCCTTCTACCTGCACATTGGAAGATGGTACGGTGGTAGATAGCTACAAAGTATGGGTGGCAAACAAAACCCGTCCACAGCAATACGATGTGTACGATTTCATTCAGACAGATACATTTGCGGCTTTCTTCACAGCATTGAACGCACTTGTACCTGCCGACCTGTTCGAGTTCTATGACGAATGGGTAGCGTTTAACCTGCGCGACAGAGTACCTTCAACAGAATTGATTTTGGGTGCGGCACACGTACAAACAAAAGTGTTCAACCCTGCTGATGCAACTACAAAGATTTATGTAGATTTGGGCAACGCTGTTGATAAGCAGATTTTCACCGTAACGGGTACTGCAAGCGTATCGCAGCAAGAATACGAAGCGATTTACCAATAAGAATTTCCCATAGTTTCAGAGAGGCGCGGTTGTGTAGAAATATGCAGCCGCGTTTTTTTATCTAGCGTAATCTTCGGGAAACAGCTTTAACCCCTTTTCAATATCCTTTTCAAGCGAACCGATATGGTCGCACAAAGCCGTATCACCTTCGGCAAGTTCGCGCTTTAACTTTTCAAGCCTGTCCTCTACCTTTTCGAGTTTGATAGCAATATCAGCAACATCCTTACCTTCTTTAGCCGATGACGCACCGATAGCAAGTTGGTCGTTAAGCGAATAGAACGCCTCTAGGGTCTGAACAAATGAGTAGTATTTGATATTGTTTTCGTAGCGAAGAAACAAACAAGCCGCACGAGAAACATCGGCATCTTGGTTTTTGATAATCTTCTGCACATCGTCTGTGTAGTAACCATGTTTTGTCTTTTTCACACCGATGTAATCGAGTATTTCGCGTTTGCGGTCAATCAGCGATTCGGTGTTCATTACAAACGGGGAGAACTTATGATAGCAGAACACAATGTACTTTACTATCTGTTCGGTATTCATAGCATCTGTTTGGTATAAAAACTGCTCGAATACTTTTTTGAGTGATTCAATATCCTTGTACGGCTTGGTATCAATAGGATATTTCATTTTAGAAAAATCTAATGCCATGTTAATGAAGTTAATTATCTTTGCGCAAAATTAACTAATTAACCGTAATGAGAACTACAAAAGGAAGTGTATTATTACTGCTGCCCGAAACATTAGACGAAAAGGGCTATTACGAAGCAGGGGGTGTTAAGATTTACTTGCCCGTTATCCACGATGATATGTACACCAACGCAAGATTTGCAGAGGTGGCAGATGGCGAACACAAAGGCAAGATAGCCTATTTCCATCAGATGTGTTTTAGGAACGCACAGTCAGAGCAAAACGGCAAGGCGCTGTTTACGCACGAAGGTATGCGATACATGAAGATATTGGAGGAAGATGTGTATTTCTACATGGACAAAGACCACAACATAACGATGAACCCGACATGGGTGCTATGTGTTATGGATGAGGACAAGGAAACAGAATTTGTAGAAGGATACGGAAACATAAGCGGCAAGAAAACCGAAAGCGGATTGATTGTAGCGGAACTGAAAAAAGACCATAAGAAACACAAACGGGCGGTGATACACTACGTTCCGAATGGATTTGATGTACCCGTTGGCAGTACGGTGGTATTGGATACCGCTTGCGAAAGGTATGTTGAAGCGTCATTGGAAAGAACGCTTAAAGAAAAGTATGTGTATGTGAATGTTGACCATATTATCGGATTATGCGCGAACTAAAATTAACGATATTAGGAACGCCAAAGCCGAAACAATCAGCACGATTCTACGCTAAAGGCAACAAGGTATTTTCTTTTCAGAAGAAAGAGGTGGTAGAAAATGAACGCAACATAGCATACGATGTAAAAAGTCAATTGCCGATGTGTTTCAAGCCGTTTGACGAACCGATAGGAGTTGAAGTGCTGTTTGTGTTTCCGATAAAAGAAACATTTACCAAAAAGCAAAAACAAGCGATTGAAGAAGGGGCGGTGGTGTATAAAGACACAAAGCCTGATTTACATGATAACTGCATGAAAGGTCTTTTTGATGCTTTGGAAGGAATTGTGTTTGTTAATGATTCGCGTATATGTGAGGTTGCAAGCAAGAAAATCTACGGCAATAAGCCACGAATTGAACTAAGAGTATATCGGCTAAATGCTACTACCTAAATACGCGCACTTAGAAGAACCCGAAAGGTTTATTGTTTTACTTGATGGTATTCAAGACATCAATCCGTATTATATTGACTTGCCCGAACCTCCGAAAATGGAGGACATCACCAATTTTAAGCTACCGAAAGAACAACAGTTTTTTAAGCGATTATACATACCGCCAAACGTAAGAAAGCTGAATTTGGTAACAAGGGATGAAGCAAGGGTGATATGCCAAAAGAACCCCGAAATAGCGCAGTTTGTACGGATGTGTTGGCGCAAACGGGCAGAAGGCGAATGGCAGTTTATCAACGGAAAACCGTATTATCTTCCCGGCAACTATTGGTGGTATCTGAACTTTTACCACCTACCTCATGGACAGCTACCCGACTTTAGGGTGTATAACTTAAAATACTTTTGGTTTAGAAACTTTGTGGTGTTTAACAACCCGTCTGTATGGGGCAGTCTGATGTTTACCACAAGGCAGGTAGGTAAATCATCAATGGCAGGTGGTGAAGAATTGGAGTATGTAACACGCACACCAAACGCGCATTGTGGGGCTATTTCAAAAGAACTCGAATCGGCAAGAGAGTTTTTCAGAAAGTACATTACCTATCCGCGTAAAAAGCTGATATGGTTTTTCCAGCCGATATTCGATGGTAACACAGCACCAAAAGAAGAAATCAACTTTACTTATCCAAGCAAGCGCGGTGCTGATGCAGACTTTAACTACGAAGAAGAACCGCTTGAAAGCAAGATAGACATTAAGGCGCTGACTATTGCGTCTTATGATAGTGAAACATTGCACAGGGTTACGGTGGACGAGCCGGGCAAATACAGCAACGTGTCAGTAATTCAGTTATGGGATAGATTAAAATACTCCCTACGCGCAAGTAACGGCAAGGCAAACTTTATCACAACCATTGAAGAATTGGAGCGCAACGGTGGTATGGAATTTAAGTTGTTATGGGATAACAGCAACACGAAAAACACCAATGAGTTAGGCGAAACAGTAAGTGGATTAGTGCCGTACTTTATACCTGCATACGAAGCATTGATTGTAGATGCTTACGGAGAAAGTATTGTAGATAAGCCAACAGAGCAACAGCAAAAGTATCTGTATTCGTTTTACAAGAAAAAAGGCTATGCCGATGAAGTAGCGCACAAGCTATCACATATAGGCGGCAAGGAAAAGATTGAACTTGAAAAGCAAGAGATAAAAGACAGTTGGCAAAGAATAGCATACACCCGTAAACACCCAGTAACGATACGCGAAGGGTTTATATCCTCATTTAAAAACTGTCATTTCAATTTGTCGAAGATTGAAGCGCAGTTGGAAAAGTTTGTTTTTGGCAGCCCGTACATACTAAGGCGCGGTAACTTCGAGTGGTTGGATAACAAGCCCGATACAACGGTCATATTCAGAGAGGACGATAACGGGCGGTGGTTGGTGGGATATTTGCAGCCGCAAGATAAATCGAACAATTGGCGATGGAGGGGGCAGCAAAGACACCCCGAACACAATGGCAACTATACGGGAGTTGACCCTTACCGATTTGCAAAGACCATAGACGCGAAAGGCTCAATGGGTGCGATATACACATGGACGGAATATAACGAAGAGGTTGACAAAGGCAAAGACCACGAAGATTGGTTGACAGAAGATTTTACCATTGAGTACATTAACCGACCACTAAGCCAAGAAGAATTTTTTGAGGACATTATACTGCAATGTGTGTACACCAACAGCAAGGCTTACATAGAGAAAAACGCTACCGAAGCGTATCTGAAATACTTTTTGGAAAGGGGCTATGAAGGGTTTTTAAAATACGAACTGCAAGCAAAGAGAGATAGCAAGCGTGTGTATGTGGAAGAAAAATCAACACCCGGAGTTTACAACGCAGGAAACGAAGCACTCAAAGGTAAAATGTTCAACGAAATGGATTGGTATGTGAACTATTGTGTTGACCATTGCAAGTTTACAAGATTGCTCAATCAGTTGAAAGAGGTGGAGTACGAAGATTTGCAGCCGTATGATGCCTTTGTTGGTGCTGCATTGGCAAGGATAAACGCCAATATGATTACAAAAAAGCCTATTGTTCAAGTGCGACCAGTACAAAAAGACAAACAGCCCGATTTTCCAACGTACAAGCCGCAGATATATTAACTTTTATTGTCAATACAGATTGAATAACAAATATACTTTTGTAGCCCAATGAAGATACTAACGATAGCCATTGGCGAAAGCTACCTAAATATGGCTTGCACATTAGCGGCAAGTGTTTATGGCAAGCACGATATAATGTTGGTTACAGACCAAGATGTACAAGGCAGAAAAGCGGAGTTGTTTACGGAGATAGTAAGTCCGATATATGTTGGCGAAACCGATTTGGAAACGGCAATGATTAACAAATTGCACATTGACGAGTATGGCAACGGTAAGCCGATATTGTTTTTAGATGCCGATACGATTGTAACAAAGCCTATTGACCATACTAGGCTGTACCCGTTTGAAGCGATTGTGCTGCACAAAAGCATAAACTATCCCGATTGGTGCGACCATGACGAGGTAAAGAAGTTGTACGGATTTAATGAATATGTGCGCCAAAATACAAGTTGGATATATTGCGATGGCAGTAAAATGTCGGATGTTATATTTGAGAAGGCAAGAGAAATTTACATTGACATAAAGAATGAAAAGTTTAAGGTAAATTATTTTCGTGGTGAAATACCCGATGAAGTGTGCATTGATATAGCCATGTCTATTCTTCAATTTAGAAGTAATGATGATTGGGATATATTAAAAATAACAAATCAGAGTTCAAAAAACACAATAACTCATTATCTTCCTAAAGCTGCATACAGAACAAAGCCATACATACCAATCTATCTGCCGTTTATCAACTTTGAAGGGCTGCACCACACCATTGACAATTACTACGGAATATCCATTGCAGGAAGTAAAGTTGAAAGCCAACGGGTGGTGAGATACTACAACGAATGGTCTGAATACTTTGCTAAAAAGTTGGGTATGAATGACAAATCATTCTACCGTCCTAAGAACGCGCTCTCCACACCTAAGAAGCGAAAAGGCAACCACAACATTGCGGTGTTTTATCATGTTGCGCTGATGGGTAATTGGGAGCGTGTGGTTGAAGAACAGTTGACAATCATGCACATGAGTGGCTTGTATGACAACGCGGCTAAAATCACAATCGGGTGTGTTGGCAACAAAGCCGAAAAGATGCGATTGAATAAGATGTTGAATAAGTACCACAAGATTAACATTGGCGCGTATTCAGAAAACATTGAGCGTTACGAATTTATCACATTGGAATTGCTTGAAAACCACGCCAAACATTTCAGAGAAGATGCGATATGCTACATACACACTAAGGGCGTAACACTAAGCAGCGCAGGTCATTGGAGAGCGTACATGAACCACTTTAATTTGACCTTGTGGCAAAAGTGCTTAGAAGCGATTGCGGATGGGTATGATAGCTGCGGAGTGAAGTACATTGATGAAAGTAGCGGCTTCCCGCGTCATTATAGCGGTAACTTTTGGTGGGCGTATGCAGAACATATAAATCGATTACCGTCTGTTAAAAGCCTAAACCAAGCAAGCAGACACGAAGCGGAAATGTGGCTATGCAAAGAAGTTCACAACATGAACGTAATGAGCAACATATTTATTGACTATGAAAAAACACCGTATTTTGTATGATATTAAGTGAAGAAGAAATAGAATTTATCACAAATGAGTTATGGTTAGAGTTTGCTAGTCATAGCGATGGATGGCAAACTACAATGGATTTAAATTCCTTTGAGGCTGCAATTAGAAAAATTGCCGAACTAATTAAACAAAAACAAGAAAACAAATGATATTAGTTCACACTTTAGCCTTTAACTTATTTACGGAAGTAGAAAAATCCACACAAGACTTGTACGAACAATGTGGTGGTCAGTTCGATAAGCACATTATCGCTGATGTTGGCTTTCCGATATTCGAGGACAAGTTGCCTAAAAGCGTATCCGATTCGCAATTCGCAAACAGCGAAATGTTAAAGTCGCTTGCCAAAAAGTTCGGTTCGGAATACGTTAAGATTGACAACATTGGCGTTAGTCAGAATTGGAATCAAGTTATCATGCACAGCCAAATAGAAAGCGGTTGTGTAATTTGTGCCGACCCCGATGAGCGCACTAAAACTAAAGGATGGGTTAAGGCTATTGCAGATGTGTTTGAAGCGCAGCCGAAAATGGCATGGGTGTCATTGAATACGGAAGCGCACGAGAAGTTAGCACAGAACGGTGGATTGTTGCACCACAAGGCTAAATACGGACATGATGTGTATTCGGTAAACGGATGCAGCAATTGGGCGCAAGGTGGTTTTAACATGGATTTTCTGAATGAGATAGGTGGTGTACCCGTACCGAATGGTGGTAACAGCATATACGGATGGTTGGAACACGCTTCGTATCAGAGAATGGCAGGGCGTTGGGGATGGTGCATACTCAAAGACTTCTACGTGGAACATACTGAAAACAGCACCTTGTACCGCGAATGGAAAAATTATGTGGTGTTTGAAAAGCCTAAAGAGCAAGTAAGTTTTGCTGATTATTTGATAAACGTAAAAGGAGTAAAACCATGAAAAATTGCTATATAACGGGTATTATGGGTTTCGTAGGGTCAAACATTGCCAAGCGAATGATTGGCGAAGGTTGGTGTGTTTATGGCTGCGATGATTTGTCATTCGGCACGATTGAGAATTTAAAGTCATTAGACTTGCTTGTTAGTGTTGATTGGAGAATAGCCAATTTTAACACACAGTTGGAAGAAATGATGAGTTGCGATGTAATCATTCATTGCGCCACAAGCAACATTATCTACGCACAAACACACCGAAAAGAAACGATTGACAACAACTATCATTCAACTGTTGACGTGTTTGGTAAGTTAGTAAGCGCAGGTAAGCGCGTTATCTATATCAGCACCACAAGCGTTTACGGTAATGCTGATATTTTACCTACACCCGAAACAGCGCCAATCAAACTGACAAATATCTATGCCGAAACAAAGTGGTTGGCAGAAAATATTTTCTACAATGAAAAAAACGCTTGTATATTGCGCTTGTCAAATGTGTACGGTATCAATCAGCGACACACAAACCCGTATTGCGGAGTAATTGGTAAGATGATAAATGGTGCAATAAGCCAAAAGGCGGTTGAAATAATCAGCGATGGAAGTCAAACAAGAGATTTTACCTATGTAGAAGATGTGTGCGATGCGGTATTATTGGCAATTGAAAAGAAAGCAACGGGCATTTACAATGTATCTGCAATGAGTGAACAAAGTATATTGGCTATATACAACCACCTAAAAAATCAGATAGGAATTAAATTAGACTATTACTTTTTGCAAAAACGCAGCATTGATAACATTGACAGACGCTCAATTGACAGCACTAAAATTCAGACCGAATTGGGGTGGAAGCCAAAGCACACATTTGAACAAGGGTTGCAAAAAACGATTGATTGGTATTTAACTGAAACGAAATAATTATGGCTAAACTATTTGAACTTCTTACAGACAAAGAAATAAAAGAGTTAAAAATTACCATTGATACAAGCATCGAGGTAAAAAGCATGACTATTGAACAAGCAAAAGATATTGCACTTAGTTTAATAAAGACCGAGTATAATGATATGTGTCCAAAATGCTTTTTAAGTGCAGAGGCTATGAACATATTATCAAAAAGGGCAGTAGATAGAGATATTCCAATATTTAATTAAAAAACATGATTGAAACACAATTAGATAGACCATATGGTATTGACACGCAAAAGCACAAAGAAGCATGGGCGGAAAAGGACGTAACGGTTCTGATATGCCAACGAAAGACAAAAGACCTTATTCAGTTGTGCCTTGAAAGTCTGTTTCGCTTTTATCCCGATATTCCCGTATTGGTTGTGGACGGTGATAGTCAAGATGATAGTTCGCAATATTTGGCTTTTATGCAAACCAAGCACAGCAACTTGCGTGTATGGACTAAACCCAATCCAAGCGGTGGATTGACAAGTCATGGCGTAACTATGCACGAAGCTATAACCGAACACATTACAACTAAGTGGGTGTTGGCAATGGATAGCGACATTATTTTTGAGCGCGGTGGTTTTTTAGAACAAGCCATATCTGAATTAACAGACGATATGTTCGGCTACGGAACGCTGATGCTAACATCAAGAAAGAACTTTGCCAATGGCGCACCGTTAGATGAAAACGATGTGCTGCCATACGCGCACCCGTCATTTTCATTTTACAACCGCGATATATACCTGCAACTACAAAACGTACAAGTTAAGTTAGTAAACGGACATTACCACCCTGCGATATTCTGCAATGACGGTTCGCCTTGTGTATTGTCAATGATAGCTGCACAAGATTTAGGCTACAAGGTTGACGGATTTAATGTTGCCGATTGCGTTACGCACCTATCGGGGTCAAGTTGGACAAAGCCGCGTACAATATGGCGGCACGATTTTGATGTGAACACACGCCCGTTTATTACGTTTATCGTACCCGAAGGCTTTGACGTAAATCAGCTACGTCACCAAACCGACCAAGATTTTGAAATAGTATTCGAGCATGAGCCGTATGAGTTCGATGTGGTTATTCATGGTCATTTGCCCGTTAAGGCTATAAACCGAGTGTATAAGCATAGGCTGAATGTAAGGGGTGAGTATATAGATAGGCTACATTCAAGTACCAAATTGGGCAAAGATTATGTTGCAAGCCTTAAAAATTTTGCATTGAAAAACGACCAATCTGCTTTATCGCATTTTGCAATACCACGAAAATATTGGCAAGAACACATTTCACTTTTAGCAGATTAACATTCTTTTACAAAAAGTATTACATTTGCGCAAAATAGCATGAATGTTTATTTTCGGAGTACCCAATCTCGTATTATTTCCCGATGACTTTATTAATCCTGACGAGAAGGACGAAAAATGGCATAGACAATATGTGCAAGCAGGGTACTATGCTATGTACAATAACGCCTATTACAACGGCAAGTACAATCAATGGATACTGAATGAACTATACGCGCAAGGCAAGCAACCTATTGAAAGATATGTGAAAGCACTATGCCAAAACGCGGAGGAAAACTACATGGACATCAATTGGCGGCAAGTATCTATTCTGCCAAAGGTTCGTGATATTGTTATTGGCTACCTATCGAAAATAGATTACAGCGTACAATGTGCCGCTATCAATCCCGATTCAATAGAAAAGAAAGAAGCGATGAAATGGGATTTGTGGGCAGAAAAAGAAATGCTGCAAGAAGCCAAGAAATTCATGGAAATGATGGGGGTGGAGAATATGCCACTCGAAGCGCAGCAAGATATGTCGTGGGTTCCCGATGAATTGCCAGAATACGAGTTGCTGTCAAAACTATATCTAAAGTTAAAAGAAGAAATACAAGCAGAAATAGGTGCGGAAGCGGTACTGAATGAAAACGAATGGGATGTAGTAAGGCGTATCATGTTGGAGAATTTCTTTGACAATGGTATGGCTTGTGTGGAAAAGCGTATCAACAATTACAGCCAAGCAATAGAAGTTAAGTCATACAACATGACTAATGTGATATTGCCAAACTATACGGGTAAGACGGGAGAAAAGGTATGGATAGCAGGTATATGTGAGCCAATGAGTGTGTATGATGTGTACAGAGAAGCAGGCGACCAATTTACAGCAGACCAATACCAAGAAATAGCCAAGAAATACGACCAAACATTAGGCAATCCGCAGTTTCAGCAATACAACTCACTATACGGTAACAACTATTCTTCATGGAAAGGGTACAACGTATATCGGGTAAGAATGTATTGGTACAGCACAGATGTGGTACGCTACAAAAAAGTAACCAAAAACGGTGCGGAAACGTATTACAAAAGCGGGTACGAAAAGGCTAAAGGCAGAGAAGAAAAGATAACAAAGGACGGACGCAAGATAATTGTAGAATCGGGCGATATGTACAAACAGACCGTACACGAATGTTCGTGGATAATCGGTACTGACTATGTGTATAACTACGGCAAAGTAAATTCATTCAGCCGCGACCAATTAAACAAGCGCGAATGTATGTTGCCATTGTCTATCTACAAGGTATCGGAGCAAGGTCGTACAGAACGCGCTATTCCTTTTATTGATGCAATTAGTATTTCATGGTACAAGCTACAAGACAGAAAAGCAAGGGCTATTCCTAGTGGCATTACCGTTGATTTGTCCGCTATCGAAAAATTGGTTGTGGATAACAAGGAAATGACCGTTAAACAGATATTGAATTTGGCGGTACAGACTGGCTTGTTTTTATATCGTAGCGAAGATAGCATGATACCCGAAGGCGGTGGCAAGCCAATCGAATCGAGAGAAAGCGGATGGGGTATTGAGGCTGAACAGTATATGAAAGATATACAGAACAACATTCAATTGGTAAATGCTGTTATTGGCGTTAATGAGTTTATGGATGCCACAACACCTATGGCAAGCACAGCCGCAACGGTAGCCAAGTTAAGCACAGAAAGCGCATTGAACGGGTTTAGCGATATTATAGACGGTATGATATGGCTGCATGAAAAGACCGTTATTGATATAGCAGGTAAGTTGCAACGTGCGGTGATGTACGGGCTGCAAAAGTTATACAGCCAAAAGATGGGTAAATGGATAGAGTTTGAAAATGACTTTAGCCTTACTCAATTAGGTATCAAGGTGGTAAGACAGCCATTGCAGCAAGAAAAAGAGTTTTTGATAAACTACTTGATGGAAGTTGTCAAAGAACCAAGTTCTCCGTTGGATACCGATGATATGTTTAGATTAAAGAGAATAATTGAAACAAGCACAAGTATTAAATTTACAGAGGAGTTTGTTATAATGGTTATCAACAAGCGCAGACAGCAACGTGCAGCCGATGCAGAAAGAGTTGGTGTAGCACAAGCCGAAGCACAAGCTAAAGCCAAGCAAGAAGAATTGATGTTGGCTAATCAGATGGCTAACGAACAAATGCAGCGTGAAATGGCGTTATATACGCATAAGACTGACGAGGATATTCGCAAGTTCAACGAAACCATGAAAGGTAAAATAGACCAAAACGTAGTGAAGTCCGAATTGAAAAAAGACGAGAAAGCTACCGAAGCGCAGGTTAAGGCTATTTACGGAGGCTAGTCTATAAATTTTAGATTAGTCGAAATTACTTCATGCAGCAAGCCGAATGTATCTTCTACAACGGCTACAAGTATTTCACCGTTTGAGTTGGTTTTTCTAATCCATGTGTGAAACAGATACGGCACACCGCTATCTATGGCTATACATTGACGTAGTTCTGATTTCATGTTAATTATAATTTTCCTTTCTTGTAATTTTTAGCGTATCTTTTATACATTTTCAACGTAAAAAAGCCGTTTGGGTATTTTCTTTTGTTGTAATAATACAAAAAAGTCCAATACCAAGTTCTTACAAATAATGGCGCAAATGAAATCAAGTCGGTAATAAACCAAAAAAACCTATATCGCAGCATTTTAATCATTCCACAAACATACAACAGAATAACGCTTGCAAGATTTTTTTAAGATATTTTTGCAGTTTGTAGAATATTAACTTTCTTTGCAACAAATATTAACAATGTCAGACCAATTAACTACAACGGAAACGCAAGCAGCGCCAAGCCCTTCACTAGACCAACAGTTGGTTATGGAGGCAATGATGCAACAAGGTTTAATCCAAGAAGCACCACAAACGCCACAAACGCCAACCGTTGAACAACCAACAGCGCCAACGGTAGAAACACCTGCGGCAGTAGTAGAACAAGCGCCAACGCCACAAGCAGAACCGCAAATTGACTACACATCGTTCATTGAAAAAGAGTTTGGAACAAAAGATGTTCAGACTATCAAGGAAAGATATACAGCGTTTGAGCAGCTACAAAACGAACTGAACCAAATTAAATCGCAGCCTAAGTATAAAACATCGGTTGCGGAAACATTAGACAGTTTGCTTGAAGGGGTATCAGCAACAGAGCAGCCTAAAGTGTTGGCTAAGATTGCTGAATTTATGTCATTGGACGAAACACAGTTGCAACCAAAAGAACTTGTTGCGTTTAATCTAAAATTACAACACCCTGCATTGTCTGACACTCAAATTGATGCGCTTATTAATAGGCGTTATGGTCAAGGTGAGTTGGCAACAGAAGAAGAAAGATTGGCAGGAGAGGCGCAATTACTAATTGACAGCCTTGAAGCCAAAAAGAATATTGTCGAATTAAAGACAAAAACGCTATCAACCAACCCTGCTAAGGCACAAGCTGATTTAGCAAGCATTGACAGGGAAAAGAAGGTAGCACAATACCAACAATTAACCGAAGGTAGCCTCAAAAACTTTAAGACTATCAGCCTAAAAACTGACAAGGTGGATATTGCGGATTTCGCAGTAGATGCCAAAGCGGTTGAACAAATTAAGGCTGATGTGGCAAACGCCATGATTAACGGTGGTTTTGAAGCAACGGAACAGAATGTGCATGAGATTGCATCAGCCTTGTATAAGGTCAACAATTTCACACACATTGTAAACCACATTGCGACACAAATCCAAAGCAATCAGTTAAAAAGAGAAGTACAGGAATACCACAATGCCGACCCGAAAGGCGGTGCTGTAATACAGCAAAAACCTCTGACACCGCAAGAAATTGAAAATATGGTTGCGAGTAAAATGGGGCTTATTTAAACCAATTTTAAAAACAAACAAAAACTAAAAGCAAATGGCTACTACATCGTTTACCGCACCTGCGAGTGAGGTACTTTTATCAACCTTCAACTACTTGTTGAAGCCTGACGTTCAAAATCTGTACGTTCAGAAATACAAATACAATGGCTTGACCTTGTATTCATTGTTGCAACTATTGGGTATGAAGCAGCGTGTAACACAAATCACGAACTTCACCAACGAGCAACCACGTATTATCAAATCATTCAGCCCTCGTGCAAACGTAACGGGTGGTTTGAGCATTTCAGTAACACTATCTACTGCCGATGTTAATTCGGACAACACTTTCTACCCACAAGTTGGTATGCAGGTGATGACAACCGATAAGGTTCGCGGTAAGATTACAGCTATTGATGTGTCTATTCCTTCTGCGCCCGTTTTGACCATCGAAGCGGATAACGTACCTTTCAATAACATTGCAGCAGGTACACCGATTATCAACTTCTCACGCAGAAGTGGCGAAGGAACAGGACAACCATCAAGCACCTTTACTCAACCTGAATTGTACCAATACTACAACAAAATCATCAAAGGTACTGCAACCGCAACAGGTACAGCTTTGAGCGTAGATACGTGGACAACTCAATTTGGTGGACAGCCTATTCCGGGTGGAGTATTCGCTATCATGCCGCAGATTGAAGAAGAAATGCGTATTCAGCGTATGATTGGTGGTGGTTTGATGTTCGACCAAGTTGTAACCAACGCAAACGCACTTACCGAGCCAGGCGAACAAAACGTATTCGGTATGGTTCCTGCGGTATTGGCAAACGGAAACAGCACAACTACAACTCCGGGTTCTTTCGGTATCGCTGACATGGACTACATCGTTCGCGTATTCGATGCAGAAGTAGGATGCTTGAACAACCTAATCGTAGCAGGTGGTAGCTTGTACCAAGACATTGAGAACGGTGTGGTAAACACATTCACTCAAAACCCTATCGTGTTCTCTAAAACACTTACGGGCGTGTCTAACCCTGTTGTAAACGAGCAAGCGGTTCGTACTGATAGCATCTTCGCAAACTACAACGTTCGCGGATTTTCTAAAGGTAACTACTTCTTCCACTTGGCTAAGATACAAGAATTGAACGACCCTGAAACCTATGGTGCAGCAGGATTTACCACTCCTAACTTGGGTGTTATCATGCCTCTTGACCCACTTGCAGGAACAGGACAAAGCGGTATCAAAGGCTATGTAGAGTTGACATACCTTGATGTTATCGGACAAGGTGGAGCAGGAACAGAAATGAAGATTTGGAAGACAGGTGCAAACGCTCCCGTACCTACCGACCAAATTGACAACTTGAACGTAAACTATCTGACAAGAACAGGTATTCGCTTCAAGGCGTTAAACAAATTCTTCGTTCTAAACGGATAATACTTAACTTTTGGCGAAGGGGTTGAAATACACCCCTTTGCTTTTTTTATTCATTAACAAACCAATTAACAATGTTAGAGATTAACGGAAAACTGTTAAGTACACAAGAAGTGCTTGACCGATTAAAGGTAACGATGGGGTTGCCGAAAGACACGCCAAACAGCGAAGTTCAAATCAAAGAGCCAATAGTATTTTGGCAAAGCAAAGGGTACGAGCAACTTGTACCGATGGTATCACCGAGAGATAATTCGGTATTCTACAAGCCAAGATACGCAAAGACGTTTGGCTTCCAAATTAAATCGAACAACACATGGATAGATGAAAACCGCGTGGCTTCATCTGAAAATGTTATTTTGTACGATAACAAAACTGTTAAAGACGACACCACTATCTATCTGTATGCTGGCAGCGACAGACTAATGTTTGAGGACGGACACTTTACGGTAAACGCAGGACAAGAAGATGTGCTGTTGTTTTTGCGTATGAGTGAACGTAACCAAACAAACCACAAATGGGGTTTGAATGTAGATGGTGAACCTATCTACAAACCTATGAATGGCGGATTTTTGATATACGAATTGCGTCCGAAGATTGTAGCCGAAACCGATTACAAGTCAGCCGCTAAGAAGATTGCAGCACAAGCGGTATGTTTTGATGAGAGCAAGTTAAGCAACGAACACGCTATTGATATGGCAACATCATACGGTATGCAGGGAGTGGCTAAAACGCCTATAAAGCAAATACGTGTGTGGTTGGCAAGCAAAGCGGAGCAAAACCCCGACAAGTTTATCAAGGATTTGAGTTCGCAATCATACCGATTGAGTGCGCAGTTAAAAACAGCGTTTGACTTGGGTATTATTGTATTCAAAGACCAAAGAGTAATTTGGGGTAAGGACACACCGTTGTACAACAAAGGTAAAGGTGTTATCAAGCAGATGCCTAAAGGTGTAGATGCAAACAAGCATGAAGTGTTGGCTACGAAACTTGTACAAGACGGAGATAGCGAAACTATTTCTACTATTCAAGATTTGATTAAAAAAGGCACAGCACATATTGTTGAAACCAAAGAAGAAAGCGCGATTGAAAAAGCCGCTTTGGAATTGGGTGTAACGGTAGAAGAATTGCTTGCACTCAAAGGCAAGAAGGTATAACCTAAACGGCAGCTAAAAAGAAAGCCCTTTCAGAAATGTTAGGGCTTTTTTATTTGTTCTATATTGAATGTGAAAAAATGTTATTTTTGCACCACAAGTATTTTCAATGGCAACAGCAGCGCAAATTCAATCGGTTATAGTAGTTAGCAAGCAGTTTGATTTGACTACGGGCAATCTAACTTTAACAGACATATCTAACTACGCAGGGGCTTTGACGCTTGCAAGCCCATACAGAATATACGGGTTGTTTCAAGTAATTGACCCAAACGGAACGGTTGTTTATATCAATAGCGGCTATGTGTTGGATGACTTTAGTTCACCCGATGTAAACATTACCGCAAGCGATTTTACCAAAGTAATTACAATCCCGACAGCAACGGGCGGTAGTTATTTGTTCGGCACATACACCGTAAATTACAAGGTTCAAGTCATTGAAGATTTTGGCACAACAAACTTACCTACAAACATCGTAACCAAGTTGGATAGCGGTGTTTTGTGTCAGCCTTTCCCCGATGAATGTACATCAACATTCGAGTATAACTGCAATACAGCCATAATCAAAAACACAGATACAACATCGTATGGCGCGTATTCAAGTATTACAAGGGTACACAGTTTAATACCGCCTCCGTTAAGCAATCAACCTACACAAACGGGCAACCAAACAACATTGGTGTATAATAGCGGTGTGCCATATACGGGTACATGGAGTTGGTTGATTGAAAGCACATTGACTTACGCGGTGGGGAACAATACAACTATCATCGTAGAAGTTACGGGCGAAGGTGAGCAAGTGGTGGTATGTGATACTAACTTCTGCAAATTGTTGTGTGTGGTTCTGAAATACAGAACAGAGTTTTTGAAGAAGTTAAGCGCAAGGGCTGCAACACAACAAGATTGGAATAATTACAATTTTGTGTGGGATGATTATGTTGCTGCATACCAAGCGCAGTTGTGCGGAAAAGAAGCAAGTCAGATACAGAAATACATTGACAATATCTATAATATAATTGGTATTGAAGATGGCTGCGATTGCGGATGTGATGGCGAAACACCAACACCTATCTTAGCCACAACCATTATCAACGGGCAAGATGGCGCAGACGGAACAGACGGTATCAGTCCTTTACTGCAAGTAAGCGGAGGATTTATACAAGTGAGTTATGACAATGGTGTTACATGGACAAATCTGTTAGACATAACAGCGATTGTAGGACAGAACGGTACAACAGTATTGTTTAATGAACCTGCCGAAACGCAAACAACCGTTATTCAAAACGCTACCACATCGGCAGAAGATTTGTTTAGTCAAAATTTACCTGCGAACACATTTGAAGCGGATGGAGATATAGTTGAAGTGGAATATCAAATTAGCATTACGGCAGGGTCGGCAGTAGCAACAATATCATTCGGTGGTACGGTAACATTGTTTCAAGCACCACTAACCAATCAGATTGACTTGGATAATCGCAGCACAAAGTTCATTAGTGGTAAGCTGACATACAGCAAATACAACTCAAACAGCGTATTGGTTCAGCATAAATTTACAAGCGGAGTTACTGGTATTGGATTGACGTTTGGAGAATTTGTTTTTAGCAACGTGGTAAACATGACCGTAACGGGATTGAATTTTCTATCTACAATCCCAATAGTATTAAGCACAACAGCGACTAATATAGGCGCAGTAAGTGTACCTTATTTTATTGTAAGCGTTAAAAAGATTGGAACATTGGCATCTTCATTAAGCACTACTATATTCTACGGAACACCTTTCACAACAACAGCTACAAATGTTTATACAGGAATTATAGGTGTAACAGGCAAGACAATAAAGAGAGTTTATTTAGATGGCATTTTGTTGCAAGCATCTGATTGGTCTTACAACAATGCAATAGACACATTAACATTTGCGTTCACAACAGCAGCAGGTTCAACAGTAAATTTTGATTACGAATAAAAAATAACCAATGGCAATCATACAAGAGCAGGATTACGAGTTTCAAGGCGATGTAGAAGTTAGCGGTTCGCTCACAGTAAAAACGGGTGCGCCACTAAAAATAGAAGATGGGGCGACCAATGGCTATGTGCTTACCTCTGATGCAAATGGAGTGGCTACGTGGCAAGCAAGTGGTGCTGGAAGTGGTTTATTGCAGCAATCAACAGTAACTATAACATCCGCGCAGATTAAAAATATTAATACATCTCCCGTAGTTTTAGTTCCAGCGCAAGGTGCAAACACCGTAATTGTTCCCGTAACATTAAATTTTGTTATGACTTATGCCACAACTCCATATGCAACAGATACAATATTGAGGGCGTTTATCTCTTTACAGCAAGTTGGTACGGAAAATGGGGTGTTGTCAGCCACATCTAATTTTTTTTCCAATAGATATATAGCATCTGGATACAGTATATCTGGCTCTAATTTTGTATCAAATGCTGATATGGTTTTAACAACTGCCACATCGAATCCAACAGCAGGGGATAGTGATATTAAAGTCATTGTAACTTATTACGTCATAAATTTATAAAATAAAATGTCATTAGCACCTTCAACTAAATTTATTACGGTAGCAGCCGCAACGGGTACTGTAACCATAAACGCAACCGATTTATTCAGTCGTTATGTTGTGCTAACGAGTGGCAGCGTAACACTTGCGGCAAACTTAAACTTTTCACTTAGTGGCAGCCCGTTTGATGGGCAGACCGTATCGTTTGATTTGCCCGGCACTATAACCAACGGAGCGTTTACATTTACAATACTAGGTCAGACAATACCTGCATATTTAGCACTAAAGAAAGTGCGTGTGTATTTCAGATGGAGTGCAAGTGCAGGCGCGTGGTATTCGTTTGTTCAAACGGGTGCATTACAAGCAGATTCTATTGACGGTACTGAATTGTTGGACAATAGTGTTCCATTAGATAAACTAAGCGGTGTAGGCACAAACGAGATTGTAGCAACAGACGGAAGCGGTGTATTGCAAGGCATACCGATTGGCAGCCAAGAAATACCTATAAACAACGGAACGAATATCGTTGGCGCACAAGCAAGCGGTACATCAGAAATAACATGGAGCGCGACATCAGACCAATTAACATTTACGATTGCAAACAATGTAATTACAAATGCTAATATAGATGCAACAGCAGCCATTACCCGTTCTAAACTTGCAAACGGTACAGCAGACCATGTGTTGATTAACGATGGTAGCGGAGTAATGTCAAGTGAAGCAGCATTAAATGTAAGCAGGGGTGGTACGGGATTGGATAATAGCGGTGCAACGGGATTGCAGAAATATTCAGGCGGTGTTCCAAGTGTAGGATTGCTTGTTGCGGCAGATGTAACGGCAGATACGCTTACACCAAGCACCATGACACAAGCTACAAGAACCGAAGTATTGAACTTTACGGTTAGCTTTGAAAGTGGTGAGCAATGCGATAATAAGATATTGATGCCTTATGCAGGGTCTGTAGTAGCGATTTACGCAATAGTTACTAAGGCAATAGCGGCAACAGATAGTGGAACAATAACACCAAAAAATCAAGGCGGCACAACCATGACAAGCGGTGTTGTAACATTCAGCGCAAGTACGGCATTGAATACAGCCGTAACCACAACACCAACAGCAAACAATACATTTGTAGCAGGGGATATTTTAAGTTTCACCACAGCAAAGACAACAGCAGGTGGTAAGGCATTAATTAGTGTAGTAGTAGAAAGAAGCTAATGAACATAAACGAGGTATTCTTATTCGTTAATTACGTATCGAACAAAAACCAATCTGGAGCAATTAGCCCCGATGAGTTCAATGTATCATGCAAAGCGGTCAATTACGACTTGCTGAAAGAGCGTATTGGACTACCCGAAGAATATCAAGTTGGAAATCCGCAGCCGAGAGTAACCTATCAGATTACGCAAAAGATAACAGACGATTTGCGTAAATTTATCGTCAAGAAAAAACTGACAACAAATAATGATGGTTACTTTCCTATTCCTGATGATTATGCGGCATTTTCGTCAATGCGGTTTCTTTACACCGAAAGCAAAAGCGCGAAGTGCAAAAAGCCAGCAACGAACATAAAGGAGATAACCACATTTGAATATGTAACCGATGCAGAGTTAAGTGTGCGATTGAATAACACCGTACTTCGACCTGCATACCGATACCCTATAATGGCGTTTTATTCGTATGGTATCAAGGCATATCCCGATGATATATCAGTAGGTGAATTGACTTATTTGCGATACCCCGTAACACCCGTTTGGGGATATACCATGCAAGGCGACCAAGCCATTTACGACCCGAATACAAGTGTTGATATTGAATACCCCGATACCATGTTTGTAGATTTCTGCATAAGAGTATTGAAGTATTTGAGCATTAACATACGCGAAGAAATGCTATATCAGATGGTTGAACAACGAAGAACACAAGGAAATTGATTAGCTTTGTAGCATGGAACAATTAACATTTAAAACACAAAAAATAGACACAGCTTCATTGTTAGAACACGAAAAGGTGCAAGCCGCATTTTTCGTTGGTGGCTTCAAAGAAGATAATGTAATAGTTTGTCAGTTGTTTATACAATTAAAATCGAATAGAGCTTTTATTGTATCAGCGCAAAGTGAATTAGAGGCAATTAATGTTGCATATCGCATATTGTATAACGGATTAAGAAATGACAAAGTACGAATTAGTTGATGGTATCTTATTGAACTTAGGGCAGAACTCCCAAGACAGAAAGTTTCAGCCGCAGCAAATAGCGTGGACGTGCGATACTGTTTTTGGTGAATTGATGCTTGAATGGACAAAGGCAGGTTACAGCAAATCAGACTTTGCTATATCGTCTATTGTTACCGTTAAGAAAGATACCACGCTAAATCTGAAATACATACCACTAGAGAACGCATTGGAAAGCATACAATCTACTAACAGCTTAATATCGGTTAGTAAGACCCAAGACCGCTACAATCCGTTCTTTATGGCTAAGGCAGGGGATATAGGTATCTACTCCGACTTAGAAGCAGGTAATGTAAGCCAACCTACATATTGGATAGAGAATAACAGAATGTACTTTAACAATTTGGAATGGTTTGTAAGTGATGTATTGGTGGTAGCGATACCTTCAATAAACGGAATGAGCGATACAGATAGATTGCCGCTATCCAATGAACAAACGGCTGAATTGGTAAGGCGTGTTTCGCAGTTGTTGTTAGGTGGGCAGATAGCGGAAGATAAAACAAATGACGGCAGACAAAGCATAAGCTAATGAAAAACATAGGATACATAGCAAAATCGTGTTTAGCGGATATAGGCGCAGAAGATATGTCGCTGTACCGTAAGTTTGTCAAGTATGCTATTGACGAATACAGACAGCTACGTTTGTCGGGATTGCTACCTATCAGCAACACAACTACCATACTCGAAATAAACGAAAACAACATTGCATATCTACCCGATGATTACATTGACTTTATCAAAGTTGGTGTGAATTGCAACGGAGTGTTTATGAACCTATCATATAACGAACGTATTTTAGGCAATATCAATTTAAACAGTGCAGGGTGCGATTGCCCTTCGCAGCAAGCACAGCAAGAAATGCTATGTGGTTGTAATGGCAACTTAGACAATGCAAGTGGATTTGGTTGGGGCTTATGGTGGTACAGCTATCCTACATGGCTTGACGGTACGTTTTACGGTGGCTTTTACGGCTACGGTGGTAATGTATATCGTGGTGGCTTTAAAATTGATTTAAAGCAGCGTGTCATAGCTTTTGACAGTTGGATAAGAAGCCAACAAGTTATTATGGAATATCAAAGCGATGGATTGGAAGGTGATAGCACATTAGTACCCGAAAGTGCGATACCTGTATTGCAAGCCGCAGTACACTACCGCGCACAGATGCACAACCCAAACCTATCAACCCGTTTAAGTTTGCAGCCATACTATCAAACCTATACACAAGCATTAAAAGGCTTTAGGGCAAGAAGTGCAGCCATGACCGCGTTTGATTGGAAACAAACATATTTGGCAACATTCAGCCAATCACCAAAGAGGTAAGTAATTCGTTCGCCTAAAAGTCTCCACCTTTCGGTTTGTAGGCGTGCTTGACGCCTCGTTGTTCGGAATAATCCTACACTTTTAGCTACCCTAGTTCGCAAAACACCGTGTTGCGCAAAAGGGCGAATCACTCCCTCAATTCACGGTATCTGCGAAAAAGGGTACGCAATTTTAGGAGCAAACAATCACACAAACAATTGAATAACATTTTTTAACTTTGCTGCCATGCACAAACAAACCGAAAATCGTCCTATTGGCGGCATTGATAGCGATAGCGAAAACAGGTTATTAGCCCCCGAAGATTACAGATACGCGCTGAATATCAGCAACAGCGTGGGATATGAAAATCAGTTTGGTGTTGTTACCAATATCAAAGGAAATGTACTGATTGACAACTACACGCTGCCAAGCGGTATCAACAAGTGCATAGGAAGTTACTTTGACAGAGGCGAAAACACCACGATTTACTTTGTTTACAATAGCGCAGGGCAGCACAAAATACTTCGGTTCTACCCAAGCAAAACAAGCAATTCGTATCCATACGGTACAATAGAAGAAATCATCACATTCGATTTTGGATGGAGTGATGAAGAACATATTACGGGTGTTGAGTTGGTTGACGGCAAGTTGCTGTATTGGACGGATAGCGTAAAGCCGCGTATGATAAACGTGGTTAAAGCCAACAACACCGAAAAGAAAAAGTCGTGGAAAGTCTATTTGCCCAAAAACTACGTGCAGCCGTTTCAGTCATGGGGTTGGAATATCTACGACATGAACGGCAATCAAGTGTTTGCAGGTACGTTTTCGTTCGCATCAGACCTTACACGCGAACAAGCATTTGAGCAAATAGCATCGGATATAAACGCATCGCAAAACTTTGTTACAGCCGAAAGCTGCGGATGTGATTTGAATGTTACGGAGGTAGGTGTCAATCAAGTCTATTTTGACTTCGCAGGGAACAGCAACTATAAAGTGGTTGCGGATAATTGGTACGGGCTGAATTTAATTGACAGATATTTTGACCAATGTAAATGGCAGCCAAGATGCAAGCCTATACCGCTTTACAAGTCAGACCCTAAAAGAAAGTTTAATTTTGTAAAAGTATTAACTCCTAAGTTCAGAATATCATATACTTATGACAACGGAGAAATCAGCACATTAAGTCCAATATCTGATATTGCTACGAACAATATTTCTTGCAGCAAAAAAAGTTTTCAATCGTTAAACTACATAGATGTAAACTTTAATAGCGATGATTTACTTGATGCCAACAATTTTACGATAATAAAGAGAGTTGGCTTTTACGTGCAAGAAACAGAAGATGCGCAATGGAGGCTTATTCAGCAAATAGACATTTGCGATTTTTATGACGGAACAGAATGTTCTTTCAGATTTTATGGTAACGAGCAAACATCAGCAATAGATGATATTACAGCGACAAAGCCATACGATAACGTACCAAGAAAATCAAATGCGCTTTCTTTTGTAAAAAACAGAATAGTACAAGCCAATGTATTGGAGGGTTATGATTCGCCACAATGTATAGATGCTGAATTTTCGGCTACGTTTGACGAAGATGAAAACAGAGAGTTTTTTAAAGTAACGGGTAGAGTTTACATAGTAAACGGCTCTTTGTTTGATGGAGTTGGATTGAATTTTGCTAATTCACCAAGATATATTGAGCCAAGTTTAGCAAATTCAACGGGTGCTATATTTTTTGATGAATCCATAAGCGAATTTCCGCTATGGGGCGGAATGATTAGGTTGGGCAATAAACAATACATAAACGATGAATTGCCTGACGAAAAGATAACATCGGGGTTTTCTCCATTGAAAGTGGCAGAAGCGATGCGTCAATATTTACCCGAAGGTGGATTTGTGCCGTATTCAGCAGGCACTCCCTTCTACACAATTTCTAAGCAAAAAAAATTAGGCTTAGGTTTGTCGCAAACAGCAAACGGAGTATGTGATATTACGCAAGAAGGAGCAGGTACTTTTGCTGCCGATGTTTTTTTAAATAAGATATTTGAAAACTACTCTGAATTTGAATTGTTGCTTCCAAAAGGACGGCACGTAATTAGGCTTGCATCGCATTGGTGTAGTTATGGTGATAAAGCCGCAAAGGGTTCATTGTTTGATTTGAATAATGGATTAGGATTTCAAAAGACAAGTACAAACGTAAGAGGCGTTAAAGATGATAACGGAGTTTACTATCCATTTCAAGAACTTGTAATAGATGTTCAATCGGATATGTTTGCAGGTTCTTTTTACGTAGAAGATATGGTGCAAACCGTATATACATTACCCGCAGGTGGTGGTACGCAAGCATGGGATAGTGCTATAACGGGTTATCTTTACGACAATAAAGGCAGCACAGATTTGTTTTCACTTCAACAAGGTGTGCCAGTAGAGCTTGCTGCAACATTTAACTTGCCATTAGGAGGAGGAACTGAAAGCGGTATTATGAGATTTGAGCCGTATCCGTCAAGCAGCAAGAACGCAACAACAGACCACAACGGATATTTCTATTGCAAGTTCGGTTCATTTAGAGAAAAAACACCTGCTGAATTTTCAGCAGGCTTTGCTACGGAGCAAGAAAATTTTACGGTAACAGCATCTACGCTTGGTTTGGCTATTAATGATTTTGTAACGCTACGAAATCAAACGGGAACAACTATATACGGATGCAGTAATAACACAGATAGCGAAGCAGCATTACAAACATTGCTAAATGGAAACATTACATCTGTATATGACTACACGCCTTTTAAATATACGATAGGACTTCCTCCATTTAATGAATTTTATGGAGGATTTTTCTATGCTGATATTGTTGCAGCCGTAACAAATACCGATGCGAGAGATACTTGTTCGACAGTTGTTGAGGGCTATGTAAAAGATACAAGCGGCAATCCGATAGATGATGTTCCTGCTATATACACAAAAGGTGCGGTTAGCAGAACTGATGGCAATGGCTTTTATAGGTTTGTGGCGTGGTCATCAATTTTTGAGCAATACGGTAATTTTTGGAGGCAACGAAACTTAGATAGCATTGTTTTTAATAGTGGAGGTGCTTGCTTTTATGAGTACATTACATCAAGCAGAGTTGTTTTAAGCATAACGCAATTTGCTCAAAACACAACAGCCACACCACCACCATACTCACCTACTGCAAAATATATTGTTCAAGATACGATTGCCAATATTATACAGTCGCTAATAACGCAAGCCCCAAAAAGAGGCGGCACTTACGATATAGCAATTAGATTTTATGATGAATCGGGCAGATACTGTAGCGTTGTTCCAATATCAACACTAAACATTCCATATTTTAGTGAAGATATTTCTTTGTATTTTGACAACTACCCATTAAACACTTATCTATTTGGCAGGCCGATAATAACTTTTGATTTATCAAATTCAGAGCCACCTCCAACATGGGCTGCTACATATCAGTTTATGCGTACAAAATACAGACAAACGTATTTGCAATGGTGCGCTAACAAAGTAACCTATTTGGCTCAAACCGCTTTTGATGAAGATGATATTCAATTGCCCGAACAGCCAACGGGATATTCAGCATTTAACGCAACGCATATAAAAATATCACTCTCCAACATTGTTGATTATTACAGAAACAACAACAAAAGCACGGTAACATACGAGTTCGCGGAAGGTGATAGGGTTAGGCTAATAAAAAACAGAAGCGCAGAATATTTTGAAGGTGGCATTTTTGAGTTTGAAGTAGCAAACTACGAGCAGTCAACTCAAAGTATTATACTTTTAAATAATTTATCCGCACCTGAAATACAGAGTGGTGATTTAATCGAGATAACAACCACCGAAAATATATTTGATGGGGATGAGAAGCTATACTACGAGTTTGGAAAAGTATATAAATGCACCGCACCTAATCAACAAAACAACAACTATTCTGTAATATCTGACACCTTTGATAGTTGGGATACTTATTGGAGGTCAAGGCTTATTCCCGTTTTTGACGATGCCACAAAATTCTTTGGCAATATCCTTACTATTGTTGAGGATGCTTCTGTATCTGATTTTTATACAAGCAAAGCGGACAATATAGGAAGGTCGGGATTTATAGATGACAAGCTAAGAGAAACGCTTTTTTCAAGTAAAATAGTTAGTTCCAATCAAATACTTTTTGGAACTGATGAAAACGGATTATCAAGTTATGATGCCGTCAATTTTACTGAATTGTCAGTTAGTTATGGAGATATAAATAGATTGATATTTACCAATAACATATTGCTATCAATAAGCGAAAGAAAGGTTACATCTGTTTATATTGGTCAACAAATACTAACCGATTCAACACAAGGCGATGTTGTGCTATCTGTTTCACAATCTTTTTTTGGCAACAACAGACCTTTAATGCAAGATTGGGGTACACAGCATCCTGAAAGCATATTCGTTTGGAACGGATATGTTTATGGTGCAGACCAAAAAATGCAAGTAATTTGGAGGTATGCGGCTGACGGATTAAACGCAATCAGCGATTACAAAGCCAAGTCATTGTTTAAAGCCGAGTTAGTTGGCAGAACATCAATCATTGGGCAGTTTGACGAGTACAAAAACGAAGCCGTGTTTACTTTGATAGGTGGAAGCCCTGCAAAGACCATCGCTTACTTTGAGCCTAAAAACAGATGGACTACGTTTTACTCATTTATTCCCGAAGCCTACGGACAATCGGGTAACAACATTGTTTCGTTTGTATCGGGTAGATTGTGGCTACATGACAGAAACACTACGTACAATAACTTCTACGGTGTGCAATCACAATCGGAGTTGTGGTATATCATCAACGCTGAAAACATTGCACCTAAAGTATGGCAAGCCATGTATTTGGAAATACTCAACGCTACCAATACAAACAATTGGACGCTGTACGAGTTAAGCAATGATAACGGGCAGTTGTCAAGAATTGAAAAGTCAAGTTTTGTCAAAAAAGAAGCGTATTGGCATAGTTCGTTTAAGCGCGACTTAAATACTTTGGGTGTAACAAACCCTATTGTAAACGGACGGGCGATGCGGTCAAATATGCTTGTGGTGAAAATGAGCAATGACGGAACGGGCTTGGAAACATTGAAAGGAATAGTTACGGCATATCAAGTTTCAGAACGAATAACTTTTTAGGTAATTTTAAATATCTTTGCGATATGATAGGTAGTATATTTTCAGCAGTTCCATCTTTAATATCGGGTGCGATTGGGTTAGCAACTTCTGCCGAGCAAAGGAAACGAGCAGAGCAGTTAACAAAAGAAGCTAAGTCTTTAAAGAAAAGAGAGATTAGACCAGAGTTTTTGCAGGCTTTACGCTCTGCCGATATGATGGCTACGCAAGGCTCTCCACTCACAAAAGCCGCTTTGCAACAATCAGAATCAGCAACAGCAAATAACCTAAAAGCAATTCAGCAATCATCGCCAAGCGGAGCGTTGGCTGCGGCTGCAATATCTGCGCAATTAGGTAGGCAGCAAGCAGAGGCGCAAAATATATTAGCGCAAGATGCAGCACAAAGACAGCGAGGCCAATTGTATGCTAATCAAACATTGCAAGGTGTTGGACAGCAACAAGAACAATTAGAACAAGAAAAAATAAGAAGGCAAGAGGCTTTAATTGGTAGAGCAGCAGCATTAGAAGATAACGCTCTTAAAAGAAGGGAGGCTTCAATTGGCGGTATGCTTAAAGGTGTAACGGGCGCTATTACTTCTTTTGGTGGCGCATTGGGTAATGCTGCGTCAAACGCAATTGCAAGTAACATTGAAACAAGTGCAGAAAAAGATGCTGAAAATTTAGAAAGTTTGGACGAGGGTATGATGAACGCGCAAGAAAACATGGAAAGAGTTGACCCGTCAGACCCAAACTATGATTCTTATATGGCTTCCATAACAGATATGGAGGAACAAAAAAAGCTATACAAGGATAAAATGAGGAAAAAGCAACTTAATCAATTTTTACTTCAATCGCTTTTTAAATAATGGCAGCAGGATACATTTCATCTACTTCGGGGATAGGCGTTGCAGAACCTGTTGATGCAGGGTTATACGAGGCGCAGCAAGACGCGCTAAAAAGAATTGACGAACAGAAAAAATTGGGCTTGGCTGAACAAAAGCAAAAGTACGATTTTATCAAAGCGACCACTTCTGATTTGACAGCGCCTACGGGAGTTATGCCCGAACACGCTTCGACTACTATTAAGTCGTCAATGGATGAATATGTAAAGCTGAAATCTCAATATCTTAAAGCAGCTACTTCTAGAAGCCCAACAAGCCAAGAGGCTCTTAGGCTTAAAGAGCAAATGGACATGAAGCGCAATGAGTATCAGTCAAGGGTTGCTGATAGTAAAGGTGTCTATGATGTAATTAAAGCGAATGAAGCAAAGGTTGCATCTAACCCGACTAAATACAATTTAGATGCTTTTAGGGATGCCATTGTTAAGGTACGAACATTGCCACAAGGTAGCCCAGAATATTACCAAGCGGTGCAAACATTGCAAGCGCCACCTGCTGCTGTAAGTTCGATGGAGATTGCACAGCAGTTTGCAAAAACGCAAAAGGCAACAACTGAAACGAGTGCGCCACAAAGAGATAAGTTTGGCAATATAACAGCGCAAGTTAAAAAAGGATTGTTTGCTACCGATGAAGATGCTTTGGAAGCGGCACAAAACTTAATTGCTACAAATTATAAGGGTTTTGGTACATCTATTGCAAATGAGTTTGAGGAAATTGCGTCAGACCCTAATCGTTCTGATTTTAAGACTTATGCTGATGGCGCTAAAAAATTAGGCGTTAGTCCGTTAGAGTATTATGCAGCGCAAGTTGTTAAGTCAAACGGCTACCAACAAGAAACATTACAAAAGTTAGGTTCAGACCAATACTACAAATCCTTTAATGCGGAGATGGGTAAATTAAATGCACAAGGCAATAAAGAAGCAGAAAAACTTGGTGCTGATTTATTAAACCTTGCTGCCGTATTTGAGAAGAAGCCCGATATACTAATGACACTATCGGATGAAGATAGGCAAGTACAAGCGGTTAAGGCATACGGTGCAGGACCTATTGCAACAGCACCATTCTTAGAAGGTCGCGTTATAGGTAAAACAACAAGTTACAAAAAAGATGAAAAAGGAAACGTAATCAACGTAGATTCCGATTTGATTGTAACTAAAGCCTATGTCGACAAGGACGGCAGATTGTATCTAAGTACGTCTGATGGCAATACAAGGGTGTACAAGAATTTAACACAAGCGTTGCCATTGATTACATACAATAAAGATAATGACAAAGCGAGCAAAAACATTAGCGCGGCTAAACAGTTGGCAGAATCTTTAGGCGCTTTAAAAGATGACGGGGTGCTTATAGAAAGCGGCAAGTTGGTTAAGTTAACACCAGATGAAAAGAAAAAATCTGATGCTATATTTAACATTGGTGTTGGTGCAATGGGGCAAAAACAGCAACCACCTAAAACAGTTCCAACCGATGTTGATAATACGGGCAAGCCGATAGATGCAAAAGGCGCTATGAGGCAGAAGGTTGAGCCTAAAACAAAAGTTGTAGATGGATTTACCATACCCGCAAATGCAACGCCTAAATATGGTGCAAAAACAGGAAAATTAATTGGGTACGAATTACCCGATGGAACAAAATTCAAATTTCAATAATGCAAGACCCTAAAACAAAACAGGTAGATAGTTGGGATGAAGAAGTTGTAGATGTAAAACCTACGCAAGTTGACGATTGGGGTGAAGAAGTCGTAGATGCTCCTTTAAAAAAAAATGGAGCGAATCAAACACAAGTTACTCAAAATCAAAGCGTTGGTACACAAGAATCTACAAAGCCTTTGCAGCAGCCTACTACGCCTTCTGCAACGAGTACGAGCGAGAGTAAAAAAGTAACGACAGAGTTTGGCGAACCTGCGGTGATGTTGGAGGAGGTGGAAATTAAACCCAAGCCCGAAATAGGTTATTTGCAGAGTTTCATGGAAGGTATTGAAAGCTATGACGACTTGCAAGTTGGTTACGATGTATTAAGAAGTGGCGACAAAGCAAAGATTATTGATTACTACAATACCCGTTACAACAATAGTTTAAGCCAAACGCCTAACGATAACTTTATAAAGAACGCGCTAAGAACAATAGGTGGCACAGTTCCGATGATGGGCAAGGTCGCAACGGGCGGTGCGGTTGGTGGTGCTATTGGTAGTACAATACCCGTTGTTGGTACAGCCGTTGGTGCGGCAAGCGGTACTATTGCAGAGGGTATTTACGAAGGTCAAAAACTAAGTAAATCGTCTGCATTTGAAGAAGCATATTTTGAAGCAAAATCACAAAACAAAACAGATGATGAGGCTTTTGAGATAGCAAACAATGTATCTAAAGTTGCTCAAATTGCAGGTGGTGTTGAAGGTGGCATAAGCGGCTTGGCAGGTGGTACGGCTACAAAAGCAGGTACAAGTGTACTTAAAAACTTAGCGAAAGAAATAATAGTAGATGCTACCGTTGGTGCAACTGCGGCAGGTGCAAGACGCGGTACTGAAAACATCGCAGCGCAAAAGCAAGGGTTGGAAAGAAAAACTACTGCTGGCATTGGTGAAGAAATGACGGGTGAAGCCGCATTTAGTTTTGGCTTGGGATTATTGCTTTCTCCGATTACACAAGGCAAGAATCTAATAGGTAATAGGCGCAAAAAGATAATAACAGCTGTTGCGGCTACCGATGCGCCAAAGGCAATTACTACTATTGACAAAGCCGTAGAAAAAGGCGAAGTGTCTCAAGAAGATGCAGACGCTTTAAAAGTCGAGATAGTACAAACAGCAAAAGCATTTGAGGCTACACCCGAAAGTATGCCTTATGAAGAAAGGGAGGCGTTGACGCCTGCCGTTGCCGAAAGACAAAAGCTGCAAAAGGAGTTAGAAAAAGCAGATGATTTAACCAAGCCATTTGTCGAATTAAAGATAAACGAGTTGGATAAAAAGGTTGCTATCCCACTACCGCCAAAATACATGAACACCGCAGGACAAAACACGTCCGAGTTAAAAGACGGTCAGTTGTATATTACCAGAAAAGGTGATGTGCGTATGTGGGATGCAGCGCAAAAGCAATTTTTAGAGCCGCCTAAATCGTTTGATGTTGAAACGAAGAAAGAAACGGAGCAAGTTAAACCGACAGAAGAAGTAGCGCCACAGCCCGAAGTTGTAAACCAACAACCTGCGATTGAAACGGTGCAAGCCAAAGCGGAAGTAGCGGCTAAGTCAGATGCGTTGAATGATGTAGAGAGTACGGCTAAGGCGTTGGAGGGGGTTAGCCCAAAGCTAACAAATACGCCAAGTTTAAAAGAACTAAAAATTGTATCATTAGAAAACGCCAATCTTTCAGCAACAGAGGAAACCAACGCTATTGATGCAATAAATGAAAATAATCAAAATAATTCATGGGATAAGGCATTAAGAAAAAACGTAGAGAATTTAGGAAACGGATGGTTTCGTGTGGGTAAAACTATGCAAGGAGAAAGTATTATTTACTCCCCCACAGCCAATAAATCGGTAGTTTTAAAAGGAGCTAAATCTGATGCAATAGCGGTTCAAGATTTTGTAAAAAACAATTTTGGAAATCCAAAAACAACAGCCGAAGCCTACCACCGCGCCAAAGCAGACGGTAGCAATCCCGAATTAGTCAAAGCTGTTGAAGAATTATTAGCACCCGAAAGTCAAG
>ERZ869929.192-NODE-192-length-39566-cov-6.196983_pt1 | contig 39566 bp, 59 predicted proteins | sample MGYA00579312_ERZ869929 | MGnify/ENA primary metagenome ERZ869929 (study PRJEB32216, sample SAMN09231818) | wastewater metagenome | place: USA: Maryland | collected 2016-08-09 | study: EMG produced TPA metagenomics assembly of the PRJNA472060 data set (Reclaimed... | reverse complement strand
CTGAGCAAGTAAAGATAGAATCAATTGCAGATGATGAAATAGGTATGTGCTCACGTTGCAAGGAATACACGCCTGTAAATGATCCGTGTTGCAATGCTGTTGTGTGGCGCGCTGGTGAGCCGTCAATTGATAACGACGATTATGTTGAAGCTAAACCATTGAAAACAACATTGGGCTAGCACCTGGGCGATTTTCGAACTTAATGGGGGATTTTGAAAATGAAGGAAATTAAAAAAATAGAAACGATAGGAATCAAGGCAAAACTTGATGACGGGAAAGACTGCACTGCAATGTTTAATGTTTGGTTTGAAGGCGGCGAACCTGTGGCGGCCTTTCAAGGGCTTGAGATTCCAGGTTTTGACACAATTAAAAGTCATGAAAAAGCAGACGAACTCATAAATATTGAGGAGTGTGCGAACATGGCGTGCGAACTATTGGGCGAGCCACCTAGCCCTGAGAGCTACCTTGACGACGCTGTTGATCTTTGGATAGACCAAAAGAAAGAAGAAAGAGGCTAACCATGGACGAATATCAAAAAATGGAGCAGACCATTGGTAAGCTCCTACACACAGCTAACAACATACCTAAAGTTAATGTTTATCGTAGTTTTGTAGAGCGTGCCTACAGCATAGCGACAAAGCTACGTGATACGCCCTATGAAAATAAAGAAGAGTTTAGGGAAGACTTAAACACTCTATGCGATCTTCTTAGTTTGGAGCTGACAAAATGAAAAAACCGGTAGTCCAAACTACTTACACCAACGCTCCATGGAGACTCGTGGGGAGAGATGTTTACAATGGTGAAACCGTTCACGTGGCCAAGATCATGAGCACCAATGCCAACCTCGGGCCTAAAACCAAAACAGAGGTCGAGGCGAATGCTTTTTTAATCGCAGCGGCACCTGAGATGCTCAGCGCCTTGCTCGCTGTACTAGAGTTAATGGAATTTGAAGATAATACACCAGCCATTAATCCTAGAGCACGTGAGTATGTTGTTTCCGTAAAAGAACATATTATAAAGACCATTAAAAAGGCTGGGGGAGATATATGAGCATCCTAACCATGACCGAAGCTGAGTACCGTGCCATAAATGCCATCTCACAGAGTGACCTTGTCATGCTCTCCAAGAGTCCTCAGCACTACAAGCAGGGCTTTGTTGAGCAGACTGAGGCTATGAAGCTTGGAACCGTTCTGCACCTAGCTCGTTTTGAACCACGTAGGTTTCATGAGCAGATACTAATTGAACCTGAAACAATTGGTGGAGAGAAAGTAAACAAAAGACTTAAAGCACACCGTGACTTCTTAAAGATGTTTCATGAGCAGAACAAAGAGAAAATCATTTTAACCTCAACCCAATTCGAGAACACCATGGGAATGTTGAATGCTCTGGCTAATAACCAAGACGTTGTGAACCTATTCCAAGTGGGTGAGCCTGAGGCTACCCGTACATGGCGCTGGAATGACCATGACTGCAAGGGTAGGGCTGACTGGATAGGCGTTGATGCTAACGGAAAGCGTTATGGCGTAGATTTAAAAAAGACACAATCAGCAAGGAAAGATGACTTCGAGCGAACTATTTGGAACCGCATGTATTATTTACAAGCATGGTGGTATTGCCACGGCTTTGAGCTAGATTATTTCTTGTTTATTGCAATAGATGAGCGGGCACCTCATGGCATTGGTATTTATAAAGCAGATACCACGATGCTAGAAGCAGGTGAGAAAAAGGCAAAAAGCCTAATTAAAAAGCTCGACGAGTGTGAAAAAGAGCAGAACTTTCACTCATACACAAAAGGCATTGAGACGGTATTCCTACCCGCGTGGACTGCATCTCAATTTGGCCTAGAGGAGACAGAAAATGAATGACAAATTTATAAAAGAACCAGGTGTATATGCCGTAGTTGTGGCAAGTGCCCTACCTACTAAATCAAAGGCAGGCAATCCAATGCTAGCCGTTGAGTTTAAGGACATCACCGATGGGAGACTCATTAAGTCTTGGTTCGTTGCTAACAACGAATACGCATTAAAACGCCTTGAGGTGTTTAAACAAGCAGCAGGGCTTGGTACTGAAGCCAAAGCCACTGACATGGTGGGTACTAAACTTAAGATTCAAGTCCAATTACAAAAGGACAATCCTAAGTATTCTGAGGTGTGTGGGTTCTTGCCTCTTAGCGCACCAACGCCCGTTCCTGGACCTGACGTGGATGACAATAAGCCCTTGCCCTTCTAATATATGAGGCCATGGGGAAGACAAAAGAAAAGAAAGTAAAAAAGGTTAAAGAAGTACCAATTGACGGACTTTCGCCTAAAGATATTGCAAAGATCAGGACCGCACTACGTAGAGTTTGGTCCTGGTCCTATGCTCGTAGGCTTTGTATAAAGAGGGCACTGACTGACAATGAATTCTCTATTTGTGAAGAGTGTAAAACAGTTGTGGCAAAGATTTATCCAGACCACATCATACCTTGTGGAGACATGGATGACGGGTTCTTATCTCGATTATTCTGCCCATCGTCTGGCCTGCAGGCTCTCTGCAAGAAATGCCACCAAAAGAAAACAAACGCTGAACGTAGGGCACTAAAAGAATAGGACTTGCGCATTAGCATCTTTTATTGTTAGTCAGAGTTTAGAGGCTAACCATGAGAGATAAGATAAAAGACTTTACAGTTTTTACACTCATACTTCTTTCGTTCTTTTTACTTAGTGCTTCTAATTTTGAGGCTGAGTACGACTTCTCAATAAAACTAATGATACAAAGTGTAATTTTATTCACATTAATTATGGTGTGGATGCTTATTGATCTAAATAAAAGGAGAATCAATTGTGGAAGAGAGGCCGAATCTGACAAGAACCATGGAAGACGCCGTAGGGTGGACAAGGGATAAGTATAAATACCCAGAGGTGCTTGCTAAATCTTGTCATGATCCGCACTCATATGCCGTTGGCATGAGGGACGGAAGAATTATTTATTATGCTTCCGCCAAGCCAGTGAGCGAGCGCAGCGTGTTGCTTCTCGAAGTACAGCTTCTCGAGCCTACGATAAAGGGATTTGAATTAAACTTAAACCGCGGAATTGAGATCCTTTTAGAGAACGCGTGCTGGTTTGTAGACGCACCGATAGGGGGCTGAGATGAACTTAGAAACAATTGAACAAAAGGCGAAACAGAACGATGCCTTTAGAACTGGCATGGTGACGAACGAGGGCCACCGCTTGATCATAACCTCGTCCGTTGAGGAGCTGCGGAAACAAAAACCAGAGAGCTTTAAAGAATTAATAAGATTAGTAATGGCCTACGATTCTTTTGATGAAGAAACAGACCCAGACCATGAGGCGGGCGTGGTTATCGTAGATGGCCAAAGTTACTTGTTTAATATCGAGCCCCATGGTGAGCCAGGCAAGACTCCATTTAAACTTATGACCATTATGCGTTCGGAAGAATATTAGGGTGTTAAAATGAGCACTGGGGTCCAAAGCCTTACAATGACGGTTTTGATTTATAGCTCTACTGATTGTTGTACGGATCCCAGTGTTCTTTTGAAGGAGGGTATATGGGAATAATGAGAGATACAGACAAGATGGTCGATGTGTACATGGAGGTAATGCTCATGTGGGCTGACAAGCTACCAAGCTTTTTCATTCACTGCATAGAAAACCAGGAGGGTGGAATAGCTGGCAGGAAGTTTTTATCAGCTGCTCAGAAGAACCAATTGCAAGCTAAGTATGATGAGTTGAAGGGATGAGCGACGATAAGAAGCCCCCAAAAGGTGTCCTTGATGAGATTAAGGCAGCTCAGCAAGAACTTGATAGGCTGTTAAATATAGTATCGGATAATCTGAAATTGACATCTAATCCAGTGATGGTTCCGAAGCCCGACAGATTTGAAGAGAAGGCGCTTGAAATAGTAGCTCAGGGTTGGTGCCATCCGACCACGTCACATTTGGTTATGGACACAACACTTGCTACAGCCATTGCCGAACGAGTGGCCCAAGCCCTCCGCGAAGAAGCTGCAGAGCCATTGCCGGATGACCAGCTAGAATATATTCGTAAGACTATTTCTCCTTTCAAGGACGGTGAACCGCTAATGTCGCTCACAAAGACCGTGAAGGCCATGGCAGATGAGATATACGAGTATCGAAATGCCAAGACCCAACTCGTGAGCGAGTCGGAGCTTAGGAAGATAGCCATCGAACACTACAAAGACGTGGACAGGATTTGTTTGGAGGGGCCATTCCTCACCTCGTTCGAGACAGGCTTCCGCAAAGCCATGGAGCTTAGAGCCACAGAGGACATCAAGGCTAAATGGCCTAGTCACGACCAGGTTTTCCAAGAGATTAAAAACTTCTCTGAAGATTCAAGAACCGTAGCGCTGTATTTATGCGGCTGGCTTAAAGAAAGATTAATGAAATGACCCTCACAGACGACGAACTCTCAAAGCTCATTGAACTGGCGGAGAAAGAAGACCAAACAGAATATATAAATCAGTGGGGAGCAAACATTAATCTTCTAGTAGGCCCCACAAGCTTTAGACTCGAAGCCAACCCCACCACAGTCAAAGCCATGGCCGAAGAGCTGCTCGCTGCGAGGGCTGTTCTGGAATCCTTAATGCGGTATTTGGAAGTTAGCTCAGATATACAAACGAGGACGTTAGAATACCTCACTCCCAGTGCTCAGCTAAGAAGATCCGCAGAGTCTATGGAAAAGAGAGACGCTACGTATCTAAGGGCTCGGCAGTTTTTAGAGGCCATTCGCGCTAAGAATGAGGGGGAGTGAATGAAAATCGAAGTCGGTAAATTTATGAAGACCCGTGATGGTCGTAAGGTCAGGATCTATGCTGTGGATGGGTGCGGGAATGAGCATGTTCACGGTGCTATCCTATTAGATGAAAATCTTTGGTTGGCAGAGGTGTGGGATGATGAAGGTGTTTCTGGATGCCCTGGCGAACTAGGCGCAAGTGACATCGTCTCCGAATGGGAAGAGCCCGCGAAGGTAGGGCCTAGCGGAATCTCGGGCTTTGAATTTAACCATCTCGGCGAGATTTTGGTAACGCAAAAAGAAAAGAAGCATCCCAGGAAGGGACTAAGGTTACTGGCATATTTTAAGCCCACATGGTGGGGAGGGCCAAAACTTGTTTTTAGGAGAGAAATGTATGGGCCCTGTCCGGGCGGTATGCCTGCGAAATGGCTCGATGAACCGGAGGAGGTTTAATAAATGGACACAATTAACAAAGGAGAAATAATGCAAAATTTTGGTATACAAATAGTTAATGGGTTCTGTTTTTTCAGTGGCGGCATCCTTGCGGCTGCGTTCTTCCGCATTGCCCTTCATATGAGCTTTTGCAATTAACATGCAGCATATCCCTCCACCTGACTCAGACCTAGTTAACAAGGAATTGGATCGTTTACACACTATTGTGCGGGTCTTTCAGGGCTTAGATATGCCCAGGAACAGGGAGATACAGGAATGGGCCATGAAACTTATAGAGGGCCTACATAAGAACTCTATGTGCTCTCTCATAATTATGGATAAAGAGGATACGACCCCTATATGACTGAAGAAAAGCCCAAAGAACCTCCTAAGCCGCCTCCTGTCCCGCCTAAAAAAAGGAAGCGTATAGTGGACGTGTCTATGTACAGTTCAGCTTTAATCAGTAAACTAAGGGGTAAGGCATGAGATACTTAATTCTAGTGGGGCTTTTGTTTGGATGCAGCCCATCCACCGTTGTTGAATCTAACTATTCGTATACTATCTTTTGTATCCAGGGCGTTAATTACGTAGATTTTGGCTTAGGTGCAACCGTCATGTACAACCGTGACGGGACTATTAAAATTTGCTCGGAGACTAAATGAGTATGAGCGAAGAGGACCCTAGACTTAAGAAAGCTATGGCCCTTTTTGCTGGGATTACAGGTAGGCTATCTCCACAAGGCTGGAATGATGAGACCACCATTAAGTTCATACGTGAGTTTATGCCTCATGAAATCACTGAAAAAGAGATTAAAGACGCAAGAATCACTGTCGTTAAAGAACTTATTCTTAACTCAGAAGAGGACACTTTCATTCCACCTAGCTCAGGGGAGATCTTTGAAAGAGGCATTAGGTGGGCTATTGAAATGATGAGTGGGAAAAAGGTAGATGTATGAAGTTTGCCTACATCATGAAAAAAGACACAGATAAATTCTTAATTCTTCTAGATCAAATTACCGCTTGGCACGGAACCCCACCAGAAAACATCTATAATGTCCGTATTGAAGTAAAGCCTGATACCACAAAACCTATTCGTGCTGGCTTTCAAAATATGAGAGATGCTTTTCAATTCATTAAAGATAAAACAGGATTAGACGTGGAAGATAAAGACATGCTCCCACGATACAAAGTAATTAATCACCTTGTTCAGGCGACGTCTCTTTAATATCCATTCCCTCTGGCAAATCGTGAACCCACTTCCCCATTAAAGGACACATCTTCCACCCATTAGCAATAAGCCAATGTTGTACTTGGGGAAACTCAATAGACATGTAGACCATACCCTTTTTGTGAACAAGGGCATGATAATCGTGGCGCAACGGAATTAAATTCCAACGTATATGTCTTAGTTTAGGGTAAGCTTTTTGCGAATAAATATGGTGCAGTACTGCGCCCCTAATTTTACTAATGCAGCAAACTACTTCTGGTCCTGAAAACTTTGGCATATCATTTAGCACAAACCGTTTGGCATTCTATAATTTGTTGCTCTAAATCTACAATGTAGCGCTTTATCGCTCGGTTATCCTCAGGCTTGTAACACTTCATTCCACCTGCCTCAGTGATAGAAATATTATTTCTAACATCAGTCCCTTCAGCTTCTAAAAATACAACGGTAGGGAGGGTAGTGTTCACTGTATACTCTTTAACGTCTGAGTGTAGGATTGTTGCACAAGCACCAATAATAAAACCAATTGCTAAGAACGCATACTTCATAGATTGCGTTTCTCCCAAAAGCTCTGCCCCTCTGAATCAGCATCCTTCTTTGCCTCTTCCTTTTTCTGGAAGGCACTAGGCTTCAGTGATTTTATGAGGGCTATAAGGCTGTTGAGAAACTCTAAGAGCTTTAGCATTAGTGCTTTGGATTATAACCAAGGGCATCTATTACTTTTTGCAGTAAGCTAGAAATTTTGTTTACTACTACTAGAGCTTTATTATCTAAGTCAGTCTTTGTTTTGTCCTTTATAAAATCCAAACCCTTTGAAAGCCCAGCCAGTGATAGGTTAAAAGCAACTACGCTTGATATAACCATTACTGCAATCGGTTGATTTGAAAGCCATTCATTTATAAATCCCATATATCCCCCTAAATTACGTTGTGTTTCTTAAGATTCTCTTTGTTAAGAACTGTGTAAATCTGTTTGCCTGATTCATCTTTATAACAGAACCAACGTGCTCCCTTGTACTCCGTATGGTGTGTGCCAATGCGAGTACCTAAATTCCTAGTATCCAGATGAAGGCCTCCAGTAACAATCCCATCCCAACTCCAATGAGGATAAAGACCCAATCCACGAAACGCAAACCTTTCAGCAGCAAGATAAAAATCCAAAATGGAGAGGTTAGGGCACACAACGTCAGCAGCAACACCTTTGCCATGCTCCTTAGGATCACCATCTCTGTACCCACTTGTTACAAATATCGGCATTCCAACGAACTCTCTTAAGTCGTCAAGCTTCATGAGTAATTCAGAGTCCATTTTGTCTGGATCACCCCAATTATCAACAGTGTTGTAGGGCTTGAAATATTTTAGAACTCCCCAGTCTAAAAGCATCATTTCTTATTCCCATTATAAACGTGGGCTCGTAGCTCCCTCATGGCAGAGCCTAATTGATTTACGTCCTTCTCTAGTTCTGGAATGGATTTAACCTTGTCGATTAGGACTTCCATTTGAACCTTGAGCTGAATGATAGCGTGAGTGTTGTCACGAAGGTCTTGGGCTGAGCTTTTAAAAATCATAGACCACACCATTTGTGCTAATTGAAGCCCAATTATTATGGTTAAAGGCCCAAGCTTTGCTAAATCTTCCATTATGTAATCGTCCACTGACCTGTGCGAGTGGCTGCAAAAGTCCCAGATCCACCCGAGATTGTAACTAAAAGTGACATCCACTTAGCTGGAGTCTGTGCAATAATCATCCAGGTAAATGATTCATTACCTGAGAAAGAGTGCGAACTACCTGGATAGTCGTCCCAATTCGTTTGATCATTTGACACTTGAAGGATTGCACTACCACTAAGACCCGAAGCACTTGTGATGACTTGTTGAATATCTACACTGGTCCAGCCCACTACTAAAAATGGGTCTGATCTGAATGTCGCAGATTTTACGCCCGAGACATACAAACTCTCTGGATCTTGAATGATTTTATTGCCCAAACTAAACCCCCAGAATCTATCTTACCCGGCCTTTTCTAATTCCTCTAGCACCATGCGAAATGGATATTCAGTCCCACCGAAGTACTTCCTTATCCACTTCATTCTGTTTCCACGCCTTAATTTATGAATCATAATCCCAGATTGAATAAGCGCCTTATGAATAAGGGGGACTCTACTGGCTCCCTCGCTTTTTAAAAAGCTCTCCAGGAACTCAATTCTTAGGTCTGCTAAATTCCACACCTTTGATATTGCAAGCCCAGCGGAGAGCCATATAACGTTCCATATCTCAGGTACAAAACCAACGGCATAGTGGGCTATAGCTATGTCGCCCCCTTGCAATTGACTCTTCATATCAAATTGGCCTGGCCTCATTACGTTGTAGTTCCATCCAACAATGCGACCGTACTTAAATATCTTCATTGGATACTCTGACTGGAAGTACCAGCCACCGATAAACATTGCCACAACGTTGTCATGTGACTGTCTTCTGATTGTAGAATCTCCACAACGACGTGAGTGTAGGCCTGGGGTTATCTCCGTTGAGGCCATGTGCTTTTCATAAAGGGCCTTAAACGTAAAGATTGTATCCGGGTAATGTTTAATAAGCTCGATCGCTGACTGAACAAGGAACAAAATTGGATTCTCGTTCTTAGTGGTGGGGCCAGGACAACTTTGTCCAAAAGGTGACATCTCATCAGCCTTGTTTAGTTTTCCCCCACCGTCAGGAGCTACCCAGTTCTCTAGGTACTCTTTAGCCCAATCCATGTTAGCGAGGGCCTATACAAATAAATTCAGGCCTCGAGTTAACTGCTGCCGCTGAATTACATGTGGTGCAAGTGATTCTCCTTGAGGGAGAGGTGAGCGTTCCATCAGGAGACATGTTACAGCATTGGTTTGATGCACCCCGATTGTTCGTCACCACACAATATGGCTCAGATGCAAATGTTCCAGCAACAAAGGTCACGTCATACACGCCTGTAGCATTGAAGGTAACGGCAGAGACCCCGGCCGTCTTAACAGCAAAGGCACAAGTACCAGTGGTGCAGTCAGCGGAACTAGATTTAAACGCCTCTATCCTTGTAAGGCCTGCTTCACTTGTACTCACTGAACCAACTAAAAGCGGGTTCTGAATATTATTTGTCAGAGGAATAAGACTTAATTCAAATTCAGCTGAACCATTTGTAACGCCATTATTTAATTCGCAATCAGCATTCCCTGACGTCCTAAATCCTTGAATACGAAAATTTAGCTGTCCTTGTGTGGACGTGTAGTTAAAGATTCCAAATGTTGTATCGTTACTACCGCGACCTTTACTAACAAGCTGGGAACTAAGGGCCGCGGGACTCCCTGTTGTTCCATCGTGAATTCTCCATGCACAAGCTGCCGTACCAGAGCTTGATTCATTTGTGTTAAATGTTCCTTTTGCCATAACAAGGTATGTTCCTGGTCTTAGGCCTGGGACCCTTAAAGAGGGCTTGGTTCCATCAGCACTGCCGATACCCCTAGTTGTTACTGAATTACAGTCAGCATCATCTGCCAAATCGGTAAATGAAGCAGCACTAGTTGTCCATGCACAGTTTGTTGCGCCTGCGTATCGAATAGATGCAAATTGGTTCACAGTATCGGGTCTTTGAGCAAGCTCACTGGCTAGGGGAAATCTTGTTATTCCAAAAGTAAGTCTTTGTCCTGAAGCGCTGTTATCAATGTTTATGGTGTTAGCAGACATAGAAGCATGAATAGCAAAGGTTCTATCTCCAGCAGTCGTGTATTCAAAGTAACCTACAATGGCTGTTCCTTGTGTGTTGGTTGTGTTGTTGATTCCAAAGCCTCTACCACTAGTAGTTGTGCCATCACTTAGCGTATAAACACCAACACCAACACCAGTTGAAGAGTTAACTCCGAAGGTAGCCTTCACTTCATAAATACCAGGGGGAAGATTAGCTATCGTTTGCTGGGGCAAATCAGCATCAGTTGTTGCCCAAGTTCCTATCTTTTGACTTTCTATTGTAGGTCCTGGACAATCAGCATCGGTACCAAAAGCTCCAATGGCTGTATTTGTTCTTTGCCACAGACAGCTAGCCGTGGTGGCGAAGTACGAGCTACCCACAAACTGAGACATCGACACAAGTGCTTGGTTGTCAGCAAGGCCGATATAACAATCATCTATCGCCATTTCTGTGACCGTGGCGGACTGTGCTCTAATTTGTAGCCTGACGTTTCCAGATGTCGGAAAAATAAAACTTTGTGAGTGCCTTTGAAAGGTTGTTGTTAGGGGAATTACATTGTTTGTTGTCACGTCCGATAAGTTGTTCGTACCATCTGTTACGCGTAATTGATAATCCGTTGTTGAGCCACCTGTAGTGCCTGGGTTTCTAAACCTACAGAAGGCAACACCATTCTGACCCCTCATGTAGTTTGGGATGACCATATTTGCGGTTTCAATTATATCCCCAACAGTATCCATATCTACTACTAGGGACCTAGGACCACGTCCTAAGTTAGATCCACTCGTTGCGGAACTTGCAGTAAAACCAGTAGCCGTCATTCCATTTGAGTTCTTATCAAAACCAGGGTTGGGCATCAGATTCTCAAGGTTATTTATCCCTTGAACATCAGAGATGGTCTCCACACGTTTGGTTTGAGCAAAGCTAAGTGAGCTTATAAATATTAATGTTGTTAAAAACTTACTTAGCTTTGTCATAGTTATTCTGCCTTTTCTTGTACTGCGGGGGTTACTTTAATTGTTTTGCATAGAGCCTCAACAACAGCTGCAACCACTTCATGCTCTTTTTTGTTACCAACAAAACGCTCTTGCATAAGTTTCAATACTTCTTTTACTTGTTCTTCATTCATATTAATTTCCTCCAATTATCTTTCTACTTCGAGTTTGCAACAAGAGCTAGAGAGAACAATCGCCGTCTCTAAAATTCTGGTAATTGTACAGCTGCTGCCGCATCTCTTTGAGCAATCTTCACAAGCCCTGCCTTCACTACATCTTTAAATTGTAGCTTCATGTAGGCAACGATGTGATCTACATCGCTCATTTGCTCATCTTCCTTATCGCCCGCTACTTCTTTAAAGCCAGCATAGATAGTGGCGAAGTACTCATCAGGGATTGTTTGATCTATTAATATTTGCATATTTCTCCTTTAAGCGTTCGGATGCCATTCCACCGTGTGGAATTCTTCTACGATGTCGTTGTTTGAGGTTGCCTCGCCAGTAGCCTTTAAAACTACAGTACCAGACAGTGTTTCTGCAGGTGTTGTGTAATCACTTGTAGATGTAAGGACCGCTGAGCCTGACCTAAAGGCACAGAATGCCTTTTGAGTTGTAGCACCCGTGCGAACAACAACACCCTCAGCACTCCAGTCAGCACCGTTAAAGATAAGTGCCGTGGTATCGAGCAACGTTGTAGCTCCGAATTTAATTCTAACTCGTTTAGTATTTGCGTTAGCAGCAAAGGTTCCAGCCATTTGAAATTGAATACGGTCGCCGTCTGTAGACAGAGTATTTGCTGGGATTGTGTAGGTAATGAGGTCGTCCTCACCAGCACCAACGTTACCAACAGCTGTAGTGTTGACGTTGATTGTTCCACCAACACGTGCATAGCTTGTTGATGTGCCAGACAAAGTTCTTAGTATTACCTGACTTGTATTTAATGTCGCAGTTTGTGAGAACACATTCACGCCGTTGGCGTAATGTTCAATAGCAGTGTTCCCTATGCTATAGGCGTAATAATAATTTCCCTTAACTGGTTTAACCCATGCAGTTGAGTCTGTTGCTGTGTTGTTGAATATGAGCTTTGTTTCTTCTTGTAAACAAACATCGTCTCCGAAATAGGCACCTACATAGGTGTAAGTCCCAGTCCCCGTGAAGGCCGTCATCTTCTTTTGATAGAGACCTGTAGAGTAAATATTAAGTGTTGAGGCTCCGTTGCTATGTGCTCCACCAACACCCTTGCCGTTAGGGGCAAGCTTTAAGCACGTAAGCATGTGGTTCTCAGCCGTGCCCACAGGTGACAAGGTTGTGCCTGATGCAATACCAGATGAGATATTAACAACGCTTGCCTGAGTAGCGTTTGTAGCTGTGTGTGTTGTTGTTCCAAGCGTATATTCAAATGTACTTGTAGATATAATACTCGCACCTGTTCCGTTATCTACATAGTTACAAACTAATGGCGCTGCTACGGTTCCACCCGTAGTCCCTGTAAGTACGAAATTAAGCGCACTACGCAACCCACCAGATACCACACAGTTGATTCCGGCTGTGCCCAATATATTTGAGCCAAAGATTGCAAGTCTGAAGACTCTAAGATTTGAATCATTTCCACCTGAGGCACTAGAGGAGCCAATTACTACGTCATTTACACCTACAGACCCAACAAGCCTTGGATTAATAACCAAGCTCGTACCATCACGGAAAATTCCTGCATCGTTTGCCGCACCAAGGAATATTGAATTAGCACCATGAATGGTATCGGCCTGAAAGGTTGTATCGTTGTTATGAAAAATACCGCCTGGGGCAGTGAAACCAATTCCTGTGCCAGCTACTAAGTTTAGATTTCCAGTTGTTGCTGTGGCTGTTAAATCAACATCGCCAACAACATCTAAGTTATTCACAGATGAGATAAGATTTGTAGAAAAAGTAGTGTCAGTAAGGACTATGCTGTTGAGGCCCGTGAGATTGCCTGAGTCATCTAGAACACCTAACGAGCCTTGTGCGGCTAGGGTGCCGTCGTATCTCATTAGTTGGTTATCAACGCCAGCTGTAATCGTTGGAGTTGTTTGCCAACTAAGAGTGCCTGAGCCGTTTGTGAACAGTGCTTGGTTAGCTGCCCCATCATCACCAGGCATTGTAAGTGTGTAGTTCGCTGTAAGTGCAGCTGGAGCCTTAATAGCTACATAGTTTGAGCCGTTAGCAAGCGCTTCCATGAGTCTTAGTTCTTTTTCCTCTGCTACATGGAAATGGTCGTATGAAAAAACTCCAAGCGTGGCATCAAGCCCCATCGTCCCGCTGTTGGCGTTGATGTTGACGTTAGTACCGGCGTTTAAAAGAAAAAATCCTGAGAAGGACCCGAAGGTACAATCCCCATCACATGCCAAATTTATCGCACCAAGTGTACTGATAAAGTTGATGTTACCTGCACCTGTAGCAAAGTTTAAATCGTTTGCACCACTTGTGCTAAAAGACATAGTAGCTGCAGAAACAAAGTAATCTCCACCAGCATCCCACGTAATATTGCCAAGAACTATCTCAGATAGTCCCGTTAGAGATCCTGTATCGCTTAGAAGGCCGGTTGAGTTCTGTACAAGCTTTCCGGTTGTGCCATCAAATCTTACAAGCGCGTTGTCTGTTGAACTTCCAGGTCCTACGACGTCACCTGATCCTGATGATGCAGCCGATATAATTCTACTCATGTTATGTTAACTCCGTTACTCTCATCGAGCCTGTTGCTGAATCCCAAATGGCATCAACTCTGCCTGTATAAACAGGTGTTCCATCTACGATAAGTGTTTCAGCTGCTCTTAACTTATACGTGAATGAGGTTGTTGAGGCCGTTGTTCCAAACTTTAAATAACAAGCTGATGTTGAATCGTTGTAAAAGATTGCTGATTCTCTAGATGCATTTGAGGATAGGGCTGTAACACTTGTTGCAGATGCCGATACGTTTGAAAGCGTTGCTGTTGCTGAAGTGTACTTACCTAAGATTGAGCTAAGTGTAGTCTCGGTCGCAGCACCTGTGGGCAAGCTTACTGTGCCAGAGACGTTCGTAATGTTCCACGTGCCTGACTGAGTAGCTGCAACTGTACCATCTACAGTAATTGATCCAGCGTTATCTGTAATTGGTATGGCTGTTTGGTTAGATGCTATAACAACAGGCATAGAGGCTGCCATTGTTGTTTGGCCAAGGGCCGCTGGAGTTCCGGCGTCTATATTGGACAATGAGGTTATCATTGTGGCTTGGTTAGCAGCCGTTGATGCTCCAGTAGGAAGAGACACTGTGCCTGAGACGTTTGTAATATTCCATGTGCCTGATTGAGTGGCTGCCACTGTTCCAGTGACCGTTACATCATTATTAGATCCCAAATTAACAAGAAGGCCGTCAGCAACACTTCCTTGAATTGGCTGTAAAGTGTTTCCTGATACCTCCATAAGAGTAGCTGTACCAGTTATAGATGCATCTACATCACCCTCAGTGTACTGAACGCCACCACCGAATGAGGCTATTTGATCGCCGTTAGTATCAACGATAGCGACCGTGAGAGGGTTAGAGTTGGTAAGATCCAACACGTCAGCAAGCGTGGAACTATCACCATCCTCAAGTTTGACGTTGCCAGATGTGCCCCCACCACTTGCTGGAAGTATTACTGAATTACCCATTTATTCCCCCGTCGTCGGTATCGTGCCGTCGATTAAATCAGTCCCCAAGGCATCGTCCATTGCGTCTTCTGCTGGATCATTGTCGTCAAAATCATCTTTTACATCTCGTGATACACCGCTTAAATCTGCGTCTATTAGCTGAGGCATCTTTTGATTCCCAGCAGCCATGTCGTATCTAAGATCTAATTCGGTTGCGGATTTATCTAAATCATCAACTCTTTTTTCATAAACCTTAAGCGCTTCCTCGATTCTTCTCTCAAGTTCGCCTTGGCTCATGCGATCCTTTTCTCTTTCATATTTCCAAGCCGAAACCTTATCTCTTAACTGTTTAGCATTAACCATCATGCGCACTTGGAAATCAGCCCCCATGTGGGTTGCTGTACCAAGATAAAATGACTTTATCTTCACTAACCTTTTTTGCATTCTCTTCTGATGGGTTTCTAAGTTCTTCTTACCAAAAAAGAACTCTGCCACACGTGGCTCAAAACCAAGATTTATAAAATTCTCTTCCCACTTCGGGAATTGCTTTTCAATCATTGCCTGACCAGCACCAATTACATTGTATGGAATAGGATTAATGGCGTTGCCTAACTCCCCAAGCATTGCCTCAGTTCTATTCGCTGCACCCTCATCAGGGTCAGTTGCTAATGGAATTGGCTTTCCAGTAAATGGATCAACACCTAAAAATGCAATACCAGCCCTTATCAAGGGGCCTGACATATCTTCAAGCTGTGTTGGATCTAGCATTCTTAGTCCGTGGTAGTTAGATGGAAGCCTCACTAGGAGATCCATTCCTTCTTTGCCACCAAAGGACCAATTAAGAAGCTGCTTCACATAATCTTTTTCTTCTAGAACTGCTTCACTGCCAGGCAGAAATGGAGCAAGTACATGGTCAGCCAGGTAGCCCGGCATGTTCTCTTTAAGTTTTGGAACAATGTCTGGATCAAGGTTACCCCACTGTGTAATGGCTCTTTCTAGATAGCCACCTGGGCCGAACGTTCCGTAAGAGGCAGGCTTTTGCAAAAGCATAGCTCCAAGAGTTTCAGCGTTCTTTACTGCGTAGTTCATGAAAGGAGCCACAACCTGCCCCATGGGGGACATAGCCTTAGATCTTACGATATCGTAATTCATGAACGTGTTGTCTATTTTCTTTAATGCAGATGCTTGGTCATAACCTTCAAGACGTAATTTCTTGTAATAGGTATAACGAAACACCTCTTCTCCGCTTTCGTTAACCGTGCGAGAGAAGTTATAAAGTGGGTTATCAGTGGGGCTTAGAAATTCCTTTTTCTTTCCCCAAAGAGTTTTAAATGATCCTGTCGCACCTTGATGCCTAAGACCATTAACAAATCTATTGAGTGGGTTTTCAGATTTCATCATCTCTTTTGAGACTTCAATCTTTACGTTCTCTCTCATTTTAATAAGCTTCGTATAGGCATCTTCTGACCCTATATTTACACCGGCCACCTTAACGTCTGAAGTAATTCCTTTTACAGGGCCTACTGCGCGCCATTCATTTAATATAGACTTCTCTGCTGCTGACATGTTTTTAGATTTAGATAAAATACCCAAATCCTTCATGCCTTTATAAATTTCTGACACTTTAACATCAGCAGAGTGCGCCCTACCAAAAGACTCCCACCAGTTTCTTAAATGGAAACCGGGCTGAAAGAATACGTTTGTCTTGAAGAGCTTCACAAATGTTTGTGCCGTAGCGCCTACTAGTCCAACATCTGGACGAACAAATGTAGACTCTATTAAGTCTGCCACTGGTCCAGGAACAAGAGCTTTGGTGATTTGAAACTCACCATCAGGATTTAGCTTTCTAATCGCGTCTACTGCCTTTGGGCTAAGACGCCTTACCCCTTCATTGGTCTTTATGTTGATATCACCCAATCTTATATTTGTTCCACCAATTCTTACATTAGCGGTTCTCAGAAGATCAGTAGGAGGGATCTCTCCCTTGGCCCTCATAAACTTTATTTTTTCATTGGCAGCTTTTTTAGCAAGAAGCCAATCAACATCACTTTCAGGAAACTTATTTGAAATGTCATCTAAGAACTTCTTTTGAATTGTAGCATTGTAAACTTCATCAATCTTCTCGCCGTAAGCAAGAACGGGATCACTATGAAAATAGTCTTCAATGCCAAACTTCTTTTTTATCTCGTCATTCAAAGCTTCGCGAGTGAGTTTCGATCTCTGTTGTAAGAAGCCGACATCAACTTTTGAGCCACCACTTGCTCCACCTCCAAGTGCCCTTGCCTCGTCTCCATACTTTTCTAATTTAAGAAGATCGCCAAACTTCTCCTGTAAACGAAGTTCTTGAGATTTTGAAATGAACGATCCTCGAGGAACGTACCTTTCAGAATCACGGAAACCGCTTCCAGGTTTAAATTGAGGAGTAGGAACCCCCACACCTTCTGCTGCCTTATAAGCAAAAGCAAGCTCGTCATCTAGGGTCTGACTTATAGCCTTCACTACATGTCTTGGAATAATATCATCACTCACGTGAATAGATGGTTGATCCAAATAAGCATACAACGCTTTCATTGTATTTGGATTATTTACATCTATCTTATTTGTTTTAAGAATCGTATCAGCCTTCGTCATTACGTTTTTAGTTCGCTGAGTAGAAAGCTTTTTTGCAATAACAGCGTCAGGTAGCGCGTTGTCTACAGTACCCCAGCCCGATGCTGTGGTTAAATATCGAGCAGCTTGGCCAGCCCTTGTTTGCTCTAATTTAACTAAACCTTCTTGCACTTTGGAAATGGCCTGAGGTGCGATGGTGCGTGATTCAATATCAACCCCCAAACCGCCCTTACCAGCTCTATCTCCTAACTTAAGTGAGATTAAGTTTCTCTCACCCTTAGCCATTTGCTGAGCTACATTACCCGCAAGCTTGCCTTCTTTTTCAAGAGCCACGCCTGCCTTACTAAGAGTTCCAACACGAACCAGTGACAATGGATTTAAGTAGGCCTCACCCACTATTCCGCCAACCATTGCGATAGCTGGAGCTGAGCCCTCCAACACGTCCCCGCCCAAACGAGCGACTGGGTTCTCTAACTTCTGAAGATTTTGTCCGTACTTAACAAGGTCTCTTTGCATGGGCTTTTGAATAAGATCCGTTCCCAATGAAACGTTAAAAAAACGAGGTTTGGCTTCCCCGGTTTTAGAATCAATATTAAGTCCCTGACGTATGTCTGCTTCATCAGCTTCTTTTCTAATACGCTCTGAATCCAAAGGATCAAAGCCAAGATATTTTGAGTAATATGTCGCCCCAGCAATTGTAGTACCTGCAACACGTGAAGATACATCAATTGCCTTATTTAAAACACTGAAAGCACTTTTTGCGGGTATTGCCGCCACCTCTAGAGAGGTTTTGATAGGAGATGGTATTTTATCGTACTGCTCCCCAATCTTCTCTGTAACTTCAGGAATCTTCTTACCCCAATAGTCACCGATGAGTTTTGCTTGGTCTTTTACAAACGGTGTAAATGACTGCTCATAAGCTTCTTTTGGAGCTTCCACATCCATGCCAAGGGCTTCGGGAGAAAGATCCATTCCGAGAGCTTCAGGTGATAGGTCTGGGACAACAGAAGGCTGAGCTGGTGCCTTCTCTTCTGCGAGATCCATCCCCAATGCTTCAGGTGAGAGGTCCATTATTTGCCTTTGTTAAGGAGGTTGAATAGTTTCTGTCTGTTGGCAGGAGTATTCGCAACTCCAGGATGCTTGAGCAAGTATTCTGCCCAGATCTCGTCATCTGACACTGGTGCTTTTGGTGCTGGAGCGGCTGATTGCTGAGGAGCCATTGGGGCCTGTTGATACATAGGTTGTGCTTTTGAAGGGCCCTTTTTTGTAAGCTGTTCTATGATTGATTCGTTTTCAGCAATTCTCTGTTCCAGTGCTTTCATTTCTTCAGCAATAACTGCCTTTTGTTTGCGTGGAACCAATACATCTGCGTACATTTTTCTTTTAGCTTCATACAATTTAACAGCTCTATCGTTTTCATTCTCAAGAGCTATAGTCTCGGGAGTTTTACCCCCAAGTATTTTTGTGGCCTCAAGACCAAGTCGGTCTTTTGCGATCTTCTCTGTGCTTTGTGTGCGCTTTTCTACATTCCCAGCGGTAGCTTCGGCCGTAATCTCAGTGCGTCTTTGCCTTGCAGCTTCTGCGGGGGATAAACCAGTCTCAGGGTCCGCGCCGTAGAGATAATTGTTCCTCATCTCCATTTGCTGACGATTGAACTCTTTATCAGCCTGAGCTTGTTGTTGGGCTGCGTACACTTTTTGTAGTTCTATCTGATCCTTTTGCCCTTGAGCCATAAGATCAGCATAGCGATTGATGCCAGGACCAATATCGAATCCACGAAAGCTCATTCCTCATCCCCCATAGCAGGCTTAAACATATCACTATTTCCAAACCTGACGAGTACTGCCATCGGTATTCCTAGCGGTGCTCCCATACTATACATGGGATCACTAGCGTCTAATTCGTCGCTACGATAACTAAGACGCTCTGAAAACATTGGAGCCATAGGGCCTGATTCTTCATCAAATGGTTCTGGCTCTTCTTCTTCAATTTCTTTTGGTTTAGACAATTCCCTCTCGTAATCCTCAACATACGACATGAGGTCATGATAGCTTTTCATTAAGAGGGCCATCTTTTCGTGGAAGTCGTCCATTAATAACCACCATAAAGATAATTGTGACCAGTTACAGCTAATTCATCCTTTGGAAGCCAAGGAGATTTTGCATAGTTATTTGGATTAAGGGAAGCGAGTATTCCTTTTGCAGATCCACCACCACCACCCTGAGCGCCACCTTTGTAGTACCCAATGTTGGTTGGAAGAATTGCGCCAAGTGATTTAGCTTTATCTACCCACGAATTGTAGGCACTTAAATAAGCTGGATCATTACTATCGTACTGACTATTACCCATCTTGCCAGCCATAGGACCAAACTGACTAGACTGAGGGGCACCGTAGAAATAGTCGGTAGCCTTAGGCCCACCTAGAGCCTCGCCAGTGAAGGCATTCATTTGTGTATTCTGTGCTGTAATTCCATTTCTAGTTGGATCGTAGGAATATTGATAATTATCAATTGTTGCGTTTTGAAAGGGGTTAAAGCCTTGAGCCTGAACTCCTTGCTGCATGAAATAAGGATTCTGCATAACGTCTTGGCCGTATTTCTGAGCAAGTCCTTGGTAGCCTTGGGCTGATTGTCTTTGAAAGTCCTCAACCTTGCCTTGGCTATAATTTGCATCGCCCTTTTGAATGGCGTTTTTTTCAATGTATTGTTGAGCCCAGTCTGGCATTTGTCCAATCTGCGCATTTAAGCCTAGACCTGAAACACCTTGTTGCTGCTGTTGTTGATTGGGACCCGTGTATCCAATACCAGAAATACCAGAATTGTAGCCAGGCCCACCATTAAGTGGAATCCCGCTTCCTTGCGGAGAAAGAGACAAAGGATTGTAATTCATTCCATACCCATTGTTGTATCCTGATCCGTAAATCATATTATCCCCTCATCCAAAATGGTACGCTTGGGTTATAACTGGGCATTCCTCCTGGGGAATTGTAGCTCGGGACTCCGCCGTAATATTGTGGTGCTGAGGGTCCTTCTGACATAAGTCCTGCTGGAATATTTGTTGGTAATTCGTTTGGTCCAAGTTGGCCGTATTGCATGTTTGCAATATCTTTCATGCCCTGCATGTTTTGATATTGTCCGAGCATACCTAAGCCGCCATTAAAGAGGCCTGAGTAGAATTGGTTTGCAGCTTGTTCTTCTGCCATAGCCTGGTTGTAATTAATATCGGCCCCGTGGGTTTTTAGTCCCATGATTTGATTTTGAGCTGCCATCAAAGCATTGGCTTTTGCAGCTCTTTGTTGGGCCATATTTCCAAATAACGCTTGTTGCTCTTGAAAGGCTCTTTGTTGAATTTGATCCCTAAGTCTTGCTTCAGCATCGGCCTGCATTGCTGCACCAGCAGACGATCCCAAAAGGCCTTGGTTTGCCTGTTGTTGAGCTTGATTGCCCATCGCCTCTTCTAGGCCCTGGCGTTCACTGTAGGTCATTCCAGCGCGGCGCTGATTATACATTGCCTCTGCCTGATCTGACATTGCTTGAAGTCGCATTAACTCTGCGTAGAGTTCTGGGTTTTCATTTTTAAGATTTATGTCGGCAAAGCTTGGTGAGATGTATTCTGGCTCTTTGTCACTTCCCATAAAAAACCCCAAAAGCCCACCGATACCAGCTCCGACAGCAGTGCCTACGCCTGGAATCACGCTGCCTATTGCGGCACCAGTTGATGCACCACCTGCGGCCTTTTGAAATTTATTTGGCATATCCCCTAAACCTCCACCAATGTGCCGAGTATTTTATACTTGGCAGGAACTTTTCTATTTGCCGGAACTATCATTCTTATCACTTCAAAGTCGTGGACAACATCCTGCACAGCTTTATAAAGAGCCTTCGCAAATCTCATTTTGCCACGATATGCTCGTCTTAGGTAGCGTCCCTCTATAAGGATCGTCTTTTTGGGCTCATTTTTTAAGGCCTCACCCCAAACCATCCCCACACATTTCTTGCCGTGGAGCAGCAATAAGTAAATCTTTTCTTGGTCAGTTAAGCGCTGTAGCCAGATGTCGTAGCTTCCTTCCATAAATTTAGGATCTCCGCCAGTATCAGCCATGTACTCACACAATGTTTTATGAACCTTGTATGAATCCTGTAGTGATGCCCTTACTACTCTCATCTTAACTGCCTACGTCTTATGACATTAAAGAGCATTGAAATATCATAAATCGAAAGAGCCATCGTGCTCGTATTGTCTATAGTTAGCGAGTTAACTCTTCCCAGAACACGGTCAACAACGTGTGCTTGAAGGAGTTGACGAGCAGCTGTAGCGACAAGAGCTACCTCAGATTTGACCGTTTGTGAGCTTCCGTCTTCTTGATCAAAGGTTAATGTGAAGGTTTCGTTCTGGCCAATTTTTATGGCCATATAAACTCTAGTCATCAACTTCAAAAAATGATCCTGCTGAAGTCCCAATCTATTAATAACAATTTTTCTTGCTATCGAAGATCCATTGTTAAGAGTGCCTGAATCGCGCTGATAAATCAGAGAATTATAAGAAGACAATCTCAAATTGGAAATGGAATCAAATGATGAAGCTACTGCCTGTGTATTAAAAGGTAATAATGTATGTGGACCTGAATAATATTTCTGAATTGCCCCATCTTCTAATCTCAACTCTAACCATATTTCTCTATCAAGATCGGTTCCAGAACTTGGGTAGGCAATCTTCACTCTATCTTCGTGAAACACACAGTTAACTAGGTTTCTCTGTGTATCAGTTAAGGCCGCCAACACATCTTTAAATTCATATCCAAAAGGCAGAATTGAATCTGACGATTTAAATACGTAGATATTGTCTCTTCCAACAAATACGGGACCTAGCTTTGTTTTTACAAATGCGCGAGGTCCAGCAAAGCCAAGATTATAATTAAGCTCTGAAACCACCTGAGAAGTTCCAGTTAATCCATTCCATGTGAATAAATTATCTTTTTTAGATATAACTAAGAATGAGTTAGGGCCTGAGGCATCTAAGTTTTGAGAGAAAACGCCCATTCCGTTAATCTCGTCTTTTGACCATACCCTAAAGTTGTTCCAAACTGGTGCTGCTCCAAAGTTAAATGGGTCGTTTGTTTCACTATAGAATACCTGGTGTGATGTGTTGGCAAAATTATCTGGTCCGCCCGCACACACAAGCCTGTCTCTAACTGATTCTATATATTTTGTAATCGGTATCGGTGATCCACCATTATCTTTTATAATTGGCCGAAAAACATACCCATTTGTATAAAAAATTGGATTTTGTCCATTAACACAATAAAGCCTATCACCCAAAGGAACAGAATGAATTTCTGTACCGCTAACATTCCAGAAAAAACTTGGAGCAAATGCACTTAAAAATGGAACACTTGTATCCGCAACTAATCCGCCATTTATCGATCTGCTTTTTTCCATAATATTAGGCGCAATCTGATATGCTGTGGTCTCAGTGAACGGTAGCTCTTTAGTCACCCAAACGCCTGTCACCCCACTTGATGGGTTTACATTAACACCAACAGCAGCAGTTGCCGCATAATCGCCGCCTGCGCTCAAGTCTGAACCAGAATTTCCAAGCCCAAAGTAATTTAATGCTCTGTAATGACCAAAATTTCTATTAGTTGATGAGGCCGGTTCTGTAGTAACAACACCTGAGACTATACCGCCGACATCTCTATTCCCCGTACCTTCCATCCAAACACCTAGGTTAGAATTATATGGAACTTCTTTAACTATAAAAGTTCCGTTTCTTGCTACCGTGTCCGTAATGGAAACAACGGTTCCATCGGTTGTATTCGAGACAGCCATCATGTCTTCTGGGGTAGTGCCCATAAAGATGCACCACCTCGTTACGTTAGTCCCCGCCGCCACAGCGGGACTTGCAGCAAAATTAAATGTTAATGTCGCTGCGGTTTGTCCAGTGCCGAGTTGGAATGTCATAAAGGATGTAACGGATGCAGTTGTAGTTAAGTATGCCCTTACGTCACGTCCACCGAGTGATTGATACCCGCTGTAAGCACCCATAAATGGCGCTATAGCAACATAGTATGTTCTATTCGGGACCAAAGAGCCGCCGGTAGTTCCTTTGGCAATAAACTCAGTTGGCTGAACGTCAGGAACAACTGATGTCGTTACGGCAAAAACTGGTAATGGCACAGTAATGCTTGATGCAAAAACTCCATTACGTCTATGCATTGATCCACAAAGAACATAGGGATCGTCTGATAGTGAATTACTTGCGTTAATATATATAAATATTTCAAAAACGTAAGCTGGGACATCCACTGGTGGGGTATATGTCAAACCATTTGCTTCAATAGAAAAAGATGCCTGCGTTGCCTTGCTCTGTGCCCCACCTGGTCCAGTATATATTATTTGAATATATCGAGTGCTACCGCTTCCTCCAGATGTAGAGAAATTTGCCGCCGATAATGTAGGTGTCGCAACTGTACCGTCAAAATTAAAAAAGGCCATGTAGAACTTTTCGCCAAAACCCTGTTCTAAAAAAGCTGTGTGCAATATTGACTCAACACCCGGCAATACCGTTGCCCCACTCTGGTCAACAACGCCGTTGATTGATGCAATCTCTGCTCTGTTAACAGGATGCATGTTCTGCATTGTGTAGAACTCGTTTGGCTGAGTAATGGTGCCGTCGTTGAAGCGGTTAACCCCTCTAAAGTCTTTTATCTGAAGGGTTTGCTCTTTCTTTGTTCCCATTATGTGGATCTCGAAATCTCAATCCATTTTGTGTTGTAATAAACAAAACTAATTTCAGCCCCGTTATACAATGTAATTGGTCCATTCATTGTAAGGTTTGCTGTTGTTTCATCTAAAGTAACTGTGTTTGTGTCGTCCTGTCCTATAAGAATAAGTTCATATCCATTAAGGCCAGCGGCTATTGCCGTCGTAGTGTTGGCTGTAACGGGGCCACCGTTTCCACTTATTGGAACTGCTTGTCTGTTCTGGGTTGATATTGTGATTGTTCCTGCCGCTGATAAACTTTGTGGCGTGTTTACAAACAATTGTCCGCCTCCAGCAAGAGATCCAACTGTGACCCACTGAGTGCCCGTGTCTAACTGAACTTCATTTGTGTCTGTGATGTAGACTAACCTGCCAACAACTCCATAGGCCGGTCTATCAGCAAGTAAAAAAGAAATTGAGGTTCCAAGTACCGCGGGACCAGAAAGTCTTTGACGATATACGTTTGTCACGAATTAAAACTCCCCCGTCTCCTACTTCCTGTTCGCGACCTGAATATATCACGAGCTAGATCCATTTGCCCTGTCCCGTCTGACTCATACATATTTCTTTGGTGATCTCTGTGGGCTTCTTTTATATCCATCTTTTTGGCTTCATATCTTTCATCATCAGTGAACTCATATGCCCACCTCATAAGCTCTTGAATAAGGACGTCTTGGTCCTCAAAGTCTGGGACAACAAGATCGTCTGTGGAGTCAGTTGTGAGAGCTTGTGGGCTTCTGTAGTAATTTAAGCGATACGACAGGTTGTTCCCAGCAGATGGAGCTGTATTAAATCGTATAACCTGTGACTCTACTTTAATAACGGCTGCTGATGGGGTTCCTGTAATATTACCAAAGGCTAATTGGTCAAACCTATACGGCTCTACAATTAATACCTCTGTTCCTACTTGGCCATTTTGTATAATAAAACACGAGTCTGAACGCTGAAAGTCGTCTGGTAGTCCATACTCCTGAACGCCTGCTACAAAAGGCACATCTGTACTTGGTGTTTTGTAGTAAAACTTGTAGTTTTTTCTTAGGGCTAATTTATCTATTACAATATTTAGCCAGCCACGAGCCTTGGTTTGGTAACTTGAATCTAATTGGGCCTGTGAAAGCGCTAAATTGACGAGATCTATCCTGGTTAAAGGCATGCGGGCACCCCTTTTAAGACCAGTTTATTCTAGTCTTTTGTCATTGCAACTATGTTACTCGCTTTATCGGAGTTATTATTGGCAGCTTGAGCCGCCGCCTCTTCTCTTTGAGCTGCTATTTCTTTTTGTAGTTCTTGTATGCGTTCGTTTTGGAATTTAAGACGCTTCTCGCGCAATTCATATATGGTCTTCAACTTTTGATCCCATTGAAATGGGGTTTCATCATTAAATAATGACACGGTAATCTGAAGGGTTTCAGAATCCTCGGTACGACCGATAAGAGCCACTTGTGCAAACGATGTTCGTGGCTTTACGTGGTACTTGGACTTAGAATATGCATAATAAATTGCTGCGAAAGCTATTGATATAGGTAGCATCAACATTTCTAGGCTCATTTTACACGCACCGATCCGCCGCCCTGCATAAGTTTGTAGGCGCGCTCACTAGAAACTGTTAGCCCTATTTCTTGGGTTTTTTGTGCTTGGTCTTGGCTCATTAAGATTGAGCTTAGATTGGCCTTAACAACCACTTTGCCTGGGCCATAACTGATGCCGTTAATCTTGTGTGCGTAGTTTAGTGTTAGTTCGTACTCTGAATCATCTTCTACAACTGTAGCTTCTTTTTTCTCTTCGCTTAGGATTTTAACGACCTTATCCCTTTGTGCGGGTGTCATCTCTACTGAAACAAGCGCGTCTGTCGCCTTTTCACTGGTTTCTTCTTTTTCTTTCTTGGCCATTTTAAAATCCCTTCCTTATATAAAGAAAGGATGAGATGCCTCCCTAAGGCACCCCATCCAGTCTATTAAATTATCCCTTATTCGTAGGCAGATAATGCCTCGATACGCTCGAGGAAGTTCTGATTTTGAATAACGGGTTTGAACATAAGCTTGTAGCCGACCGTTCGCTTTTGAGCCAAAGGATCGCCAACAATAGCCTTACCGTCTGAAACGTATGCTTTCAGATTCATAAGGTCTACAGCAGCAAAAGCCTGCTTGCCGAATACCCATCCAAAGTGCACGGTTTTACCGGAACCAGGGATAGCTTGGGCAGTTGTTCCAGATGTTGGGGGTGCCAAAATCGAGAACGCCGTAGAAGCAGGGATACCGTCAAATAGGTATGTCGTTGCAGAACCTTGATACATGACCGTACCAGCAGCTGCACCAGCAATACCAATGTAGATTTTATAGGTATAGTTAGTGTCAGATGGTGTAGTACCAGCCAAAGAGTCAGCAGCAGCAAACGCAATAGCTGTATCAGCTGTATATTTCTCAACAAGGCCGGTGGCTTTGGAGACATACTCAGTGGTTACAGTGTAGTTGGCAGCCGCAAAGGTTCCAACAGGTGAAGTAGGTGTGGTGTAGGTAGCAGCAGCAAGTCCTGCGAGCTTAGGAATGAGGTTTGAAGTCATCCAACGAACACCGCGCCAGGTTCCAATTTCACCGTTATAGAGTTGCTTAGCGTTTCCGTAAGCAGACGCATTAACGAATGAGGTGTTGGCACTAGCACTAACGTCTTGTTCCATTCCTGGATCAATAACGCCAACATAGTGAACACCTTCATAGGGGTGCGCACCTTGGGTACGTAAGTGGGTAATAACCTTTTGTACAGTTGCATCTGATAGGGAATCAGTTGAAACAGTAGCAAGGTTTTGACGGCTGGTGATTGCTCCGCCGTAGGTTACGTTTGTAGAAGCCAAGAGAATCTTGATGATTTCTCGGTCTACAAGTTCAGCAGCTTGGTAACCAAGAAGGTCCATTGCTACGTTGAGCAAAGGATGCTTGATGGTCAAAAGAGCTACGTCAGAAATTTCAACAAAAGCACCCCACTGGTCAGCAACAGCTGAAACAGTAGAAAGACTCATGTCGGTTGAAGTAGGAGCGGTACCTTCCGTCAATACGGATTGTGGGAGGTTAAGACGCTCGTAACGGTTGAATTGAAAAGTTTTGCCTTCTCCAGAGGGCATGACAGCTTTTTCAGCGATTTGTTGAAATACGACTGCTTTTTTAGCAATCATTAACAACTCTTCGGCAATATGTTGGCTGACAGCACCACCAGAGAAAGAGCTAAATTGACTTAATGCCATTTTTTATAGTTCCCCTCGTGATAGTTAAAATTCAAAGTTTTCTAATCTTTTGATACGATCTTCACGAGTTTCTACAGCCTTAGAGCTAGGAGTCGTACCCCCGGCAATGGTCGTGGCTTCCCTGTAATCAGAAGTAGGTGCTTCGGAATCCGCCGTGGTTTCTGGAGCTTTCGCTACAGTTTTTGGTGCTTGAGATTTTATGGCGTCCTCACGCAGCTTCTCTTGCCCCAATAGCCAGACATGAATCCCGAACCTGTTAGCTTGGAAGTTGCCCCTTTTTCTTTCCTCAGAAAGAATCCTCTCAACCTCGGCTAGCTTCTTCTTACCCTCTGCACCAGTTTCAGCGAGAAATGCCAAACGATCGTTCTGGTCCGCCTGCGATGAGAACCCAGCTCTTAATTGCTTAATCTCCATTTCCTGTTGCTTAAATTTCTTATAAGCAATCGGGTCACGTTCTTTAAGCGCCTCTTCTTCCGGATCTTCAGCTCTTGGCTGAACTCTTGCTTGGTTCGCTAGTAACTGGTTCAAAGTTTGCTGAAGGAACTGCGTCTCACGCGCTTGTTCGTTCCTTTGAGCAATTAGTTCGTCCAATCGTGATTTCGGTATCATTTGCTCTGTGGCCGACGGAGCCTGAGCGGTGGCTGTTTGTGCAGCCGTATTTTCGTCTGACATTAAAATCCCCCTTCCACTGGGTAGTCCAAGAGTTCGGTTCTCGCGTTCTTGGCCGCGTAGTTACTATTCTATTCGGAAGGAAAGGTATGGTGCAATACACCTATGGTCATTTATTATTTAAAGTCTGACGCTCTTTGTCTACGGTTCCGCTCATAATGAGATTATAGGCGGCAATTAATCCCTGAAGTCTTCCTTGGGCTATGTATATTCCATTAGCGTCAAAGTGAGTACTGGCAAGTCTTGCGGCCTCAATCCCGTACTGTGCGGAAATTGCTTTTCTTGCTATACGAAATACCTCAGAATTCATCATTGTTCTGAGGGTATCTTTTTCTTGGTCTGTTAATGGGCCGTCTGTTCCTATCATTGTGTCTCAAATCCTTTCACTGAACTCATGATGGCATCAGGAGAACTGGCTTGCTGTCCACGATTACCCTCCATAGGTGAGGCTACTTGTGGTCCACCTCGCCCATCTTGATTTGGCGCTTCACCTTCATTCATTTGTTCCTGACTTTGGGCTTGCTGAAGAGCTGCCATTTTAGCTTTAGCTTGCTCTATTTGAATTTTAGCTTTCTTTTGAAGGCCGTGCTTTTCAATGTGTCTAAGGGCCATAAGCTTGGCTTCTTCTGAAGATTTTTTATCGTCTAAAACTTCTTCGTGCAAAGCCACATGACCGTCATCATCATCACCGTAATTAATATCAACATCTTCCCCGTCCATAAGGGCTAGGTTTTCTAGTTCAGGATCTACGGTCTTCTTCATTCGTTCTGATTTAAAGATCTCTTGAAGATCTGTAATGTTGAATCCCTCTTTAGCAACTCTCATACTAAGAGCAACAAGATCAATTTCGCCTGGAGGAAGAACCGAGTTTGTTTGTAACATTAGATTGTAGAAGGCTAGTATTTGCTGTGTGCGAACAGCAGTCTTCTCTGCCTCACTTGAACCCTTCCACTCCCAATCAACCTCACCAATGAGATCATCTGGTGTTAGGGTTTCTTTAATCCAAGAACCAGCAACGGGCCCTGCTCTCTTTATCTCCCAATCTTTATCCATGAATTGTTGCAAGAGAATGTGCGTCTTTTCACACATAGGAACAAGAATATTTATTTCCTCTGCCATTCCTTGTACCTTGCTTCGCATTGATACCGATGCCTGCACGAGACTTGCTTGTGTAGCAGACCTGGCCTTACCCTGTAATTGTGGAGCAATACCTGGGCTATTATCTGAAAACTGTGCAATTTGCGCCCTTACTTCTCCTTGCGCTCTCAGGCCAGAGCCAGAAACGTCTGGAAAAACCTGAAAGCTTATGCCCTCAGGCGATCCGAGCCATTTTGCTCCAGGCTTCACCTTCATACCGTTTAAATCGCCTGCAAGTGCAGGGTCGATAACTGTAATCGGACTAAGTGAATAATTCAGAGAATCCATAACCTGATTTGATAGATCGGTCATTTGATAGCACTGAGTTCTAATTTTATCAGGTAGGGCAAGACCGTAAAATACTTTACCAGGACGAGTTAGATATCTAGAGCCCGCATAGGGGTGTGATTGAAACCAGTAAGGATTTCTCTTTAATCGTACAACAACACTGTTGTTGGCAATAACGCCTACTGCTGGAACCGGCTTACCTTTTTCAAATTCAAAATCACACCATACCTCAGTAAACATGGCGGCATTTTTAAGCCCTCTCAATGCACTAGATAGCTCTGCCATTTCCATGCGGTCAATATCTGCCCACTGGTGATTTAGTGTGTCTGGCACTGGTTGTACCATGTCGAGATTTGTATATAGACCTGAGCGCCTAGCTGCCCCCAAATCCATCATTTGATCTTCAAAGATCATAGTAGCATTGTCGAGATTTGAAACCTCAGGATAAATATACCAACGGAATATATCGATCACATCCCACTTGGCTCCGTAGAACTTGGGGATCTCAGATTTTATAGGCTTACCTTGCTTTTCATTGCCCTTAATCGGGGCTCTTGTGAAAAGAGAAAGCATGTCCTTTTTAAAGCCCCCTTTTACGATAGAGGTTCCAAACAGGACCTTTTGTCTCTCGTGTTCTTCCATAAGAAGAAAGAGAGAGTTCTTTTTTTCTAATTCGTAACGAATGGCTTCTTGAATTTTCTCAGTACGTTCTTGTTTTGTACCGTTTCTTGGTGCGCAGTTAATAACATCAGGACCGGGGAATAGTGATCCAAGAGCTTTTTCTACTGATGATTCAACTTGGTTGTGTAGTTCGGCAACGAACAGGTTGGACATTCCTTGATATCCTTGGCCATCCAACTTACAGGACCATTGTCTCAGATCCATAATCCACTGCTCTTCTAAAGACAGGCGATTATTCCTTGTGGCCTGTAGATTCCCTTGGACTTCTTCCAAGAACCTATTGGCTACATCTACCCTTGATGCGTAGTTAGTCTCAAATTTTGTTAATTGCGCTTCAGTGGCTTTTTTTTCCATCCCCATTTAAAGGATTATAGGGCCTAAAATTCTTGGCGTCTTCCGGTGATGGGATGAATGTAGACATTTTGTTGGTCGATGACGTGCCGCGCGTGCTGAAACTGATGACGTCTTGTTAAATGTATAGCTCCGTATCGCAGTGCATCCATTAAGTGGTCATAATAGCCGTCTTTTTCTGGTTCGTTCTCACCGTCAGCGCGAGCGTATCCGCCCCTGAAGGCTTCGACAAGAATTCCACATCTGTCGTGGATTAGAAAATTAGGCTCTCCCCCATTTACCCCATCTAAAAGGCCCTTAATGGCCTTGATGCCTTCCTCAATAAAGGTGCGTCTATGGACTGGATAGATCCCATGTTCATTTAGGATCTGGACTGAGCTCTTACCTTTGTCGCTTTCGTCTGAACCACGTGGATCACAAAAGGCTTTGTACCACTCCTTGGGCCATTGGCCCCAAAGACCTGCTTCATAAGCAAAACATTCATGAAGGAAGTCGTCCAAATATATTCTTTTGCCTAGTTTTTCAGCCAGAACTCTAAGCTGACCATCAATAAATTGTACCCATACACAGGCTGGGTTTTGGAAACCAAAGTCAAAACATCGATAGATAACTTCTTTTGCTATCGGCTCTATTGCCCTAATAAAGTTTCCACGTTGGAATTGTGGGAATACGGGCCTGCCTTTGTGAACTCTCCCGAACTGGCCGTAGAGCATTCTTTGCTGCATGTCTTTTGAGTACATGCTCATAAGATCGTCCACGTAATTTGGTGGCAAGTTCTTCATGTTGTCCATGGTAGTGGAGAAAAAGATCTCTGAGCCTTTTGGTTTCCTATGAAGAAACAGCTGAGGAATCCAGTGAGTTTCCTCTCCTGGATTTAGAGAGATAATCGTTCTGTATCTCGTTGGCGGAGCTTCCTTTACTTGCTGCCTGACACGAGACTTTAGTGTCATGTATAAATCTTCTTCTACTTCATTTGCTTCATCGATAAAGAAGCCAGCTATTTCTAGAGATTTAAATTTCTCCATGTCATCTAAAGGCCTGAAGATAAATTCGGAGTTGTTTACAAGTGTGACAATGTTTTGAGATTTGTTGTGGCTTTTAATAAAGCCATCTTCCACAACATCAAAAAAAGTTTTCATTGTGGTATCTCTTAATGAGGGCAGAGTCTTTCTTCCTATAAGATAAGTAAAACCTGGGTTCTCTAGTGCGCAAGCTTGTAGCTCTCTTAATGCCGCCGTTGTTTTACCTGAACCCAAGCCACCCACAAGGCATGCGTTTGTCCATGTACCAGTGTGCATCCTAGATGCCCACAGAACTGGATCATATTTTATTCTAATGTCCATTATTTCAGCAGATCATTAAGGCTAACTTTTTCTGTTACATCGATTGCGTTTTCTGCCGCTGGTCTTGGAATTGAACTATGAATGTGAATGGATGCTGATTTAACTTTTGATCCAACTGCACCAATTGAGTGGAGTGTTTTAGCAAAATCCATTTCCATCTCCATGAATTTATCTTCGGCAATGGCGAGCATCTTCATAAGTTCGTTCGCTCCACCAAGAATGGGTTTGCCTTCTTTTTTTGCTTTCTTGTATTGCTTTAATTCTTTCTTCAACATCTTCACTCGACGATCAAGCATTCCGAGGTGTTTCTTTTTTGCACCGATGAGATCAAGACCAAGGTCTTCAGGCTGCTCGATCTGAGATTTAAATACAAACTTCGTGAGCTTATGCCATCCGGAGTCTGATATTTGTGCGAAATATTTTTTTCTTATTTGGTCAAAAGAAAGACCTGAATCTTGGAGCGATTTAAGCTTGTCTATTGTTTCTTGTCTTGGGGTGTAGTTGTCGGTTTCAGTACGAAGAATATCTTGCGCTATAAGTTCTGGAAGAAGTTCTTGTGCTTTGATTTTTGCCTCTGCCATGGCTTGTTTTTTCAGCCGTCTAGTCTCGTTTGCCTTGGCTGTTATGGCATCAATCTTGGCTCGTCTCTCTTCAGGTGTGCAGTCCCAAAACTTACCTATGTTGTTTGGTCTTTTTTTAACGATTCCTTCGACTTCTTTTTTCCCCATAGGTTCAATATGGCATAATATGGGATGGTATGTCAAAGACAAAATCCATCCCCCAAAATTAATAGGAGCTAACCATATATAGATTAAGGGGGATTTTGATCCTCAAATAAGTCCAGCACCGAAGAAGTGTTTGGAGTTCACAGAGAAGATCGCAATCATAAAAGCTTGGTGTAACGCGACTGTCAAACTTTGTGCGGGGCAAAAATGTAAAAGCCCTAAATTTTTTCCAGCTATTTGCTAAAAAGAAATCTAGGGCTATTACTAATTTTACGCGTTCCTGTCTCGTACACTCCCATCTTCGATGTGAGATATCAAGCAGGAAAAAATACTATAAAACAAAACTATAGCCTCATGGTGAGGCGCTGCATTATCTTTTAGGAAAAAGGGGTACTACATGATTTGGTTCAAACACTATAATACGGCATTAACTGGCCGAACACTTTCCACACTAATCATGCAAAGAAACTACGCCGCGATAGTTCTTTATTTCAAAATATTGGAGCTTGCTTCAGCCCAAAATAATGGGGGTAAGGTGTCTATTGCGCCGCGTTGGTTAGCCAAAGAAATGAACATGAAGTTACCACGATGTTACAACTTAGTTCTAACATTGTTGCAACTAAGTGGTAACTTAGTTCTAACTAAGTTGGAAGATAGTTGGGAAATTACAGTACTTAACTGGTCGGAATTTCAAGAAAACCGAGGACGTTCTTCACGTAAGAAAAAAGAAGAAATTGCAGATATAGATATAGATTTAGATAAAGATAAGAACCCCCATATATCCCCCGCACCTTCGGTGCTCGAAAGTGAGTCTTTGGTTTTTAGAAAACCCAAGAACCCAGAAACCACGAAAGAACTAAGCCTAGCTAACACGAACTACCCAGCTAGCGATCGACCTCAGGAGGTACAAGAAGGCTTAAAAAAGTTAGCAGCGCAAGTTTCGCAGAGCGACTGGAGTTGGCCGCTGTTTGAGCGAGCGGTGCGGAACTACCGTGCGTACTGCGAGAAGCGTGACTGGGTGGGGACGCAGTTCGTGATGTCGTTTGCGAAGTTCTGTGGGCCGCGCAAGTGGCGAGCGTGGGCTGCGAAGGACGAAGAAAAGCCAAAAACGATCAAAATCGGCAACGTTGAGTTTTACACAAACTAGGATTTTGGGGGGATGCGTCATGGACATAAACTTAATCGCAAAAACGCTAAACGCGCGGGACACCGGAAACGGCTGGAATGCTCGTTGCCCAGCGCATCAAGATGGCACTCCAAGCCTTTCCATCAACAAAATCGATGGCAAAGTCTTATTCCATTGCCACGCAGGCTGCACACAAGACGCTGTATTGAACGAATTCAAGCGACTTGGTATCTGGGCACGTTGGGAGGAGCAATCGTCGATCCTAGAGCAAACTGGGCAGTGGGTATATTCCGACGGAAACGGGTATGAGCGACTTCGGGTAACAAGAAAAGAGAACGCTTTTGGAAAGAAGACCTTTCTTCAGGAACACAAAAAAGGACATGGTTGGGTGTTTGGAAGGGGTACTGGACCTATTGCTCCGTACAAGTACGAGAAGGAGTGGGTGGATGAGGAGTTTGTCTTTCTTGTAGAGGGAGAGAAGTGTGCGGATGCACTAAGGGCTATAGGCCTTAAGGGCACTACTACACCAGGAGGGGCCAATGGATGGCGCGTGGATTTCGGAAAATTTTTTTCTGACGTGACCGTCATTATTTTGCCGGACAATGACAGGCCTGGGAGGCAGTTTGCAGAGGCGGCGTACGCGGATCTTGTGCCCGTAGCTCACTCGGTAGCGATCGTTGATCTTCCTAATTTAAAAGAGTCAGAGGACGTCTACGACTGGTTAAAGGATCACGGTGGTACGAAGGAGTCACTACTTGAGATCATTCGTGGAGAGAAGCCTAAGACGCCTATTGAGTCGGCTGGATTCGAGTCGGCAAGTGAGGGCCTTGATTACATCGACACTCTTCAGCGAGTGAACCGTGAGGGCTCAATTCCATTTGGGATTAAGTTCTTTGATGAATCCATGAAGGGGATTCTACCTACGGACCTTATCGTAATTACGGCCAGGACTGGATACGGGAAGACCCAATGTGTGATGAACATAGCAAAAGAGGCAATCTTAAAAGGAAAGCGTGTTTGCTTCTTTGCGCTTGAGGCATTTAAAAAAGAAATAGAAGCCAGAATGATTTACACCATTGCGGCACATGAGGCGATCAAGAGTGGACAGCACATTCCGTATCTTTCGTGGGGAGCCTTTGTTCACGGAGACAAGGAAGTATGCGAGGCACTTCGCTGGTTCGTAGAGGGTGCTAAAGAAACTTTACGTGAGAACTTTAAAAACTTATTTACATATTACCGAGATGAAAAATCATTTGATGTGAATGCATTTGAAAAGAAGTTTCAGATTATCTCAAAAGAAAGTGATCTCGTTATAATAGATCATTTAAATTATTTTGATTCTCACAGAGAGAAACCAGAGAATCAGATTTCAACTGAAATTATGAAGCGTGTAAGAGACGCTGGTTTGTATTCAGCAAAACCCATAATCATGGTGGTTCATTTGAGAAAAAAAGATTTTCATGATAAGAAAATTCTTTCAGACATTGACGACATTCATGGATCAAGTGATATTGTCAAGATACCCACAAAAGTAATTGTGCTGGGTAAATCACATAGCCACATTTCAAGAGATCTAAGAAATCAAGCAACATTTGCCCGTGTATTAAAGGATAGGTTTGGAGACAATAATACAGTACACACGGCGCTGTTAAACTATTCTGTGCCTCGTGGGAAATACGATGATGAGTATTCGTTGGGGAGACTAGTGAAGGGTGACACGGAGTTTGAGCCCCTGAGCTTTAATGAGTATCCAAAGTGGTATAAAACAAAGAAGCCAGAAGAGGGATGGAGTGTGGCCTACACATGAACGACGCTAAAACGTGGCAAATGCGCTACAACTATTTACTTATGAAGATGAGAAACGTGGAGCGTGAGTTAAAAGAAAACGCTGTTAATTCTGGTCCTAGAACAGAGAAATACTATTCAATGTTTGGTAGGATGATACAAACGGAATTAGACTCTGTAGAGCGCAGCTTACCTTTAATTAAATTTGAGGAACCAGAAAGCTAAAGCTTATTTAGTTGTCATTGCTTTTTTAGAAGCAACTTTCAAAGGAGCATCAACTCCAAAGCTTTGCAGCTTATTGAGAGTGAGCTTTTTTTCTATAGATCCAGCAGGCGTTCTTGCAGCAGACTTGCCGTTATTCACAGCTTTCTTTCCTACAGACCCGCCCGTCATTTTTTTATTAGCAGCCACGGCCACCCTTTACTACTTTGCCCTTGCCCATTCCTTTACCTTTTACTTTTTTAGCCATGATAAATTCTCCCTCTTTAGATAGTTATCTCTCGATCTTCACATCACTTTACGATAAAGTAAATAGTCCATGAACTGGAAATCGAAATTTACCAAGAAAGAACATCCCGTACTAAAAGTACCAGAGGGCTTTCATCAGTTATCAGATGGTAGAGTAGTGAGTACAGCACAAGCCGTAGAGTTCGCACGTGAGTTTGAGGAGAACCTCAAGGCTCATAAACCCGAGACCTCAAGACTGGCTAAAAGGCCTATCCCTAGTATTGGAATACCTAAAGTAGACGAGATTCCTTAGGCCTGACCTCGAGGAACAACTCCCCATTCCTTTAGGCCATAACCTGAGCCAAAGAATAAATCTCTAGCATGACAGTAATCCCACCAAGCATCTTCCCTTGTCTTAATATCTACAGCGTAAACCCAAGCATAATAGCTCTTCTTAAAAGCTAAAAAATATTCATTGCTCCTCGACATCTCACTATGGTAGCAGCATTTATTAATATGGCGAGCGCTGCAGACTTAAAAAAACAAACACCCCTTACAATCCCTCCCGTAGCCAAATCAGAAGTAGTGTATTTAATCTCTGAGCTTTCAAAGCAAATTACGAAACTCCAAAAGAACCTAGAAACCATCGCCCTACAACTTCAGGCCCTAGAAGACAAGGTCGACCAGAACTATGTTAAGCCGTTCAAATCCACACTATGATCGAGGAAAACCTTAACGTAGACACAAAAGACTAAAAGTGTTTCTTCGGGATATTTCGTGCCTCCGGCATCTATATTCGATCTGAAGCACTCCACAAACATTAACGTAGGCACCTAAACTCCTAACTAAAATCTCATCTCTCTTATATTCGATCTGACAAAATCCAAATGACCCCCATCTACTGGTCCACCACCCCTATAAAGGGGCCTAATGTTATACAGTCTTGTGCATAAGGGTACCCTGTAAGGATTAAATAGTACCTAAGTCCACATCTTCTACTACCCCTAAATAGCCTTCCCACGCTCTAAACAGCCTCATATCGAATATAAAGGTAGGTAATGGGGGACTGTATTTTGGGCTAGGACCATAACCAATACAATGGTGATGAGGACTTAACCTTATTATATATCTGCTACAGTCGCAGTGGGTCTTGGGTTTGAGGTTGTCCACATGTGGATAAGTCTGAGGATAAGTGGATAACTTTGAGGATAACTCTTAAAGATTGTGCATAACTCATGCGAACGTTTGTTTGTTGTATAGTTCGCACGTTTTACATAATGTTATTTAGTGGGTCTGGATTGTATTGGTTCATATCTATTTAAATAGTATTTGGGCCCAAAAACCCTCAAATCGAATATAACGTTAGTAAAGTTCGCACGACGTTCGCACGCTTTGATAGATCTATTCAATTGAGTACTAATACACGCTGGTGAGTTGTTTATGATAACGATTTTAAATCTGGCTAGGCTTTAAAGGTTTGTCGAAGATCTTGAAAGCGCCTGATCTCAACCCATCGGGGTTTGTTGTCTGATGTCTTTAGCCAAGCCTCTTGTACATAGTAAAACTCAAACCAAAGACGCCAATCCCCAATACTTAGCGGGAACCACGCAAATACTCGTCTCTGTCTTATAGTCCCTAACTTCATACCACCCTTTAGGAGAGTCTAGGGCCGAACCTTGGAGCGGCCAAACCCTAGACCCTTAGGAAAGAAATGACCCCAATCACTTCGGACACTCCTCATATAAACTTTAATACCTAAGTCTTAACCAAGAATTAATACATTTTCTTATTTACTTATGGGTTAGATATGGGTATTATATAGGTATGAGTCAATTAAGGCTCATAAAGAGGAGACACCCAAAATGAACAAGATTCTAATAGCTCTCACACTCATCTCAACACAATCCTTCGCTAAAGACCAAACTCAAACTGAGGCACTCAGAGTAGTTTGCTCACAAATTCAAGGTCAAACCGAATACTTCGATACTCGTTGTGCAAAACTAGCTGAAAAAGATGCTAAGCGTCTTGAAAAATTAAAACACATGAGTTCTAAAGACCAAGCCCGCATGTTGAAGCTTGAAGCACAAATTGCAGCGCGCATTAAAGCCACTGATATAAAAATAGAAAAAATCAAAGCTAAACTTGCTAAAAATGCTAATTGCACCACTGACATGAATTGTGCCGTCACTAACCCTGAGATTCAGGAGTAAGTGATTTATGTGGGACGTTGCACTTATAGAAAAACCTGAATCTGAAACCGTTGAGGCTCTTTACGGAATGAGTGCTGAAACACTTAACAACCTAGATCAAATATTGAAACTTGCTGAAGAGCAAGGATTGGAGAATTAAAATGGGAAACAGAGCAATAGTAGTTTTTAAAGATGGCACTGAATATTCACAAGCTGTTTATCTGCATTGGAATGGCGGCGCTGAATCAGTCATGGCGTTTGTCCATGAGATGCAAAGACGCAACTGGATTAGAACTGACTATGCAGCAGCTCGTTTTTGTCAGGTAGTGGGTGAGTACTTTACGGGAATAGAAGAGAGCGAATACCCAGACGATGGCCTATCTTTAGGCACGTACGACGCACCAAAGAACGCTGAAGAGCTTGAGGCCATGAGTCCCGGTGACAACGGAGTATTTGTAGTTTCTTTAGTTAATGGAAAATATAAAGTTGCTCAGAACGGAAAGGCAATTGTTAGTTTAGATGCTGTATTCAAACGAGCTGCAAAAGGGCTTCGAAAAGGCTTCGAAAATAGACCCCGCGAAACCTATGAGGGCATTGGTAAATTCTTTTTAGACTTAGATGCTTTACGCAAAAACAAATGGAAGGTGGCCGCATGAAAAACTCTAAACTTAAACAGGCTCTCTCTATAGCAAGTGACTTAGAAAAAGACGGTCAAGGGTTTTTTAATAGAGCTGGACAGAATATGGTCTTGTGGGTGCGAGCAAATAAACAGTGTGACCCGACTCAATGGCCACAGGCTAATGACCTTGTTGATAAATTCTTAAAGAGCGGCATACAGGCTTATGGCCCCGAAGTTGACCAAATTAGCGGTCACTTAGTTGTGAGCATCCTTAATGTTTACGGAAAGGCGGCGTAACATGAAAAAATTTAAAATATTAGACTGGGCCGGCAACGAATGTATTTCGCATGAGAGTTTCCCAACATTTGAAGATGCATGGGGCGCTATTTATGACTACTTCGACGAATTAGACGACGCAGAATTCGACGCAGAGATGGGTGAATACCAAGTATTAGAAGTCCCAAGCAGATGCGTGAGGGGTAATTAACATGACAACTAAACATGTATCAGAATCTTTAGAAGATGCTATTAAAGCTATTGCAATTAAAACATTAGAAGTTAAGGATGCAGAGATTGAACGCCTTAAAGGCATAAATAAAGAAATGATTAATTTCTTAAAAGAACTAGAAGACCAACCCGGCATACTTAACGAAGATAACGTAAAAATTAAAAGGCTTCTTAAAAATGCACGAGGTGAGATATGAATAAAATAATTAAACTACATGCAATAGCTCAAAACTTTGAAGCCTTAGGCGCACCGTACCTTGCAGAGATGGTTAGGAAACTAATCACTGAGCAAGTAAAGATAGAATCAATTGCAGATGATGAAATAGGTATGTGCTCACG
>ERZ869929.191-NODE-191-length-39572-cov-8.751702_pt1 | contig 39572 bp, 51 predicted proteins | sample MGYA00579312_ERZ869929 | MGnify/ENA primary metagenome ERZ869929 (study PRJEB32216, sample SAMN09231818) | wastewater metagenome | place: USA: Maryland | collected 2016-08-09 | study: EMG produced TPA metagenomics assembly of the PRJNA472060 data set (Reclaimed... | reverse complement strand
TTTTTAATAACGATCAGTCAGAAGCTCAACCCACTCAGGCATCGGGTAGACTTGGAGCGTCTGGATTTTTCAGCAGCCAAGAGGAAGAAGAGAAGCGCAGGCGTGAAGAGGAGCAGGCTCAGAAAAACGTGCCAGAGACTTTTCAGGAAGAGAAACCTCAGGGCTTTATCCAGAAGGTAAAGAACTTTTTTGGTGGAAAAACAACCAACGAGGAGAAGGATAAGCAGGTTGAGCAAGCCAAAAGCATGGCTCAGGAAATGCTCCCAGAAGCTCAGAAGGAAAAGCAGCGAGAAAACGAGCAAGTTGTGGCAAAAAAGCAGCAGGCAAATGATGATTACTACGAAAACCTAAAGCAACAGGTTCAGAAGGGTACCGCTGTAAAGACTGACAAGCTGATCCTCAACGTAGAGGCGGCCAGGATGAACAACCAGAAAGAGTACGACCTTCTCATGCAGGAGCTTCGCTCAATCTCCCCTACTGACGATCCCTCAAACGATGTAAAGATTTTTGGGCTTGATATCTACAACCCTGATAAGCCAAAGGTTGCCGCCTTTGAGGTTGGTATGCTTAGGGCTGCAAACCTGGGGAACTACGACAGTGGCATAAAGGACGATCCAACCTACAAGCGCGCACTCGAGATTGAGAAGAACCTCACCCGTCTTGAGGAAGAGAACCGCAAGTTTGAGAGCTTTATCAACAAAGGCAAGACTGACGAGAAGTACCTACAGGATGTAGTAGTTTCTGCTGAGATCCCAACTGCTGAGCAAATTGACAGAGCTGAAGAGATGGCTAGGGAGAACTACCTGAGGCGCGCCACTAAGGACTTGGAGGAAGTAGAGAAGCCTGACGGCTTCTGGGCGGTGTTTAAGGAGCAAATCAACGCAACCACTCAGGTAATGACGCAGAAGGCTATCTCTGGGCTTTCTGAGGCGCTCTCTGACGGCATGGTGGGCGATGGTGAGCAAGTAGTACCATTTGCTAACCGCCTTAGTGAGTACGCTGATAGCGTCAATTTCAAGCTGCAAGAGGATATGGCCTCAAACCCTCAGTGGTTTTACACAGGCGATAGTCCAGATGAGAAGGTTGCCGCTTTCGCTGGTAAAATGCTCCCCTCGCTTGGTGGAGTCATTGCCGCGGTTGGTCTTGGTGTAGTCAGTAAGGGGAAAATAAACCCAACCCCACTCCTCCAGGCTTCTTTCTACGGCTTCGCACTCTCAGATTACGGGCAAGCCTATCGAGATGCTATTGACACTGGAGCGACAGTAGACCAAGCGCAACAGGCCGCTACCTTTGCCGCTGGTACGAGTTTTGTGCTGAACAAGTGGGCTGATACCGCTCTGGTAAAAGGGTCTGGATTTGGCCTTTCTGACGTTGCTGAGAACACCGCTCAGGCCACGTTTAAGAACAAAGTCAGAGACTTCTCCCTTGCCGCGTCTAAAACCTTTGCATCCCAGGCGCTAGTACAGGGTACTGCTGGAGGAGCGCAACAGTTTGGCTTTAACCTAGCTTCTCGTATCTACGATGAGCACGCTGACTTGTTCGAGGGCGTTTCTGCTGCTGCACTCGAGGCTGGTATTGCTGGTGGAGCTTTCGGGCTTGTGTCAGACCCCCTGTCGAGAAAGCAGACGTTTAGGGCAAAAGTGAGTCCTGAAGCTGAAGAAGTGGGAACACTCCTCAGAGAAAAGGGTATGGTTGCTGACTACGACAATATGCAGGTGTCTACCCTTATTGAGCCTGTAACAGTGTACAGAGGTGGCGTTGAAGATGACTCAACGAGACCAACCATGCAGCTTGGAAAGAGCTACACAATGAACCCACTGGAGCCTGACCAGTTCGCTATCGAGGCTAGCGAAAGATCTGGCCAGAAACCAATCGTGCAGACCGTAGAGCTTGCTCCTGGCAGTAAGGTAGTGAAGCTACCAGATACTTATGATGCGAGACTTATTAACCCAGAAGACCCTCGACTTGAGGGCATTGACGCAGTTATCCTAACCGATAGATTTATTAAGGGCGGAGAGTCCGAGATCGTAGTCCTTAACCAAAAGGCAGTAGTTGTGAAAGAAACGAGGCCGGCAGTTGACGTACTCAATAAGAAAACAGAGGCAGTCCCTGAGGAGGCAGACCTTACAGCACAACTAGACAAATCCCTACAGCCTGAGGGCAAGGTTATACTCGCTGGAGGAGTGAAGGACACTCCAGAAGGCTCTATTAAGCGTGCGACAGAACAGAGAGACAGCTACCTCAAAGACGTTGAGGAAATCGCTGGAGAGATTGGCGCTAGATACCCTAAGGAGCTAGAAGGCTTCGCGGTTAAGAGCGTTGAAAGCCTCGCTGAGAAGATCTCCAGACCTGATGCGTCTGGTGGCACCAAAGGTGATAAAGAGCAAACAGACCTCCTAAGGTTTACTCTTGAGATTAAGGATCCAAAGAGTGTTGACGATGTACTAAGCTCCCTGAAAAAGCGGGGCTACGAGGTTTACAATAACGATGTTACCAACCGATTTGATGATCCAACACCAGGCTACAAAGATATCTCTATCAAGGTAGTAAAGGGTGGTAGTGATCCTATTATTAAGGAACTACAGCTTTTGCAGCCAAATATGCTCAAAGCAAAGATGGAGAAGGGGCATGATATTTACGATGTCCAGAAACGCATCGCTCTCTACAAAAAAGCAAACCCCAACGATGCGGGGCTTGCTAGACTTGAACAGAAGCTAACCAACCTGAGTAACAAGCTCTACGAGTCTGCTTTCTTGGCGGACAACCCTTCTTCGAGCCTTCCAGCCTCTACCAATGACTCTAAATCTTCCTCAGAGAGCGCTGTTCCAGAGCTTTCAGCCTCAGACATAAGCGCAGTCAAAGATTTCTTGAAGAGTTTTGAAGAGCCGAGTGAGGCAAGCCGCATCTCCTCTTCGGAGAACTCTCTCCCCGACTCAAGTTTAAGTGATCGTTCCATAGGTGGTGTTAATGATGACACTGGTATTATGACACAACGGCAGAGGTTCGTCAATGAAGAGAAGCCTAAAACAAGTAGGCAGATTGCTCAGGAGCCTGTTGGCGGTACTGAGGATGGGGCAGTTTCTTCAGCGTACAACCGAGTAAAGGATAGACTGGCTGATGAGTTTCAAGACGATCTCAAGTATAACCAAATGAACCTAGAAGAAGATGCTAGGCAGGCGGTTGACTTTGTTGCATCTGATCCTAAGAAGGCAAGGCGTGTTGCTCTTGGACTCGAAAACGCACCAAAGGGTATGACTGAGACCTCGATCTCAATCGCCGCTGCAAATGCCGCTGCTGAGGCAGGAGACCACGCACTACAGGCAAGACTAGAAGCTGCACGATCACTCAGACAGACTAGGAGAGGACAGGAAATCGTGGCTGAGCGTGGTAGGTTTGACGAGAACAGCCCGCACACCTTCATCGCTAGGGTTATGGCTGATAGGCTAGCTGCTTTTGGAAAGAAGGCTGGAGCGGAGACCATGAAAGAAGTTACTGGGAAGAAATCCACCGCAAAGACCAACGCAACCAGGATTATTGACACCCAGGCGGCTGAGGCAAAGAAGGTACTCACCAAATCAGAGTTTAAGATCGCTGAAGCCCAGAGCCTCATCGACTCCCTAACCTGCTAAAATATACGCATGGCCACCTTTTGTATCCCAAAACAGATTGCTGAGAACCTCAAGAAAGCCGCTAGGAGCGGTGAGGTTAATGTTAAAGACCTGTACGAGTCAGATAGCGCTGGCAGGCGTGCAACCTTTGAGAAGTTCGTAGGAGATAAGGCTCTAGCGCAACAGATCAACGGTGAGTTTGAGGCCGCAATGATTTCTAAGAGTAAGGATGCTCTAGCTAGTTGGGTTAAGAAAACGATGGATATCAAGACGGACAAAAAGGCTTATAAAGGAGTCCTAGAGCGTATAAATGACCTTGATGAGCTTGGTGTACTCAACCCAAAAAACGTGGACGATTTCCTTAAGGATCTCGTAGCGACAAAACTCGGTGCAACCATTACGGCTGAAGAGGTTAAGGTTATCAACGAAAAATCGAAAGTCTTGGACAGGGAAGCTAACAAGGGAGTGGACAGCTTCGGTCTACCCTCTATCGAGTATTTCAAAGCTCGGAAGGATATGGACAACTACCTTGATACCCTAGCACCTACTTCTAGGTTGAAGGTTGCAACCTCAACGATTGGGAGGGGCAGCATGTTGGCATCCCTTAAATCCCCGATTACAAATATCGTAGGCAACACTTCTCAAGCGATCTTTACCGCCTTTGAGCGCCGTATGAGTAGTGGCCAGTATGCTGGTGCCAATAATGACCTCGCAAAAAACTATGTTAGGCGTGTTTGGGAGATCTACCAGAAGTCTGGATTTGACCCTTCCCGCATGTTGGATATCAACGATGGCGGCAGGAAGACACTGGGAGAAGACAGAACTAGCGCCCAGGGAGAGGGAACCGTTCGTAAAATCGGTAGGGTGTATGAGGACGTAGTGTTTAAGCAGCTTATGGGAGCGCCAGACGTTGCTTTTGCAGCCTCTCACTTTGCTGATAGTGCTAACCTTGCGTCAACTGCTCTAGCTAAGAGGGAAGGTTTTGAAGGAGCTGGTCTGAAGAAGCGTGCAGCGGAAATCTTCACTGATGCTACTAAGTTTGAGCCTACAACTGATGAGGGTATCTTGGTGCGCTCTCAAGCCATTGCAGACGCCCAGTATGCCACCTACACCAATGACAGTTGGTCTAGCAAGGTCTCCCTCGCTATCAGGGGCGTACTTAACGAGGCCACAGGCGATATGAGACTGGGAGACAACCTGATGCCTTTCGTGAAAACCCCTGCAAATGTAGTCGAGTCTGGTATGGATTTTGGCGGTCTCGGTTTCCTGAAGGCTATCGTCAGCCTCAAAAAAGCGATGGCCGCAAAGAAGGTTGGCAGTGTTGAGGTTCAGCGTCAGGAAATGAAATCAGCTACCAGGAGCGCTATCAGGTCTGGACTCGGACTCACCACCGCTGCTATCGTTTCAAGTTTTATTGACCAAGAAGACTTCATCGGAGCCTACCCAACAAGTGAGAAGGAAAGACAGCTCCTAGAGGCAAAAAACGCTGTTCCAAACAGTATCCGTATCGGTGGGAAGTGGGTATCACTTGATTACTTCGGAGCGCTCGCGGCTCCCCTGGTTGGCATGCTCTACGCCAAGAAGTACGGCGGTGTCTCCTCATACGTTAAGGGCGCAAGCTCCCAGTTCCTAAAGATCCCAGGTATTGAGCTTGGAAAAGACTTGTACGAAAATATAGGCGATGCACTATCTCAAGAAAAAACAAGCTCAGAACTGGCTTCTGAAGCTCTAAACTCGAGTATTGACTTCATCCGTTCCCGTGTAATCCCAGGCATAGTTAATGATATCGCTAGGGGAACTGATAGCAGTGAGCGCAAGACAAACGTAGACGATGATCCACTCGCAAAGGTGAAAGGCTCAATCCCTGGACTTAGAGACAACCTCCCAGAAGATAAAACAAGCCTCGGTGCTGACCGCCCTACTGAGAGCCTCATTTCTACTCTCCTGTTCGGTTCAAGGGTAAAAACAGCCGTTGACGATAAAGTGGTAAATGAGCTTGATCGTCTCAATAGATCTGGCCAGCTTCCAAGTATTGCTGATGTGGAAAAATCCAGCTCGAGGGTGAAAGAGTACAAGACTCAGGTTGATGAGAAGAAGTACCAGGAAATGATAACCTACTTTGGCTCCAGATTTAGATCCGAGTCTGAAAAACTTATTGACTCTGGTAAGTACAAATCTGCTGACAACGATGAGAAGAAGAAGCTCATCGAAAAAGCTCGGGAAGACGCTCTGGAAACCGCTCTCACTAGGCACGGGTACAAGAAGCCAAAAAAGTAGGTTTGACTTCTTGAAGGACACACCTGTATTATCAGGTTATAAAGTAAGGGGGTAAGTAGTTACCCACAAAAGCCTATGGAAAATCTCCCCGCTTGGATCGCTGCACTTGGTACGCTCATTTTTGGGGTATCGTACTTGGCGAGTAAGCACCTATCTGGATGGCAGAAAGCAACCTCAGAGACAAACACTGAAGTCGCAAGACTGGTTGGCGCCCTTAAAGATAGAGTTGATCTACTCGAAAAATCAGACAAAGAAAAGGATCGTATAAATGCAGAACAAAACAAAACAATCGGTGAGTTGAAAGTAAAGGTCGCAACGCTAGAAGGCCAAATTGCACAAAGAGACGCAATTTTACTCGAGGCGCTCACTCACTGGTTCGATAAAAACCCAGATAAAGCTGTAAAACTTGGCCAAGATGCGGTAAACTCAATTAAACAGTCCATTACTAAGTAAGGAGCACTTATGGAAATCTACTCTCAGAAAGATCCCCGCTGGAGTTCTAAGAAAATGGGAGCCTCAGGCTACACTATGGGCGAAAAGGGATGCCTCGTTACTGCGGTAGCTCAGGCACTCACCCATGCTGGCCACAATGTTACCCCTGGCGTTCTCGCTGACCACCTCAACAATATCCCCCTAGACCCTCGTGGAAATGGTGGATTTACCAAAGACGGACTCCTCATCTGGTCTCAGGTTCAGTGGCTCTACCCAGTATTTACCTACGGGCAACCTGGCTACAAGTTTGTTCGAGGAAGCCTCAAGGGTAGTAACTTCTCCCATTGGGTTCTTGAGACTCCTGGCGGTGAGGTTTTTGAGCCGTACCACGGGAAAGCTGGTGAGGCAAAGTTTAACAGAGAAGTGCCAGCAGTCTACCGTCAGGCTTCTATCAAGGCCGCTGTAGCACCTGCTCCAGCTCCAAAGCCAACTCCTGCACCAAAGCCAAAAGAGGTGTCTCACAAGGTTAAGAGTGGCGAAACCCTTACCAAGATTTGTATGGACTTCTACAAGCTCAACGCTGGAAACGGGTACAAGAAGGCTCTCGAGGTTGCAAAGTACAACGGCATTAAAGATGCTAACAAGATTTCAGTTGGACAAGTAATTAAGCTACCAGTAGCTTAGTAAGGAGTATTATGGACAACCTTTCAGACCTCGCTAACTTCGGGCTACTTGCAGCAGCAATCGGTGGTGCAGTAGTTACTCTCAAGACAACCTTCCCAGAGAAGGTTCACGGTGCCATGACAGCGATTGTTGCTATCGGACTTGGCGCTCTCGCTGGTTGGCAGCACGTTCAGGGCGTTCCTGATGTTGCTACTGGTGTAATGGCTGGCCTCGCCATCCTCACCACTTTTGCTCTCACTGATAGAGCAACTGGAAGAGACCTCAAGAAAGAGGGGCTTGATCTCCTTAGTAGAGAGGTAAGCCTTAAAGAGAGAGAAATGGCTCTGAGCAAAAAAGCCACCAATCACACTCCAGTAGATCAGGCAGCCTACAGCAACGGACTACAGGCAGACTAGAACCTCAAAAACTAATTAACCGCCTTCGGGCGGTTTTTTAGTTCAGTTCAGTTATCCACAACTCAACTCTTGGGTTGTTTTTATCTTTGAGTTTCAGTACCTCTAGGCTGTCCACCTGACTATCGTTTAGGTAGGCGATCTTCTGGAGGCTGTCTAGGAGGGTTTTGAGGCCGCTATCTATATCTCGGTTTGCCCTCTCAAAGTAGAAGTGAGCCACTAAAGCAACCCGTTTAGTGGTTGGGTTGATTGGTACCACCTTAGCGATCTCTCGAGGGTAGTTCGTTGCCTCCTCTGTCTTGTAGACCTTCCCCGATTTGAAGTTGCTACGCCAGATCTTGTTTACTGAGGGTGGTATGGGGAGGGTGTACTTTGGCACCATCTGAGATAGTCGGCTAGGCTGATTGGTATTTGGTCTGGGGTAACGTAGTGGTAGTTCGCCCTTGTGTTTTCGCTTACTTGTGGGGTGGCAATCTTCCAAAATCGCTGCTTACTTATCACGCCAACAACGTAGAGCATCCACCCATTTTGATCCACCACAGTAAAAATGTAATCGTCCATCGGGCGCCCGTACTGGTGATCATAAACTTTGAGGCGCTGGTATTTACTAAGCCCAGCGTTCCATTTTGTGATCGTGTTTCCCTTCACGTCTGCGGCTCTTCCGTTCGGTGATTGGAAGTCAAACTCATCCCCTCCCCGTAGTCCAGGGATTAAGTAGGGAGTCTTTTTGAGTGGCAAAATACCAAGCGTTTCGCACAGTGAGTCAACCACCTCAAGGGTGCCGTTGTGGGCGAGTGCGCCAGTGAGATCCATCGTCATATTTCCCGTGCCGTCAACCGTTGTTGGGTTGCCTCTTTTTTCCTTTTGCCGCATCTGCGTATGCTGGCTAAAAGACAAGTCGAAAAGCTCTTGAGATATGCGATGCGGGTGGGGTAAGTGAGCCATTTCAGACATTATAGCAGAGGTTCACGTTTTCAACTAAAAGTGGCGTTTTTTGGCGTTCCAACAGAGTAAAAGAGAGACACCTCAAAAAGCGGGGGAGTCAGGGGAGAGGTAGATTTCACTGAGGGGAGCAAAAAGCGCTCCAACAGAGTAGTCGGGGAGGGTCGGGGAGTCGTAGAAATTGAGCCAACAGGTTAGAGGTACCGACACAGGGCAAACGGTGGGGGAGTAGTAGGCATACCCAATAAAAAAGCGCTCTAACGTGTGTGAGGGCGCTTCTGAGATATGTTAGGAGATCCTCCCCTAACGGTATGCTCTTTGGCCGTAAAACCGAGTTCCTCGGCGCTCCCTTCGATGCTCAGTTTCGTAGACCTCCTGAGGGTTCCTGTATCGCCAAATTTGGCTAGAGCTTGGGTTGCCATCCTTAGCAACTTTATGCGCCCAGACTTCGCACCCTGCGTGCCTCGCCTGACAGTTACCTTCAGCATCTTTGCCACCATTGCAGCGGTTTTTGATGTGGTGGCCAATCATCCTCATTTCGTCTCTTGCGGTAAGCTCGATAGCCTTTCCGCAAATAGGACACCTTCCCGATTGCGCTTCCCATGCGAGAAACGTGTAGAGTTGCCAACCTTCCATTTTTTCCCCGAAAGCCTTGCGCCTTCACAAACAGCATAATGCTGGTGCTACGCCATTGTTAATACCATCCGTTCCTTTTGTGAAACGTAAGTGCTCCCTGCGGTGTCTGGTAGCGCGCTTTGATGTAGAGCATCCCGCAACGTATTTGCTCTTTGTAGTCGGCTGTTTTCTTGCAACCGTAACCCTTCCACGTTCCATCGAGGAACTGGAAGATACCGTAAGCGGTACTCACTGGATTTTGAGCATGGGGGTTTAGGCCACTCTCTTTCACGAGGAGGGCATCTAGGTATGGCCACTGTTCTTCGCCAAACGCCTCCCCTGAGGCTTTCTTGAGCGTGTCCACTATCTCTTGCCTGTTGTAAGTTGGAGGGGCTATACGGGCTTTCTGGCGCTTTTTAGACTCTTGGGCTAGCCTCTCCAGGCGCTCCCGCTCCTCTCTGGCTGTCTTATCTGCGTGGCTCTCCCCTACCTCAATAGCAGAAAGAGCGGTAACTGGTACTGGGCTTATCGCCTCAGTAGTAATACCGCCCAACTCTTCAGTAGTAATTTTGCTCCCTGTCTCTATTGTCTCTCCAGCTACCTTTTTTCTAGGTGGTAAGAGGGCTATGAGTAGTAAGATACTGACAACCCAGGCAACTACTCTCAGGATTTTGGTAATAGGCTTTCTTGTAACGGTGATCGTTGGCGGCGTACTCTAAGTGGTGCCTTTGGCTGGCCGTTGTTAGGATAAGGTACCAAAATTGTAGGGTGCCTAGCTCTCTAAGTCAAGCGTCTTATAGCGTGGCTTCTTGATTGGAGCCAGCTTTGCGCGGCGCTTTTTCTCAGGTTTTCTTGGCTTCTGATCCTTCTTCCAAGCGTACTTCATACTATGGAGTTAGTTTCTTAGCTCTACGGGCTACACCAGAGGCGATCCCCGCCTTCCTACCAGCCTCCCTAGCCGTCTCGCTGGTAAACTTGTAGGCTTTTGAGAGTTCGTGCAAGCGCTTTGCACCTTTTGAAGAGACAGCTTTCCTGTCTTCTTTGCTTAGTGCGGCGAAACCGATTAGTTTTTTCATATTAAGCCTCCATATCTAGCGGCTCTCCAGCCATAACTGAAATGTTGTACCAGGCGAAATCATCCGCCCATTGTTCTGATATCTCTGAGCGTATGCTCCAGACAAACAGCCAGAGCGCTACGTGTTCCTCCTCTGTAAACGGGGCTTCTGAGCCGTCAAAGATACCGAGGGGTATCTCCTTACCAGTCTCAAGCCAGAACCGCTTGAGGATAGGCACGTTGACAAAATAGGGGGTGTACACCTTCGCAACCTCTTCTGGTCTGAGTCCGTATTTCCTCTCGAGTTCTGTAGGCTTGATCTTATTTCCCTCAGTCTGGTAGGGCATACCGCACTTGTGGCACTTCAGCTCTCCATCGTAATCGGTAAAGGTTCCTGAGATTGGACTATCTCCACAGACCAAACAGGAAGAGACACCTTCGATTAGGTGCCTTTTTTGCTCTTCCAGGCTCGGCTTGATCATTTGCTCCTCTTTTGGCATATCGACATTATGAACCTCTGCCAAACTAAAATCAAGAGCCACCCTTGCGAGTGGCTTCTTATTAACCCTTCAGGTTGAGAGTCTTGTTGATGTTCTGTTCCAACTGCGGATGCTCGTCTATCCTGAGGAGGTTTAATCTTCCGACAACCATCTGCCACTCATCGTTGATAGTCTCATGCTCTAGCTCTATCTTCCCGATTGGTAGGAACAGGGGATCGTACTCGAGACCAAGCCTTGCAGCAACCTTATTGACTACCTTGATTTGCTCGTCTACCTCACTACCCTTTCTGTAGGCGAGTTTCGCCACAACTAGGACGCTCTTCTTTCCAGTGATAACGTCAAATAGCTTGTGAAAAAACGGGCGAGGGGAGAGTGCCAGGTATATCATCCTGGACTTCTTCACCGCTGTACTCTTGAGTCTACTCTTTAGATCGCTCATGGTTTTCAGTTACTTGCTGGTGTTCGTAGTCAGTGATATCAAACCTGTCCAGGTAGTACCTCCCGCACTTGTAGCAGTAGATAACTACCTTACGGTACTTCTCCTCATTGCGTAGATACCCGATACCCGTCTGATCGCATTGCCAACACACCCCACCAAGTACGCCAGCTCTACCCTTCGCAATCATAAGTGAAGAAGCGCTCCTCAGTATCTTTGTGAGCTTCTCCTTTAATACTTCGGTGCTTTGGATAGCGCCCAGCTTGTCCAGGTGCCAGCGTTTGTTTGGTTGTTCCTTTTGCATGGGTGCATTTTACTACTTAATATCGAAAGGGGAAACTGGAGCCTCCTCTTTTCGCTTTCTGGGCTGGTAATACTGGGAGTGTTTTTGTTTGATGTGTTCCATAAACTCCTTATCGTTTTGGAACTGGCCATCGCAATACAGGCAAGTCCTCCACTTAAACTCAACCTTCTTGGGCTTCTTCTTTGGCTCCATTGTGTTTCATTACGGTTACTAGGGTTGAGTACAGCTTTCCTTTTCTGAAAACAAACTTGATCCCTTCGCTATAGGATTTTCCATCGCTGTCTACGTCTGGGAGGGCTACTAGCGCCCTTCTGAGGAGCCAAGAGTATAATCCCTCGTCTCGGTTCTTCTCGTACTTGTAGAGGCTCAGGAGACGTAGTGAGGCATTGTTGATAGCGTGCGGGCTGATCTCAAGGTCTGCTGGTATGTTGTCAGTTCCTCGGCGCTTCAGTTCTGCCTCTGCGGTCTCATTTCCCTCGTTTGCCAACCATTTCAGGTAAGAGATCGGTAGACGTGTCCACCGCTCCCCCTTATGCCTTCCAAACGTAATGAAGAGGTTATGCGTGTTTATGTTACTCATATGGGTTTGACTTCCAGAACTTTGACCTCTTGATGTACTGTTCTCTGCGCTTCTCATCCCAGGGTTCCATACGGGAAAGGTTGTGCAATCGGTCTGCGTACTTGATAAGGATAGCGTCTCGGCTCTTCAGGCGAGGGAAGTAGTAGCCACCAGTATCGTGGTTTTTCTCGTGGGTAACTTCTAGCACGAGACCCGCAACCCTCTCACCAAACGCCTCAACAAGATCTGCAAAGGTAGTTTTTGTGTCTTCTAGGGTATCGTGGAGCATTGCTGCTGCCTGGATCTCCTCATCTTGCGTTACCTGAGAAACGATATCCAAAACGGTACAGAGGTGATTGAAGTAGGGCTTGCCGCTATCGTCAATCTGACCCTTATGCGCTTCTTCTGCGAAATCGAAAGCCTTTTCTACTAAGTTCATATGCCCTCCAGTAAATCTTGTATGCTCTCTCCGAGGAGTAGAGCCATACCCATCCCCATAAACGAGGTTAGGAGGAAGGGTACTGCTAAATCGGTAAATGTGATCATGGTTAAAGTTTAGCGGCTTGTTCTTTAATGAAGAGAGACAGGCTGATAACTTTTGCGTAGATCTCCCTAGCGATGGCCTCACCTTCAGGTGTTCCCATCTGCATCGGCTTTGCTTTTGAGAGGGTTTCTGAGAAGGCGAGGAGCTTTTCCTTATCAGGAGCGGCTAGTGCCTTTTTCTCAGCTGCTTTCTCATCGGCGATCCGCTTCTCCTCTGCACGCTTTCTATCTTCTAGCTCCTTCTGGATTTTCGCCTTCTCATTTGCTACGGCCTTTTTCTGAGCTTCTTCGGCTGCCAGCTTTGCCTCAAACTCTTTGCGGGTTTTCTCAGCTTCCTTCTCTCGCTCGAGTCTCTCTTTTTCGGCTTTGGCAAGCTCTTTCTGGCGCTCAGCTTCTTTTTTAATAGCCTCTTTTTTGAGTGCCTCGTTTTCCTTTCGGATACGCTCTTGCTCAGCAGCCTCAGCCTTTTCCTTCTCGATACGCTCTTGCTCTAGTCTCTGAGCTTCGGCATCGGCCTGTTCCTTACGGGTCTTTGCGGCCTGGTAGATTGACTGGAAATCTTCCTCAGAGATCTTTCCTAGATCAACTGAAGAGAACAGGGCGCCAACCTCCTCCATAAGTTTCCCGCGCTCTTGGCGTAGAGCTTCCTCTCTCTCGAGGCGTTGGTTTTCCGCAAACTTCTCTTGCGCTTCCAAATGCTCTTCGAGGGGAGTAATGATCGCCTTAATTACGTTAGCCATACCGTCAATAGCTTTGCCCTCTCTGAGACTTTGCTCTTTGAGGCGCACTCGTGCCTTCTCGGTTTCAATCCTTATTTGTTGGAGCTGCTTTCGCATTTCCTTAGCTTGTTTGATTACGTCTACCTGGCTCTCGTCTGTTACCTTAATTGCTAGCGCTCGCTTCTCAAATCCCTCTGTCTGATCGAAAAATGCTTTGAAGTTGGCGAGGAGAGCCTGACCCTTTGAAGGTTCAAGCTCGTTTGTCTGGATAATAGTTACTAGTTGGTTTTCCATTTTATACTGTTAGCTTGTTGATTACGTCCATTTCCTCGAGGTAGCGCCTTGCAGCGAGTACCTGGAGCTGGATCCTTTGCTCATCCTCTGGGGAAAAATCGAAAGTGTAAACTTTGATACGCATGGCCTCGGGGATATCATCAAAAACGAAATTTTTGCGGGCTTCTTCGATTTGCTGATCTGTCAGTGTGTAGCTCATTTTGTAAAGCTCTGACTCAATCAAACCGAGGGGAGTGTCCACCAGGCCGTAAATGAGCCTTGCCTTCTTCTTCCCCGTCAGGATCATGTACCCTACAACCTGCCAGTAGTAATCGGTTCGGGCTTTCTTCTCTGAAACTCCGTAGAAGGTCTGGGCATCCCAGCTACTCTTAGCATCGTCTACACTCTGCGAGTCTGGCATGTTGATATCGGGCGTACCGATAATGAAGGCGTTGCTCAGCTCTTCCTTATTTTTGAACAGCGTTTCACCGAGTACGTTTGAGGCCATTTCGATAGTATCACTCTCAACCTCAGTACCCTTGAGGGTGTACTTGTTTACGTTTTCAAAGCTCTTTCTCCCGAGAACCTCCTCGATCCACACTTCTTTCAGGTAGGATTTTGCCGTTTCTCCGAGAGCCTCATCTTTGCCCTTTCCCGAAACCATGAGCTTCGGGAGACAAGAGCAATGAAACTTGTAGGTAGACCAATCAACTTTATTTACCATCTAGCTCCTTTCGCTTCGCTTCTAGTAGTTCAGTGAGTCCGTACTGGCCAACCAGCGCCTCTACAACCGCTAGGTGCTTTACATGGGTTGCTGACTCGATGTGTTTGGTGATCCTAGCGATCTCCTTTTCCTCAGCAACCTTGTCAGCGTCTTGTTTTACTTCCTTTCGGAAGATCTGATCTACAGTAGAGTCTCCATCTTTAATGGCCTGCCCCGCCCCAATGAGCGTAACTAGATCGTCTTTATCGAGGTGGGTGGATGAGGTCTTGCCAACCGCTGAGAGGATCTCCTCTTCAGTTACCCCGTAAGCTGACTTGAGGCGCTCGATAACCGCCTGGCGCCTAGCGATCAGCTTGTTTTCATCTGAGATGTCTCCAATGATTGCAGCTTCAGCGGCTTTGTACACGCTGTCAATTACCTGCTTTGGCACTACTGCGAGGACCGCATTTCTGAGGGCAATAGCGTTGGCGGCGTTACCTGTTACGGTGATCATATCCTCATTGTAGCGGCCTTTCCTCCCGATAATAGACCGCTTAACCTCAACCTTGATGGCTAGGTTGTTTTCCAAGTCGAAAGCGATGGCCTGGGAGGTGATCTGCGTTGAACTGATATCTGTTACCTTTGCCTCTACCCGCATATTGCCCCATGTCTGGGCGATAATCTTGGCGAGGTGGACACTTGCGCCAGTAATAGCCTTTCCCTTGCGAGGGAGGGAGTAGATGCAAGACGATGCAACCTCTGAGTTCATCGAAACTAGGGCGATTGCGTTTTCCATCGCCCTACTAATACTGCGTGGGTACGCCTTAGCGGTTGAGATCTGGATATCTATTGCCGCCTTATCTTGCTGGTAGATCACTGATGGCTCTACCTGTACTGCTGTTTGTGTTTCTTCCATGTTGCTCCTTAGTCGTTAGATTTATACTCTATCCACTCACCGCTCATACTTCTCAGGTGAACCTCCACAGGCTTGTCAGCTTTCCAGTAGTATTGTCTGCCATCCTCAGTAGTTACAAGGCCATCCCGATCAACGGAAACGGCCTTGCTGCCGTAGATTTCTAGGTCTTTGATGTTGTAGTTGTGCATGGTGGTTGGCTAAAACTTTTCTATTTTTATGGGGTAGTCAGTTTCCTTACTGATTAAGATCCCTTTAGTTTTCTTTTTGTTGGTGTAGATGCTCAGCATGGTTAGGTACTTGGGTGCATCAGCCCAATCACCGTTTTTGAGCTTCAGCCCAGTCCTATGGAGCTTTCTTCTGGTGTAGTAGATCATGGTAGTTACTTTACAAATTGAACTGGGCGCATGATGTAGGCGCACTTGAAGAAATCAAGCTGCCTGAGGTAATACTTGCCGTTATACTGAACAGCGTTTTTTGCTTTGTAGAAGTCCTTTTTAGTGATTTTGAAAGGAGATTTGCTGAAGATTGTCTTAGGCATGTTATTTAGTTAGGAAGTTGATAGCTCCTTTTACCAGTCCGTTTTGTGCGCCCTGTTCCGCTGGTGTGAGCTTGTTCCACTCAGCGAGGATCGCCTCGGTATCGTATTTGTCTTTGTTTGCCATGTTGTAGAGGACTCCGCCAAATGCGTCATCCCAAACTGGCTTTAGTAGTGTGTGTAGGGTACTCATGTTAGTTGGTTAGTTTTGCTGCCCAGTTGAGATCCTTGATGCGGTTGCAGAAGGTGTAACCGCCTGGATTGTAGTCGCTGCCTGGATCATACTCACCGCGCTTGCTGATCGCTCTAACGGTGAAGAAGTCGCTGCCATCGGTGTACTTGCTGATGTGCATGTGAACGTCGTGGCCGTTGAGTTCTCCAACCAACTCTCTCTTTCCCCCGTAGTTTGTTGGTACTGTCTTAATTTCTGCCGTGCCACCGAGTTTCTGGATGGCTTTCTGTAGGCTGGTTGCTTTCATAGTGCTTTCGCTTATCTTGTAAAATGGTGAGCGGTTGACCGCTTCTCGCTCCCACTAGGCATGAAGCGTTTTAGTGGGAAGGAGAAGGGGTCGAGTTGTCAGGGTTCTTCTGGTCGGTACATGCTTACTATGGCAGAGGTTCGATTTTGTGTCAACACCTACCTATTGACTATTTAAGTGGGTATACAAAAAACAGGCTATAAAAGCCTCTTTTCATTATAAGTACCTAACTACTTAATTTATTGTGCTTTGTGGTGTATACTAGGGCAAATATCTAACAAAGGGAGTACATGCAAGATCTTGTCTTTACCTTACCGAAGGATGAAAACGGTGAGTTAGTGAGTGAGGAACAGCTACGGCGTGAGTACCGCCTACCACACCACACCAGGCTCAGGAGAAACCTGGCGATCCGTTTTTGGTACCGTGCAGGACTCAGTGTTGAGGAAATTATGGCGCAACCAATCTGCAAAGATCTGAAATCCCCCCAGAGCGTCTACAGCATTATTAAGTCTACAGCCTATAACTATATGGAGGAGAAGTATGGTCTCAGATAAAATTGCCGCCCTTTCGGAAGAGGAGATGTTTAAGAACGATCAGCATCGTATCGTTGGAAAGCAGGCTCAGTTAAACTTGATCGCCATTATTGAGAGCGCGGTAACAACAGGCTACCCGATTGTCAGCGCACTTCTTGAGGTAAGGCGTCAGATTGAGTCTTTTGACGCTCCCGTTTCTCTACGCGAGCGGTAACACTCTTTTTCCCGATAGCAACAAAATGATCCCTCCCATGTCTACGGTAGGTTTCTTGCCCGCCCTTACTCCCCATAACTGAGGCGGCGTTGCTCCGTTTTATTTCCTCCTCACTCCTTTGATCCATAGAAATAGAGCTAGTTTGGCTCATTATACGCTGGAGTGTAGCCCTTTAGAAATAGGGTGCCTATTTACCCGCTACTAGAGCCTACTATTTAGGTACTTACTTATTGCGCTTTTTACGCTCTGGGAGTATAATTACACTGTATTTGTACCTTCTTGTTGTCTGCTGAAAGAAAGTCGCACCCTATTGAGCAATAAGTACCCTGAGGCACTCGCCTATGATGGGTACTTTTTTGTGGTGTTGACATTGCTACTGAACGCGGGTGTACAATGCGGGTACCCTATCTCAATAGGGAAGCCGACACCGCCTGTTCACGGGTAGCCCAGGCTATAAGCGAAAGCTAAGGGCGGAAGTGAAGCGACCTGAAAAATGTACTGTTTCAACTCTTTAGAGACCTCATCCGCACCAGCGAAAGCTGGCGGGTAGGCAAGAAATAGGGATTAGAAGGGAAGCCAGGGAGTCTCCTCGGACTTTTAAGAAGAAACCTCAGACTTGCCACGGCGCTTACACGCGCGCGCGGGTATTTTGCATACAAAAAATGTAGACCGCCCAAAGGAGCAAGAACGGTCTACGCACTCAGTATCTATCGGTAGTATTAAAAAGTCAGCAAGCGCTTGCATTATTTACGGCAGAGGTTCATAATACGAGTATGGAAAAAGTAGCAACCCTCATTACCCCCCGTAAACGCTTTAAGCACAACGAGAAGGGGCGCCCACCAGCAAGTAAGCGAGAGAGCCTGCTAGACCAGGTGGCGACCATTACAGGCACGAAAATACCAAGATGGTGCCGATACTCAGAAAGCGTACTAGAGCGCGCCCTGGTGGATTTTGGAGAGGCTCAGAACGTCAGAAATAAGGTTGGCCTGATGGTATACCTCATTAAAAAGCACAACACTAAACCAGTGGAGGGAAAATGAGAACACTAAAGCGGATAGCGTGGTTTTTTGCGACAGTCTACTCGGTGAGTTTTCTCTTCCTAGTATTACCAGTCTATCTCTTCTTCATGGGCGCACTTGCCCCATACTTCATCCTGTTCATTATGGCGCTGATCTACTCCCTGATTGTAACAACGGTCTGGTTTTGTGAGGGGAGGGAAGTATGAGAGAAGCTATTGCCTGGATCGTACTTGGACTTTTCGTACTCGCGGTTATAGTGGCCTACATACGAGCGCTGGTCTCCTACGTAAAAGGAGAGATGTCCATTGCTGAGAGGCATGACTTCATCGGTGCTCACCTTTTACTCCTTGCCTTTTCCGTTATAGCCCTTGTTTTCTGGGCGATCACAGTTGTAATACCTCCAAAATGACCAACCTCGTACCTAGCCTAGAGAAAACCTACAAACAGTGGGAACTACCAAACAAATCAAAGGTGATACTTCCCGATGGTGTGGAGGGAACCTACTTGCAGACGAGTACCGTGATGTAGATTACGACCCAGGGAAGATTGCAGCGATAGTCCAAGACTGGCACGAACGTGAAGTGAAAGAAGCCTACCTCAAAGGCTTGCAGGATAAGACTACCGAAATGGTGAAGGTATTTGAAAGACTAAAACTAGAGGTAGACGCTTGTGTTTGTGAGTGCGGAGAGAAATGGTCTGAGACAGACATTGCAGTAATCATTGACCAAACCCTAAAACAACTACAGGAGGGGAAATGAACCTAGACAAAGTAGTAAGAGAGGCCGTTGAAAAACAGTTGAAAGAAGAGGCTGAAAGGATCTTTGAGGAGGCTAAGGACACTATGGTTAAGAGGCTTGAGCAACGGAAAAATGAGATAGTTTCAGGTGTTGTTCTCAGTATAATGCAACACTACCGAGCGGAAACTATGGGGGAAAATCTAACGATTACCGTGTTTTCAAAGGAGGCAAAATGAAAGCAAGACTAAAGCAGGTTGGAGGTGAGTACCTTGACGCAAAGCTTGTGCCAGGTTACTTCAGGTGTGGGTTTGACGGGGTTAAGTTTATGGGAAGCGGGGAAACCTACGATGCAAGCATTTGTGAGTTTCTTGTTGAGGGAGATCCAATCGGGACCCCAAACGCTGAAGATCAGTTTAAGGAGGTGGTGGAGAGTGTGAAGGAAACGCAAAAGCGCTTGAGTAGGCTTGAGGATCTCCTTTTTCCTAAACTGAGTATAAGTATAGGTGAGTTTGAGCAAGGGAAGATGCCCAACGAAGAGTACACCGAGACAGCAACAACAGATGAACTTTTCCTTGAGTGTCAGATAATGGCAGAGCGGGTAAAGGACATGAAGTTTGTGGATAGCTGGAGTAAGTACCCTTCCAGGCTTTCAATTAGGACTATGAGGAACGGGGCAAGGCCAGATCGGTATGTGCAAATTAAGGTTATGCCTAGCTTTGGTGGCCAGGCGAGTTTCAAGGTTGAAGAGGAGACACTTAGAGATGCTCTAGTAGTCCTACACAGGCAGATGAGTGAAAGGCTGGTATAATACAGCCACAAGTAAAAAGCAGCATGAAAACAGAAGATAACCTGATCAGGGTAGAGAGTGAGTTTGATAGTGAAATACTTGAGGAAGTGGGCGCTATTGAAGAGGAGCAACTAACTGAGCCTGAAACGGTTGCTGTTCCTGTTGTAGAGATGAAAGAGGAGGCTCCACCACCTCCAAAGGAGGACACTAAGCCAAACTACGGTAGACCGCTCAAGTTCAAGACGGTTAAGGAGCTTGAGGGTGCGATAGAGAAGTATTTTGCTAAAGACATGCCTACCCGCAGGAAGGTAGAGGGGCTAACTACAGTCCAAGTACCCTGTCCTACTATCGCGGGTCTGGCGCTTTATCTCGGTTTTGTAGACCGCCACTCAATGTACGATTATGAGAAGAGACCTGAGTTTTCTCACGCTATAAAATCTGCAAGGGCAGCGATTGAGCGACACTACGAAGAGTTACTGCAAGGGGGTCTTGGCGCAGGAGCAATCTTTGCCCTCAAGAACTTTGGCTGGAAAGACCGCACAGAGGTTGATAACGATCCTGACGATAAGCTGGCTAGAGCTGTTGAGCGAGTCAGAGAGTTAGTGCCTGATTAGTATGGATCTCCTAACTACAGCTCAGGCGGCCAGGAGATTAGGCGTACATAAGGCCACTCTTCAGCGGGGTGCGTACGATGATGTGATTTTAGATCACAAAGGGAAGAGAGGGTTTAGGTACTACAACGCAGAAAAGGTCTCTGTCCTAGCAAAGCTACTCAAGTTCAGGAGAGACACCTTGAAGATGTACAAGCAGGCAATGGCCGAGTGCAAGGAAATCGGAGATAACTTCCCCGCGTGGCAGAAGAAACAATACGAGCTTTCCCCCAAGTTATCCACAGGCAAGAAAAACGCCAAGTGATATAACCCCGCATTTTTCGACACTTTCCAGGTTAGGAGATTTGCCATTTTATCCACAAAGTTATCCACAATGCCGCAGGGAAAGTTCAGCAGGTTCCACGATGTAAACCGTTGGGCGGTAGAGCCACAAGATGAAAGGCCAGCCAGACCAGATGGTAGGTGTTTTTATTGCGATGAGCCTATTGGTGGTAAACACAAGAAAACTTGCGTTATCCCCTCTCGCATAGTGCGGGTTAAGTTTAGCGTTGAGGTTGAAGTAACCGCCCCTCTTGCTGAAGGTTTTGATGATGATTGGGTGAACCACCACTACAACGAGAGTAGTTGGTGTGGTAGTAACTTGATCAGTCTTCTGGAACAGGTTGAACAGGAGAGCGATGGTTGTTTGTGTAGTGTGGTTAGTGCCAAAGTCGTTGACAACGGCAGAGGTTCAGACGTACAATAGCGGTATACATAAGCGTAAGGAGCAAAATGGCACGACCAACAATCGCAGGGCTAACACGAGAGCTGAAGGCTTACAAAGAAGAGGTGAGCCAGCTTAAAGAAGGTAGGAGATCGGTTGCGGTGCTACTTGGCATCCCTGCTTACTCAGATCACAACCAGATTAGAGACGCAATTAAGCAGACGGCCGCTCAGGAAAGACAACTTAATACTGAGCAGGCGCTCATCAGAGACGCAAACGATACTGTACACAGAAGAGAGGTTGCCCTACTGAGAGATGAGCTTGCAAGGCTTTGGTACATTGTCAGGCAGGTTGTTGGGGTAGAAGAGCCAAAGGACACGGTTAGAAGCCAAAATGAGATGGCAATGCCTGAAGATCCTAATAACTGGAGGTAACTATGCCTGAAGTAAAGTCATACACAGAGAAAGACGGTAAGGTTACAGCATCTATTGAGTTTAGCTTGCAAGAAATCTCAGACGATGTTCAGAAAGAGGCGGTGAAGATGCTGGCAACTGGGCTTGGTAATGAGATCATCGTCAACCATATGAAGACCTTGACTACCGTATTTACGGAGCAGTTCAGGGAGCTTGTGGTGCGGATGGTAAATAAGTCTCTCACCGAGACCCTCAAAGAGATTGAAAAAGAGAAAGCTAACACAGGAGGCACAGATGCCGAGAAGTAGAGACTACAGCGCGATTGACACAAGGCCGAGGCGAGTTTTTATTGACACGAAAGAGTGGGCTGATGGGGAGACCCGTAGCTTCTTCCTGAACGGTTACGAGAAGGTAACGAGGATGAAGAAGGATCAGAGCGGTGAGTATGAGCAATACCTCTACTACCTCATCCCTCTTGAGGGTAAGGGTATCGGTGAAGAGCTTACACTCGGACTCTTTGACAACCAGGCTGTTATGTTCCAAGCCTCAAATGCCGTGGACTACCAGGAAATCGAGGTTACTAAGGTTGTTACTGAGAAGGGTGAGAACTACAAGGTAGTGGCTAAGGATAATATCCTCCCTGTTGCTGACAGGCCAGAAGAGCTAGACTACGCTCCACTCAAGAACCCCACCCCAGTAGTGCTACCACCTAAGCGCAAGGCGAGTGCTGATGAAGAGATCAATATTGACGATATCCCTTTCTAATTTGAAGTCCTGGACAAGACCTGAAACTGTCCAACAATGGCAAGTAGCTCAGTGGTAGAGCGGTAAACTGTTAATTTACTAGTCGTAGGTTCGATCCCTACCTTGCCAGCCAAGCCAACCGAGGCGTAGTGGTTCGCAAGCTAAACAGCGAGGTTCTGCCGTATGGTGGTCAATCGCTTGATGCTGATAGCAATACTAGTCAAAGACTATCATCCCAGTTCGATCCTGGGCGGTTGGATCTAAAAACCAGGGAAAGAGTTTGCGGACGGCTGTTTAACGCCAGCTAGTTATCACTATAGCTCTCCTACTTGTCCGCATTGGGTAGGATCCTGGTTTATACAATTTGTGGCTTAATTGGTGGGGTAGCACCTAGCAGGAGAAAGCTAAATACCCGAGCTAGGGGGATGGAAGTCGTACGCCATCCCACCCACCAATTAGTCCATAAGTAAGCGGGAACAATATGGTTGAACAAATCAGTATAGGGGTGCAGGTTTGTTTTCTAGCGGTGGGGTTGGGTTTCTTTATCTCAATCGGTGCAGCGCTAGCGAGTAGATTGTTTCCAGTGATCAGTAAGAGGCAGATCACTTACGATAACCTGGATAAGAAGCCTGAGACTGCTGGAGGGCAGTATTTGGCTATCAGGAAGGTGAGGCGCGGTAAGAACGGTAGGTTCTGCTAGCACCTAGCTAGACCCTCGAAAGAGGGTCTTTTGCTGTATAATCACACCATGCAAGATCAGTTCACCCCAGAGGAGTACAGGCTGGTACAGACCATGCTAAAGATCCATACGTTTTTAGATGATTTTGGTAATCCCCTAGTGTTTACTCGCGGCCAAATAGATATCATTGCCTGCATCTTCTTCAGGAGGGCGCCTGATGGCCGTACCCGTGTTCAGATTATGACTACCACCCAGTACGGGAAGAGCAAGGCTGTAGGTATCGGAGTTGCCCTTAGAGTGGCGTACAAGCCTGGTAGGTGGGCGCTGGTAGCTCCAAGCGCTGAGAAGGCTAAGATCATTATGGACAACGTGATTAGAGCGTTTGTGCAGGACACCCTCCTCAGAAGCCAACTTGTCTACGATGGAGACAATATCGAGAGACTCATGCAGGAGCGCTCCAAAGACAGGATTACCACCAAGATCGGGGGGGAGGCGAGAGTGTTCTCTGTTGACTCACGCAACAAACAGGCCTCAGGTGAGGCGCTGATGGGATTTGGCTCCCCTAACGTGATTGAGGATGAGGCAGCGCTTATTGAGGACGATATGCACGCAAAGGTAATGCGTATGTTGGGAGGCTTTCCAGATAACAACTTCATGCTGAAGATTGGAAACCCATTTAGGCGTAACCACTTCCTCAAATCTCACCAGTCAGATCGCTACTTCAAGATCTTAGTAGACTACCACCAGGCGGTTAAAGAGGGCAGGCTCACCCCAGACTATGTTCAGGAGCAACGAGAGACGATTAGCGATGCAATGTTCCAGATCTTCTACGATTGTGAGTTTCCTGCTGCTGACGCTATGGATGATAAGGGCTGGATGCCACTACTTACTGAGGAAGAAGTTAGAGCCGCTTTCGTGAAGAACGGGGTAGGCTACGGTGATGCTATCCTCGGATCAGACGTAGCTGGTGAGGGGCGTAACTACTCAGTCAACGTAGTGCGCTGGCATAACTACATGCGGATTGTGCGGAAGGAAAATGAGCCAAACGTAGTTGTCTGGGGCGAGAAGGTAGTAGAGGATAAGAAGAAGTACCGAGTCCACAACCATAATATAGCGATTGACAAGAACGGCGTAGGGCTAGGCTCTTACAATATGGTGAACAAACTGGTGCGGTCTGCCTTCACTAACCAACCAGGGGTAATCGGTATTATGGCGGGAGAGGGAGCAAATAACCCAGACCTGTACGATAATCTCAAAGCAGAGATGTTCATGCGCTTCAGGGCGTGGATCAAATCTGGGGGAAGACTAGAGGAGGATCTCGCCTGGCTGGAGCTGACTAAGGTTCACTACCGAGTAATTGAAGAGAAGGCTAAGCGCAAAACTCAGATCATGGGTAAGCTAGAGATGAAGACAAATGGCTGGGAGTCTCCAGACGTTGCGGATGCTGGTAGCTTCACCTTCTTCAGAACTGAGCTAGAGCCAGGTTCTAGGGCTGATAGCCAGTACAACGCACAAATGGCAGAAGAAAGTATGCCTGTTCTTGACCCGTACTAAATCCTGGGAGTATGCTGTACACAACTAGCACGATTGCATGAAGAAAACCGAAAAAGTGAAAGAGCAAGAGATCCAAAACCCAGAAAGCGGGTTACTTCACGATGGCATAAACTTTGCCACCCTCACCGATCAAATTAAGAGAGAGCGTGATTTTTCCCGCAAGTCTCTTGATCCCAAGAAAGATACCTGGAGAAACCGCCTCAAGCTCTACAACAACCAGAAGAAGGAAGCCGAGGCAAATGGCGATCCTCTCATGTTTACCGTTTTCCAGACTGTTCTCGCCTCACTCTACGAGGATGAGCTGAGCGTTGGGTTTAATGGTACCTCTGAAGGAGACTATGAGGTAGCGAAAAATATCGAGCAAATGGCTGAGTCAGACAGGCCGCGTATGGAGCTTGATGAGCTTGAGTATGATTATGCCTGGAACGCCTGCTTTTTCGGTAGATCGTATATGCTCATGCAGCGTTTTGATAGAAAGGCGCAAATCCCTGTACCTGAGGTTATTGACCCCCTCACAATCGAGAGAGACCCGTTTGCAAACTCAGTAAATGGTAAGGGTAGAGACCGAAAGGGAGCTAGCCGCTTCTTTGGTATCGAGCGCTTTGTAGTGCCTTCTGAGCTTACTGAGGAGCAAGGCTTCTTCAACGTAGACAAACTCACCAAGACACCTGAAGAGGACTTTACTGGAGCTGACAAAGACCGCCAGGCAAGGGCTGACGCTTCTGGTAGGAGCTTTGAACGGAGCCAAACAGAACTCGGATGCAATACTGAGTACCCTGTCTACCAGTGGTTTACTCACTGGAAGGTTATGGAAGAGGAAGAGATTGAGGATCCTAAGACTGGCCAGATCAACACCGTACAGTATGAAAACGTACGAAAAGTTGAGGTTTGGCTTACCGCAGACCTGAAAACCGTTATCAAGTTTGAAATCCTCAAAGACTACAACGGCAAACACTGTACTGACTGGCCTATTATTGACCGCCCACTCTACCCAACCGCCCAGGACTGGGATGGCGTTTCAATCCCCGATCTTACCGAGGACAAACAGCGTACCCGTGCTGCAATTATCAACCTGACGGTGCAGGGTCTCAAAGCAGATCTGTTCCCGATGTACATTTACGATAAGCGCAAAATTACCAACCGAAACGATCTCAACTTTGCGTTTAACAAGATGGTGCCTTCTGATGGAGAGGTTACTAATGCTATTACCCCAATGAACAAAGCCAATCCTCGTATGGATATGGTGAGCTTCGTCCTCGATACCCTAGACCAATCAGCTCAGAGGGCTACTGCTACTCCTGAAGTACAGCAGGGCATGGTCTCTGGCCAGGCACGCACTCTTGGAGAGCTTAACCTGGTTGCTGCTAAGGTAGATACCCGCTTCACCCTTTCGATGAAGATCTGGGGCTGGAGCGCTAAGCGTTTCTGGAAGCGCTGGTGGGAACAGTACATGGAAAATATGGCGGATGATATTGACGAGAAGGTTATCGCTATCTCTGGTGTACTTGGAACCTCCTCAAGAACCTTTAAGAAGGCAGATCTCTCCCTAAAGGGAGACCCTGACATTACGATTGAGAGCAAGATTATCTCTGAGAGCAAACGGGCAATGAAGCTCCAGTCTTTCACTGATATCAGCTCCATTTACGCAGAGTCAGGCATCATTAACCTTACCTACCAGGCGAGAAAGCACTTTGAGTTGGCAGGTCTCGGGAAAGATGAGATCGAGATGCTCCTACCCCCAAGCGTTGATGAGCTTGTAGCTGAAGGCGAGAACAGAGAACTATCACAAGACAAAACCACTTCAATCGCCGAGATGGACAACCACCAGGTTCATATCATGGTACATGCTAGAGCAAAGCAGACTAAGGCTCTAGTAGCTCATATCCAGGCTCACCAGAAGGCGCTCACTATCCCACGAGATAAGCAGATTGCGGGTGAAGATCCAGGACTTACTCCTACGTCTGGTGCACCAGGTATGCTCCCACAACCAGGGGCAAATCCTTCAGCACCAGTTGGCAGTGTTCCTATGGCTCCAACAGCCTCAGAGATGGCTAGTGGCGGCGGTGCAGGAAGTACCCCAGGCGGTGCAGCAGCAGTAATCCCAGGCATGTAATGGAAGCTCCAAGACTCAACCTACCTGATAGCTTTGATGATCCTAAAGTTGCTACTGGAGTTATTGCATCCCTTACCGATATGGCAAAGTCTCCAGGCTGGGCTTGGATGCAGCAGATTATCGCTAAAAATGTTGCAGATCAGGAAAAGACCCTAAAGACTACAAAGTTTAACGATGTGGCAGAAGTTGATAGGGCGCAAGATCTGATACTTCTCCTAGAGTGGGTAGCTGAGCTACCAAGAGCGGTTATCAACGATCTGAGCGTAGACCCAACCGTTGCGACTGTTACAGACGGTGATCCGTATGATAAAATGGCACCAACACAAGAAGAGCAAACTAAGCCATAAGGAGCAATATGGAAAATGAAGAGAACAACGGCGGCGGGGCTGATACTTCAGGATTGACTATCGAGGAACAGCTTGACGGTATTGTAGAGCTAGAGCCTGATGCCCTATCTGAAGAGCAACGCACAATGCTTACCGAGAACAAAGACAAACTCACTCCTCAAGAGATTGAGCGTTTTGGTATTGAGGTTGATGAGGGAGGTGAGGGCAAAGGCGGTGCTGATGGCAAAGGCGGAACTGGTGAGGGTAGTGGCGCTGGGGGTGGCGGTGCTGCAAAGACCGTTGACGCTGAAGCTACTGAGGTTCGCCTTCGGGAAGCCTTTGGAGTTGACGATAGTGGACTAGAGGAAGCTGAAAAGAAGATCTTTGATCGCCTTTCCGCTCCCCTAAAGGCTCAGGCTGCAATCGTGCTTAACCAAGAGATTGACAGGGTTGTATCTGCAAACCCGCTCTTTCAACCGTACAAGGCGCTGATTAAGAAGTACGCTGAACACCCAAAGTACGCAAATGTAGATATTGAGATCATTGCTAAGGGTCTTGCCTTCGATGATGCTCTTGAGAACTCAAAGAAGTCTGGCGCCCAGGCTGAGCGAGAGGCTAACGCAAGAAACCAGCGCAGATCAGCTCCAGGTAGAGGACAGAGGCCGATGGACGTTAATGTTATTGACGGCATCCCAGACGTTGACCAAATGACTCCAAAGCAGTTTGAGGAGCATGTGAACAAGGTAAAGGCTGGTGAGTTTAGGAAACGCTAGACAGGTTACACCCAAAACTAAGAGGCTCTAGTAGCCTCTTTTTTTATGAAGTCATTTTAGCAAGCGCTTGTTGGAGATAGCTTTCAGGGTTAGTTATAGTGTTGTCAACAGGTAGTTACTTACTACCCCACAACTAATTAACCCAGGAGTTACTATGAACGGTATCGCTCAAGTCCCCCACGCTATTAACAACCACTATGATCGAGCGATGCTCATGCGAGCTATCCCCTCTTTCTTGCACACCCGTTTTGCTCAGGTTCGAGATATCCCTCGCAACAACACTAACGTAATCAAGTTCCGCCGTTACGGTTCACTTACAGCCGCTACTACAGCGCTCACTGAAGGTGTAACCCCTGCTGGTTCAACTCTGAGCGTAACAGACGTTACCGCTACTGTTCTTCAGTACGGAGACTTCATCGCGCTTACAGACTACGTTATGATGACCACCCTTGACCCTATCCTTATGGAAACGGCTGAGGTACTTGGTGAGCAAATGGGAGACACCCTTGATCAACTCACAAGAGACGTACTCGCTGCTGGAACTTCTGTTTCTTACGGTGGAGACGCTACAGCACGCATCGAGGTAGCCGCTGGTGATCTTATCACTGCCGACCTTATCCGCAAGGCTGTACGCACCCTCAAGCGCCAGAACGCTAAGAGGATTACCCGCCAGATCAACCCTTCTACTGGTATTGCCACAGAAGGTGTTAAGGCTGGCTTCATCGGTATTGTCCACCCAGACGTTGCTTACACCCTTGAGACCCTCGGATCAGACGGTTGGGTAGGTATCGAGAAGTACAGCAACCAGGCTACCGTAATGGAAGACGAGATCGGAAAACTCGGTTACGTCCGCTTCCTTGAGACCAACAACGCTAAGGTATTTGAAGATGCTGGCGCCTCTGGTATTGACGTACATTGCGTACTCATCCTCGCTCAAGAGGCTTACGCAATCAGCCGTATCTCTGGCCGCTCTGTTGAAAATATCATTAAGGCTCTCGGGTCTGGTGGTACTGAGGATCCCCTCAACCAGCGCGCAACCTCAGGTTGGAAAGCTACCTTCGTGGCTAAGATCCTGAACAACGCGTTTATGCATCGTATTGAAGTAGCTGCTGCTGCCTAAGGGTAGCCAGCTAACAGAGGGGGAGTAATCCCCCTCTTCTCTAAACACTAACTGGAAGGATTATCATGACTAATATCAAAAGCGCACACTCACAGAAATCAGTAGAGCTTCTCCTCGAGAGTCTCAGGGCTGATATTGCTGGCCTCCAGGCTAGCGAGACCTTTGATGCTGCATCTATCGCTGATGGCGATGAGGTAGTAGAAGAGATTACCGTTACTGGTGCTGCCCTCGGAGACTTTGTACTCGTTTCTCACAGTCTTGACGTAGCTGATCTTGCGATCACCGCTGCTGTTACCGCTGCAAACACTGTTACTTACCAGCTCCTCAACAACACAGGCGGAGCGATTGACCTCGCTTCTGGTACTGTTACTGTTCGCGTCCTCCCTAAGACAATCGGTACCACAAATACCTAGTCTTACCTGAGTATCTCGCTTGAAATTAGAAGCCAGAGGCCACTTACGGCTTACTGGCTTCTAATGATATAATGACCCTAATTTACCAACGCCTAAAAGGAGAACTTATGGCAAACAAACCAACTGGAACGGCTGAAGAGCCAAAGACAATGGGAGATGTACCTGTACCAGAAAGCGCCGATATTGACGCTGAAAAAGTTGCGTCTACTGATCCAGAGCCAAAAGAGGATGCTGCCCCACAGATGCTCACAATGACTCAGGAACAGCTCCAGAAGATCCTCGATGATCAGGCTGCTAAGTTTGAACAGAAGTTGCAAGAGATGGAAGCTAGGGCTAACAAGGCCACTGAAGAGGTTGAAAAGGTTGGTGAGAAAGTTGTAAAGCGCCTTACCGCCGCTCAAGAGGCAAGTCTTGAACAGCGTGAAGAAGGGCTATTGAAGAGCAAGGCGCTCACAGAGAGTTTTGAGAGCGATAGAGAGCGCATGAAGAGAGTGCTAGACGCACAACCTAAGGTGAGAACCTTTGTGCCAACTGAGGGTAATGAGATCCCAGGTAAGAGCCTCCTCTTTGTCTGTATCAACCACTATGAGATTTTCGTGCCTAAGGGTGTGTTTATCTACGTGCCAGAACAGGTTGACCGTATCATTAAGGACTCGCTCCATATCCCAGAGACTCTCGGACTCGAGCTACGCCTTGATCTGAACACTGGAAAAGCTGAGAAACTATTGCCTAGCTAAACCATATGAACGCAGTAACCTTTGCCGCATATGTAAGGAGACAGACTCGCACAACTGCAACCACGTTGCCAGATGCGACTCTCCTCCTGTACATGAACAAGGTGAAGGATACTATCGCAAATATGATTGTTGAGAGGGATGAGGACTACTTTGTTACACCGCAGACGGCAAACCTCGTTGCCAACCAGCGAGAGTACCCTCTCCCTCAAGATATCCTCAACCGTATTGAACGGGTTGAGGCAAAGCTAGACGGCACCAACTTTATCAAGCTGGAGGTACTAGACCAATCTCAATACTCAGAAGTGAGCGATGAGACCACCATTATCAACAGCTTCTCAAATGGTAAGGGTGGAGCATTTTACGACATTATCAGATCGAGTATTTACCTCTACTCAGGTACTATCACCAGCGTTACTAACGGTTTGAAGATTTGGGCTAACGCATACCCACCAGATATTTCAAGTTTGGCCTCCACAGAGCCGCTTTCCGTAGACCCGACCACCACAACTCACGGCATCCCTCGCGGAGTGCATGATATTTGGGCTGAGGGTGTTATTATTGAGTGGAAGAACGGACAACAGAAACCGATCCCACTCACAAGGCAAGAGCAACTTTGGGAGGCGAGAGTTGAAGCTACTATCAACAGGATCACTCCTGTATCAAGTGAAGAAGCCATTATCGCATCTGTTCCCGATTTCCCAGGTAACAGCGGCTACGACTATTAAATAATTATTGCGGAGGTTATCATGAAAGCACCAAAGTACGAGATCGGGCAAATAGTTCACTACACCCAAGACCCTGAGGGGGTAAATGGTAAAGTGGTTGCTCTTTCCACAAATGGAGAAGGTTGGATGTACAAAATCACTAGCTCTGAGGTAGATGTATCTCGCCGCCAGATTGTAAATGGCTGCAAGCACGTTACTGAAGAGGAACTAGAAGAAGTAACAGAAGAGCAGGAGTAACCATGAACAAGAACCCTATATCTGACAAAATGACCGTAAGAGGGCGCGTAGAACGCCGCCTTTTTGACGGTGCGCGCTTGGAGCAAGTTAAGCAAATGCTGGTTGAGAACCCTGAGGCATCTGAGGCAACTAAGGCCGCTTGGTTTGACTGGGCTGCTAAGCCAATGTTCGCTGAGAACAAGATCTGGAAGTTCCTCAAGAAGAAGTTTGGCCTAGACCTGCAAATCCCCTTCCTCACTGGTAGGTGGACTACCCAGGCTGTTCTTGGAAACCTTATCACTACAAAGGGTAAGGAGCTGATTGTAGACCAGCTAGGAGGCACCACAACTGCCCCTGTTACTGCTGTAGCTATCGGTACTGGTACCAACGCCGCTGCTGCTGGAGATACTGCCCTACAGACTGAGATCACCACAAACGGTGGCCAGCGTGGAGCCGCTACTGTTACCAATGTTACTACCACCACCACAAACGATACCGAGCAATGGGTAAAGACCTTTACTTTCACTGGCTCTTTCGCTGTTACTGAAGAGGGTCTCTTGGATAACAACACCTCTGGCGGAAACCTTCTCGCTAGACAGGTGTTTTCAGCTATCAACGTAGCAAGTGGCGATAGTCTCCAGATCACCCACAAGGTTACAGCAGCCTAACCACTAAGGGAGGCTCAGATGAGTAACTTTGACGATCACTCTAATTTCGCAATCGGTACGGTTCAGACCGCCCCAAGTCCAGCAGCTTCAGGAACAAGCCTCTTTGTAACCTCTGATTTTGCTACAAACGATCTCCCGAGCGCCCCTTTCAACGCGTACGCCTTCCCTAACGGTGTGCGCCCTCTTAGGTCTAACGCGGAAATCTTCAGGGTAACAGCGGTAGACACTGGTACTGGAGAGCTTACGATTGACAGGGCGGAGGAGGGTACTACAGCACAGTCAATCGCAGTTGGTTGGTGGATCGTTGCAGGGATCACAGCAAAAACAATGACTGATATTGAGGATGCTGTTGACGCTCTCGAGGTCTTAATGACAACCGCTGAGGGTAGGCTTGATGATATTGAGTCCTCTTCTCCAGAAAACCTCCTAGACAATGGTGCGTTTATCAACAACTCCACAAACGGGTACGGTGGTACCCCTGATGATTGGACAAACTCAAGCGCCAACCCTTTCCAGGGAGGCTTCCCCACTTTCACAAAGCAGCAGCTTATCGACATAACTGGTGTTGCTGATGGCGATATTGAGGGTCTTTGGAACCTTAACGGGAACTTTAACGATCTCTCGACTAATGGCTACAATCTTACCGCTTCTGGGAGTCCTACAGACACCTCAGACAGTCTCATGGCGCAAGCTAAGGCGTTTGCATCTGCATCTTCGCAGTATGCTAGCGCTACAGCCGCTAACACCCTCCTAGCGGGCAACCAAACGTGGCATGTGAACGTACGGTTTGCAACCCTTCCAGGTACCGTTATGCGTATCTTCGGACACTCTGATAGCACCCCAACAGTCTACGGTAATATCTTCCTTACGACAGATAGTAAGTTCTCTTTCCAGCTTACTGGCCTCACCACAAACACCACCGTTACCTCACCAGTAGTTGCCGAAACTGGTAAATGGTACTCGGTTACAGCCGTCTACGACTCTTCAAACTCCCAGCTTAGTATCTACGTCAACGGTATTAAGACCACCGTTACCGCTTCTGGAAACCACACAACCTCTGGAACCCAGACTGTTGCTGTTGGCCGCATGGGTAGTAGGGCTGCTGAGTACCTCAACGGGTCTCTACAGAACGCTATCATGCTATCAGTAGCTCTTACACAAGACCAGGCTAAGAAGCTCCACGCGGCAACCCTATACCAGAAAATCAAACTCAGAAGGGCTAGCTCCACTGATGGCTACATTTACCAGAGGCTTCGTATGGCCGATGTTACTATGCTCAGAGGGAAAACTGTTACCTTCTCTATTGAGGCGTACCAGTCAAGCTCTAGTACCGCAGAGATCTCAATTAACGATGGATCAGACCAAGCCTCTACCGCTAGCACTACGACAGGCGCTTGGGTAACACTGACGGCAACAAAGACTATTGACGCTGCCGCACAACTTGTTGAGTTACGGATCAAGATAAAGACCACTGACAGCACCAACTGGTACAGAAATGCGAGGCTCAATCTCGGTTCAGTTCCTTACAACTACCAGCACAGTGAGAGCGATTGGGATCGTTTCCCGAGGCTTCTTCGTATGGATATGCCAGAGGTTGTTCGAGGTTACACCTTTGAGGAAGGTAGGGAGTTTACCTGGACACCTGTAAAGGCAACAACTTCAGGAACGCTTACTTCTATTACCAACACGAAAGCTGTCTTCCAGTTCAACAAGAAGCTAGCTACCCTGAACTACCATATTGACTTCAACTACAACGCTTCTGGCGCAAATGGTGGGGGCTTTAGTATCCCTATCGGTACAAGCGCTGGGGGCACAGCCGTTGCCTCAGGTGTCCGTATGAACGATGGAAGCGTCAGAGGAGCGACTGCCTATATTGACGCAGCAGCAGGTACGACAGTCCACGAGCGATACGATGCAGCGACCTACGCTAACGCCACAGTTGTTGTCAGAGGAACCCTGACTTACCCTATCGCCTAACAAGGGGGCGGTATGGCACTAGAGTCAAAAACAAATCAGGCAACGGGAAGCGCTACAGCAGCAGCTCTAGCAGTAACAGGTCTTGGCTTTCAGCCTAAGGCTCTTTTGATCTGGGCTGGATTGCAGCAGAGCGCTGGAGCAACGGCAGATGCTCAACTCTCTCTTGGTATTGCGTCTTCCACTTCAGCTGAGCGGTCTGGAGGATTTAACTCTGTTGACAATGCCACTTCTGCTGACCTGGCAAATGTATACAATGAGAGCAATATCATATACCTAACCCAAGCTGGAACTACCACCCTCGAGTCCGCTGCAAATCTGAGCGCTATCGGAGCTGATGGTTTCACGCTCAGTTGGTCTAGCGTAGTAACCAACCTCCTCAAATACAATTACCTCGCCTTTGGTGGGGCTGATATCACTAATACGGTAGCTGGAAAGTTTGATGGCAAAACAACTACAGGAACTACTGCTGTAACGGGTCTCGGATTTAGGCCAGACGTGGTTATTTTCTTCTCGCCATTTCGTACGACTGGTGGGGCTAATGTTCTGAGGGGCAGGGTTGTTTACAGCTTCGGTGTTGCTGATGACACTGGTGGCCAGTGGAGTGTGAGTGTCAGGTCTCAAAATGGCACCACCTCAAATACGGCGAGGTCTTTCTCGGACTCTACTTGCCTACAGATGATCGACCCGTCTAGTGAAACTATTGAAGAGGCAATCAGCCTTGTCTCGATGGACTCAGATGGATTTACAGTAAATACGGATGTTGCAAGTGGCTTCTCTCACCATATGAACTACCTCGCTATCAAAGGCGGTAGGTGGAAGGCTGGAACAGCAACACAGAAAACCACGACTGGTACAAAAGCCACCACAGGGGTTGGTTTTGCACCTTCAGGAGCGCTTTTTGCTAGCGTTGGAGCTACAGCAACTTCAGGGGCGGAAGCGCACTCAAAGCTCTGTATCGGTGCTACCACTGGAGCTAGCAATAACGTAGCTCAGTGGGTTGGCGATAGAGACAATGCAGCAGACACAGTAGCCGCAACTATCCTAAAGAGCGATAAGTGCCTTGTTATGGCCACAGAGACGGTTGGAGACGCACCTTCAGAGGAGGCGGTAGCTGAGCTTGATACCTTCGACTCTGACGGCTTCACGCTTGATTGGACTTCCGCAGATGGAACAGCCAGGATTTTTGGGTACCTTGCCTGGAGTACAGACGGGGTAACGGCTCACTCAAAGAACCTTACGGACTCGGTGAGCGCTACAGATATCAACACGAGTAGTGAGGGTAGCTTTGGTGAGTATGGAAATACCTACTTTGCCGATGCAGGATTGGAGGGATCTTTCACTAACTCACTATTTACCAAGCTGGTTGGCAAGGCGAGAACTGAAACCGCAACCATGAGCGAGGTACTAACCAGGGCTATCACGAGGACTCTCACGAGTGCCGTAACAATGACTAGCACCCTCCTCACCGCCTTCAATACCGCAAAGGCACTTACCGATAGCTCAACAGTCAGCGACTCGGTTACAAAGCTCACAGAGAAGCCGAGATCTGACTCGAGTACACTCACTGACACGCTCACCACCATAAAAAACTTTGTAAGGACGCTCACAGACTCATTTACTTCAGCGAGTAGTCTTGTCAAATCCGTAGGGAAGGTGCTCTCTGACTCCCCTACTATGACTGATGCCATTACCGATCTTAAAACTCTTTTCAGGACGCTCACAGACTCGACAACGGTAAGCAGCTCAATTACCACGCAAAGGGCGCAATTAGTCTCTGACTCCTTTGGATCAACTGACTCAATAACCAGAGCCACTACAAACCTGGTTACGGACGAGTCAGCGATGAGCGATACCCTGCTTATCGGTAAAACACTCCTCAGAACGTATGAGGACAGTACCGATATTGAGGAAGATTTCCTGATTGAGAAGTTTATAGGAGCTTACTTCTCTGACTCTTCAACCGTTTCAGACCTCCTCACAAAGAGACCTGGCAAGCTCTTCTTAGAGGCAACCTCGATGAGTGAGGATATTACTAAGCTCAAGAGCTACAACAAGACACTTACGGACTCGGTTGAGATGAGTGAGGACTTCCTGGCTGGTTACATTTACAACAGGACGCTCACCGATATTTTCACCCCAACAGATGTAAATACCTCGTACGATGGAAGTATGGGTGAGTTTGGAAACTACTACTACGGCGAGGCTTCACTCGGAGATGTGGCGATGATGATCTACTTCAGCAAGAGAGTCTACAAGAACCTGTCAGAGCAACCATTAACCTTTACTGAGGTGTTCAATAAGTGCTTAAACGGCTTCTCGATCATGTGGGGCTTTGTTCCTAAGGTTGCGGCAGCATTTACTAAATTGGTGAAGCCTTCCGCCACTTTCAGCGGTTCAGCAAAGCCAGAGGCCACCTTCACTAAGCAGGAGAAGCCAGAGAGTGAGTTTACCCCAGGAGAAAAGCCAAGTACAACCTGGTCTAAGATAGACAAACAGGACGGCTGCTAGCATAATGCAACTACTATGAAAATTACACTAGGAAACTGGAACTTGGGGGGAGTATCTGACAGCCTCTTTTCTGGTGGTGGAGACTCGCACGCTGCAATGGTTGGTCTTGATGTACACACAAAACCAGGTCTGCTACTCGCAAATCAGAAGATGGCTAAGGACAGCGGATCAACCGTTACTGAGCTTTGCCTGTACTCACTCGCTTGCTCAAACGGCGATACCTACTGGTTTAGCTACACCACAGGAAAGATCTGGAAGCGCACGTCTGCTGGCACCTGGAGCCTTGTACACACTTCAGCTCCTACTACGGGCGGTTTTGGCTGTCTTGGGGCGTACGAGTATGAGGGTTGGATCTACTGGGCTACTGAGAACCACCTCCACCGCATCCAGGTTGCGTTACTAAGCGACTGGACAACTAACGTAGTAGAGAACTGGGCTACCTTCACTAACGGCAACGCTACCCACCACCCAATGCACGAGGTAAATGGGGTACTGTATATCGGAGATGGCAATCTGGTAGCACAGGTGAGCCAGGACTTGACTGATAACCCCGCAGGAACAATTAGCAGCGCTGGGGTAGACGTAACAGGAACAGGCACCAACTTTGATCCTCTTATTACAGTTGGAGACAAGATCAGGTTTACCGATGCAAACGGGCAGACTCAGGTAAGGACGGTAGTAACGAGATCGAGCGATACCGCTCTTACAACCGATACCGCCTTTAGTCCTGTAGCAGTTGACGATCTTTTCAAGTTCTCACACCACAACTTCTCTGGGGAGGCGCTTGATCTACCTGAGGAGTACGCTGTTACTTGCCTTACAAATATCGCTAACGATCTCCTGATCGGTACTAAGGTTAGTAATGTTGCTACCGCAAGAGTGTTTAGGTGGGATACTTGGAGCGTTTCATGGGTTGACGATACCTCAGTTGTTGAGAGCGGCGTAAATGCTTTCCTAATGCTTAATGAGTCTGTCCTAGTGTCCTGTGGTACCCAGGGCAATATCTACGTCTACAATGGCCAGCTACAGCCTCACAAGAAGGTACCAGGGGCATACTCCCCTACCGCCACGTCTAAGGTAAATCCACAGTCCTCAATCAACCGAGGAACCTCGCTTCTTATCGGGTTTTCAAATCTCTCAGGGAACCCCTCAAAGCACGCCGTTTGGCAGTACGGACGCTACAGCTTTGCATACCCCCTCGTATTAACTACTGACTATCCAATATCTACGGGTAGCCTCTCAAGTGTTGAGATAGGTGCAATGCTGATGATTGGAGACAATGTTTTTGTAGCCTGGAAAGACAGCTCTGGCGAGTCTCCAACTTACGGAGTGGACAAGATTGACTACTCTACAAAGTTTAATGGAGCCTACCTGGAAACGATGGTGCTGGCGTATGACAGAGAAGAAATCAAGAACTGGGCTAGTATTATGCTCAACCTGGCTTCTGCACTACCAGAGAGCTGCAACGCTTCAGTACAGTACAAGCTACAGAGCGACACAGCTTGGTCTGACGCTGCTGAGCTTGTTGAGAAGATAGATGCTGTTCAAAACTCTTTCGTAATGGATGAGGGAGTGCAGGGCAACACCCTACAGCTCAAGCTGACACTCACAACCTCGTCAAATGCCACCCCAGAGGTACATAGCTTGGTAATTACTGAGGCTTAGGAGGCGCATGGCCAGAGAACGCAAGCGAGTATTTAACACGATAGAGCAACCGATCACTCCCCCGTATGATCCCGTTTTGAGTGGGAAGAAGTTTGCTGAACAGTCTCCAAGAAAGCTCAGTATGGGCTTTGGTAGTAAAGTCTGGAGGGCTGACGAGAGAGGCATCTGGCTAGGGGCTGAACAGTTTGAGGATGCCCCCTTCAGGGTCTCGATGGAAGGTCTGATTAACGCTGTAGGAGCCGTTTTGCAAGGCAAGCTGGTAACTGGCGCTAGTGGTGCCAGAGTTGAGGTAGACCCTGAGTACACTGACGCTAACGGCACAACTCCAGCTGTTGTGTTCTACGACTCTAATGGGGCGGTTGTTGGTATCTTATGGTCTCAGTCTGGCACGGTTGTTCTGGGGTCTAGCCTTGCCCCTGGGTCTGGTGGCTTCAGCCTTCAAGGTGGAGATATCCAGGTGTTTGGCGCTGAGGGTGGAGAGTCAACACTTTCTGCCTACGACTCCCCTACAGTGTATGCAGAGGTGAACCTTTCAAGTTCAACGGCAACGATAACCTGTAGGAGCGGAGCTGATACCCAGACCATAACTATCACTCCAACTACTACAACCTTCTCGGACAATGTAGTTATCACTGGAACCCTCGATACTGTAGGTGATATCCTCGGGAGCATTACGGTTCAGGAGGATGTTTTCTGTAGAGACGTAGTAGCAGATGGAGATCTCTACGCTGGAGGTACCAAGTTTTTCGATATCGAGCACCCAACAAAAGAGGGTATGAGGCTCAGGTACTCAACTGTTGAGTCTCCTGAGGTTCTGGTTATGTGCAGGGGTACGGCTGATACAGAGGAAGAGATCGACTACCCGCAACACTTCCTCGATGTGTGCGATCAGGACACTATTGTTTGCCAGGTTGGGAAACTGAGAGGCTCTAATCGAGTGGCTTGGTTTGCTACAGCAGTACGGAAAGGCTATGAAGACTTCGAGCCTGAGTATGAAAAACAGGGAGCATAGACAATACCTTATCAGGGGGTATATCATGCAATCAACTAAGAGAAAATTATGGCAGAGCTAGTACACCAAACGTGGTCAAGAGTAACTGGGAAGTCCTGGGCGGAAGCCTCTAAGGGCGGTTTTACTGATGGTAGCGCAAAGGGAAACCTAGCGCTCCAGGCAAAGCTCAAGAGCGGGTACAACCCGTACGCTGCACCAGCACCAGCAAACAACGCCCCAGCACCAGTTCCAGCTCAAGGCCAGAGTACAACTGACTACCTGAACGATTATCAGAAGAAAATTGCTGACGCTATGGATCCTGTTAAGATCCGCCAGAGCGCTCAAGACATGATCGCAACCCTCACACCAAATACAGCGATGCCTAAGGCGCTTGATAGGTCTGAGCTACGAAAAAGTCTTACTGAGGCAAACGGTATTTCTGAGCTAGAGACGCAACTCAACGATCTGAAGGCTCAGGAAGAAGAGATGATCGCCCAACAGAGAACCCGTATCGCTGGTGAAGAGGGAAAGACGGTTGGCCTCAACGTGATCAGTGGAAGGGTGAGTGAGGTTCAGCGCCAGCAGAACGAGCGACTAGATGTTATCGGAAGGGCTAAGAGTAGGATCACTAATGAGCTTCAGACTCGCTACACCATTGTCCAGACAATGATGGAAGATGAGACTCTTGATTACCAGGACGCTGTAAAGGCGTACGATGCTGAGTTTGCCAGAAATATGCAAATGACTCAGTTTGCGTACGGCCAGGCTAAGGACAAGGTAGACCTCATATTGAAAGAGCAAGATACCGCAAGAGCAAACCTCAATATTTACGCAGACCTTATTACTAAGGGCGGCCTCAACCTTGCAACAGCGTCTCCAGATCAAAAGCTGATGATCAACAGGCTTGAGGTTCAGGCAGGATTGGCACCTGGAACAATGGCTAGCCTCTCCAGCGCTCAACAGGGCTACAAGATCCACTCAACAGTCAACCGCACAGACCCTAACGGAAACCAGTACCTTGACGTTGTTTACGTTGATGGTAGCGGTGCTATTAAGGTTGAAAACAAGTTCCTCGGAAAGACTAAGGTTACAGGCACGGGCAGTTCTTCAGCCACTAAGGAAGATAAGAAGACGGTGCTTAACCAGTCTCTTATGAGCGATCTTAACACCGCTTTTAGATCAGAAACCTACAAAAATACCCCTCAGTACACTGAGAAGACACTCCTCCCGCAACTGTACCAGGCATACCCAGAGCTTACTCCTAAGGAAATTGCTGATATGGTTTACCAAGTCCGTAGCTCATACGAGTAATGGGGCGCCTTTTTAATAACGATCAGTCAGAAGCTCAACCCACTCAGGCATCGGGTAGACTTGG
>ERZ869929.189-NODE-189-length-39679-cov-6.720094_pt1 | contig 39679 bp, 52 predicted proteins | sample MGYA00579312_ERZ869929 | MGnify/ENA primary metagenome ERZ869929 (study PRJEB32216, sample SAMN09231818) | wastewater metagenome | place: USA: Maryland | collected 2016-08-09 | study: EMG produced TPA metagenomics assembly of the PRJNA472060 data set (Reclaimed... | reverse complement strand
TACAATATAAATGAAGTTTATATACTACTCATTGATTGGCAGAATTATTATGAATTACATATGTATGCCTTAAAACAAGAATAAGTCGTTATGGTATTGAAAAAGTATTAAATAGTTAATACCGTCTATACTCTTGTGTAGACGAGAGAGCGTGTCCGAGAGGTCAAAGGATGATGCTTGCTAAACGAGGCAGTGAGGCAAGATACTCAATACTGTTGTCGTTCGTAGGTTCAAATCCTACCCTCTCTCGTCTACACAAGGTATTTTATAAGTAATATATACTATTATGCGAAAGATACCAGAAATACTTAATAGTAACTGAAACCCTAAGAAGTTTAATAAGAAACTTTATGTTAAAAGAAGAAGAAAAGCTAGAGAAAAGTTAGATGAGGATTATAAAGTACATCATAGATGAGTGCATAATAAAGTTATCTTTACTACTAATATATAACTATGGACTTTAATGAAAGAAGACAAAAGGTATTAGATTCATATAATTCAAGAAGTCTATGAGGGAAAATATGATGAATATTATGAGGATGTCTTGGATTCTTACTGAGACGAATAGTAGTAGCAACAATATGTATATTAGTATATAAACATCTTATAGCTTAAACTAAAGTATTTACAATTACTTATCTCAGTATCCTACCTAACTGGTAGGTACTGGGGGGACATAAAGTATTTAACCTTAATTATACATAAGCAATGTCTAAATGGAGTATAATGCCATATGTATATCTAACTAAAGATAAACAAATAGGAATTATAGAGATACCGTCATATTCTTATAAAAATTGTTCACTAGAAGAATATAAGACAGATTATCCTCATATGGTATTAGAGCCAGAACATATAGATGAATATTTTATTGAACAAATAAAGGCATATGGTATATTATGAATACAATATTCAAGTAAATGACCAAACATAATACTAGGTAATAATACAATATTAGTACCTACAAAAAAATACATATCATAGATAAATAATAGTATTTAACCCTAATAACATATAATGAATATACAATTCAAAGGAACATTCAAAAGACTAGACGGAACACCAATCAAGTATGATGATTCACAAGAAGAAATCACAGCAGGTAAGTGGCTAGGTAATACATTCTACGGTAGTAAACATACAGATGCTATACGAGGTGCTGAAATAGCTAAGAATATCTATAGTGAAAAAGTATTCGACATTACTCCAGAAAGCTTAGATAAAGTAGAGAAGTTTATTAAAGATCTCCAAGTATGAATAGCATTCATTATGCCACTCTTAGATATAGTAGAAGCAGCTAGAAATGGTGATAAGGTAAAAGAAAAGATTACTAAATAATATAATCTACCGTAGTGGTAGATACGAGGTAATAGTTATTATTTCAAGTTCAAAAGGAACGCTATAAAGAGATAAAATGCGATACTATTACCTCATACCTACTATTGCTTCTTTATATGTAAACAAAACATACTCTATGTCTAAACGAGGTGAGAACGAAGAGTTCTATAAAAATCATATAAATCCTCATAACATAAAGTTTAATACCTTTATGAAGAGAGTATACATCCTATGACAATCTAGAGAAGAGGCATTAAGTTTTCCATTCCTTAAATGATGAGATAGAAAAACTATAAAGTTTCTAAATATAAGATATTCACAGATAGTAATAGAACAATTTGATATAGATAAAAATACTACATAAATGTAAAAATTTCTATTGATACCTATAATGAGTATTGTATACATACAGTATTCATTTTTTTTATTATCACAATTCTATGCCTAGAAAAACGGATTCTAAAACAAGAAAGAAGATAATACAAATAAAGCTACAAGATCCTGATAAATCTCTCAGAGATATATGAAACGAGATATGAGTATGAAGGAATGCAGTAGCCAATGTACTAAAGGAAATACCAGAAGAGATTAAGGCATCAAGTGACAAAGCAAATAATATGATAGAAGCACTTGACGATATAGTAGAAACTATTACAAGAATAACACAAAAGAACCTAGTGAAATATGAACAAGCTGAAGTATTATCAGTTAAAGATACTAAAGCTCTTAATGATATAGCTAAGACTAATTGGGAAAGAAACCAGATACTCAAATGAAAACCTACTGCTATATCTCATATAGATATCAAAGATATACATACTAAGACACCTAAAGAGCTAGAAGAGATGAGAAAGAGTCTTTTACAAGGATAGTATATACTTATGGCAACAGCTGATCTACAAGATTTGAGGGATATTTTCTATTGAATACTAAGAGAGGAACAATCAGAATCATCTGCATATCCTCTTATCCTTTGTGACCAGTACTTAAATTCTGCACAGATGAAGATATGTGACGGTAAAGTAGTTAATCCTCTATCTAGGCAAGTTATTAGTAAATGACAATTACCTTTCTTATTCAAAGAGGTATTTTATAGTAATATACAAAACACTTCTCTTACTATAGACACTACTATATGAGCAACTACACTAAATGTAGCAGATACAACTAATTTCCCTACTACATGAACACTATTCATAGCTGGTAATATAATACCTTATACTGGTAAGACTCTAACTACATTCACTGGATGTAGTGATGTTCTCTTTGCTTTCCAATGATGACAGTCAGTAGACTTTGCATTCACTCTTCCTGAAGACTTTAGTAAGGCATTAAACCTTGTATATAATAATAGATTTGAAATGGAGATGAAGCTCTATGATAATATCTATGAAGACCTAAATGCTTATAAGGGTACTAATTGGCAGAATAACCGAGGTACTGATCCCTATAATAGCCAGTATAGAATCAATCCTTTCTATACTATCAAAGACAACCAATACTTACTTATCTATCAAATGTATAATACATGAGATATCATTAAGCTTAGATACGAGAAACTACCTACTGAAATGGTAGATGACACAGATGAATCTACTATACCTAATTCAATATATGCTAAAGGTACTATACCATATCTAGCAGTAGCAGAGATGCTATTCAACAGAGGGGAAGAATCTAGAGCAGCAGAAATAATAAACTTCGCTTGTTGACAAATAACAGAGATGTATAGCCACTATAACGACACTATGTATCAAGACCCTAGTGGTAAACAATACAAGTCAGGTAAGAGTGGTAGAAGAATAAATATCTAATAAGTCAAGTAATATTGAAGTAGTGTCTTAATACCTTATTCAGTACATACAGTAAAAAGTTGTCTATAACCTCTAAAATCTCTTTTATAACATATTGACATTATATAAATATATGAGTTATCAATCGGCAAAACGATATCCATTAAGTGAAAAGCAATGAGTATTCTCTTGATGAGTGGTCGACAATATTCAGGATATTGATATGCAACCATATTTTTCTCCATATCTAAGAAATGCTAGATTAGAATGACAATCAATTGTTATACGTCCGTGACATAATCTCTTTGCTGAACTTACTGCTTGATCTTTCCCTAAATGAATAGGTAGCTATCTAAGAGCTAATAGTGCTAATGATGTATTAGTAGTAAGACATAACCAATGAGCTACTGATAAGCTTGTAACAATTACTGAGTGATGAGTTATAACTTCAATAGCTACAGCAGCTAGTATAGCTAGTAATAATAAAATGAGATTCCAGAATGTATGAGATGTAGTATATGCAGTTAATGGTAGTGATAACTTTGGTAAATTAAGCTGAACTACATATACAACACCTAATACTGGTATATCTAACTTTGCTCCTGCTTTTACTGTAGTATTTAATAGTAGTCATTGGGCTAGTGGATGGGCTACTAACTCTAATAAAGTATATAAATCAGTCGCTGATAATTATGAAGACTTCAATAGTGCATGATCTGATATATTCACATTCGAAGAGCAAATAACGTGATTATGTGCTACTAGTCAATCTCTTTTCTACTTCACTACTAATACTATATCTGTAACAGATTATAATGATATAACAGATACGGCTTGAACTATTACATATTGAACAAGAGCATTAACAGTAAAAGAATGAGCTGCTAATCACGATTGTATATGTACCTTAGGTAATAACATATATTACTTATCTTCTTCTATATCTATCAACAAGATAGCGAGAGGTAATAGTATTAACTGATTTGAAGTACTAGAGCTTAGTGATAGAGAGTATGAAGGTATAAAGAAGTTTATGAGTTCTTTAGATAAAGATCAAAGTAATGCTTTCGCAGTAGCTTATCCAGATCAGATGCTAATCAAATGGTTCTTATATAGCCAATGAGCTACATTCCCTGATGTGTGTATAGTATATGATACTATTAGAGATAAATTCTTAATAGACTGACAAAAATATTTCTATTGATGAATCTACTTTAAGTGATACAACTATACTATATCAGCTATAGAAGCTAAAGTATATATTGACGAATTTAGTCAAACTGATGAAGATACAGCAATACCATTCGAATACTGGACTAAATGGTTCTATCTATGAAGTCCTACAGAAAAGAAACTTATACGAGAGGCTAGAACACTAGTAGATATAAACGAATTAGCAGAATTAGAATGCTATATAGATTTAGACTGATGACAAATTAGTGCTAAGACTGTAGATAGCGATAATATACCTATTATGGATGGTTGAATATGAGTACTCCCTATATGAGAATTTTCCATATGAGAGGATTGATATGATGATTCAAGTAGTAGTGGTGATGATGAATATAATGAGATATATGTACTTATTACTAAATGAAACCTTAATAGGAAGGGTAGAAAGGTTAGATTTAGGTATATAAACAATAGTTTAGCAGGTAAAGTAAGACTAAAGAGCATAGAATTAAAGACAGAATGATTACCTATGGAGGCAAACTCTTTAACTAGATAATAACATAAATATGGTTGCAACGTTTGAGTCGGGCTTCAAAACTACCTTGGCATTAAGGTTAGACCCAACAGATACTACTATGACAGTAGCTACTGCACCTACTAGAACAAGTGGTAGATTATATCTAAAAAGTGGTTCACAAAAAGAGTGGATATCTTTTACTGGTGTTAGTGGGAATACAATTACATGACTTACTAGATGACTGAGTCAAACAGCTGATCCAGCTACAGCTTGAACAGGGTTGACGTGGATTGCTGGTACTAAGATAGTATTAGTAGCTATGCACGATCAATTACCTGATAAACAACAACCTACTACTTTCGCAGCTATTACAGTAACAGGTGATTCAAATTTCAACGGTACTCTTAGAGTTCCAGTATATGCTACTACAGCAGATAGAGATATAGCTATCCCTAGTCCTACTAATGGTATGATAGTCTATGTAACAGCTTGATGAGTACTATACCAGTATATAGCTGGTGCATGGACTACATTCGCTACAGGAACAACTCCTAATGCTAGTGATACAGTAGCAGGTAAGATAGAAATAGCAACCTATGCTGAGTTTATAGCAAGTACTAATGTATGAGGTACTGGAGCATTCTTATCAGTATTGCCATGAGATATAGTTACATATATAGCAGCACAGATAAAATCTAAGAACTGATCTAATTACCAAATATCACAAAACAACTTTACTCTATAAATAAATTATTATGGCAGCAAACAACAATCCTATCTATACAGGTACTCCTGATATACAATGGGGAGCAACACTTATAACTACAGCTAATACAGCTAAAGATGGTACAGGTACTCAGCTAACAGTATTTACAGCAGATGCAACTAATGGTTGATATGTACAAAAGATTACATTCAGACCTACAGGTACAGCAACAGCTTCAGTAGCACGTATCTTCATTAACAATGGATCTAGTAATGCTACACCTGCAAATAATATTCTCTTTGCTGAAGTAGCACTACCTGCTATTACATTATCTGAGGTAGCAGCACAACCTGAATACTCATTGAATCTATGATTCCCATTACCTGCTTGATATAAGCTTAATGTTACTATAGGTACTACAGTAGCAGCTTGATATGCTGTATCAGTTCTTTGAGGTAAATATTAGTTCTTAACCTAAATACATATGTATGATGCTTTTCATGTAACCAATACAGCCATTAAACAACAAGTATTCCAATACTCAGGTAACTGGGTAATTTGGAATAAACCTAGGAATGTAACTATGGTACATTTCTTAGTAATTTGACCATGAGCTTGAGGTTGATCTTGATATGGATGAGGTGCAGGTACTAATCGTTCTTGATGAGCTTGATGAGGTTCGTGAGGTATGGTAAGAGCAAGTTGTCCAGCATATCTATTACCTAATCAGCTCTATATTTATGTAGGTAAATGATGAGCAGGTGGTGCATGAAGTGCAGCATGATCTAATCCATGAAGTAATGGTGAACTAAGTTATATATGAGTTCTCTCTAATAATACTAATGCTTGAACTCTTGTATTGGTATCTTGAGCTGCAGCTCCTACAGGTGGATGAGGATGAAATTCATGATCTAACTCTACAGCTTGAGCAGCATCTACTATAATGACTTCAGCTAATGCTATATTATCAACACGACTTAACTTTACTGCAGTAGCTTGAGTTATATGACAAATATGAACAGCTTGAGCAGTAGCAGGTACAGCAGCGGTAGCACTTGCAGCAGCATTTGTTACTTGATGACCTTGAGGTTGAAGTATGAGTGCAGCTAATGCTAATGCAGCATGAGGTGATGTAACAGGTGTTACTAATCTTGTACCTACTATTCCTTGATGAGTAGCATGAGGTGCTACATGAGGTGATTGACAATGATGATATAGTGATATGAATGCTATGATATTTACAGCTTGATCTGGGTCTTGATCTGGTACTACTACAGGTGGTGCTTGTAATCCATCAGGTATATGATGTTGAGGTGCTTGAAGTTGAGCATCATCAGGTACATCTAGTAAATGAGGTGACGGAGGTAATGGGCTAGTAGTTATTACAGCAGTATAATTTTACATATAAAATATAATATATATGGTAGTTAATCTTAATCCAGCAGTAAAAGCTAAGATAAATCAGGCTTCTAGTATAGTTCCTCCTCCAGTAAAACCTACAGTACAACCAACTACTGTAGTTTCTTGATGACCTATTGAAACTGCTAATGCACTTAAGAATATAACTCAACCAGCTACATCACCTATACCTTCTAGTACTACAAATACTACTACGCCTACTACCTGATTACCAGTAAAATCTACTGTTACTGCACCAACTACCACTCCAACACCAGTGAAGTCAGGATTGCCAATATTCGGTACTACAGCAAGCCAACAAAACGCTACTGATAATACATATTTAGATACAAGAAATACTTGACTAGCTACAGATTATAGTGCTAAAGGTATTAAAGATAAGGAATCTATCTATAATGAGCTTTCTAAGAATGCTGATTTTGCTGCAGCTACTGAAGAAGATAAGCAACATACAGCTGATGAGATTTTTAAGAAAATGGGGACTGTACAACCTACAGATACAACTACAACGCCTATAAAGACTGATGATATACCTGCAGCTACTGATACATATGCAACACTTAGTGAAGCAGAACAGAATAACCCTTGGTTATCTACACTTTCTGAAACAGAGAAACAAGCATATGCTATGATGAGTGATATTGAGAAGAAACAGTTTATTAACATAGGTAGAAATGATCTTAAGAATACAGCTACATATATAGCTAGACGAAAAGAAGCAAAGCAGTATGCTACTGATACTAATGCTATTCAAACAGATATAAGAAATAACCAATGAGAAATAAATGATATACAATCTAGTACCAGACTTAGACAAGCTTGACAACAATTAGATAATCTTAAAAAGAATATAGCTTATCTAGGTACTATGTGAGCACCTGGTGTTTCTACTCAAAGAATGGATGCAGTAGGTAAACAACTAGCAGAAGGTGAAAAGATATATGCAGATCTAGTAAGAACTGAGAAACTTCAAAAAGAGATGTTTGATTCTGGAAGTACTCTTACTGCTATGCAAATGGAAAGGGAAATGCAAACACTTCAAGATCAATTAGACGATAAGGTAGGTAAAGCTATGCAAGATGCTATGGCGTGACTTAGTGCTGCAGATATAAAATGACAACTAGATACGGTAGAAGAAATAGATGCTTTTAGAAAGAATCTAGTTACTAGTCTTGATAATACTATTACTGGCATTACTGATGATAATATCAAAGCCAGACAATTTCTTATTGAAAGATTTGACAAGATTTGACAAGATATGAGAACAGATATAGAGAATAAACAGAAAGCTCAAGTAGAGTACCAAAAGAATGCTAATACTGTTAATGTAGATATGAGTGCTGCACAATGATTCTATACTGACTGAAATGGTAATGCTATTATAGACAAAGCTACATGAGCTCCTATAAAGTTTACAGAAAAACCTCTATATACTACATATTCTCCTGAAAGTGGGATGTTAGTTACAGTAACTAAAGGAAAGAATGGAGAACTAATATCTAATGCTAAGCAAATAAGTCAACCTATAGGTAAAGCTATTACTATCAAAGTACCTGATTGATATTGAGGTACTACAGATGTATCTGTTATGCAAATGGCAGACGGTAGTATACAGCCTATAAATTTCAATTGATGATGACAAACAAACAATACTACAAATACTCAATCAGCTACAGACGTTATAAGAGATACTATATCTAGATGGGAATGATTTAGAGAAGATGCTTATAAAGATAGTGGTGGTAAATGGACTGTATGATATGGATTTACTACACTTGACTGAAGACCAGTAAAAGAAGGTGACCATATTACTAGAGAAGCAGCTGATACTTTATTAGATCAAAAGATATGAGAATATCAAAACTGGAGGAATAAGGTTACAGTTGATCTATCTCCTTCACAACAAGCTGCATTAACATCATTTGAATATAACCTATGAAAATGAATATGGGACAAGAGTGCTAATAATATATTAGACATGGTTAATAAATGAGACTTATCTTGAGCTGCTAATGCAATGAAAGCTTATAACAAAGCTGGATGAGTTGAGATAAAATGACTCAATAATAGAAGAGTAGCAGAAGCTCAGATGATACAAGATAAATGAACTGTACAACAAGATAAATTTAACCCAGTAGTAGATACTATATTATGATCTGGTAAGTTTACTAAAGATCAATCTGCAGCTATTAGAAGATCAATATCGTCTTGAGAAGACCCAGCTACTGTAATAAAAAATCAAGCTAAGTGATTGATGGAATCGGGGAATGCAACAAAAGTAGAATGAATGGAAACTGCTAAACAACAAATCCAATCTATTCAAACATTACTTAAAGATTATTATTCAAAAGGATGAAAGACATGAATCTTTGAAGGTAATTATGAAAAAGTACTCAATAGTCTTTGAGATATAAATAACCCAGACTTAGTAAATATAGCTACTCAGATAGCATCAGCATTACAAGTATATAGAAATGCTGTATCAGGGACTGCTTATTCTGAAAAAGAATGACAAGATATAGCATCTATATTCCCATGAATAAATAAGTCTCAATGACTTAATGATGCAGTAATAAATTGAAGACTAGCTGCATTCAATACAACAATAGATTGAGCATATAGAAATGTATTATGATCTGCATACGATAAACTAGTGAAATGATGATTAACAAATGATAATCAATCTAATAATACGAATACAAATACAACACCAATAAAAGCATGACAGGGTAGATGGACACCTGGGAATAAATAGGTTTATATATAAAATATCTAGTTATGGTAAATATGTTCCAACAATGATTACAAGAAGATTTTAATAAATATAGCACTCCTTCACCAGTATTGAAGAAGAAGCCAATTTTACCACCGAATGTTACTATTAAACCTATTCCGTTAGCACCCAGAGTCTCTCCTATAAAGACTACACCATTGCCTATATCAGCAGCACCTACAGTTGTACCAGTAGAGAAATGAATGGATGCTATACCTACTTTTAAGCAAGATACAACTCAAGATTATCAACAACAAGCAGAACAATGGAATTCTATGCCTAAAGATATTACCTCTATAAATAATATTACTCAAACTCCTGATAGTCAACAAAAAGAATCATACATTAACTTTACACTAGCAGATCTCTCTACTGATATAAAGAACTGAATGCCTATAGAAGAGTTAGCTAATCATTATATTGATGTCCCTACTTCTATTGTTGGTGATCTATATACAGATATAAAGAATGGTATGCCTATATCAGATGCTAAGAAGTACTATCCTGAGTTAGATTCAATACAAGTATGAAGTGCGTACGATATTCCAAAATCACAATCAGCTAGTGATATATTAAGATCACCTGACGAGAATAAATGATATTGATGATATATACAAGACAATATATTAGCATCGTGAATAGATGCAGTAGATAATATAAAAGAAAATTATAATGATCCCACACAATGAGATGTAGAAAGATGATTTAATATATGATGAGATGTAGCGTGATTTATTGGTAATCTCGCTTCTGATATAATTGGATGAGCAAATAAAAATTCTAACGAGCCATTACCATGATCTTTTGATTTCTATGATAAGGTTACTAGAGATTTTATAGCTAATGAACATCCAGAACAACTAGAAGAATACGATGCTAACCAAGCTAAAAGACACGAACAAATACAAATCCCAATAGATAATTGGGCAAAAGAACATCCTAGAGAAACAAAAGCATTAGAATCAGTACAAAATGCCTTCTTTGCAGCTATGATGTGACCTAGTATAAAAGGTAAAGGTACTTCTATAAAGCCTGATATTATTACTGAACAACAAAAGAATACATATCAAGCGAATATGGAGAAACAAAAGAATAAATCAGAAAATATTAGTGTTGAGAAATCAAATCTATCACCAGATTTAGCAAAAGTAGCAAATGAAAATCCTTATATAAACGAAGAAGTTAAAATACTCCGCACCAATATAGAAAAATGACAATGAGAGCCATCACTCGTACGTGACGCAAGATTAAACGAAGAAATTCAGAAGTTGAAAGGGGCTGTTGATGAGAAGATCAGTAACTTAAAGGACACATGACCATTGATTTGAGAAGTAAAGAATAACCCAAAGATTGAAGATATGACACCCGCTAAGACTTGAATAGATAACATCATAAAGAATAGTGATATAATAGTCAATAGTGATTGAAAGTTAGACTTTTCTAAGAGTGGTATAGGTAATACTTCCGATCAGAATGTTATTCAAAAGGCTTATGATAGGGTAAAGTCATTACCTGATAATGCACCTATAAAAGAGATTATAAATACAAAACAAGCTTTATGAGATATGAAGAATGATTTTAATAGACAACATCCTCTTGTTAAGAGAATGTATGGTGTATTAGCTGAACACGCACATAATACTAATGAACACTTAGCTAAAACAGATAAATTATTCTCAGATCAAATAAAGGAATTAAATGAAATAAAGATAGGTCTTTTCGATAAAGACTGAAATCTTCAAAAACAAGCATTTGATAAGTTAAGGAAAGTAAATAATCCAAAGAATGCTGAATTTAGAGCTAAGATAGAAAAATATTTCCCATGACTAGTTGATAGAGTAGAAGCTATAAATACTGCACCTGATATCCTTAAAGAATATAATAAACCTAAAGGATTAACAAAGATGCAAAATGTTTGAGTAAAAGTAGCACAACTATGAATAGCTTGATTAGTACAACATTACTTCTGAGCTTGATTTATAGATACTTTAATGGTTGAATATTTCTTAAAAGATTCTATAAATAGCTTGTTTGCTAATAAGCTTACATGAATCAAACAAAAGAATATAGATGCTATTCTTAGTAGAATTTCTCCAGAAAAGATTAAAGCTGCTAGTATTATAGAAGATAGAATAAGAGCCTGAGAACAAGCTACCACTAAACAGATAGAAGATATAGCAAAGTTAAGAGAAGAAATAGAATCATCTGTTAAAGAGGAATTTGCTAAACAGAAAGAACAAGCTACAAAACAAGAATGAATGAAAAAGACTCAAGAAGTAGAGGATAAAATATCTAATTGACTACCTTATGATAGTAAAGTAAATACTGAAGCTAATACAACAATATTACCAAGATGAAAAACAATTATATGATGATATAAAGGTAATAATACTATAAAAGAAAAAGTAATAGATATTACTCCAATAAAGAAGTCAGAATTACCCGCTAAAGTAAATAGAACTGGTAAAAAGATACTACCTCAATGACCTAAACAATTAGCATTACCTGAAAAGACTACTAATAATATAGGGACAGAAAAAAATCCTATAGTAGCTAAAGACCCTAGAAAAGTAATAGAGATAGATAAGAGACCTAAAAAGACTACTCCTCAGAAATGATTGTCTCCTAAAAATAATATTGATACTAAGTGACTAAAAAAGAAATCATTACCATTAGAAGAATGAATAAAAAAGACAGAAACTACTAATAATCCTATGCAAATAAGGTGATTACCTGAGAAAAACTATAAGAAGAACATTGACTGAAAGAATATTATATGAAAGATTAAATGAATGGAAGTTGTTGATTACGGCAATGAATGAATATTTGTAATAAAATGATGAAAAAAGGTATGATGAATACAATTCGATGAATGAAAAAGCTATTTAAAAGAATATCCTGATTATGCTTGAATAAGACAAATAACAGTAGATGAAAATATACAATGAAAATGAATAGGTACTGATCTATATAAAATAGCATTAGAAAACTTACCTGATAATAAAAAGTGAATTATATGAATAAATAATATGATTAGAGATGATAAAGTTAAAAGTATTTATAAGAAACTTGGTGCAAAAACTGATAAAAATGGGAACTATATACTTGATGTAAATAAAAATATTATATTAGATAACAAAATACAACCTAAATGATTGCCTACTAGATCTATTAAGAGTAAAGTGGATATAGTAAATAAAGAACCTATCAAAGTATATAGATGAGAATGAAAAGGTATAGGTAATTCTACATTTGTAAAATGAAAGTATTTTGCAGATAGTAAAGACTTTGCTAGCACTTTTGGTGATGTAACAGAGCATACTATACCTAAATGACAGAAGATATTTAATTTTGATGCTATAAAAGATAATCCAAATCAGAATATTATACCACAAAAGATATTAGTAGATCCAAATGCTACTACAAATCTACTTATTGAAAAGTGATATGATTATACGAAAAATACTAATAGTAGATGAGTAGAATATGTTAAATTAGATAGAAATTTATATGATATTAAAGATTTAGCAAAGAGAATGGATGAAAAGGAATTTGTAAATAAAATACTTAATGAAAGATGAGACGATATGAAACCTAAGTATCAAGATTGAATGAAACAATTAGAAAGAATGCAGAACCGTCAAATATGATGAATACCACAAATATTAAGAGATTTATGGAAAGAAGTAAATAAGAAATAATTTATATCTATCCTATCTATGCAAGATATAATCAAAGAAAGACTAGAGATATTGATGAAATGTAAAGATAATCTACTCTTACAAAGTATAGAAATAGAGCTTTGTAGGAAAGATATATTGCATTTTTTCCGTAACTGGACATATACAGATAAGAATACTTCATTATTTACATGAGATGAACCTAATATTATACCATTTATACCATTCCCATTTCAGGAAGAACTTATTACTGAAGTATGGAATAGTATTATAACAGGCACAAAGCAAATAGACTTGAGGGATGATCTTACCAATGTATTCATAGAAAAATCAAGGCAAATGGGGGTATCATGGATAATAATGGGTATACTAGTATATTGATTTATATTCCATGACCATAAGTATCATGTAATATCACAAAAAGAATCAGATGTAGATAAGATAGGTGATATGAGATCATTATTTGAGAAAGCTAGATTCATCATAGATAATATCCCTCAATGGATGCTACCATTATGATTCAGTAAAACTAGAGAAACAACACATAATAAACGTCTATCTATTAGTAGACCAGATAGTACAGGTGCTATTACATGAGAATCAGCTAATCCTAATGCTTCTAGATCAGGTACATATAATGCAGTATTTATGGATGAAATGGCTTTTATGGATAATGCTAGTACTATCAATACAGCAGCAGCAAGTGCAACTCCTTGTAGAATATTCAATTCTACTCCTAATGGAGAAGGTAATGAGTTCTTTAGAATGAAGAAACGTACAATATGGTCTAAAGATGAATACTGATGAGTAATAGAACCAGATATAAAATATCTAAGATACCATTGGAAAGAAAACCCTCTCTATTGTGAATACGAATGAGATGTAAGGTGGTATAATCAAAGAGTACAAGGTATGAGTAGAGAAAGAATAGCACAGGAACTGGATATAAACTATAATGTAGCTATTGAATGAAGAGTATATCCATGATTTGGTTCTGATACATGGGAGATAGAATATGATCCTACTAAACCATTATATGTATGGCTAGATAACTCTCATTGAGGTACTGATCCTCATGCAGTAGTAATAGCACAAACTGATCCTAAGAATCATTACATAGATATTATAGATTGTATTCAGATGAACTGTTCAATAGTACAAATGGCTAACTTCATGGCTTGAGTAGCTAAGATGGAACTAAATAATAATGAGTTTGATTTCTTAGATAGGTATAGAAACTATAATTGGAAAATGGCTACATTTGTATCAGATCCATATGACACTAATACCAGCATAAAAGATCTTAATAATCCACAAGGTATAGTTATTAAAGAAGAATATAGGAAAGTAGGTATAAATTTAAATATACCTGATAGATCTGATCCTAAAACAAGAATAATGAATACAAAAGCTAATATATATAGAATTAGAGTGTCTGAGAAGTGTTTAGACTTCATATCAGCAGTACAAAATGCTAGATATCCAGAATCTAAGGAGAATTCTAGTAGAACTACATCTATATCACTACCAATACACGACCGAACGTCACATTATAGGACTACAATGGAATATGGTGTTTCTTGGATATTAGAGAACGAGACTAAGCCAAAAACTAATGCAGTTACGAGTGTTAAAGTAATCAGAAATAAACTTACATGAAAACTTATTTATAAATCATAATAATCCTATGGCGAAAAAAACTACTCAGTCTAATTCTTACTCATTATCTGTTGATCTTTTCAAGAAACCAGAAGACGTTGAAAAGAAGTTAAAAGATTATAGTCCATCTGAAGATGATATGATAAAGATGAATTATGTCAAAACCAGATTTAGCGCTATGCAATGAGCTAGAACAGCAGTTGATAGAGATTGGGATACATATCAAACTATGATTGATGCTATCTTTGAGCCATATCCAGATGAGAGAAGTTCATCAGTAGTACCTATTGCTAGTTCTATTATAGAATTATATGTTGCTGAAGCTATTAAGATACCTACAGAATTCAATCTTAGAGCTAAGAAAAGTAAATATGCTACTCAAAATAAGATATTAGATTATGTATGGAAAGAAGATTGGAGAGTAAATTGTAGATTAAAGACTATGAATTATAACGAATATATTGCTGCAGGATTTGGTACTGCTATTATCTATTCTTGATATAAATCATATAATAAGAAACAAATGGATATGGTTATGGGGAAAGATGGTATGCCAGAACGAAAAGAAAATACTATAGAGGTGAAAGATATTATTATGGATAATATTGATATAAGAAACTTCTGGGTAGATAATACTGTAGTTGATGACATATCACAAGCAGCTGACTGTTATTATAGACAATGGATAGGATTTGAGCAATTCCAGAACCTAAAGAACTCTATATGGTATAAGAATATAGAATATGTTAAACCTAGATGATATAGTTCAGAATATAAAACATTCACTACAAAAGAGGAAAGTGTTAAGCAATGAGATTTTGTTCTTGTAGAAAACTACCGAAATGTGGAAAAAGATTGTTATATGGTTATAGCTAATGATGTTCTTGTTAGAGAAACTCCTATACCTACTACAATAGACGGTGTTAAATGTTTACCATTTACTGTAAGAATACTAGGGAAAAAGAACTTTAGTATCTGGGGTAGGGGTATATGTGAAAATCTTATGATGTTTAATAGTGAATTAAATGATTTAAGAGAACTTCTTATGGATGCTATTCGTAGAAGTAATACACAAACACTAGCTATATGAAATGGTCTTACATTCAATGGTAGAACATTTGAATATGATAATGAGATACTAACATTTAATGGTGAATTTGGTAATAACTTTCAACAGATTAGTTGAAACCCACCTAATCAAGCAATATTCTCATATATGAATGAAATCTATAAGAGTATAGCCATATTCACAGGTATAGATATCCAGAATATTATATGAAATCCTCAACAAACAGCATTCCAAACAGAAGTACAAAGAGAAGCTAGTCAAAAGAGAGTAAATGTATGGTTTACTAATAGAGATTTAGCATTCGAAAGGCTTGCTAATATACATAAAGATCTGCTTGTTGCTCACTATCCTATACAAGATAAAGATGGTAATTATCCTGAAATAGAAACTGACTGAGAAGAGTTAGTAGGTAAATGAGATACTGCTAAATTTATCAAAAAGAAATGATGAGTTGGTATTATGGAAATAACTCCTAAAATTCTAAGAGGAGATTGAACCCATATAGATGCGTTCACTAATATAAATAATACTACAATAAATGCAGTAGATAAGGCTCAAAGAATGGACTTCTTAAAATCTATTGGTGAATTCTCTCAATCTATTATTATGGCTAAGAATGCTGGTATAGACCTAGAAGAAGTATTACCTCTTAAAAAGACTATCAGAGATCTAGCAGAATGATTTAATATAGATACAGCAGATAAGACTGATAATGAAGATGTTAAGGAAGCTAAGAATAAGTTAGTAGATGATATACAAAGAATGGCGTGATGAATAAGTTGACAACAACAAGAACCTCAACCTACAGCACCTAATCCTACAGCACCTCAAGCTTTAGCTCCTAATCCTATGATATAATGATAAATATAGATGAATTTATTATGATACCTAGGTCTGCTATACAATTACAAGAAAAGAAAGATGCGTTTAATACTCAAGATATGGTAGATTTTATAGAATATAGAGATGTATTCTTGAAGTATATAGATCAATGTGTTTATAAGTATCAAACTAATCTAGGTAACCTATATTATAAGGTAGAAGAGATACCTTCTATATATACAAAGATCGATTGACTAAACGAATTAAAAATTTCTATTGATAAAACTTTCTCCAACTATAAAAACTTTATTAAAGAACAAGAAGAAAAGAAAGCTGAGAAGAAATAATATAATCTACCTGCTTAATAGTATTGTAAGTATATTTATGCTACTATTAAGCAGGTAGTAAATAACCTGTATTTTATTACTTTTTACCCAACCCCATAATGGACGACTTGGAACAAAAAGCAACAGAGGCACTGGTAACAGAAGACCCTCAAACGAATGATGACAGTAGTTTAGAATGATTAAGCACTGAAGAACTTAGCACTATCGAACGCTATAAACAGCAAATGAAAGGTGATAAGGCAGATGCTGAAAGATTCAAGAATATTGCCATAGAAGCATGATACAAAGCTGCTTCAAATGATGCTGATACATTATTAGAACTTCACAAACAAGACCCAAAGCTAGCTAAAGAGGTAGCAAACAGATTCGATTTTGCATCATCTAAACGATGAACCTATGAAAACTTCCTCCAATGAAAAGAGTCTACTACAAAGAAGACTTATACAGAGGATGAAATAGAAAAGGTTGTCGAAGAAAGAGAAATCAAAAAAGAACATGAAAAAGCTATCAATAAAGCTAGTAAATCTATTGCTAAACTAGATGAAGAAGAAAGAGAATCTGCACAAAAGTATTTCGATAAGATTACTAAGTGACATACTCTTGATACTGAATCTGTTGAAGAATTTATAGATATGGCGACTCTTTATGTGAGAAAAGACAAAGTAAACGAGAAGAAATTTAATGAGGCTAAGGAAGAATTCCATAGTACTTCAGTAAGTAAATCTCAAAAAGCTAATTCTGATGACTCAAGTTGAGAATACATCAAGAATGGGCGTCTTTATAATTCTAATAAATAATCCTATGACAAAGATAGACGGTAGATCCGTAGCAGCTAAACTAGCTAAACAAGAATCATTAGCAAATAGTTCAAATACTTCTGAAGTAGTAAATACTGAAGTAGTACAACAAACACCTAGTTCTGTACCACCTCCTGAAGCTCCTAAGATACCAGTACCAACTGGAACACCTCCTGAAGTTATGAATATGTTACAGAATATGTACCAAGAGATCCAAGAACTTAAGTCTAAAACTGAGAATAAACCTCATATGATGACTAAAGCTAGAGAAATCTATGCTTGACCTTGGGAATATAAATACAAACTCTATTGAGAAATACCTGTTCTTTCTTTCAAAAGTAAAAAGATAGATAAGACAAAAGATTATCATTACAAGAACCTCAAATGAGAATATATGAGTAATCATATACTCGAAATATCTTTAGCTGATGGAACAACTGTAGATGTAGATGTTATAGATTTTAATAGATCTATTACATATAGCAATCTACAACAATGTGAAGTTATTAAAGACGAAAGAGGTACTGTATATGTCTTCAATCATCCACAATATGGATCAATTGAAGTTTTATCTTCTGTAATTAACTAATCTGATGTCATACTTATGAGAAAAAGAAATAAAATCTATTGAAGGTAGACTTGTTACCTTAGTAGATGATAAACAAGTAAAACTCACTGAAAGACAACTCACATACATGATAACTGAAACCCCAATAGATTTAACAGCACAAAGAGACCTATTGATATCTGAGATAGTTCCTGATATGGTTAAATTATTGGAAGAACACGATATTATGAAATGAGATCTTACACACATTCTCAATATACTTACATCTACTTTTAATGAAAATTACTTAAAAGCAGTATCTAAGGCTATGGGAACATATGATGAAACACTATCTAACTTTGAATGTGAAAAGAATGTTAGAATCTCACATATCTTTGCGAAGTTATCATCATAATTTAATTATTTACTTCACAAAAATGTCACAAGCAGTAACCCCAATTAACTCATATAATAATACACAAAACTTCTACCCTTCTAATGACCTTTGGGATCTACAATACTTGCCATTTCTAGCTTCTACAGCTATTGATGATGGTACTGCTATTGGTATTCAAATATCAGCTAATACAACTACTGGTAACTATACTAAGATGGGTGTAGAAAATGCTTCTGGAGCAGACTTTATCGGTATTCTAGCACAAAAGATTTCTAGTACAGATACAGATTATGCTACTGCAGGTAAACTTAAAGGTGTATGGATTCCTAAAACGCAAGAAGCTGAAGCTTTCTTTAAGGTAGGAGCAGGTACATTCACAGCAGTTGATGTAGGAAAGACTGTAGAATTCCATTCAGATTCTAAATCTCTTGCAGTAGATACTGCTGGTAAGGGTGCTAGAATTACGTCATATATTGATTCTACAAGAGGAACTTGTCAATTTACATTGCCTACTACTGAAACAGCGTAGTTTTTATATCGTATAATAAATAAAGATGCCACAAATAAATACGTATGCCCTACCTCAATTCACAGACTTGGTGAAAAGAAGTTTTACAAAGGCATTAGAAGAATTACCTCTTAACCTTACTAGATCAGACATTATTGTTAAGAATGTTGTACCTCACGGAACAGGAGATGTTAGAAGATTTGCAGAAAGATTGCAAAGAAATCAATACGCATCTAATAGACCAGAAGGAGATATCTCTACACAAGCAAGAGTTCAATATGGTTGGGAAAAAGATATGACTATTTATACAGTATCTCTTGAAGTGTCAATCACTAAAAGAATGCGTGATGCTGGTAAAGAACAAGCTATGTTAGATCAAGTAACTGATCTTTCAGAAGTATGTCCTAATAGAAAAGAATTAGATATCTCACATAGATATTCTTTTGCTTGGTCTACATCATATGTTAATCTAGACGGTATTACTGTTGACGTTACTATGGGTGATAGTAAAGCTATGATTGCTACAGATCACGCTCTTACTGGTTCAGCTACTACTTATTCTACACAAATTACTGCTAATCCACAATTCTCTAAAGGAGCATTAGAAATTGCAGAACAATCATTTGTAGAGAACTCTTATAATAATCTTGGAGAAAAAGTAACAATGAATCCAGATACTATCCTTACAACTGATGATCCTAATACTATTCATCAAGTACAAGAACTATTGAGAGCTACTGCTGATGTAAGTACTTCAAACTCAGGTACTTATAACGTATATGGTAATGCAAGATATAAACATATCGTTTGACCTAGAATAGCTACTACAGCTACTGGAGCAACTGATACAACTAAGAGAAAATACTGGTTCTTAATTGACACTGGTATGTCAGACTTCTACGTTTGTACTCTTAATGAAGCTTACCTTAAAACTCCTATGGACGGTAATAATGGGGAACAATTCTCATCTGAAAACTGGAATTATATGGCTGCTTCAGACTATGGTATGGCACAAGTGTCAGCTAAGAATACAAGATGATCGAAAGGTGATGGATCAGCCTAATACATAGACTAGTACAAGTCTTAAAATAAGTATGGTGGTCGGAGGAAGAACTTATTTTATTATTAACTAAAAAATATGTGATATAATATAAATACGTCATATGGTAATTTAGTAGCTCAAAATCTTACTGCTCCATCTACTACAGGGAAAACATTTCTTGTATCTAAAACAACTCAGCCTAATGCTGATGTTCTAGGTCAAATGTTTGTACCTGATACTGAAGGAGTACCTAGATTGTTTAGTACTATTACTGCTGCATTGACACAATGTGTAGCTAATAGAGGAGATGTTATCTATGTAGCTCCTGGTTATACTGAAACTATTACTTGAGCTGCTGGTATAGCAATAGCTAAAGCAGGTGTAAGTATTATTGGTCTTGGTACTGGTTCACTTCGTCCTACTATTACATTCACTACTGCTATTACTGCTAGCCTTAACATCACAGCAGCTAATGTACTTATCAAGAATATGGTATTTACAGCTGGATTTGATGCTATTACAGCAATGATAAATGTAACTGGTGCATATGTAGCATTTGAAGATTGTGAAATCAATACTAATACTTCTACACTTGGTGTAGTACTTGGTATTCTTACTGCTGCTACAGCAACTGGATTTAGAGTAGAAAGATGTAGATTCCTTGGAGATGCAACTAACTCTGGTACTACTACTACTGCACAAATTCAACATGAAGTATGAGTAGACTATATAATCAAAGACTGTTACTTTACAGGAAAGATGACACAAGCTATTCTTAATGCAACTACAGTACTCCGTGGACTTATTGCTAACAACTTCTTTGTTGTTGCTACTGGTACAAAGGGTATTGCTATGGCTGCTGCTTCAACACCATTCATTACTAATAATCGTTTCAATGTTGCTTCAGGTACAACACCTATTGTTGCTGCTGCAGGCTTCGTTGCATGAAATATATATTCAGCTGCTGCTGGTGTTACTTCAACAGGTCAAACTGGAAGTACTGCTACAGTATCTACTATATAATACCTCTATGAGAGGGGATAAAACCCCTCTTATTTTTTATTACTCATATTAAAAAACATGAGAGCATGGTTAGACGAGGTAGTCCTATTTAATGGGGTTACTGCTACAGGATCATATAATTGATATAAAATAGATGATTGGCAACATATTATGCTTACTTTATCGTCAGCATCTAGTGCTAACTTCACTATAAAGTTTCAATGATCTTTCTCTGATAGTAAGCCTGATTTTAGTGCTGCACAAACAAATACTAATCGTTGGGATTATATCCAAGTAAAAGATTATCAAAATAACTCATCTATTGATTGAGATACTGGTATTTCATTTGCAGGTACAGATGATGTAAGAATGGTTGAATTTAATACTAATTGACTTAAGTGGGTATCTGCTACTATTACAGCAAGATCTGCTTGAGCGGTATCATTAAGATTAGTTGCCTTTAATAATCAATAGTTTCTACCATGGAAGAATTAGAAAAAGAACTTATTGCTGCTCAGAATAAGCTGAGTGATATCACAATAGCTCAAAATAGAGAGCAATTGATTCTTGAATCTAAACAGAAGAATATAGAAGAACTTACTCAAAAAGAGAAAGATCTTTTGAATTCTATAAAAATAATAGAGGCTAAAAAACAAGAGGAAATTGATTCTTATGATACTCTTACAAGAAAGCATACTGACACAATCTCTGTGCTTTCTTCTGAGATCAAAGAAAAGAAAGAAGTATTACAAACTATTGATGAAGATACTAAAAATAAGAAGATATCTATGGATCGTGATATATATAATTATGATACAAAGATTCAAGATAAAACAAAGGAAATACATAATATAGATAGCGATATCCATAATCTTAATAAAGTATTACTAGATATACAACATAATATAAAAGAATATAATCAACAAGTAAGCAACTTAGAGAATACTCTGAGTAATTTAGAAGATAAGAAAAATATAGCTACAAAATGGCTTTCTGATGTGGAAGAAAATATCAAAGAGGCTAATAAAATACTAGAAGCTACAAACACTTCAAACGTATATATAAATAGTCAGATAGATGAGAAAAAGATAGTATTAGAAGAAGTGAGATGAGAAGTAGCACAATTAAAAGGCGATATATCATTATATAAGAATGAGAAGGTTTCTCTACAAGATGAAGTAGAAATTCTTAGAGCTGAGAAAGATAAAATAAATGCAATTAAGTTTTCATTACAAAAAAGAGAAGAAGCTAATGATCGCCGTGAACAAATGATAAAACAAAAGTATGAAGAGGCTGGGGTACAGTATTCTTAAAAATATAACCTATGGCTAGAAGAGATGTCACGTGGGAAGTCAGAAACTGAACATACATAGAGACTAGTAATCCTAATTGATATGATGTTCTAATAAACGGTACTAATAAGTACCTTAATTTTAATATGATATCAGGAGATTTATGATATGGATTCCGTGATAATAATGGTGTTATGGAATATAAAGATAACTGAGGTGATTGGACTCCTTTCTCTTGAGGTTGATGATGATGAGTAACATCAGTTAACTGAGTTACAGGTGATGTAGAACTAACAGTAAGAGAATGAACCCCTAGTGAGTGAATAGGTTGGGATTGAACAGAACTAATAGTACCTATATTTGATGAAGCTAGTTCTCAGACAGGTATGATAACTACTGAACAATATAGTGTATTGAAACATAAAACAATACATATACCAGTCCCTACAGTAAAAATGTTATGAGTAGTTAATGATAGTATTAGGTTTCTAGTAACATACAATCCTAACGATTATTGGATGAGTGATTATGAACCTGAAGTATACTTATATATGAAAAAGAAAAAAACAGGTAGTCACGCTAATATATGAGAAAGGACAAGAAAAAGATATGCACATAATCCTAAAACAGATAATAGTACAAATCGACCTATATCACTTAAACAAGATGTTAATCCTAAGTTATATGTTAAACAGCCATTTATTGTACAAAAAGATACTGAATGGTTAATAGATAATGGTACGCCAACAATGACTACAATAATAGAGTTTAATATGTTCCAATTCTTATGAAGTGATGCTTGAAGTAGCTTTGGTACAGGTTCATTCCCTATAAATAGAGCTGATTGGTGATTAACAGGAACAGGAACAGAAGCACCTTCTACATTAAGATGAAGTAAAAGAAGTAGTGTTGATATATGAGAGTCTATAGCAGTACAAAACTTTGTTATATGATTTACTACTGTTATTAGGAATCCTGATTGACCAACAACTCTACCACCTTTAGAGAGTGCTATGAGTGAAACATTTGTAGTATATCCTTGATATGAAAAAGCTAGTAATACTACATTTACAAAACGAAAATGTAATTATAATTGGAGAAATTGATAGCAGTGCTATCAATAAAGCGGGTGCTGTAATACTCTTGTTTTAACTGGAGTTATGTGAACTGGTGCGTTGTAACGCCTTGTAATGTGATTCCCGCTTTATTGATAGTATTGTTACTTTATAATATAATATATATAATATGGGAACTTGGTTCACACCTTGAGCAGATGAATTAAGAGTAGATAATCGCTACTTATTTTCTGGTGCAACCATAACAGATGAAATAGAATGAACTAAAATGTATAGAAAAGTATCATTTGATGCGAGTAATAATATATATACTACTGATTGAACTCTTACAGATAATAGAACTTTGGATTGAGGTTCAAATAATCTAACATTCCAAAATTTTGGTTTCGCTTGATTTAATATATTATGACAAAATACTAATAACTATATATGATTTAGTTGAGATAGTAGTGTTAGCTACAATACTATAGACCTTACAACCGTAGATAATAGTTGAGATAGTTTCTGAATATCAAGAATAAGGTTTAATCCTGAAGATTGAATGCAATTGAATAACTATAGTGGTAATTCAGATAATTATAGTAATTTTAATCTTTCTACTACTGGTTTAGTATCATATGTATGAAACGGTATACAAACATCTTCATTCACACAAAGTGCTAATCAGTTCTTATTTTCTTGAGCTGATTTCTATGTAGGGAATGGGGATTATTATTCTATTAAGTTATATGACCCATCTAATTCTGCATTTACTACTATGAATTATGCGGATTGATATTTGCAATTTGCTAATGCTGTTGATTGATGATTTAGTGTATCTACATCACCTAACTATACTTGAGTATTTATCCTTGACGGTATAACAGCAACAAGAAGTTACACATTCCCTAATAGTTCAGGAACAGTTATATTGGGTGCAGGTTCTAGTTGACAAGTATCTTTTTGGAATGGTACTAGTACACAGTGATGAGATAATGCTTTCTTTTGGGATAATACAAATAAGAGATTAGGTATTGGTACAGCAAGTCCATCATCTCTTTTACATATTAAAGGTTCTGGTGTTGGAGATGTACTATTTGGTACATGGCCTAACAATTCAAACTATCTATCGGTTTCATTTAATGGTAATCTAACAAATTATAATTTACTCGGAAGTTCTCTTGATAACACATTTCGTGTAGGAAGACCATCTGGTGGTGATTTGTACTTTACAGAAGCTAATTCTCCTCAAATGGTTATACGTACTGGTGGAAATGTTAGTATTGGTGCAGGAGCAGCATCTTCTAAACTAGAAATAAATACAAACTCTCTTGGTACTACTCAGACAATTTCTTCAGGACTTGCACTTGTAAACACAACTGCTGCCGCAAATGGTGCGCAACAAATCTCACCAGCAATTAGATTCTCAGGAAAAGGATGGGGAACAACTGCTTCAACTTCACAAGCAGTTGATTTCAGACAGTATGCACTTCCAGTACAAGGCACAGTGCCGACAGGTAATCTCACCTGGGAATCATCAATAAATGGTGCTGCATATTCTACAACAGCGACCTTAACTACAACTGGACAATTTTGGTTAGGTAATACTTCAAGTGGTATAGGAATTGGAGCTGCAAGTCTTACTACTGGAGCAGCTGATGTAACAGGGGGAGCAGTAAGATACTTCGGACTTGCAGGAGCAACAGGAAACTCATACGTTCACTACTTCTCAAATACTTCAACAAGAGTTACTGTGTCAGGTACTAATGGATTTATGAAATTGACTGAAAACTTTGCTCCAACTTCTGGTACAGCAGTTTATTCAATCCTTGAATTAACCCCAACTATAAACCAAACAGGTGGAGCAAACGGTATAACAAGAGGTATATATGTAAACCCAACACTTACAGCTGCAGCTGACTTTAGAGCAATAGAAACATCAAATACTACTGGGTATTCTATTTATACTGCATCAGCTCCTTCATTCTTTGGTGGAAATATAATTGCTGATAAAACAGTTCGTTTGAAATGATATACTGTAGCTACACTACCAGCTTCTCCAGTACAATGAGATACAGCGTTTGTTACAGATGCATTAGCTCCTACATTCCTTACTACAGTAGTATGATGATGAGCAGTAGTAACTACCGTATTCTATAATGGAACTAACTGGATTGCACAATAATTATTTATCTTCTTATTATATAAACTATGTCTGATATTATTTACGAAGTACAAGATTGAAACTTAGTAGAAAAACAACCTACTATACCTGCATATACACCTCAAGAAGTATTCACTATAGAACAGATAGATGAGAACCTTTCACAATGGACTATAACAGCACAGCAAGCTATTGATACAAGGGATATATGGCAGACAAGAAAAGATAAGGCTGAAGAATTAAATATATCAAGACAAACAGAAAGCCAGTAATACATCATTTTATTTTGATAAATGTCCATAATGGAAGAAACAGTACTAAATTATCTTCTTCAACAATGAGTAGCTGTTGTTCTATTAGCTCTTATAGGGTATCTCCTTACAAGGTATTTTATGAATCAGATAGATAAGAAAGACTTATTATATCAGGAAGAAATAAAAAGAAAAGATGCACAGAATCAATCGAACCTCGATAGGTATATTGATTTGACAGAAAAGGCTATATGAGTTATGTCTAGTTTATGATGACTTAAACCTAAACTTGATGAAATACACGATGACATAAGAAGAATAAGAGATAGGTAGTTTATATCCTCAGAATATCCTATGAAAAATAATATAGTATTTATACTTCTATGGATTATAATAGCTATGTTGATAGTCATTATATGACAACAAACTGTATTGTTTGAAATAAGCCGTACGGTTACTCAAACATATATTATGCTAGATAATGCTTCATTATCGTATGAGTAGTTTTATTATTAAGTATATCATATGTGAAAACTCAAAGTCCTCCTCAAGAAACGTATAGTGCCTCTCCCAAAGCTAACCCCTAAAACAATAGAGATAAGAAAGAAAATGAATACATCTAAACCATTAAGTAAAAAGGCTTAATTTATATCCTTATTATATACTATGGAACAATCAAAGTCAGGTGAATTCGGGCTAATAGACCTCAAGAAATGGGGTATAAATGTATTAAAATATGTTATAGTGCCGTCTCTTATTACAATACTATCTCAGTTATCTACTAATACACCTATTGATTGGATTGGTGTAAAAGCTTGAGTAATTTGAGTTATTATTGACTTCTTACATAGAGTTGTAAGAGATAATACTACTAACCAACAATAATGAAAATAATCTATGCTATATTTGAAGTGCTACGAAATCTATGGTTATGGATAGAGTGATGTATTATGGATAAAGCAGAGATATTATTGCCACGAGTATTTTTGATAATACTTTTATCACTTAACTTGTTGACTACTTATGAATGAAAATAGAGAGATATACTTCTGATGAGCTCAGGATAGTAACTATGAATATGATGTAGCAGGTGCTTTCATAACAAGACCTAAACCTTTGTATGTCTTTGCTGATAAGAAGATACAATATAACCAACATACTAATGATCCAGAAGGATGTACGTGGTATGCAGTTATGACGTGTATTACTAACAACTGGGATATAATACGAACTACAGCAGACTTCGACTATATGAGAAAAACTGCACCATTATACTGACGAAAAGCATGATTTGGTATGGAGTTATCAAAGGCAGGTGATATGGTTGTAGATTATCTAAACCGTAAATATCCTTGACAATGACGAACAAAAGAGCAGATCAGAAACTATGATGATAAGGATATATTAAAATCTATCATCCACGAGTGATATTGTGTACAAATGTGAAGTCCTATAAATAGTGTCTATATGATAGAGATAAAAGACTGAGTAGTGAATAACCCCCGATGAAAAGATTGAACAGGGCATTCTCGCACTTTCGCCGAGTCAGGAAGCCATATATGAGAGGAAATTGTAGAGAATTTTGTAGGGATATTACCATATAATGTCATAGATATTAAAGATCTTGATAATCTCTTAGCTGTAAAGCAATTCTTCTATAACTCATTTATCTATTATCCAACACATATGCCAGAGACTCCAATCAAATATCCATATATGTCTATAGAAACAGCACAAGTATATGAGAAGAAAGATCCTGTATTATATAAGAATCTCTCAGAAACTGTAAGAGCTTGGGTAGACCTAGCACACGCAGGAAAAGACGTATACTATAACTTTGTTAACTTTGAAGGTATTAGTGGGGTAGATAAAATGATTATAAATCTCGATAAATATAGATCAGGTGAGTTACCTACATAGTTTTATATCTTAACTATAATCCACATGAAAAAAGGTTGAAAAGGAGGTAAATGAGGTAAGAAAGGGTGTTAATAATAGCTTTTATCAATAAATAATATACCAAATGGCAACAGCATTACAGTACTATAACGTACAAAAAGAAACATTTGATCTATTTGATGAAAATGGATATAGTCCTAAACCAGGACAAGTACTCTATCATAAAGCATCTCATATGTTCTGGACACCAGAGAACTGTCAAGCTAATAATGTTAACTTTGATCTATTCAAACAAGGTGAGTTAGAAGCTAGAAATATCGAGCAAGAGTCTAAAGAACCAGAAGAAGAAAAAGAAGAAGTAGTAGAAAAGCCAGTTGCCCCAAAAGCAACAAAGAAATCTAAATAATAACTTGTAATATATATGATTATTATTATAAGATTATTACCTTAGTAGGGTAAAAGAGACATCACTTTCGAGTGGTGTTTTTTTGTTATAAAAATCTCTTGCAATTAGAAAATATTTTATTATTATGAGAATATCCGACCTATCCTAGTGATAGGGTAGGACAAGAAAACATCTCTATTGTTTGTTGTGATTTGGGAGAGTCACATTGAACAAGTCGCAACATCTCCCACAATGGAGGTGTTTTTTGTTTATTAAATATATCTTAGGAAGTTTGAGAGTTATGATACATTCTATACTAAAGACTTCATAAGATACTTCTATGGTGTACTGAGAAATATGTAATATTTATATTATAATTACAATAAATGGCAAAGGTTAGGATGGTTAATACACGTATATGGTCTGACTCATGGGTTTTAGACCTTGATCCTAGTGAAAAATTACTATGGGTCTATCTAATTACTAATGCACATACTGATTTATGTGGCATATATGAGATTCATACAAGAGTGATAGCCATGGAGACATGATTTGATAAAGATATGGTAGAAAAAATACTTACTAGATTTACAAAAGATGGTAAAGTCAAGAGATATAAGAGTCGAATTCGTATAGAAAACTTCTCAAAACACCAAACAACTAATCCATCTATACAGAAATGAATAGAAAGGTCTATAAAGCTAGTTCCTAAGGACGTTTTAGATAATCTCAACACAGCCTCTATACAGCCTGTAGACAGTCTGTCGCACCTAGACTTAGACTCTAACCTAGACCTTAACTTAGACTCTATTATATCTACTAACGTAGATACAGATGTAAAAGAAAGTGAAGAAGATTTATTATGAGATATATGAAAAGAATACTGAGATAAGGATGTAAATGATCTAATAGCTTATGTAGCTAAGGAGTTTAGTAAATTATGATTACCATACCAATCAGACAAATACGAAAGAAGACTAGCTAAGTCTATGTTATCTAAGAATAGTACATTTATGAAAGAAACTACAAATGTAGGTAATTCACTAGAGCATAGAATACACATTCTCGTAAACATATATTCCGTTGGTAAAAATATTAGCAAAATGCCATCTATAACAAAGCTATCGGACATATACTACTCCCGAGCTAAAATATTCTCTTACTCAAATTTATACAAGATAGATAAGCCACAATTTAACGACTTTGAGAAACTCCAGAGAGAACAAGAAGTCCCAAAAACCTTTAGTATTTACGAAACACCAAAATGACAGTAATTAACTTTGAAGAAAAAAACCTAACAAAGGATGAATTAAGTAAGGTTGAGTTAGCAGAAAAGGAAGTAGAAAAATATATGGAAGTACCATTCCAGGACTACCTTGACTTCTACAATACCAGTTATAAAGATATTGTCCATAATTTTAGGTGGTTTATGTATTCTAAAAATAATGATCTAAAATTAAAATGGAAAGACTATTTGAAAGGTGTAGATTCTATAAGGAATAAGGTAAAAGAAAAAAAAATAGCTGAGAGTATAAATATATTATTCAACAAATGTAAACAAAGTCAAATGGATCTGAAAATAGTGAAGTCTATAAATATGTATGATCCTATTAGTTGAAAAATAGATAGTTATGTAGTAATAGCTTGAGAGTATTATGAGAAAGAAAAAGAGAAATATTGTGATTCTATTATAGTATATAAAAGTAAATATCCTGATCTATATAAAAGCATACTCTCTAAATGATGGAAATTTAGTTCTAACCCTATGAAATACTAATGGCAATAAGAAACCTACTACATCATAGACTAAGACTCTATATAGAATATATGATAACTTGATGTATCGAAACTAGAAAGGAAATAGAAGAAATAGATAAACTACTATGATTATACCAGTATGAGCAATCTATTATACTAAGAAAGTAACATTTATCCCTAATATACTATACTATGAAATATCAAAAAGTTTGTGAATGCTGTTGAGAAAAGGTTGTATGATATACACACAAACTCAATAAATGACTTATTTCTTGACTAGATCAATTAGTACGTTTCTATAAAAAGAATCATACATGAGCAAATCTACAAAGAGATCTTGATTTATCTATAAATATATACAACAATTTCCAAAAACTCCAATATTTCACACTTATAAAGAAAGATAAATGAGGACGGATACCTACTGATTTTTGAATAAGATTTATAGAGTGATCTATACCTTGTTATACTACAGTAGCAACACTTTGAAAAAATATAATCCGATTTGACCATCCTGCACGACAAACAGTAAAAGAATTACCCACTAAAAAGTTTATACGAGAATTCGATTGACAATATAGCTATAAGAAAAGGGAAGAATACCAATTGGAAAGAGGGTTTAGAACGCCTACATTATTTTGATAAAAAATCTCTTGCAAACGGAACAATAATCCGTAATATAGTTACATAATAACTTTATATACATAACAAATACTACTAATGACAGAAGAAGAATATGGTACAATTATTGATGATTTGAGAGAGCAACACAAGGAAGAGATGGAAAAACATGAGGAAGATTATAACGAGCTACAAGAAGAAAACAAAAAACTTAAGGCAGCGATTATGGATATTTATGATATAGCTAGATGGAATAAATAGCCCCCTTTACCAGTAACACAACCAAGAAATGGTATTTGATATAGATGAAGCACTAGCAAGAATGTGATATAGGGATTGGATAAGCTATATAAAAAGAAGACTTAATGAAGATAAATTAAATATATGAGGGATATTAAGAGACAATATTTACAAAATCAATAAAAAACTCCTCTAAAATTTGACAAATAATCTTTTTTGACTAATATAGAGATACACAACTTTTACAACTTATCTTATCAAATGGAAACATTATTCGCACTACTATTACAATTTGTATTACATCCTACTTATGAGAACGTGGAGTATACAAAGAAAGATAAACAAGTTATCAGTTACTTGATCCAAAAGAGTGATTATATGAAAGAATGTTCTATAACTGGAGCAGTAGGACAAAAGAAATGAATATTGGTACTAGGTATGATATGTGCAAATGATACAGGAGTATATAAAGCTAAGATGTGAATAGATTATAATAACAAGATTTATATTCGTAACCATATAAAGTAATGTTTAATAAAGACTATAAATGATTAGAGAATTGCGATGAAGCTACATTAAACAAACAAGATATTATAGATTATATAGCTAAATTATTTGAAATGTGAGAGTTTAATGATGACCCACAATCACTATGAATAGAAAGTAGAGAAGAATGGGACTGAGAATGGGAACAAGATACTTATGAAAAAAGTCTGGCAGTATCATACTTAGAAAATGTATATAATAAAGAAAGTAACTACTCACCGACTGAACAATTATTGTATTTATCGTGAGTATATAGTAGATTATAAAATGTCAAGCCCAAAAATTTTACAAATAAAATCATATCACTATACTAATTACATCGAGTTACTTTTATACCTTATTATATACAGATGACACAATGTGCTACACAAGAAGTAAAAACATCAAACATAGAGAATAAATGACAATGAGAACTGGTGTTTGAACGTAAACGAGAGGATTATTTAGAAAACAATAGTGAATTATTAAGATATAACTTTGAACAAGAACTAAGTGATATATGATATGTATGACAACTTAATGAAATAGATGACTGACGAGATACATACTTAGATAGAGAAAAACAAATATTTATTGATACATATAAAGAAGAACAAGTAAATTACACAGATTGGAATAACCTCAGTACATACGAGAAAATGTTAGTCTTTGAGAGTAGAATAAATAGAGATAAAGTAAATAAGAAAAGTAAGTTTAATATCCAGTTTAATAGTCCTATGCACTTTAGCTATGATGCTAATACTTGGGTTGTTTCAGCAGATTTATACAATAAAGAGCAAGCTACGGAGCTGCTATATGAAGAATGGAAAGACAACGAATGAAGTGATTATGAGGATGATGAAGACACAAAAGATATGATTGATAATAAGACAGTCGATGTTAAATTTTGATATGTGAGAATGTCTTGGTTTGATGAATACGAAACAAGAGCTTGGGAACTTCACGAAATAGTAGAAGTAGAGAAACTCAATAATCGATATAGACCTGTACGATACTTAGATAAATAATTTCATACCTACTTGAAAATAACCTTATGCTTACAGAGTAACTTATTTACTTATATAAATAAAATGAAATTAGTTAATAGAGAGGAGTTCCTCTCAATGCCAGTATGAACTATATTTGCAGAGAAGGAAGAAAATTCTACTCCTTGATTTATATGATTCTTAAAGAAATGAGAAACTCTAGGTAATGATTATCAAGAAATATCTATACTTGACGATATATGATTCCCTTTCTCTAATGATTGAATGGATAATATGGTAAAAATGGAAGAAATACTAGAAGAATGATGATCTGTATATCTAGATCATGACTGTTATTGAAGAAATTGATTATTCGATATGGATCAAAGATATATTATATATGAAAAGCAAGATATAGAAAGTATTATTAAAGAACTTCTCCAATTTACTCAGTTACCTAATTAAAATGTCTATAGAAGTTAAAAGATCTTATGATAAAGAGCAAAGAAGGAAAGGTTTAGATATAGAATACAACAAACTCATAGCTAATGCAGTAGGTAAGGTAAAGGATAGATATGAGAAAAAGAAACAAACAAGACGGAATAGAATAGAGAGAGATTTTGATAAAAAGACAAGAAAGCTCGTATTACTAGAAAAAAGTAAGAAGAAATTAAAGATCACTACTACTCCTAAAGCTCAAGCAAAGCTCAAAGAAAGAATAGAGAAAGTAAAGAAAAAGGATGTAAGTAAGAAACCCAACTATAAACAACTAGCATTTAAGTACTTCCAACTCTATATAAGACTATTCTATGCAGATGATAATGGTATGGTATGGCTAATGTTTGAACAAAAATCCGTACACTATACTAAGTGTAATGCTTGACATATGTGGGGTAAGCAACAGAACTGACATATGGCATTCCTGTTTGATAACTGTTTACCAATTAGTTCTCATACGAATAGAAGACAATGAGAATATGTATGAGATTTCTGGAAAGATTCTTTAATAGAAATTATATGACAAGAAAGATACAATAAATTAGCTCAGATAGCAGGTGACACCATAGCAAAAAATCAGCTAAGAGATATGAACTACTACAAATGACAATATATACTATGGAAAGGAAAATGTGAGATAATAGCACAAGAGAAATGATTTATTTTGTAATAGGATATTATGAAAGGACTTATTGTAGAAATAAACACATATAATACTGTAGTTTCATATAATATTGTGCAAGCTAGATTAAAACTATGACGAGATATACAAAAAGCTTGTGAGACTCCTAAACAAGTAAAATACGGTAGGAATAAAGGGAAATGAAAACACCAAAAGGAATATCTTGAATATAAAGAATCAGGTATAAAACAAGTGGTAACTATAGATCAATACCGCAAAAGACGTAGTGTTTGACGAAACGCATTAAAGGCATATACTACTCCATTAAAAAGAGTTAAATAATCTCTTGCAATCGGATGATAAATCCATATATAGTAGTTACTTTATTTTTTTGTAAGCCTACTATGGAAGCCACAAAAACTATTTATTCTAAATTATTAGAAATTCAAAAAACATTATTATTCTTTAAGAAAGAGAAAAGTTGATTCAATAATAATTTCCAATATGTAGAGTGATCTTCATTACTTGCTGAAATAAGAGAACAGATGGATAAACAATGACTGATTCTTAAGCAAGAGATTATTGATATAAAGAGTACAGTAGTTACGTATCATACTTCTACTAAAGAAAAGACAGAGGTTTTGGTAGAAGCTAAATTTAGATTCACTTGGGTTGATTGTGAAACAGGTGAAAAGGATGAAAACCTTTTCTGTGCCAATTGATTTAACGACTTTGATAAATGAGTTGGTAGTGCATCAACATATGCTGAAAGATACTTCTTATTAAAGTATTTCCATATACCTACTGATAAAGATGATAATGATTCTACAAAGAAAGTATGAGAACGCGATATAAACAAAACATTTTCTAAACCAATAAAGAAAGATACACCTAATAAGAAAAAGATATTTCAATATGTAAAAGAATCATATAATCTACCAGATCTTGAAGCTACAGAAAAGAAACTATCTAGTCTTTTATGAAGATATATTACGTGGAATACTTATACAGAGGATGAAGCTATCATTGATTCAGTAACTATTATAATATAATATTTTATAACTTTATAAATATATGTATGAACTATAACGACCTATCAATAAAAGAATTATCTATTGAACTTATTAAGATAAGACAAGAATGAAAGAATATAGAACAACAAACTAAGGAATTACAAGACGAATTACTAAAAAGAGATTTTGAAAAGGAAATAGTTGAATGAATAACAGTATCAAGAAAATCAAGACGTACTATATCATTATTGCCAGACGCAGATATGTGAAAAATTAAACTATTATATCCAGATCTAGTAGAAATAAAGAATGTTCTTGATATGAAGAAAGTTGACGATGAATTACTAGCATTTATTCAAGAGAAGTCACCAGATGCTATCAAAGAAGAATGTAATGTAGATGCAAAACTATTACACGAATGTACAAAAGAGTTTACAAATCAAAAAGTAACAATTTATCTAGAAGTAAAATAATGACAGTACTTATAATACCTATAGAAGTAAGTGATTGAAAGGTAGTCCCTAATAAGGATCTTAAAAAGATAGCAGAACTACCTCCTTGAAACTATACTATGTTTGTAGAGAAAGGTAAAATTAGGAATAACGAACAGAATGCTATGCTATGGGCTATCCTAAATCAAATAGCATTGGATACAGGAAACGATGTAGAAGAATTACACGAGTTCTTTAAAAACAAGTTCTTATCTAAAACAGTTGAGTATGAAAAGCTTTGAGAACAGAAAGTAGTATGAAGTACAACAAGGCTAACTACTAAACAGTTTAGTGAATACATAGAAAAGATAATATTATTCTGTAATGAGAATTGAATAGTATATTAAGTAATATTTTAATCTTAAACCATATATAATGGCAAAACCAACTCATAAAGCGTGTTTAGTAGAAGAATACAAAGACAAAGATTGAGCTATGAAAACTAAGTTTACAGAAATATCAGCTATACGAGAGAGTGATAAAGGCAATATGGTAGTAAATATCCCTAAATGAATGATGTTATTTGGGAAACTTATCATTATGCCTATCAAAGATAATAATAGTAATAATCAAGAAGATTTAGGAGATGAAGGTTCGTGAGATCTTCCATTTTAGTATTTATTAGATAACAAGACGTTTATGAAAAAACTTACAGTAGAAGAGATAGATACTATAGAAAAAGCAATATATGCTTATAGAGCAGTTAGACCACAATTATACTGACATTGATTCTCATATATGCTACAAAGTAACAATAAGTTTGAAAAGGATTCTAAGCTAGATCTTGATATTCTCACAAATATGAGGTTATGAAGAGAAATAAGCGACTGATATTATAAGAGGATAATGGCTTTCGTAAAGCAAAATAAGAAAAATACAAAAAAAGTACAAAATCTCTTGCAATCGGAAAAATAATCCGTATACTACTATTACTTTAATAGTAACCCTACTAAATATGGAAACACTACAAGAATCAAAACGACTATCTATAGAACAGTTAGAAATAGGTAAATGCTATTTCTCAGAAGGTAGAAGACAAAGATACAAGATTATATGAATTGATAAAAAGAAAGATGTTCATACAGGGGATTTTAAGAAAGTATTAGTAGTTAAGACTGAAACAATGGATAGAAAACGAAGTAAGAGTAATACATACCTAACAAGAAATGATGTAGACTGAAACTTCTTCCATTTATCTACTAATAACCCACAATGATAATCAAAGCAATATATGAAGTAGCTAGTAATAGAGATCGATTCAACTTTAGAATCAAATCTTACGATGCAGATGCTCCAAAAGAAGAAAGAGTTTGAGAAGTAATAAATATCAAGACATATAATTCGTGTAAAGATGCTACAGAGTTCCATAAAGAGATTAAAAATGGTTTCAAGTACTGATATAATCCACAAACAAGAGAACGAAAGCATCACAAAGGTATTACAACAAGCTTCCAACATTCATTTTAGTTATATACCTATAATGAAAGCACAGACATTACTAGAGATGAAACAAGACCATCATCAATTCATACTATGAAAACTATTACAAGCTCAACATAGTAGAAACCATTGTGATGATACACAAGAAGTAATAGACTATTGGTTAAAGATGTATGAATGGTCTAAGAAGCAACTAGCCAAACATACATAATATTTATTATTATATACTCTACTATGACAACACAAAGAAAAATCACTATTTGGGTACTTATAGCATTAGCTATTGGACTATATCTTATATTTGGTAGACAACATATCAAAGCAGACGGTAAAAGTGATAAAGAACTATATCTAGAGAAATGGACATCAATAGGTGAATATAAATACGAAGAACAGGAATATAACAAAAAGGCTCAAGAAGCAAAGCAAGCAAAGGACAAATTATTAGAAGAATTGAACGGTACGGGTTTAACTCAGTAGACCATACTACTAAACAGGCAGTAATATCTAAATCTACATTTATTATTACTGACAAAAAGTATACAAAACCCATATCTACACCACAACAATATATGGATAAGATATGTAAAAGAGCTCCTAGTAGTACATTGTGTCATAATTATAAATTATATGCAGTATTAGAGAGTATATCTAACCAATACAATGTACCTATTTGGATAATGTTAGGTATTATGTCAAAAGAGTCTTGATTTGGTACATTATGGCATAGTACTAATAATAAAGATTGTAAAGAAACAACATTCAATTGGCACGGTAGTAAGGCTAATAATACAGCTAACTGAGTAAAAAGAACTACTAATGTTTGACCAGGATGTTGGTTACAAAAGTATGATAGTATAGAGGAATGATTCACTAGTCTAGCTAGGACAATAGGGATAGGATATAAGACCTGTCTATCAAAGAATGATCCAGTAACTTGTATAGCATATAAATATGTTTGAAGTCCTACAGTCGCAGAATATAGTCGAGTAAGTCATATAAATTCTTTTAGATAATATTTGACAAATAAGCATAATTGATTATAATAATATTACTTTACTACTAAACAAATACAAATATGGCAACAGTTATATCATCTATCTTTTATATTAGTGTCCTCTTTAACTGAGTACCTACTAATATAGTATCTTGTAGAGATTGAAGACATCTTTTATCTCACGTTACTATTACGAGAGTATTACCTAAATATTTCCTCGCAAGAGATAATGATGATTGAAAACTTTTACTTTGTAGCTATAATAAATAATGAGTGGATGTATTGGATTAGTAATCCTAATTATATTGGGTGCATATTATCCTGCTATATGGGTAATTATAGGCGTAATAATGGCTCTAGCACTTATATCACATTGGATAGAAAATAACTCATAATATCCCTTGCAATATGTATACTTTATGGTATATAAAAACTATATATAAGATATATATTATACGATCAATTATTCTAAGTCTAGCACTAGGATATACAGCAAGTTTTATAATTAAGTAAACACATATGACAGAAGAAGAAATCCAAACAGTAGAATCAACACAAGAAACTGTAGAAACGAGTGGAGATAATAATAGTCAACCACAAGAAAGTGAAGAAGTGAGTGGTGATGATATTGTAGTAAACATTACAGAACCAATCACACAAGAAGAAATCGAAGCTACAATGTGAGATATATCAGAAGCACCAGTAGAATAATAAAAACGGCAGCAAATTATGATATAGCACTTCTCAAACTAGTGCTTACTGCTCTTCTAGAGAGTGATGGAGTAAGATAAATGTGTTTCGTACAGCTAGTAATTACAGGTTACAGAATAATGAAATAAAATGCAGTCAAGCTCTATGGGCTTGATTTAGACTACAGCTTAGCGTGACCAGGACTGAAAGTTGTCACCCATGCGACATATACTTAAAGTATAGCCTGATGAGCAATAGCGAAATACAGAAATGTATAGCGAAGGACTCCCTTGTGTCGTTGTGTTGGAGTGCTGTAGTCCAAATCAGTCCTTTGGATTGAATAAATATAAGTATGATTCTTAAACTATAATATACGACTAGTCATCGTCTCCTAGACAGGGGGTTATTATGCGATTACTTAGGTGTAATAGACGCATGGTATCTACTTATAATTATGGCATTATTATCCCTAAAGGATGGTAGTGTACACAACATACTATTAGAAATAGTAGTATGTATGGGAATGTAGTTTAATTAAAACCATACCTGTAAGACGGTAGAGTTAGGAGTGGAAGTCTCCTCAATCCCGCTATTTATGTCACTAATTGTATCCCTTAAAAAGCTTCTATAATGATAAAAGAAAATATAGAATGAACAAAAATGGGAATGCTTACTATAATAAAAAAAACGCATAAAGATGAAAAGCGTAATTGGTACGTTGATTGCTTATGTGATTGTTGACAAGAATTCAACACAAGACTTACTAGAGTAAAACAATGAAAGTGTAAGTCATGTTGATGCTATCAACTAAAAGTTAGAACAAAGCACTCAAATTGTATTAACGGTAGATTAAGTGGTGCATATACTAGTTGGTTATCACTTAAACAAAGATGTACCAACAAATCTAACAAAGACTATAAGAATCGATGAGGAAGATGAATAACAGTATGTGATAGATGGCTTGAATTTAATAACTTCTTAGAAGATATGTGAGAAAGACCAGAGTGAAAAAGTATAGATAGGATAGATAATGAGAAGTGATACTATAAAGAAAATTGTAGACGAGCGACAAGAAAGGAACAACAAAATAATAGGAGGAGAAGACTATTACAATATAAATGAAGTTTATATACTACTCATTGATTGGCAGAATTATTATGAAT